>Ga0190274_10001172_pt1 | contig 15469 bp, 14 predicted proteins | sample Popmic531T_FD_133002 | JGI IMG/M metagenome (GOLD analysis project Ga0190274, IMG submission 133002) | Populus adjacent soil microbial communities from riparian zone of Yellowstone River, Montana, USA - 531 T | ecosystem: Environmental > Terrestrial > Soil > Riparian zone | place: USA: Montana...
AAAATTGAAGACGGTCGCCGCCAAGTACGACGACCTTGCTCGGCTCGTGGCCGATCCAGCCGTCCAGGCGGATCCCCCGACCTATCGCTCCCACACCAAGGCCTTGGCCGATCTGCAAGACACCGTGGACAGGTATCGGGAGTATCAGCGCGTCGAGGCGGAACTTGGCGATCTGCGGGCACTCGCCGCCGAGGATAACGCCGAACTGCGAGTGATGGTGGCGGCCGAGGTGGCCGCACTCGAAACGCGGGTGCAGCAGATCGAGGAGGACGTGCGGCAACTGCTCGTCCCAAAGGATCCCAACGACAGCCGCAACGTGGTGTTGGAGATTCGGGCTGGGACCGGCGGTGACGAAGCCGCGCTGTTTGCCGCGGATTTGTTCCGGATGTACTCCCGATACGCCGAGCGCCAGCGCTGGAAGGTGGATGTGTTGTCGAGCAACGAGACCGGCGTTGGCGGCATCAAGGAAGTGACGGCGACCATCGAAGGCAAGGACGTCTACCGCCGCCTCAAGCACGAGAGCGGCGTGCATCGCGTGCAGAGAGTCCCGGTTACCGAGGCGAGCGGACGCATCCACACCTCGACCGCCACGGTCGCAGTCTTGCCAGAGGCCGAGGAAGTGGACATCCAGATCGATGCCAAAGACCTGCGCGTCGACACGTTCTGCTCGAGCGGCCCTGGCGGCCAGAGTGTAAACACGACGTACTCCGCCGTCCGCCTCACTCACCTCCCCACCGGCGTCGTCGTCTCGCAGCAGGACGAGAAGTCGCAGATCAAGAACCGGGCGAAAGCCATGAAGGTGCTGCGATCGCGTCTCTATGAGATGGAAATGCGCAAGCAGCAGGACGCGATCGCGAAGGAGCGGCGGGGGCAGGTTGGCTCGGGCGATCGGTCGGAGAAGATTCGCACCTATAACTTCAAAGAGAACCGCATTACCGATCACCGCATCAACTTCACGATGCACCAGTTGGCCAACGCGCTCGACGGCGACATCGATCCGCTGATTCAGGAAGTCGAGTCGCGCGCCGAGGAAGATCGGCTGCGGCAGGCGACCGAGTCGGAATCCGCCGACCGGGTCGTCGACGCCTGATCCGTACGAGTCCGATGACAGTGGCGGCCTGCCTGCAAGACGTCCTGCAGGTGCTGACCTCCGCCGGCTTCAGCCCAGCCCACGCCATACGCGACGCGTCGGCGATCGGCCGCGCGATTCTCGGCTGGGATCAAGCGCGATGGCTGACGTCTCTTCATGCTCCGGCGCCCAATGGCTTCAGTCAGACCTTTCTCGGTGCCGCGGCGAGGCGTGCCCGACGGGAACCCGTCGCTTACATCGTCGGCGAGCGTGAGTTCTACGGGCGCGCCTTCGAAGTCACCCCGGAAGTGCTCGTCCCACGGCCCGAAACGGAAGTCGTGATCGACGCCGCGCGTCACTATGCGGGAGCGCTCGCCACGCGCCCGGGCGGTCTGCACGTCCTCGACGTCGGAACGGGCTCCGGTTGCCTGGCCGTGACGCTGGCGTGCGAATGGCCAACCGCTACCATCACAGCCACCGACACGTCTCGCGCTGCCCTGCAGGTGGCCGCACGGAATGCTGGCCGCCACGGTGTAGTCAGTCGCGTCGCCTGGGTCGAAACCTCTCTTACCGGCGGCCGGTCTGGCGATGTGGATCTGCTGGTGTCAAACCCTCCTTACATCGCGGAAACCGATGGGGCCTCGCTTCCGACTGATGTCGTCGAGTACGAACCTCATGCGGCCCTCTTTGGTGGTCACGATGGGTTGGACGTGATTCGCGCTCTACTTCCCGCCGCCTTTACCGCGCTCCGGCCCGGCGGGTGGTTGATCATGGAGATCGGTCTCGGCCAGGAAACGCGCGTCAGGGCACTTCTTGGCGAGGCTTCCCTGCAGTGGATCGAAACGCAACCGGACCTCGCGGGCATCCCGCGCGTGATCGTCGCGACGCGCCCCGGGCTTCTATAATCCGCCGATGCCCTCGTCCTGCCTCTTCTGTCGCATCGTCTCCGGCGAGATTCCGGCGGCCAAAGTGTACGAGGACGACCTCCTCGTGGCGTTCAAGGACATCAATCCCCAGGCCCCGCTTCACGTACTAATCGTGCCGCGCGAGCACATCGCGACGGTGAACGACCTGGGCGCGGCGCACGAAGGGCTCGTTGGCGCGATGGTCCGACGCGCCAGCGCCCTAGCCGCCGAACACGGCTACGCCGAACGCGGGTATCGAACGGTGTTCAATTGCCAAGCCGACGCGGGTCAGACGGTGTTCCATCTCCATCTGCACCTGCTGGCGGGACGGACGCTCGGGTGGCCGCCAGGATGACGCGCCGAGACAACTTTCACCCGCAGGGAGCCCCAGCGTTACCGGCCACGTCCACCGGGCTGGTAGTGTCTGGACGTTCCGACCGGCCATCTGCCGGTCCCTGAGGAGCCCTATGCATCGTGTCCTAATCCTGTCCTTCCTGGTGTCGGTTGCCATCACTGGTCGGGCACAGACGCCGCCCAGCTTGGCCGGACCGGCTGTCGTCTCCGTCGCGAATCAGCGCCCACTGCCGGCCGTGGCGACCCTCACCGACGACGAGAAGACGATCTACGCGCTGGGCCTGCTGATGCAGCAGTCGATCAGGACTTTCGACCTGTCGCCCGAGGAGCTCGACATCGTTAAGCGCGCAATCAGCGACGGCGCCGCGGGAATGCCGGCCATCAAGCTCGACGACTGGGGCGCACGGATTGACCCGCTCGCCACCGCGCGCGGGGTGCGGAGGGCGGCAAGGGAAACAGCCGCTGGCGCGGCCTACGTCGAGAAGGCGGCTGCCGAGGCAGGGGCCGTCCGTACGCCGTCGGGTCTCATCCATCGCGACATCACGGTCGGCACGGGCCGTTCACCTGCGGCCAGCGACGCCGTCAAAGTCCACTACCGAGGCACTTTCATTGACGGCACCGTGTTCGACAGCTCGTACGAGCGAACCGAGCCGGCGTCATTCGCGCTGCGCGAGGTGCTCCCCTGCTGGACCGAGGGCGTGCAGCGCATGAAGACTGGCGGCAAGGCACGGCTCGTGTGCGCGCCTGACCTGGCGTATGGCGCGGCCGGCTCGCCGCCAACGATTCCGGGCGGGGCGACTCTCGTGTTCGAAGTCGAGCTGCTCGAGATCGTCGCCCGGTGAGGTCAGCCTTCGCCTACCTCGCCGACACCGCCATCTGATCGATCGTTTCCGCCAGTTGGCGCAGCGTGCGAATCACCGGCACATCCGCCGACAGGTCTGCCGATCCGCTGCCGCGAACGAGGAGAACGGCATGCATGCCGACCTGTTGTGCCCCGAGGACGTCATGGCTCACGCTGTCGCCGACCATCACGGCTTGTGACGGTGCAATCTGCATCATCGATAGCGCCGCGTGAAAGATCGCTGGATGGGGTTTCATGAACCCGTGCTCGGATGACGACACCGCCACTGAGATCAGTCCCTCGAGTTCGAAGTGCGACTGAAAGGAGGCGAGACATCGGTGGGAGTTCGAGATCAGCCCGAGTCTCAGGCCGCGGGCGACCAGGGCCTCGAGGCTGTCGCGCACGTCCTCGTAGAGCGAGAAATGATGGTGTTCGGCCCAGTCGCTATAGAGCTCGCGGGCTACGGCATCCATCGCCGACGATTGCCCTCCCATGAGCTCGATGATGCGCTTGGCGTAACTGATAAACAGCTCGGCATCATAGAGTTCGTCGGCCGACTCGAGCACCGCCGCGGCGCCTCTCACCGCCTGCTCGAACCGCGCGGGATCGACGGTCACACCGTGGCGCGCACAGCTCTCCTGATACCCGAGTCCCTGAAATCGCGGACCGGGATGGATCAGCGTGAAATCGACGTCGAAAAACACGGCCGCGGCCTCAGCCACCGTTGGCGATTATAGAATGTGGGTTTCGATCATCCCATGCGCGACTGGAAAGACACTCTCAACCTGCCTCGGACCGAGTTCCCCATGAAGGCGAACCTGCCGGCGAGCGAGCCAGAAACGCTTGCGCGGTGGAAGGCCATGGATCTCTACGGCCAGATTCGCGCGAGCCGGCAGGGCCGTCCGAAGTTCGTGCTGCACGATGGTCCGCCTTACGCGAACGGTGACATCCATCTCGGAACGGCACTCAACAAGCTCCTGAAGGACATCGTTGTGAAGTCCCGGTCGATGGCCGGGTTCGACGCCCCTTACGTCGTCGGCTACGACTGCCACGGTCTGCCGATTGAGCTGAAGGTCGATCGCGAGCTGGGGTCGAAGAAGCGCGAGATGAGCGTCGCCGAGTTCTGCCGGGCGTGCCGCGCGTACGCGGAACGCTTCATCGGCACGATGACCGCCCAGTTCGAGCGCCTTGGGATCCTCGGCACGTGGGATGAGCCGTATCTCACGATGAACTACAAGTACCAGGCCGCGATCGTCCGCGCGTTCGGCAGGTTCGTCGAACGGGGTCTGGTCTATAAGGGCAAGAAGCCCGTTCACTGGTGCATCTACTGCCGCACAGCCCTGGCAGAGGCAGAGGTCGAGTACGAGGCACATACCTCGACGTCGATTTACGTGCAATTCCCCCTGGCGCCCGAGAGCGCGGCCGATCTGGCCGCACGCGTGCCGGCACTCACGGGACGCGATGTATCCGTGTTGATCTGGACGACGACGCCGTGGACGATCCCGTCGAATCTCGCGGTGGCGTTCCATCCGGAATTCGATTACGCCGCGTACGCTGTCGAGGGTGGCGTCGTTATCGTGGCCGAGGCGCTGGCCGAGAAAGTGTCCGGCGCCGTCGGACGGCCCTTCGGGGCGCCCGTCGCCCGGATGAAAGGCGCCGACCTGGAAAACATCCGGTTCAGGCATCCGCTGTACGCCCGCGATTCGATCGGCGTCCTCGCCGATTACGTCACGCTCGACGCGGGCACGGGTGTCGTACACACAGCCCCGGGTCACGGCGCCGACGACTTCAATACCGGCCGCAAGTACGGCCTCGACATCTACGCCCCGGTCGGTCCTGGCGGACACTTCCTCGAGAGTGTCGAGCTCTTCGGCGGGTTGCGTGTGCTCGATGCGAACGTCAACGTCGAGCAGGCGCTGCACGAACACGGGCGGCTCTGGCATCGGGAGGCGTTCGGCCACCAGTACCCGCACTGCTGGCGCTGCCACCACCCCGTGATCTTTCTTGCGACGGCACAGTGGTTCATACGCATGGACGCGCCGCTTGTCGCCGATGGTGTCCGGCCCGATGAGCACGCCGCGCCAAGCGAGCCCGTGCCGACACTGCGCACCGCGGCGCTCGATGCCGTCGATCATCATGTGAGCTGGGTTCCGTCGTGGGGCCACGACCGGATCTTCAACATGGTGGCCGGACGACCCGACTGGTGTATTTCGCGACAGCGCGTCTGGGGCGTGCCCATTCCGGCACTTGACTGCACGGCCTGCGGCGAGGCCCTCGTCACGGCGACGATCGTCGAGCACGCCGCCCGGATCTTCGAGGCCGCTGGCGCCGACGCCTGGTACTCCGGCACGACCGAGGAGTTCCTGCCGGACGGGCTCACGTGCCCGAACTGCGGCGGGACGACCTTCGAGCGCGAGATGAACATTCTCGACGTCTGGTTCGACTCCGGATCCAGTCACGAGGCCGTGCTGTCGGTGCGGCCTGAACTCTCCTGGCCGGCCGACTTGTACCTCGAGGGAAGCGACCAGCATCGCGGGTGGTTTCAGAGCTCACTGCTCGTGGGCCTTGGCACGCGTGGACGAGCCCCCTTCCGCGAGGTACTCACGCACGGGTTTCTCATCGACCTCGAGGGACGCAAGATGTCCAAGTCGGTCGGCAACTCGATCGCCCCCGCGACGGTGATCAAGGAGAGCGGCGCCGACATCCTGCGCCTCTGGGTGTCGATGAGCGACTACCGCGAGGAGATCCGCGTCAGCAAGGAAATCCTGGCTCGCGTGGTCGAGGCCTATCGCAAGATCCGCAACACGTTCCGGTATCTGCTGGCCAACCTGTACGACTTCGACCCGACGCGCGACCAGCTTCCCACCTCGCGCCTGCTCGAAGTAGACCGCTTCGTGCTTGCCCGTTATGCCGAGCGCGCGCGCACGATGACGCGCAACTATCAGGCGTACGACTTCCAAACGATCTTCCAGACGATCAACGACTTCGTCACCACCGACCTCAGCGCGTTCTACCTGGACGTGTCGAAGGATCGGCTATATACGTTCCGGGCGGACTCGGTCGAACGCCGGTCGGCGCAGACCGCCCAGTACGTTCTCGCCGATGGCCTGTGCCGGATCATCGCGCCCATTCTCTCGATGACGGCCGATGAGATCTGGCGCCAGCTGCCCGGCCCCCGCGAAGCCTCCGTCCATCTCGCGGAGTTCCCTGGCGGGCTCGAGGGCTGGATTGACGAGTCGCTTGACGCACGTTGGACGCGCTTGCTCGGCATTCGCGACGTCGTGAATCTCGCGCTCGAAGGCGCTCGGCAACGTAAGGAGATCGGCACCGCGTTGGCCGCCCAGGTGACAATTCGTGCCTCACCGACTGACCTCGAGCTGCTCGAGCGCTACAGCGCGGACCTGCCGATGCTCTTCATCACGTCTGCCATCACGATCGAGGCAGGCACCGGACCCACGGAGGCCATCGTCACTCGTGCCCCCGGGGAGAAGTGTCCCCGATGCTGGCGGATGGTGGAGCTAATCGTTGAGCAAGGAGATGCCACGGGGCTCTGCGAGCGCTGCGCGGACGCGGTCGGAGGGGCCGATGCTGCCGCCAGTTGAGCCTTCCAGCTCGAGTGAGGCACGGACCGATATACCGGCGGTGACCACCGAGCAGGCGGTTCCTTCGATAACGCGGCTCCCGGGCATCGGCTTGGCTTGGTGGATGATCCTGGCGGTCATCGTCCTGGACCAGTTGACCAAGGCGCTGGTCCGCCAGGGGCTGGCTCTCTACTCGTCTGTGCCCATCATTCCCGGCTTCATGGACCTCGTTCACGTGCACAACCGCGGGGTGGCGTTCGGTCTGTTCAACGACGTCTCACATCCACAACGCGGCCTGATGACCACGGCGCTGGCGGTGATTGCGCTTGCGGGCATTGCCTACTACGCCAGGCATGTGAGGGCGCACGAGCGGCTCGCCCGTGTCGGCCTGTCGCTGATTCTCGGTGGGGCCATCGGCAACCTTACCGACCGGATCCGGCAGGGGTTCGTGGTGGACTTTGTCGACGTGTACTGGGGAGACTGGCACTTCTGGGCGTTCAACGTGGCCGATGCCGCTATCACGATCGGGGCCGGGCTGATTTTCGTCGAACTGCTGCTCTCGAGCCGCCATGCACCCGATCCTGTTTGAAGTGCGCGAGTGGCCGCTCTACGCCTACGGCGTGCTGCTCGCGGTCGCTTATCTCGCGGGCCTGCAGATGGCGGTCGTGCGTGCCCGTCGGCTGGGCGTCGATAGCAACCGCGTTCTGGACCTCGGCATCTACCTGATCATCGCCGCGCTCGTAGGCGCCAAGCTGATGCTCCTTCTCGTAGACTTTCGGTACTTCGCCAGCCAGCCAGGCGAGGTGCTTTCACTCGTGCGGGCCGGTGGGATTTTCTACGGTGGCCTGATCGCAGCCATCGGCACCGCGCTCGTCCTGGTCCCGCGTTATGGACTGCCAATGTGGACCACGGCGGATGTCATTGCGCCGGGCATCGCCTTCGGCCACGTGATTGGACGAGTCGGCTGTCTGCTCGCCGGATGCTGCTACGGGCGTCCGACGTCCGTGCCGTGGGCAGTGACGTTTACTGACCCGGTCGCGGCGGCCAACGTCGGGACACCCCTCGACGTGCCGCTTCACCCCACGCAGCTCTACGAAGCCGGGGTCGAACTGCTGATTCTGGGTGTTCTGCTGACCACCGAGCGGAGAGGCCGTCCCTTTCCAGGCCGCACATTCTGGCTCTACGTCCTGCTCTACGGTGTGTCCCGGTTCGTTGTGGAGTTCTATCGGGGCGACGAGCGCGGCATGTTGTACGGACTGTCAACGTCGCAGGTCGTCTCGCTGGTCGCGGTCCCAATCGCCGCTGTCACATGGCGCCGGCTGCGGGGGCAGGCGCACATCGCGCCGACGCCCAGCATCGCATGACTTGCAGGGCCTGATGGACGAAGGGCCCCAGACCGGCACGACACGCCTCACGGCGTCGGCCAACGAGGCCGGCCTGCGTCTCGACCTGTTCGTTGCGGCGCACCTGCCGACGCTATCGCGTTCGCAGATTCAGCGGTTGATCAAGATAGGGCACGTGCAACTGGACGGCAAGCCCGGCAAGGCGAGTTGGCCGATGAGCGTAGGCGCGCAGGTTGATCTCACGCTGCCGGCCGCTGAAGACCCCCGGCCACGCCCGGAGGATCTGCCGCTCAGAATCGTCCTCGATGACTCCGACATCACAGTCGTGGACAACCGGCGGGAATGGTCGAACATCCTGCCGCGGGCCACCGAACCGGCACCCTCGTCAACGCGCTGCTCCATCACGTCCGCGGATTGAGCGGCATCGGCGGGGTCGAACGGCCAGGCATCGTGCACCGGCTGGACCGAGGAACTTCGGGGCTGATGGTGATCGCCAAGAGCGACCGCAGTCATCGCCAGCTCGCCGGCCAGTTCCACGATCGAACAGTCATCAAAGAGTATCTGGCACTCGTCTGGGGCGAGCCGGCGGTCGGACTGCTGATGAATCAACCCATCGGGCGCGATCCGCGGCACCGGCAAAAGATGTCGGTTCGATCGGTCCGCGGACGGACGGCCGTCACGACGGTCCTGGCGGTCGAGCCTTACGGTGCCACGTCGCTCGTGCGGCTGCGTATCGGCACCGGCCGTACGCATCAGATTCGCGTGCACCTCTCGGCAGCGGGTTTCCCAATCGTCGGCGATGAGGTCTATGGCGGCGTGCGCGCGCGTGTGTCCGCGGATCTGGCCGCCACCACCCGCCTCACCCGGCCTTTTCTGCACGCCGCGCACCTCGCATTCGCACACCCGGCGACCGGCCAGTCGCTCACATTCGAGTCGCCCCTGCCTGAGGACCTGCAGACCGTTGTAGACACGCTCGCACGAACGGGCGGGGTTCGTTCGTCCACACGCGCCAGGCAGCCACGTTCCTGAGGATCCCAATGAGAAGACTGTCGCTGGTGTCTGCGGGCCCGCCGAAAGCGATCTTCAAAGGCCGCATTTTCCGTGTGGAACAGCAGCCCGTGACCCTTCCGGATGGCCGCGCAGCCGTCATGGACTTCGTGCGTCACCGGGGTTCGGTCGTGCTCATCGCGCAGCCAGATGCCCGTCAGGTAATCCTCATTCGCCAGTATCGCCATGTCATCCGCAAGACCATCTGGGAACTCCCGGCCGGCTCGCTCGAGGCGGGTGAATCGCCAACTCGCGCCGCTCGGCGCGAATGCGTGGAGGAAACCGGCTGGCAGCCCCGGTCAGTCGTGCGGATCGGCATGTACTTCCCCACGCCTGGTTTTTGCGACGAGCGGATGATCTTCTACGAATGCTCGAATCTTACGAGACCGCGCGGACCGGTCCACCAGGATCCTGACGAGCAGATTGAAGTGAGAATCGTCACGCTTCGGCAGGCATGGGAGCTCGTGCGCGCCGGCGCGATCGTCGACATGAAAACGGTGCTGGGGCTCGCGCTCGCGTCCAAACGCGTTCCCCGGATGGATTCGCACTAGTCCGGCGGCTGGGTGTGGGCGAACACCCAGCCGCCGTTCTGATACCTCAGGCCAGATTGAATCGCGGGCGCGGCTCCTCGTGGCGCGCTCGGTCCACGGGCTTGCGAATCGCGGGAGCCAGGGCGAGATTGAGCACCTCGTCCATGTAATCGACGTAGTGAACCGTGAGATCCTTCCGCTCGTCCGGCGTCAAGTCTTCCACGATATTCCGTTCGTTCTGACGCGGGAGAATGAGCTCGCGAAGGCCCATGCGGCGAGCCGCCAGGACCTTCTCCTTGATCCCCCCGACGGGCAGCACCCTGCCGGACAGTGTGATCTCACCGGTCATCGCCACGTTCGCTCGCACGGGACGACCGGACAGTGCCGAAGCGAGCGCCGTCACCATCGTGACTCCCGCCGACGGACCGTCCTTTGGAATCGCCCCGGCTGGCACGTGGAGGTGTATCTCCGCGTCCTTATAGAAGGCGGGGTCAACACCGTAGCGCGACGCGCTCGCCCGGAACCACGACAGGGCGATGCGAGCGGACTCCTTCATGACGTCACCGAGCTGGCCGGTGATGGTCAGATGGCTGGCGCCCGGCATCCGTGACGCTTCGACGAAGAGCACGTCGCCACCCACCGGCGTCCACGCCAGACCCACGGCAACACCGGGGTCCTTCGTGCGGTCGCGCATCTCCTCGTCGAGATGGCGCGGCGCGCCAAGCAGCTCGACGACGGCCGCGGGCGTGATCGTGATGGCGCGCACCTCGCCTTCGGCCTGCCGGCGGGCCACCTTGCGGCAGATTGACCCGATTTCGCGCTCGAGATTGCGGACACCAGCCTCACGTGTGTATCCACGAATCACCGCGGCCAGGGCCTCCTCAGTAAAGGTCACGAGCTCAGGCGCGAGGCCATGATTGGCCACCTGGCGGGCAACCAGATGGTCTCGCGCAATTCGCAGCTTCTCCTCCTCGGTATACCCGGAGAGTTCGAGGACTTCCATCCGATCGCGCAGCGGCGGCGGTACCGTGTCGAGCACGTTCGCCGTCGTGATGAAGAGCACCTCGGACAAGTCGAAGGGTACGTCGAGGTAATGATCGCGGAAGGTGTTGTTCTGCTCCGGATCGAGCACCTCGAGCAGGGCCGACGCGGGGTCTCCCCGGAAATCGGCGCCAAGCTTGTCGATTTCGTCGAGGACGAAGACCGGATTCCTCGATTCGGCACGGCGCAGCCCTTGGATAATCTGGCCGGGCAGCGCACCGACGTACGTACGCCGGTGTCCTCGAATCTCCGCCTCGTCCCGCATGCCTCCGAGCGACACGCGGACGACCTTGCGCCCGAGCGCCGTGGCGATGGACTTGGCCAGCGAGGTCTTGCCGACGCCCGGGGGCCCGACAAAGCAGAGAATCGGCCCCTTCACGTCCGGCTTGAGCTTACGCACCGCGAGGTACTCGATGATGCGGTCCTTTAACCGGTCCAGGCCCGAATGATCCGCGTCGAGGACCTGCTTGGTGCGAGCCAGATCGATGCTCTCGTCGGTCTGTTTGTTCCAGGGCAGTGCGATGAGCCAGTCGAGGTAGGTACGCGCCACCGTATATTCCGCGGCCGCTACGGGCATCTTGGACAGCCGGTCGAGTTCGCGCAACGCCTCTTTCTTGACGTCGCCGGGCATCCCAGCCGCTTCGATCTTCTCGCGGAGTTCGTCGATCTCCTTCGCTTGATCGTCGCCTTCGCCCAGCTCCTTCTGGATGGCTTTCATCTGCTCGCGCAGAAAATACTCGCGCTGGCCCTTGCCCACCTCGGACTGCACCTGAGACTGAATCTTGGAACCCAGTTCGAGGACTTCGAGTTCCTTGGTCAGAATGCGATTCAGGCGGTCCATGCGCAACCGCAGTTCCGCGGTAGCCAGCAGTTCCTGACGCACGACAGTGTTGATCGTGCCGAGGTTCGAGGCGACGAAGTCGGTGAGCCGCGTGACGTCGCTGATGTTGGTCGCCAGCGCGTTGAGATCCTCGGAGAGCACCGGAGACAACTGAACGACCTGACCGAAGTTCGCCCGGATATTCCGCTCTAGCGCGTCGATTTCGAGCGCGTCCGCCTCGCGCAGGACGTCGACCACTTCACTCACTTCCGCGCGGAGATAGGGCTTGGTGGCCAGCACGCGGTTCAAGGTGATCCGGGCAAGGCCCTGAACGATCAACCGGAGACTGCCGTCGGGCAGTTTGAACATCTTGTGGATGTGCGTCAGCGTCCCGACGCTGTGCAGATCCTGTTCTGCTGGCTCCTCCTGGGTGGGATCCTTCTGGGTGAAGACGCCAATCACCTTGCCGCTCGCGATGGCCTCGTCAATGAGCTTCACCGACGACTCGCGCGCCACGGCCAGCGGCATGAACGAATTGGGAAACAGGACTGTGTCGCGCAGCGGCAGGATCGGCACGTCGCCGGGCACGGTGAACGACCGCTCGGCTGTGCCGGACTGGACGCGTGTGGTCTCGTCACTCATGACACTCTCCCTTCCACCAGCCGACGCGACTGCGGTGCGCGTGGTCCGTAACCGCGGGCTCGTACTCTTAGACGTATGCGGGAGACTGCGAGGCGATCGCGCAGCCTCCGCTGGTTGGCGGAGCCTGCGCAACCGTGGCGAGGACGCCGAAAGTTCAGTTCAAGTCGATGAAAAAGCCCGCGGACCGGCGCTGTGTCTGCCGTTCGCGCTGCTCGGCCAACTCCCGCGCTTCTTCACAGTCCTTGCAACGGACCGCGAAGGGCAACGCCCGCAGGCGTCGTTCAGAAATCTCCTCGCCGCACTCGAAGCAGTTCCCGTAGGTCCGCTCGTCGAGGCGGGAGAGTGCCTCCTCAATCTTGTGCAGCGTCTCCGACTTCATCTGGATCAGGGCCAGTTCGATGTCGTCCTGGATGTCCGCTTCGGAAGCCTCAGCTGCATCGAGAACGCCCTGCCCCTCACCCGAGGCTCCAACGGCGCGGACGTCGCGCATCTTCTCTTGGACTTCGTTCAAGATTTCGCGGCGACGCTCTTCGAGAATGCGCCTGAGTTCCGCATGCCTTTCCTTGGCCAGATCCGTCTGTTTGACTCGTGAACCCATCACGCCTCCTCAAAAACTCCGGCGGTGGCGCCGTGTATGATGGCTTCGGCTAAGCAATACGAATGCCAAGCATCGCGTCGGCCGGGCTGATTGCAATGAAGTTCGGCCCGGGTCGTCGTGACCGCAGGGTGTCATTGTTCCCCAATCGCGCCCTAGCTCTTGCCAGGCCTCACCGGCCTGGTCCATCTCCGGGTTGTTGCGTCCGGCTTCGGCTTAGACGATCTCAGAGAGGCTTTCGGTTCGGTGGCCGGGAAAGACCGCGACCGGAAGGGGGTCTGTTATACTGAGGCGTTTCGAAACGCCTCGGATTCCCAAAGAAAGAGCGAGATAGGCACCGTATGGCCAAGCAATGTGAGATTTGTGGCAAGGCTCCTGTCGTCGGTCGCAGCCATAGCCACGCGAATAACGTCACGGCGCGCCGGTTCGAACCGAACCTGCAGCGAGTGCGCGCCTTGGTGAACGGCGGCGTGCGACGCATCCGCGTCTGCACCCGGTGCATCCGGTCGAACAAGGTCGTGAAAGCCGCCTGATTGAACGGCGCCGCTCCAGACATGCCGGCGCATCCCCGACTCCAGCCGATCGCCACGCCCAAGGCTCCAAGTGCCATCGGACCGTACAGTCAGGGTGTCGAAGCCGGTGGTTTTGTCTTCGTTTCCGGACAGATCCCCATCGATCCCTCGAGCGGTGAAGTTATCGCCAGCGATATTGGCGCCCAGACCGAGCGCGTGCTCGAAAACGTGGCCGCGGTGCTCCGGGCCGCAGGCTCCTCGATGGACGCCGTCGTGAAGACGACGGTCTATCTGGCCGACTTGGCAGACTTTGCAGCGATGAATAGTGTGTACGCGCGCTATTTTCCCGACCCGTCTCCGGCACGGGCCACCGTCCAAGCCGCCCGGCTCCCGCGCGATGCCCGAGTGGAGATTGACGCGATTGCGCTCTCCACCGGTCCACGGCCCACTGACGCCCTCTAGCGGCTTGCCCGCTCCACGGCGAGCACGCCGCCGACGTTCTTAATCGATTTCATCACCCGTTCGAGATGTTTGAGGTCGCTGATCTCAACCGTCATCCGGATTGAGCCACGGTGGTCTTCACCCACCGTGGCTTCGACGTCCTTGATGTTCGTATTGATGTCGGCGATGCGGGAACTGACATCGGCCAGGATGCCTCGCCGGTCTTCCACGCTGATACGCAGCCGGACCGTGTAGGGCAGGACATCGGTGCCGCCGTCCCACTCCACGCCGATTCGGCGTTCGGGATCGAATAACAGATTGGTGACGTTCGTGCAGGCGGCCGAGTGGACCGACACGCCTTTTCCCCGCGTGATGTACCCCACGATCTTCTCGCCACGAATCGGGTTGCAGCACTTCGCCCGGAACACCATCACATCGTCGATACCGCGCACTTTGATCTTCTGCTCGGCCGATCCGAGGACACGCCGGACGACGCTGGTGAGGGCGCCGTCGGGCTCCTTCTCCTTGAGCGCCTCCTGCCCGACGATCCGGGACAACACGGCGCGCACGGTGACTTTGCCGTACCCAATCGCGGCATACAGATCCTCGATACGGGGGGCGCCGAATTCCCCGGCCGCCCGGGTGAGCGCCTCCTCGGTCAGCAGAGCCCGCTCCACGCCGTAACGTCGCACGTCCTTGTCAAACAGCCGGCGGCCGAGTTCCACGCTGCGCGCCTTCTCATCCGCATGGATGAAGTGCTTAATCTTGCTGCGGGCGCGCGACGTGGCGACGAAGTTGAGCCAATCGCGGCTGGGTGTGTGACCGGGTTGCGTGATGATCTCGACAATGTCCCCGTTCGAGAGGCGTGTTCGGAGGGGCACCATGCGCCCGTTCAGCCGTGCCCCAACGCATTGGTGACCGATATCCGTGTGGACGAAATAGGCGAAATCCACGAGCGTCGCACCCCGGGGCAGCGACTTGACCTCCCCTTTGGGGGTGAAGATGTAGACCTCTTCGGGATAGAGCTCGATGCGCAGGTTCTGCATGAACTCCTGAGGGTCGCGCACTTCCTGCTGCAATTCGAGCAAACGCCGGAGCCAATTGAAATACTGCTCGTCGCGGTCGGCACCGACGCGGCCCTCCTTGTACTTCCAATGCGCGGCAATCCCTTCCTCGGCTACCCGGTGCATCTCTTCAGTGCGGATTTGCACCTCGAACGGCACTCCACCGTCCCCGACGACCGACGTATGGAGCGACTGATAGCCATTGGGCCGGGACATCGCAATGAAATCCTTGAAACGGCCTGGAACCGGGGACCACATCTGGTGAATGATGCCGAGCACCCCGTAGCAATCCTTGATGCTCGCCGTGATAATCCGTAACGCCAGGAAGTCGTACACCTGATCGAGGGAGATTTTCTGGCGCTCCAGCTTCTGGTGGATCGACCAGAGGCGTTTGATCCGACCCTCGATGCGGACGACCGGGACCTGCGCTTCGGCAAAACGAGCCTCGAGCTGTCGGCGCAGGGAGTCGATCAGACCTTCGGTCGCCCGACGCTTGTGCTCGACCTCGAGCCGCAAAGCCTGATAACTCGCCGCGTCGAGATGACGAAACGCCAGTTCTTCCAACTCGTTCTTGATCTTGCTCATCCCCAGTCGGTTGGCGATTGGGGCATAGATGTCGCGGGTTTCCTGGGCGATACGGGTGCGGCGCTCCTCGGGCAGGTGGTGGAGCGTGCGCATGTTGTG
>Ga0190274_10001173_pt1 | contig 15462 bp, 11 predicted proteins | sample Popmic531T_FD_133002 | JGI IMG/M metagenome (GOLD analysis project Ga0190274, IMG submission 133002) | Populus adjacent soil microbial communities from riparian zone of Yellowstone River, Montana, USA - 531 T | ecosystem: Environmental > Terrestrial > Soil > Riparian zone | place: USA: Montana...
CAAGTTTCTGTCAGGGCTAAAGCCCGGAGTTCTCTCTCTCATCTGACCCCCGCCCTGAAGGGCGGGGTTACAAGGGTAGTGCTCAAACACATTTTATATTGCCATGACAAGCAGCGGGAATTTAAAATGTAAGCTAAAGTTACGGTCTTCACATTCTGAAAAAAACCTTTTGTAACCCCGCTCTTCAGGGTGGAGGTAGCGGGAATTGAAAATGTACATATTACAGTATTCACATTCTCAAAAAACGCTTTTGTAACCCCACCCTTCAGGGTGGGGGCAATGCGAAAAAGCAAACACCGCCTGCCCGTAATCATCAAAAAAATCGGAATCTATTTGCAGGCGGAATGAAAACGAAACTTCCTGATTTCCATTTTGGAATTTACATGATAGAGTTTATGATCATGTTATCCAACAAGTTTCTGTCAGGGCTAAAGCCCGGAGTTCTCTCTCTCATCTGACCCCCGCCCTGAAGGGCGGGGTTACAAGGGTAGTGCTCAAAACCCATTTTATATTGCCATGACAAGCAGCGGGAATTTAAAATGTAAGCTGATATTACAGTCTTCACATTCTGAAAAAAAACTTTTGTAACCCCGCTCTTCAGAGCGGGGTTAAAGCAGCGACAAACACCGCCTGCCCGTAAACATCAAAGCACAACAAATCTATTTGCAGGCGGAACAAAGACGAATCACCACTTTTCCTCTGAAAATCGAATCATCAGATTTCCGATAATCTCATCATTGTTTCCATTGAGCATATCATTCATGCAGTTTACGCATTGTTGTATTCATGCTCTGAAACAAGGAGCTAACTTTATTATCTCATTTCACAATTAAGTTCACTTTTAAAAATTACGAACATGAAAACTACACCAAAAACTTCAGGAGCCAATTTTGGAAAGGCTATTTTACTGGTAGCTTTTACAATGATACTAGGTATGGGTTGTCAGAAAGAGGATGAACCTACACCTTCACAAAACAATTCTAATTCTGAAAAAACAACAAATGCAAATCGTGCTATTGCCGATATGCATTCAGATGCCATAAATCCTATCGACAACTTACTGTTGCCATTCAACGTAATTAAAATTGATCACCTGGCAGGAAACAGCAAGTTACCCGAATATTCAGTAACTGTCAGATCTGACCTTTGGGTAATCTATGAAGGCAAAAAAAATGTGAGAGTCGTTGACAAAATTTCATTTCGGATTTCCGACAGAGAAATGACAAAGTTCATCAATATTTTTAAAGCCAATGATTTTTACAATCAGTCTTCGGATTTAGATATCGCCTGGGGACTGCCAATCGTGCTCACCACTTTTCGTCCCTCACAACCAAATAAACCATTTACAATCTATGATGATTGCTATAATAACCCTGAAAAATTGGTGTTAATCAGGAAGTCAGTGGAAGAAGTTTTAGGTATTGACAGGTTTGTCAACAAGGAATGGACTTCAGAAGTTCAAAATCCTCTGTTTTAATCTCTAAAGAATTTTTGCTTCCAATTTCCGAAACCGGAGCACGAAAGTGTTCCGGTTTTGGTATTAAATCATTGTCACTTCGACACTTCGACAAGCTCAGTGACCGAAGGCTCCGCTACCGGTAATAATTCCATTGTCGCTTCGACGAGCTCAGCGACCGGCAGTTGTATTGAAAGGTGAATTAGTTCATATTACAGACTGGATATGTTGAAAAAAACCTTTTGTAACCCCGCTCTTCAGAGCGGGGAGTAATGACCCAACAAACATCGCCTGCCCGGGATTATCAAAAAAAATTGGAAACTGTATGCAAGCGGAATGAAAACGAATCTTCCTGTTTTCTCAACTCAGTTTGTCTTTGAGATACTTACCAGTCACCGATGCTTTACTTTTCACCATGTCCTCAGGTAACCCTTCAAAAACAATATGCCCACCGTTATTACCACCGTCCGGACCAAGGTCGATGACCCAGTCGGCGCATTTGATGATTTCAAGGTTGTGTTCGATTACGATAATCGTGTTTCCTTGTTTGATAAGCGCGTTGAACGCATCCATTAATTTGCGGATGTCGTGGAAATGAAGACCTGTGGTGGGTTCATCAAATACAAAAAGGGTGGAAGCCGCATGATGCCCTTTCCCGATGAAAGAAGCCAGTTTGATGCGCTGTGCTTCACCGCCGCTGAGAGTACTTGATGATTGTCCGAGACGCACATAACCCAATCCCACATCAGCAAGAGGCTGAAGTTTGGTCACAATTTTTTCAAGCTGGTTGGTGAATTTGGTTTTCACCGGACTGTTGAAAAACATCAACGCATCATCCACAGTCATCTGAAGCACGTCATCAATATTCTTATCCTGAAAATACACCGACAAAATATCTTCCTTAAAACGTTTTCCTCCACATGACTCACATTTGAGGTGGATGTCGGCCATGAATTGCATTTCGATGGTTACATAGCCTTCACCCTGACATGCATCACAACGGCCACCATCCACATTAAACGAAAAATGTGAAGGTTTGAAATTGCGATTCTTTGATAGAGGCATTTCCGAAAACAGCTGCCTGATTTCATCATATGCTTTGACATAAGTCACGGGGTTGGAGCGTGACGACTTACCAATCGGATTCTGATCCACAAACTCCGCATCGGTAATAGCATTGAAATCACCTGATAATTTATCGAAGTTCCCGGTTTGCTCTCCATATCCACCACTTAATTTCTTAATGGCAGGAAATAGAATTTTTTTGATGAGTGAAGTCTTTCCTGAACCACTCACTCCTGTAACCACTGTAAGCACACCGAGAGGGAACTTTACATTAATATTTTTCAGGTTATTTTCCCTCGCTCCTGAAATCTCAATGTACTGTTTCCACCTTCTGCGCCGGTCGGGGACAGCGATTTCCATTTCCTTGTTCAGGTATTTGGCAGTGAGACTTTGTGTAGCGGTTTTCAATTTGCTGAATGGACCCTGAAAAACAAGTTCCCCGCCATGGGTGCCTGCCATTGGTCCAATATCAATAAGCTGATCCGCAGCACGCATTATTTCTTCATCGTGCTCAACTACAATCAGCGTGTTGCCGAGTTGCTGCAATGCTTTTAAAACACCAATTAAACGTTCCGTATCACGTGAGTGTAATCCGATACTCGGTTCATCCAAAATATACATGCTTCCCACCAGGCTGCTGCCGAGTGAAGTTGCGAGGTTTATACGTTGTGATTCTCCACCTGAAAGTGTATTCGACAACCTGTTCAGAGTAAGGTAACCCAAACCCACATCAAACAAAAACTGCAACCTGTTTTTTATTTCAATCAGTACCCTCGAGGCGATTTTACCTTCGTGCGCAGGAAGTTTCAGTTTATTTATGAATGAAAGGCTTTCTGAAACCGGCATCAACACCAGTTCAGTGATTGAAAGCCCGCTTACTTTCACATAGTTTGCATCCTTACGGAGACGTGATCCCAGGCATTCAGGACAAGTGGTTTTTCCGCGGTACCTTGAAAGCATTACACGATACTGAATTTTATAACTCTGTTCCTCTAAAAATTTGAAGAATTCATTAAGTCCTTTGAAATAGCTGTTGCCGGTCCATAAAAGTTCGCGGTGATACGCATTCAGTTCATAAAACGGACGATGAATCGGGAAATCGAATTTGTTTGCTACTTTGATCAGTGCATCATTCCATTCCTTCATCTTTTCACCACGCCAGCATACAATCGCGGAATCGTAAATTGAAAGGCTTTTATCCGGAATAACCAAATCTTCATCGATACCTATTACAGATCCGAAACCTTCACATTTTTTACATGCCCCATATGGATTGTTAAAGCTGAACAACAGGGTGGAAGGCTCGTCGAAAATCATTCCGTCCGCTTCGAAGCGATTGCTGAATGTACTTGTCTTTTTTGTACCACTAGGAAGTTCCACTTCCACGATGCAGTTTCCGTGTCCTTCGTAGAAGGCAGTCTGAGCGGAATCGGCTATTCTCGAATCCATCTCTTCATTATGCTCAACTTCCATCGCAAAACGATCGATGAGTACCTGGATTTCCTGCGGTGTTGCTGCCGTTTTAGATTTCGTTTTGGTAACTTTTTCTGCAGGAAGGTTTTCAAGTATATCTTCAATTCTTTCCACCTTTCCATTCAGCTTCACTCGTGAAAATCCTTTCTGCATTAAAATGGAAAGTTCATCTTTCAAAGGACGTCCCCGTGTAATCATAGGGGAGAAAAGCAATACTTTGGAACCGGCTTTCAGGCTGTGTGCAAAATCCACAATGTCACTTATTGTATTTTTCTTCACTTCAACTCCTGAAATTGGAGAAATAGTTTTTCCAACCCTTGCAAAGAGCAACTTCAGGTAATCGTAAATTTCAGTGGTTGTACCTACTGTTGAACGCGGATTCCTCACATTCACCTTTTGCTCTATAGCGATGGCAGGTGCGATTCCTTTGATGTATTCCACTTCCGGCTTATCCATGCGACCAATGAATTGCCTGGCGTAGGAGGAGAGACTCTCGACATAACGCCGTTGACCTTCCGCGTAAAGCGTATCAAAAGCAAGCGACGATTTACCCGATCCTGAAAGTCCGGTTATCACTACAAAATTATTCCTGGGAATAGCGACATCCAATTTCTTAAGATTATGGACAGCGGCTCCCTTTATAATTATAAACTTTTTGGGATCCAGGTTATCGGGAAAGGACATACAGGTGAAGAGGGTAAATGAGGGCGCAAAATTACGGAAAAAAGTCATTGGACGTTGGTGAAGGTCAACGGTCATCGGTCACCGGTCAACGGTGGGTTCTGACTGTAATATGAACTTTGTGGAAAGGGTCGGCATTTGGCAGTGCCATAGGCATGCAACATATTGTAACCCGGGGTGTCAACCCCGGGACAGATGCTGACTACGACCACAAAATGCCGTAGGCATGAGACATATGTACCGCGACTATGATGCGAGAAATCAAGAGTTGCTAATGGAGTTGTTTCATATCTTATTGATTCGCTTCACATCTCGCATGCTTATAAGGTTGTATATGGATCATGCCTACGGCATTTTAGTTTTCGCGGTCGTGCCTTAACCCGGGGTTGCACCCCGGGTTACAATATGACTCGTGCCTGACGGTACTTATTAGACTCGGTCGGCAGTTGAAGAAAATAAGGCATGCAAAGCATCAAAATAAAATCAAGTGTTGTTTTTTCGATTGGAAACAAAATTTCATATTCATTCAATAACCTCTTCCGTCTGCCGACTAAAACGCAACATCCACTTGGAAACTGATCATCATCTTGAATCAGCACTCACTGCTGACTGCCAACTGGCAACTGCCGACTAATACGCAACATTCACTTGAAAACTGATTATCATCTTGAATCAGCACTCACTGCTGACTGCCAACTGGCAACTGCCGACTAAACGACAAGTTCAATTGAAAACAGATTTCAATAATTTCTAAAAAACTTACAAATCAATTACGCACAAAAAAAGCCCCAACGAAGGAGCTTTTAAAAATTAAAGAATAAACTATCACCATTTCGGCTGGATCTTCTTGTAGAGGATTTCGATGCGGTAATACTGTACTTCTTCGGCTTGATTCACATGAACACCGTCTTTGCTTTTGCCGGGTTTTTTAGACAGGTAGCCTGCCCTGATTACCATTTGAGGATACGTCAGGTTACTTGGAACAATAGGCTGGTCGTTGTAGTACACACAGGCTCCTTCTCCGCTGAGAGGCTGTCCGGAAGTATCCACTGCTGTGGTTTTGTTATCAACCATGCTGTGGTAGACAAATTTTCCTTTCATCATGTTTCGCAGTGAATCTACTACCGACATAAATTCATCACGACTGGTGGCAGCATAAGTCACCTGGTAATTATATGCTAAAAGACCGGAATCACTTGCCACACAATTCAAAACAATATCACCTGATTTAAAGCAAGGGTGTGGTGCGATGTTAGTGTATGAATAAATGCCAAGATCCAGATTTCTCTTAGTGTAAAAATAATCGAGTCCGGTTACAAACACGGAGGCGTTCAGAGTATCCTTACCTTTAGTGTACACAGGGTTGTTGGCGTAATATTCCACAATGTTATACTTGCCGGCGTCAAATTTAAGCGGGAAGAGCGACTCAAAGGTGCATTGGGCATTCAATTGAAAGCCTGAAATAATGGAAATCAAAAGGACTAAGGAGAACTTTTTCATATTGGATAATTTAGGTCCTCAAAAATAGGCAGGTTTTTGACAATAAAAAACTGAAATCGAAGACAAAAAAAAAGAGCGGATCGTTGGATCCACTCTTTTGTATGCATTGACAGATAAGTCTGTTACATTCTTTTTTCTTCGATACGGGCTTTCTTTCCGGAAATATCACGGAGGTAGAATATACGCGCTCTGCGCACAACTCCACGTTTGTTCAGCTCAATACGGGTGATTTTTGGGCTTAATAAAGGGAAAATCCTTTCAACACCCACACCGTTAGAAACCTTGCGTACTGTGAAAGTACGTGTAGCACCGTGTCCTTTGCGTTGTAAAACAACACCCTGGAACAACTGCTCTCTTTCTTTGGTTCCCTCTTTAATTTTATACACTACAGTTACTGTATCTCCTGCCTTAAAGTCAGGAAATTCTCTCTTTTCATTAAGAGTTTCTTCTGCAAATTTTACTAAGTCCATGATTTTCAACTATTAACGCCTGAATGGCCATTCCGGAATTGGAACTGCAATATTACAGATTTATTTGATAATAAATAGGGTTCACAAAATATTTTTTAAGAAATGGGGAGTACGAATTACGAATTCTTTGAGGAAATGCAGCGAATCTACAAATTACGAAATCTATGAGGAACTACAACGAATCTACGAATGGGGAGTACGAATTACGAATCCTTTGAGGGTTTACAGCGAATCTACGGAATACGAAATCTTTGAGAAGCTACTTCGAATTTACAAATTGGGAGTACGAATTACGAATCCGTTGAGGGTTTACAGCGAATCTACGTATTACGAATTCAAATGGGAATCACAATTAAGAATACTTTACAATTAGTAATTAGTAGATCCGAAGTTGTTTGACAAAGAATTCGTAATTCGTACTCTCATCAGTAGTTGTCTAACATCCCGGGTCTTCTCTGCTTCGTTCTTTTAACCGATTGCTCATGTCGCCATTCGGAGATGAGCCGGTCGTTGCCTGAAAGGAGTACATCAGGTACTTTCCAGCCATTGAATTCTGCAGGCCTGGTATAAACCGGAGGAGCGATCAGGTTGTCCTGAAAAGAATCGGAAAGGGCAGAAGTTTCGTCGGAAAGTACTCCCGGAAGTAACCGGATAATACTGTCGCTTAAAACCGCCGCCGCCAGTTCACCTCCCGAAAGCACATAGTTTCCAACTGATATTTCACGGGTTATCAAATGCTCCCTTATTCGTTCATCGATGCCCTTGTAGTGCCCGCAAAGCATTATGAGGTTTCGTGTCATTGATAGTTTGTTACTTAATTGCTGGTCAAGTAGTTCACCATCAGGACTTAAATAAATGATTTCATCATATTCCCGCTTTGATTTGAGGTCTTCGATACATTTTGCAATAGGCTCAATCATCATTACCATGCCGGCACCGCCTCCAAAAGCGTAATCATCCACCGACTTGTGTTTGTTGGTGGAATAGTCGCGTAAATTGATGAGCTCAACAGTGACCAATCCCTTGGTTTGAGCCCGCTTGAGGATAGAATGGTTGAAAGGGCTTTCGAGTAGCTCAGGAAGGACGGAGATTATTGATATGTGCAACTTTTGAAATGATAAATGATAAGTGATAAATGATTAAATTTTCTTCAAATGTGAAATATGGCTTCGTTTGAAGATTGGTTAATTAGATTTTTAAAGATTTTTTTCCATTGAATAGTGTTGGATTTCGGAGTACAAAAGAAAGGTTTTTTCGATGATATTATACCCTAGTGATTTATAAAACGGGACTGCATTTTCTCTTGCTTGCAGGAAGATTCGTTTGAAGCCTGACTGCTTTGCAGAAGTTTCGATTGCCAGCATGAGTTGTTTGCCGATGCCTTTTCCATGGTAATCGTGATCGACAGCCATGTACCTGACCTGGGCAGTTCCAGGTGCAAGTTCCTGAAGTCGTGTAGTGCCGACAATTTTACCATTCACCATTGCTATAAAATGATTTGACGTGGCTTCCTGATCGTCGCGTTCACTTCCCAAGGGTTGGTTCCAGGGTGCACGCAATACCTTCCAGCGCAAGCTGTAACCGGCTTCAAATTCATCAGCACTTTTGGGTGCCCTGATTACCACTTCAGATTGGTTTTTAGTTCCCTTAAGAAACACTTCTGCAACCATACATCGGATACTTCCACCACCTACTTTTTCAATCACCGGAATTGGAGCAGGAAGGAGTGTGGCATATTTTTCAAGGCTCTTTCTTTGCAGAGAAGTCAGTGCCGATAGCGCCGTTTCAGAGAGGAGAATGTATGGATCACCCTTCAGGTTTTGCACCTCCAGCATGTTTCCCGCGAAAGCGTGCATCTGATTGCCATCAATACTCACCACTTTGCGATCGGTCAATTCAATTTCCTGCAAAAGATTTAGGCGAGCTGATTTTTCACTGATGCATGAATCACAAACCACAGCAAATTGTTTTCCTATGCTCATCATCACGTTGGTATGATAAACCGGTATTGAAGCATGATCGCGGGTTTGAAAAGTGTGGATAGTGTATCCTAATATTTCAGAAAGAGCATTTAATGGAGTAATATGTGATCGAGAACTAAGTGCGACAAATGCTTTTTTATTCAGATGATCAAAAACTATACTGCCGGTCCCTTCGAGGTACTGTCCTTTTTTTTCGTAGTTCGTTAAATCAATAATTTCAGGATTGGAGATGCCTTTGATTTCACACACTTTCTCCACAACTTCCATGCGCCTTTCACGGCGACGGTTTGGCGTTTCCATAGGGTAGAGTACTACTTTACCATCGGCATGAAAACTCACCCAGTTGTTTGGAAAAACAGCATCAGGAGTTTTTGCAGAATGCACATCATCTATGACAATAGTCCCGATATTTTCAGAAGCAAACAGTTTTACAACATCTTCAAATTCACGCCGGGCTTTCTTGCCTGTATCAATTGCAAGCAATTCATTCTGAAAATTATTGGATGGTGCCGTTTCCCTGTTGTAACCAAAGTGCGAGGGCCGGATCAGCAGCAGGGTGTCGGTGGCTTGTGTCATCAACTGCCAAAGTTGATTATTTTCAGGTATTTTCCCTGTCCTACAAAATTGATTATGGTCTTGAAAATCGCAGGGTGGTCTGTTCCGGGAATGATTCTCTCAAGTAATTCCTCTGTGGAGGGACGAATATCTGCAGTAGTATCCGCAAAAAGGTAACCTGCATAAGAACCATCTCTGATCACCACCATCGACAAGCTATCAGCTTTGGGACCTCTGCCGGTGATGATGAAATTTTGTCGACTCTGCTTGAGTGCTTCCACAGCTCTTGATGCCCTTTCATTGTATGCATCAGGAGTGTCTTTGAAAAGTTTCAGAGATGCCGGGTCAAGATCTTTTGAATGTGACAACTCATGGTCAAGAAAGATTTTCTCGAGACGTTCTTTTGCTTCGCGTTCACCTGCAAAAGTGGCTACAGGAACATCAGAGAGCTCATAAGGACCCTTCTCAAGGACCAGGTAACCGGCATCGTTCAGTTTTTCATATATGCCAAACCGTGATTCCACTGCTCTGAATTTACGGTTGTATCGGGGCTGTAATTTGGTAATGAGTTCGATTTCAAGAATGGTTGCAAGCAATTCACTTCCGGTAGCCTGGTAATCGACGGAAACTGCTGAAGCCGCAAGCCCGGCAAAGCGTTTAGTATGCAGTTTATGCAAAATCGACCATGCTTTCTTCCGGACGTTGCTTGATTTTGCAAGATAAACTACATTGCCATCCACATCGTAAAAAAAGAGCACTCCGGTCTTGCCGGGAAGATGTTCAATCTGTTCATCAGGAATGCGGGATTTATTCACTGCTTTTTCCTTGCGGGAATAAAATGGATCGAGAACGCCTCCTGATTTTGTGATCAGAAAATCGAGCACTTTAGCAGTAGCCTTTGCATCGGCAGCTGCACGGTGTGCATCGTTGAGATCGATTGAAAGTGAATTGCACAGTTTCCCCAGGCTGTAGGAGGGGAAGCCAGGTAATAATATCCTGCTGGTTTTGCAGGTGCAAAGCATTTTGTTTTCGTAATGATGACCTTCCTTTGCTAGTGCATAGGAGAGGAAAGAATAATCGAACATCACGTTGTGCGCGACAAATATATTCTCTCCCAGTATATCCGCAACTTCATGGGCAATATCGCTGAAAAGCGGTGCTGTCGACACCATTTCATCAGTGATACGGGTAAGTCTTGAAATGAAAGTAGGAATGGGCACTTCAGGATTGACCAGGCTGGAATATTCCTTTTGAATAGTCACTCCATCATGAATGTAAATGGCGATTTCAATGATCTTATCGGTACCGGGATTTCCGCCTGTGGTTTCCAGGTCGACTACAGCAAACATGCAAATGGATAAAATACTTGTAATAAAGTACAAATTTACAGAAGATATTGGTAAAAGCACACACCTTCAGCTACAAAAAACACAAGTCATGAAGGATTTGAATTCCAACATGACTTGTGTGCACTTTAATCTCACTTAGGAACCTTGCCTCACCAAAACCGGATTTTCACGATTTATGAGTGTAATACAGGTCATATATGAATTATTAACGGACGTTATTTTGACTCAATTTCAATGAGGGGTATAACTTGAACCCTGAGGATTTGCTGCTTTTTTCACTTCTATTGTTTTGATTACATTATTACCTTCCTGGGCACCGGAATATACCCTAAGAACTTCTGTATCGCTTTCATCACGCCAGGCAGCCGCGCCAGGGTCAGCAGCCGGAGTTTCATTCTCGGCAATGTTGTAAGTTGAAGATCCTGCAGGTAAATCTGAGGCAACCTGATTTTGCGTTTGGTTATAACTTTCAGGAACATTAAGTTGCTGTGTACTTTCTTCCTGCGATTGTGCCTTAACCATAGTGCTTGCACAAATGGCAATAAATGTCAGCATTACTATAATTTTTGATGTTTTCATGTTCATAGTTTTAGAGGATGTCAACACTAACAGGACACCTTGTGGTGTATGAAAGCTACCTGTCAATAATGGTGCACCTTATGCCGGAAAGACGGTATTTCTGAAAATCTGTTAAAAATTAAAGACGGGTATCTATTAAAAATCAATCATTTACGAAATTATTGCCGCCGGAATTAAAAAAAACAGTTTGTGCCAAAAGGCTGCTGAAACCCACTGAAATGAACCATTTTGGGACAAATTCTCTCCTGAAATGGGAAAAATGCAACCCTGAAGCGTAACTTCAGGAAAAGTTCCACTAAACTTTATGAAAGAAGAATTATTATTGATATCAGGAATTACAGCACAAATTCAAGCCTTAAGTTTCTGCTTCAGGGGTCATTAGTCTTTGGGGTACGAGCCCCTTATTCTGTATAAAAAAGGAAAGATGGCATTTTGCCACCTTTCCTAATAAAGATTCATTGTGTGAATCATGTCCGAGACGCATTCAATGCGTCTCTACACCGGCCTGTTTTCGTATTTAGTAGATTCGATGTAGTCCTTCAAAGGATTCGTAATTCGTACTCACTACTGCGCAATTTTGATCACTACTCTTCGGCTCTTAGCTCTTCCTTCATCAGTTGTATTATCACCAATTGGGAATTGTTCTCCCATGCCTTTTGCTGACATCCTGTTTCTGGCAACACCTTTAGAAACCATATAGTCGATGGCATCATTAGCACGTTTTTCAGAGAGAGTCAGGTTAAATGCATCCTCACCCGGAGTACTTGTGTGGCCTTCCACGATAATGCTCAGGTCAGGATGGCGTTCCATAAAGCTAACAACGATATCCAGGTTGGACATGTCGTTGGAGTCTAATCCTGCTTCTTCACGAGAGTAATACAAAATCATTTCAGGACATCCCATATTTCCAGCGATACCGGCAGTTTTAGGACATCTGTCGGCTTCGTCATTCACACCATCACCATCAGTATCAGGGATTGGACATCCGTTGTATTTAGCAAGTCCTTTTTGATTTGGACATTTATCCATTTCATCGTTCACTGCATCGCCATCAGAATCAGGAATAGGGCAGCCGTTGTATTTGGCAGTACCAGCCTGGTTAGGGCATTTATCAGCAGAGTCGTTGATACCATCATTATCACTGTCGGAAACAGGGGCCATGATAGGAGGAGCAGCTTCATCTGACTTACCGGTAAGTGCGATAGCAATACCAATCTGGAAACCTGTATTTGTAATTTCACTTGTTACAGTTTGCAAATTCAGATTGATACCCGGATTTCCATCATTCACATCCTGAAATCCCAGCATGTATCTTCCGTAAATTCCGATGTACTTATTGAACCAGTATTCCAGTCCTGCAGTAAGTGCAAAGTCATAGGATGCTACCTGTGATTGAATATCGACATCATCGCTACCATCAGGATTTGACTGGGCATCGTATAAAAAGTCGAACTGCGGTCCGATAAAAATATTTAGCTTTTCAATCGGATGAAACTTGATCAATACGGGAATTGAAAAATAGTCAAGGCTCAGTGTAGTTTTAAGAGGATCTCCATTCGGATTATCCTCTTCAATTTCAGTACCCATCTGATTGTAGAGTATTTCAGGCTCAATTGAAAATTTGGCTGAAACCGGTATGTTGCAAAACAACCCTGCACCAAACCCCTGCTTGAAACCTACATCAGCACCTTCCAGAGAAGGATTGTGAAAAGAATTTTGAGTAAAATTCCATCCTCCCTTTAAACCAAGGATAGGTTGGTTGTAATCCTGCGCCATCACTTGGGAGCAGGCAATTGTCATCATAAAGAGAAGTAGTTTTTTCATACGTAAAGTTTTTAGGTGAGACCTTGATTTACTTGTTTGAAACCGTTATAAATTCTGAAAATAAATATGAATAGGGATATGATCGGTTAAGAGTGTATAAAACTTCTTAGGTGAAGGTATATAAAAAACTTAAAAAAGAAAAATGTGGACTCTTTTCCGGGTTAAATACTATAACTCATTAGAATTTAAAGGGTTCTCAACAGGAGTAAATCCGTGCCAACCCGTTAAATCAGTGTTTAAAAAAGGAACACGGATTTAACGGATTGAACAGATAAAAAACGCCTGTCTGCCTTTGATAAAGAAGTTCATTTGATTTATCAAAATAACCTTTCTTTTAAGTTAAACTATTTGAAGGCAGACGTCAGGCAGGGATTTGTGCAGAGTAGGAATTAGTTGAAGCTGTGCCTCAAGTCAGGGAGTTTTTTGCACAGCAGTAAGGTTGACTTCTTCAATTGCAAGCTTGTTTATGTATCCTTTCAGGCCAAGGTAATCCACATAAAGAAAACGTGGATCCATAGATGGATTATTCAACACATTAACAAAGCAATTACTCTCGATGGCAATTATACTATGTCCGTTTTCAGGACTGGAAACAAGGAAAGTTCTGGCTTTCACAAGTACTTTTTGCGGTTTGTTATCGGTTGATGAGAGTGATGCAGAATTTTGAATTACTACAGGTATAGTAGTGTATCCAGTATTGTTTTTGGTATTGTTCAATTGTGTGGTAACAGGTTGTGCAAAGTCATCTTTACCTCTCACAGTTACCATTTGATTGGTGTAATCGAATTCAATTTTACCAAGTTTAGAAAGTACTGCCTGACCGAGCACAATTGGCTTTTTCAAATCAGCATCCACCAGGGCTGTGATGTTGGTGACTTTAATGTTTCCAATCTCAATTTTATTGATTTTGATAGTAGTTCCCGTGATGAAATGCCCTGCGGCAATTTGATTGTATTCACTCCCATTTATATCTTCAGGAGTGATGTATCCGATCTTCAGCATGTATAAAACGTCCGTTATAGATATCCTGGCTTCTTTTTCGCCGGTGTCGATGATGAATTTAGAGGGTAATCCGTTTACTTTACAAGACATAACCTTTATATCATAAAGGTTTTCCATAGGAAGCAGGTTCTGAGCAGTTGATTGCAGGTTGATTACCTGCACGGCGAGGATAAATAGCATTGTTCTCATGGCTAATGGGGTTTGATAAGATGAAGTTCATTAATGACAATAGCAATTCCACCTGGGGAGATGGATTTCTTAATACTAAAGTTAAGAAAATTGTGCCAGAATAAAAATTCCCCAAAAAAAAGGATAAGCCACCAGTTTTTATTGGGATTTGATCATCTCCGGCACTTTTCGGAAAGGGAATTCAGTAAAGCTTGAAAATTGCTAAAAAGGTTACTCTTTCACAAATTTAGCTGTCGCAGAATTCTTATTTCCTTTCACCTGGATAATGTAAAAGCCTGAAGAAAATGAAGAAACATCTACCTGAAGTAGTTCCTGATTGTACGGTGACAATTTCTGTGTAAACACAGTTTGTCCCAGAGTATTCAATATTGTAATAGTGGTTGCGCTTTCGTCATAAAGTGAAATATTCAACAGATTATTTACTGGATTAGGATAAAGATGCAACAATGAATTTTCGTTTTTAATTTCATCTTCAATACCGGTTGTGCAAATAGTACCGTATTTGGCAATAAAGCCATCCGTTGAACCACCTGAATTACTAATGCTAACTCCATTTGCAGACAACACTGCATTGAATGTTCCTCCCAAATACACATTATCCAATGAGTCAGTAACTGTGGCATATGTTTCAGCACTGTTACCTGTGCATCCTAATCGCACTGCACCCAGCATTTGACCGTTAGGGTCCACTTCCGCAAGAAATAAATCCTGTGAACCATTGAAGGACTGTGTTAAAGTATCGTTGTTGAAAATTGCCTTCCCCCGATAAGCATTACTGAAAACAACATTTCCATTGCTTTTCAAAGCTACTCCTCCTTTACTGAAAACAATATATTGTTGAAACCCCTGAGTTGCCCATTGTGGTTGTCCTAAAGGATTTAACTTAAATAAAAATGGTACCAATACATTAAAGCCTGGGGAATTTGTAAATACATAGTTTCCGCATTTCAAACCCGCTGATAGTTTTCCCGCTACAAAAACATTGTCACTATTGTCGACTACTATATCCCATGGTTCTACAGCAGCAGGTCCTGTGGTTGTATCAGTGAGCATATAATTCCATACCATTGTACCAGTGGTAGTAAATTTGGATACGTAACCTATTACAGCAATGCCTGGTTTGGGGTTATAATAAACCTGGTTTCCCAGGATTACTGAATCAGCATCCCAGTATCCGGATATATAATAATTATTTTGTGAATCAATCGCAAAATCAGTAGACCCGAGTGAATAATTGGAACTGAAAGTAAATAATTGCTGTAGCGTTCCTGAAGTATCAAATTTGGCTATGTAGGGAGCAATAACCACATTCCAACCCGGGAATAATATTCCTGGCA
>Ga0190274_10001174_pt1 | contig 15453 bp, 23 predicted proteins | sample Popmic531T_FD_133002 | JGI IMG/M metagenome (GOLD analysis project Ga0190274, IMG submission 133002) | Populus adjacent soil microbial communities from riparian zone of Yellowstone River, Montana, USA - 531 T | ecosystem: Environmental > Terrestrial > Soil > Riparian zone | place: USA: Montana...
GTCCGCCGGCTCGGAGAACTTGATGTCCTCACCCGGCAGCAGCGTCTGCATGGTGCCCGGCTCCAGCCCTGACAACGCCACGCCTTCCTGCGGTGCGCTCATGTCCTCACCGTCAATCGGCAGGATATCTTCCGGCACCGCCGACGTGATGAAGCCGGCGAACATCGCGGCGATGCGTTTGCGCTCCAGTTCGGCGTCGTCATACTGGTCGAGCAGGAACATCCGAACCAGTGCTGGCGTCACCAGCGGCACGCCGCGCATCTGACCGGGCCGCGTGCATTTGAAAATATGCAGCACCTCGGATGCCGGGACGCGAACCGGCTCCAGCAGGCTCTCAGGTTCGAGCGGCACGTCACCGGGGTGGATCTGGTGGAAGAAGTAAGCCGCGCGCTTGCCGCGCAGGTCCAACTCGATCCCGTTCATGATGTAGTTGCCGTTGGCGGCCTTCTCGTTTTTTTCGTAAGGGCACATCTCGCTTTCGAGTAACTGGATCTGCAGCGGCACCAGCATGCCGTCCTCGACCTTGCGCGGGCGGAAGCGGATGAAACACTCGCCGGCCTCGAACAGCGCGCGGGCGACGATGGTCTGCATGCCGTAGAAATCGGCGATGCCATCGGCGTCGCACTGATCGGTCCAGTCCAGCCATAGCTCCATGATGGCTTGGCGCAGGTCAGGATCGTCCGGCAGCAACGACGACGGCTTGATCCCGGTGCCGATCACGTTGGCAGAGAAGCTCTCGACCGCCGATACCGCGTGCGGGTTGTTGCGCAGCGCATCTCGACAGCGCGCCCGCAGCACTGGACCCTGCTGGGCGAGGATGACGTTGACGGTGTTCTGCGTCGGCTGCCACGACCGAAGCCGGCGGCGATTGCGCCCGCCATCGAACTCGTTGCGCGCTTGCTTGTCGGTATGGGAGATGAACCTTCCAAGGATGCCTTCGGACAGGATGTTGCGGAGCGCGCCCATCACAGCCCCTTGTCCCACTGCGTCGTCATCCTGATCTGCCGCACCCTGCCCCGCCCGCCCAGCAGCCCGGCAAGTTCATCCTCCAGCGCATTGAGGATTTGCCGCAGGTCCGCCAGCGAACGAAACTCGGTGCGCTTGTCACCGTAGCCGGCGCTGTTCACGCCAGAGATGATCAGCTGCTTTAGTCCAAGGATTTGCCCGGTGATTTCTTCCGGCGTCGCCTTGCCCACCTTTGCGCGCTGCAGCGTCTGGCGCGAACTCATCAGCGAGGTCTCGTTGATCGGGCCGCGCACCGTCTTGATGGTGGTCTGACGCGGCGTCTCCAGAACGGTGGTGATCTGATCTGACGCCAGCGCATGCGGGCCTTCCGGCACCGGATGCAGATCGTTCAACTGCGCTTGCAGGAGCGCCATCTGCGCTCTTAGTTCAGCCTCGGTTGGCATTGGGACGAGAGCCGGATCAGGCTCCGAGATAACTCGATCTGACAATGCGCCGAACCTTCCGAGACCGCGTTGGTGGTGGCGGTACGGGTGGCGCGTTCAGTGGAGCGGATACCTCGGATGGGGTTGGCGGCTTCCTGCCGACCCCACCTGTAGTGCCATCCTTCAGTTTCTGCAATGGTATTCGTTGCACGTTCAACAGGTAGCCGGCTGCGGCCTGCATCGCCTCGCAGTCGAAAAAGTGGTTGTCGCGACTGCGCTGCACCCATTCGACGCGCCCGGTCGGCTGCTTCAACCGGGCTTCCGAGACCAGCTGGTGGCAGTAATCATCATCGACACCACGGAACACATGCCAGCCGCCGATGTGATCGTCAGGCCACCTAAGCCGTTCATGTACCCAGCTTTTCCAGTGATCGGTGTCGAGCCTGACCAGATCGAGACCGAACTTCGCGGCCTTGCCGTCCTTGCGCCTCACCTCGATCTTGGAAATCAGCAGCGGCGTTCGCATCGGCGACGCTGATCCCTTGGTCGGCCTGACCCTGCGCATGAACCGCCGGCAGAACTCGTACACCCGGTTGATCGGCAGCGTGTCGGTCTTGCCGGGCCGGAAGCCGCTGTCGATGAACGCCAGCCGGATCGGGATGCCGCCGACCGGCGTCGCGACCAGATCGCCCAGCGCATACCAGATGTCCTCATCGGTGGTGTCGCCGCGCAGGTAGCCATAGTTGATCAGCCATGACGTCGCCCGCGCGCCCCAGCCGCGCAGCACCCACGGGATAGACTGCTTCTGAATGTCACAGGTCAGCGTCAGGTAAAGCACATCGTCCGGCACCTCACCGCGCTTGTAGGTCGCCTGCGCGGACTTCTCCTTGATCTCCATCCATTCCGGCACCTCGCCACCGCCCGGTGAATACAGTTCACCGAAGCCGGCGTTGATCGCCTGCTGCACCATCGCGTCGTCACCGGACTGCTGCGCCTCGACCAGCACCGCAATGCGTTCGCCGAAGCTGACGAACGGCGACGCCAGCCCGGAGACCCAGTAAGAGATCGTCATCCGCTCGGACGGTGCCCCGTGAAGGATGCCGTCCTTGGTGATCGACTGACCGGGCGCGACATACCTGCCGCGCTCGTTCATGGTCTCCTTGTGATGGTTCTCGATCACGCCACCGCAATGCGGGCATTCGAGATAGGCCTCGCGCGCAGCCTCCATCGGCGTTGCCTTCAGCGGATAGCGCATCAGGTTGAAGCGCGGCACGAAATACTCGCCGCAATGCGGGCATGGCCAGCACCAATGATGCCGCGTGCCCTGCTGCCATAGCTGCCAGATCGGGCTTTCAATATCTTCAGCCACGGCGACATCCCAGAAGAACAGTCCGCTGGTCTCTTCCCTGACCGCGCCCACTCTCCCGCGCTTCGGTGTCGATGTCACCACGCAAACGAAGTCGGCATAGGTGTCGCCGCGTCGCTCGACCAGACCAAGCGTGCCGCCCTGCTCGTTTACGTTCTGCTTCATCTCGTCGTATTCATCGACCAGCGCGAGCGCCGCCGGATCGGATTTCAATGCTGTCGGTGATCCCGAATGCGCCAAGCGAAACGGCACGCCCGACACCATCTTGCGCGTCTTGGTCATCCGCTTGCCGCGCACCACCTTGTCGGTCAGCGTGGCTGATCCGTCCAGCAGCCCCATCACACGCGGCTCGAACTGCTCAGACAGAAACTGCTTGTTGGGACCGACATACAATATCGGCACCGGGCGCTGGTCGAGCCGCTGGCCGGCGACGTCGAGCATCAACTCGGTCTTGCCGGTCTGCGCGCCAAACACCAGCACCACGCGCTTGTGACTTGCCGAAGCGATCATGCGGCCCGGCTCGATAATGTAGGGCGTCAGATACGGATCGCGCGGCCCCGGTACGCCGCTAGACTGCGGATGCGTCCTGTTCGCTTCCGCCCATTGATCTGGCTCCATCGGCGTCGCTGGCTTGGCTAGCAGCGCGACGCGCTCCCAGAGCTTTTGTTCTTTCGATGGCAGTATCCGCGATGGTTGCGAGGATGTCATTGATTGCCGTTTCTATTGTTCGACGCAATTGTAAATCACGGGTGCTGCGCGCAGGCAAACCCGAGAGCGATGAACGAAGCAGACCGATAAGGGTGTCGATCATCTCGATGACATCATCCAACTCGATCAGCCGGCCTTCGCGTTGCGCGTTTTTCAATTCGACTTCGCGTGAGCGCGCATCGGTGATGCGAGTATGCGCAGCGGTTTTGTTGGCGCGCCGATCTTCGTCATCGCGAAATCGAATGTAGCCTTGCACCACGTCGAGCAAGCGATAGCGGCGGTCGTTCTTGTTACCCTGCTGGGTGATCCAGCCTTCCTTCGCCAACTGACGAATGCGCTCCGGGCCTTTCATGATCAGCCGGGCCGCCTGATCGGTATTAACCAATGGGCCGCGCGGGTGATTGGCCCCGTCGTCAGCCGCAACATTCGGGTTTTCCGCATTTGTCGGGCTAACCCTTTGATCTTCCGGCATAATCTTTTCTCCTTTATTTGATAAGTTTCGCTTCCCATTTCCAGTTCGAAGGCGCATATATGCGTCACGAACGGCGCGGCGGACAGGCCTAGCCGGAACCACGGAGCTAAAGATGACCATCAATACCCTGACCTTCGGCATCGAGCTAGAGTGCTACCGCCCGGCTGGCGTCAGCATGCAGGCAGCCGCTGACGCGGTAGCCCAGCGCCTCGGCAAGCCCTGCGCCGTCATTCCCTACTCCCGCGCCCATGAGCCTTGCTCGACTTGGAAGGTCACCACGGACGGTTCGCTCGGTGACTACGCCACGGGCTGCGAGTTCGTTAGCCCGGTGCTGACCGGCGAAGAAGGCAAAGCCGAAGTGGCCAAGGTGCTTTCCGCGCTGAACGACTTGGGCTGCACCGTCAGCAAGGATTGCGGCACGCACGCCCACATCGGAGTGCGCGGGGTTGGCCTGCCCTTCTTCAAGAATATCGTCAGGCTGTATCAGGCTTATGAGCCGCTGATCGATAGCATGATGCCGGTCAGCCGCCGCGCTTCGAACAACGGCTTCTGCCGCACCATGACCGCGCTTTCGGCAGCCAATATCAACGCCGCGCATACGATTAGCGAACTGAGCGAAGCCCTGCGCCGCTCAACGGGCGCACACGAGCGCCGCTATCACAAGGTCAACTTGGACGCCTTCAACCGTCACGGCACCGTAGAGTTTCGCCAGCATAGCGGCACCTTGGACGAGACGAAAATCATCAACTGGCTGAACATTTGCCAGCGCATGGTGGTCAAGGCGATGGGCGAAATGACCTTCGGCAGCCCGGCTGCAGCGGTACGCAACACCGCGCGGCCCGGCAGCAAGGCCCATCAGATTGGCCAGATGCTGCTGCGCCCGGAAGGCGTCACCGGCCCGGAGATTTGTCAGGCGAAGGGCTGGCCTTCGGTCAGCGTACCGGCGCAGGCACGGGCCGCCGGCCTGACGGTGGTCTCGCAGCGTACCGGCAGAATGGTTCGCTACTTCGTGAGGCGCGAAGCCGAAGCGCAGGCCGCGACGATGACCATCACGGTCGAAGGACTGGCCGCGCTGATCGGCATGACCGCCAGCGAGACTGCCTACGTCAACAACCGCATCAACAACCTGCGCGGCTCAATAGCTTGGGCCGCGTAATACCAAACCCGAACGGAGAAAATCGATGCCCCTATATTTCGCTTACGGCTCAAACCTCAACAAGAAGCAGATGAAAGTCCGCTGCCCGAAGGCGAAGGTGGTTGGCACCTTCACCCTCAACGACGCCCGGCTGGTGTTTCGCGGCGTCGCTGACGTGATAGCCGATAGCACTTCCAAGTGCGTCGGCGGCATCTGGAAAATCACCAAGGACTGCGAACTAGCGCTCGACCGATACGAAGGCTTCAACCCGGCCAATCAGGCCGGCGGCATGTACCGCAAGGTTTACCTGCAACTCGCCAAGCCCATCGCAGGCGAAACCGAGTTGATGCTCTACGTCATGAACTCGGAAGGCATCATGCCGCCTTCGCAGTATTACCTCGACGCCATTCGTCAGGGTTACAAGGACTTCGGGATTGACCCTGCGCAGCTGAAGGCGGCGGTTGAACGCTCGCACGATGACCGTAACCCTTCGCATATCGAACGGCAGCGGCAGCGGCGCAACGGCAACCCTCAACTGGCGCAGCGCCCCAGCGAGACGAAGAAGTCGAAGCCGGTCAAACCTGATCAGCCGAAGCGCATGACCACCGCAGCCGACTATCGCAAAGCGATGACGGTCTACGGAGACTGACCACCAACCACCAACTGGAGAATGACAATGGCAGAGCCACGGACAATCAACGAAGTGTATCCAACCGCTAAACTCAACCGCGAGACGATGGCGCTCTGGCGCGAGCAGATGGGCTACACCATGAACGAGGCAGCGGATGAACTCGGCTGCTCAAAGCGCTCCCTGACCAACTGGGAGAACGGGCACTTCCCGATCCCGCGCTATATCGGGCTGGCGATGAACGCCCTTGCGCTCAACATGCGGCCCTACGGCAGCAAGCGGAAGCGCGGTGCCGATTAGCGGCTGATCAGGGAGGCGGCCAACCCAGCCGCCTCCCCGGTTCCAACTTCGCCTCGCAGTTGCATTCGTGGTGCGAAGCGCGTGGGAACAAATCGCGAAACCGCCACGTGTGCGTTATTTCCGGCAGGAGGCACCATTCCCGCTCCCTGACGCAAATCCGCTGGGTGGGCCGCTTATTCGGTCCTGTGGCCGGCTGCACTATTTTCGAGAATAATGATAAGTTGCGCTTGTCATTCCTGACAGGGAGGCGCATATATGCGTCACCGGCGGCGCACGGAGCGCGGCCCACCACGGAGCCTGACAATGACCGAAGCCCTGACCAAGGCCAGCCTGACCGCCCAGTTCGAAACCAACCTTGCCGAGACCGAGACGATGCTGAAGACGGCGCGGGGTTTTGTTTGCGCGAACGCAGACGCCACTCTGGCCTTGGGCACCACCGCTGACCGCGTGACCATCCGCTTCATGTCACCGATCAACATGCGCACCGACGTATTCGTCACCGCGACTGGCGCGCAGCGGGTGGCGCAGAACTGGAACCGCCGCCTCACCGATAAGCAGGCCAAGGGCTGCCGGGTGCGGGTGATCACCCAGCACCAGATGCTGACCGAATACGCCGCGATCAACCGCGAGATGATCGCCACCCTCGCCGCCAACTGAAATCAACCGGGCCGCCCGTACAGGGGCGGCCCACCACCAACGGAGACTGATCATGACGAACTCTTATATGAAATTCGGAAACGCATGGGCCATCCGCTCGCCGAAGGGTGACTTGGCCGGAACCACGGTCCCGGTGACGACGCGAGCGGGAGCGGTCAAGCAGGTTACCCTACGCGAGCGAGTGGGTCAGGCCCACGGCGGCGAGTACATTTACCTGATCGCCGAACGCGCGGCAGCCGAGACCGTCACGGTCGGAGACCTTTCCCGCATCAACGCACTCTTCGACGCCAACCGCGCGGCGCAGCCGAACCGCCGCAAGACGCCCGCGATTGTTTTCGCCGACTTCCGTATCAGCGTAGCCGGCCAGCAGGCCCGCGAACCGGGCTGCCTGACCATCCTCTCCAACACCGAACGCAATGATCGCGGCGGCAGGAAGTGGCTGGGCCGCGTCACCAAGGCCGGCGTGTTCGAGCCGGCCCGCGACACCAGCCCGGTGATCGGCGAAGCGCTGAAGGCCTTCGCGGCTGATCCGGCGGGAGTAGCAGCGGCGCACGGTCAGGTCACCCACGCATGCTGCTTCTGCAACAAGACCCTGACCGACCCGCGCAGCCGCACGGTGGGTTATGGCCCGGACTGCGCCGGCAACTTCGGCCTGCCTTGGGGCGCGGTCGATGACACCCTCAACTTGAGTGACGACGAGATGGGTATCAACCGCCCGCAGCGCTCACCATTCCACTCGCAGCGGTATCCGTAACCCCACCCAGCGTCACCCTACGCCCGGCTCCGAAAGGATACCGGGCTTAGGGCAGTGGGAGAGGCAATCATGCCGCCCTTAACGTGGAGACAACCACCATGACCTATATCATCCTCACCAAGATCGACACCCGATCCTACCGCGAAGACGAAGGCGACGCGCCCAAGACCGTGCCGGTGGTGATCGCAGCGGATAGCATCCGCTGCTTCAACCCGCGCCGGCAGGGCGATGGCACGCGCATCACCTTCAAGGACGGCGGTGGCTACGCGGTCACCGAGATTGTCCCGACCATCCTGACCCTGATCGGCGCGAGCCACCTGATCGAGGCTTATGACGAAGTCCTCGCCAACTCCCTGCTGCCGCAGAAGTTGACCGTCATCGAAGGCGGCGGTCAGCCGAACTAACCCACCACGCTCGCTCTCGCCCGGCTCCGAAAGGATGCCGGGCTTGAGCCAGTGCAGCATCCCGCTGCATTGGAGCAACGAAAATGTTAAACCTCAGAACGCTCGCGGTGCTGACCGCGCTTGGCATCCTCACCATCGGGCTTGGCTCATCAAGCACTGGCCGGCAGCATTTCAACCATCGCTGGAATGCCGCGCTCAACGATATCCGCAATCACGAAGCGCCGATCCCGCACGATAAACTGCACGCCCGCGCGCTGGAAATCTTGCGCGATATGACGATGGCGCGCAGCGAAGCCTGCGCCTCGTTCAATCACTCTGAGCGTGGAGACGTGACATGCGATTGATCGTAGCAACAGCGGCAGCCCTAGCGCTGCTGACCACCACCGCCTTCGCCAAGCCGCTGCCTGATTGCGACAGCGAGCAGGTCGAGCGCACGCTGCTGCGGGTGACGGAAGCCACCACCGTGATCGAGAGTAAAAACGTCCGCTCGACCGATCCCGACAACCTGCGGTTCTGCAAGGCTGAAATCCTGATGAACAACCGGCTCTGGGAAGTGGTGTTCGAACTGACTTGGACCAGCGAGACCGAAGGCCGCTTCTGGCTGAAGTCTCGCGGCGGTAGACTGCTGTGACCACCCTGTTTCTGATCACTGCTGCGGTGTTCGTCGCCGCAGTGGTGATCGGCTCATTATCAAACGGAGCAACCTGAAATGATCAACGGTGAACTCTATCTGACGGTCGGCGTCTGCCTGATCTGCGCCATCATCATCGCGGCGGTTGGCATCGCCATTCACACGGGAGGCTACTGATGATCGAGGTTTGCATCGCCCTGATCATACTCGCCTGCTTCGGCGTCGGCGTCGCCATCATCAACAGCGGCTTCTGCGAATGGCCGCCAAGCCGGGAGAACGACCAATGAAAATGACCGCGCTCAAGTTCGCCAGCATCGCGTTTCTGGTGTTCGTATCCGATGCTGCCGCCGCGCAGCAGGCGGTGATCTACGGTGCCGATGGGAAGCGGATCGGCACCGCGTCAATGGACAGCCAAGGCACCACCACGACGCGGGGCGCTGACGGGCGGGTGATTACTACCGAGACACGCCCAAGCCACGGGCCGCGCGCGTGCCCGTTCACTACCAGCTGCTTTACGCAGTCGAAGTGACCGGCTGACGATCCTCCCTGACCGCTTCGAAGGTCTGCAGGTCACCTTCCAGCGTAGCCTTCTGCCCGGTGACGTTCTGCCACCGGGTGACGATCACATCGACATAGGCCGGATTGATTTCGATCCCGACGCACTTGCGCCCGTTCAATTCGGCGGCGATCAGCGTGGTGCCTGACCCTAGAAACGGATCGTACACCCACTCGCCCGGCACCGAATTGTTTTGCATCGGCTTGTCCATGCACTCGACCGGCTTCTGCGTCGAATGCACCGTGCGCCCGTCATCGACATCGCCCTGTGTTCGATGCACTTTCTGGATTGGCCACACCGTGACCTGCGTCCGGTCTCCATTCCAATGCGCGGTCTGACCCTTGCGCACGGCGTACCAGCACGGCTCATGCTGCCAATGATAGTTGCCGCGCCCGATCACCATCGTTTGCTTGTCCCAGATGATCTGCGAGCGGATCACGAAGCCCGCCGTCTCCAATGACACCGCGACCTCGACCGCATGCGTGCCGCCGTGCCAGCAGTAGACCACGTCGCCCGGAAACAGCTTCCATGCCTCGGTCCAGTCCACCCGGTTATCGTTATTGACCACGCCCTCGGCGCGGACCTGATGGATCAGGTTGATCCCGGTGCGCACCCGCCACTCGGGATCATAGTCGACGCCGTAGGGAGGATCGGTCACCATCAGATGCGGCTCCGCGCCATCGAGCGCTACCGCGACATCCGCCAGCGAAGTCGCGTCACCGCACAGCACCCGATGCCTTCCGCAGATCCAGACGTCACCCGGACGGCTGACCGGCACCGCCGGCACCTCGGGCACCTCGTCAGGGTCAGCTTCGGGATCGAGCCGGACGTCAAGCAGCCCCGCCAACTCGTCATCCTCGAACCCCAACGCCGATAGATTGAAGCCGCCGTCGCGCAGGTCGATCAACTCCAGCCGCAGAATGCTTTCGTCCCAGCCTGACGCCAGCCCCAGCTGATTGTCCGCGATGACATAGGCTCGCCGCTGCTGCTCATCCCAGCCGGTGGCGAAGATCACCGGCACCTGACCGTGCGGGATCGGCGTGCCGTTCGCCATGTTGATCGAGCCGCCCTCGGCGTAGATCGCCTCCGCAGCCATCACCCGCCCGTGGCCGGCTATGATCGAGCCGTCAGGAACGCCCGCGCAGTCCTGCGCAATCAGCACCGGCATGGTCCAGCCCCACCGCCGCATCGAGCCGGCGATATCGGCTACCTGATCAGCCGAGTGGGTGCGGGCGTTCCGCGCATAGGGGATCAGCCCGGATACCGGCAAAAACTCGATCAGGGAGGCTAGCTGGGCCATAGGGAGCGCTTTCTGGGGCTGGTGGGACGGAAAATAGCCCCTATTTCCGGTTTTAGGGCTAAGATGCCCAAACATAACGCTAAAATTCCGATTTCTAATATGCGGAAGGGGCTCGGTCGCGCGTTCCCCGCATCAGCCTATGGGTCCGGTAGTACCTTAGCGGCCTTGGGGCGGCCTGTGAGGGGCCTTGCCCCGCCAGCCCTACCATCACCCGCCCTGCCAGCCCGCCCGCCTGTGTGGCCCGCGCTGCCCGCCCCGTCCTATCCCTAGATGCTGGCTCATCTATACCGGCTCCAGCTTGCAGGTCAGGCAGTTGTTCAGGCTGCCCGACCACCTCCGCTCCACTTCGCCTGCGCGCCAGCTGGGGCAGGGGCCGCCCCGTCATGATCATCATCGTTTTGTCTTCATGGCCTGCGCCACAGCCAACGGGATGTTGCGCGTCAGTTCACGTTGCATCGATAGTGCGAAGTCCTCGTACATCGGCACGCGCTTGGGGATCTTGGTGGCGTGCTTCAGCGTATAGAGCAGCTGCAGCTTTCCGTTGGGCAGTCGGGCGTACAGCGCATCGCCCTTGCGTATGGCTCTGTTGCCCAGCGTCTTCGGTCTCAGCCTTGCCGGCACGCCCCTTGATCCCTTGGGAATGCTGCTCAACGGAACAGCGATGTTCGAACCGCCATGCGGTGTCTTGGTGCCGCCCTTGGATTGCATCTGCAGATTACCACGGTCGAGACGGTCATAGATCTCGACAGAGAGCGATGTCTTGGTAGCGCGGGCGTCGCGCGTGGTCAGCGAGGCGGCGATGAACGATGCGTTGCGTTGATGGACATGGGATGGCCACGTCTGCCTGATCAGGAGTTCGCGCGTGGTCTCGGCAGCGCGATTAAGCGACAGCATCAACGCATAAGGGATTTGCTCGACCGATGCGCCGAACCGCTGCGCGTACTGGGTCAGTTCATTGAAGTCGAACTCGACCTTGATCATTGCTCGACCTCGACCTGCGGCCTGCGATCAGCCGTCACCGTGAAGATGGCTGGGATCGCGGCGTAGTGATGATTGTCCATCCACTCCGCAAGCACCTTTGCCTCGTCAGCCTTGATGAACCCGATATGCGTGCCGCCATACCACGCCTCGATGGCGTTGGCGTCATGCTGGTTATGCGGATCGCGGCGTAGCGCGATGGCATCGCCTCGTTGCAGACTGGCGACCAATGCTTCGGTGCCGCGATATTTCATGCCGACGATTGTGTAGAGCGACTTCGCCATTGGTACAGCCTGTTCCGCTTGTCGAGAACCTTCACCAGACTGTAGTCAATCATTCGCATGATGTCATCAACCGCTCTGGCGATGGAGGGCGTCAGCACCTCGACCACGACGCTCGGCTTGTGGCTTTGAATGGTTTGCAGAGCGCCGGCCAGAACGGCTGGTTCATGACCTTCGGTGTCGATCTTGATCAGGCTCACCGGCTTGGTGAAAGTGACGTTGTCCAGCTTGCAGGTATCGACTGCGATCCCGCAGGTCAGGACATCAGGCTGAAACACCAGCGATCCGATGTCGCTGATGCGCTCCTCGCCATGCTTGAGATTGAGTGATGTTACACCCTGCTTGTCTGACACCGCGCACCTGATCGCTTTGATCCTGACGCTGTTGATGGCGGCGTTTAGCTTGAGCCGTTGGAAGTTCGCCGGATGCGGCTCGAACGCAATGACCTTTGCGCCCATCATGGCAGAGGCGATGGAGTAGATGCCGGTATAGGCACCGATATCGACCACCACCGTTTCCTGCTTTACCAGATTGCGCCAGTAGCCGCGCGTGTCAGGCTCCCACAGCTTGCGGTTATTGGTCATCCGAACAATGGCGTCACCGTCATCCAGCAGCTGCACCTGCGCGTTGCCGACGACGATGCTGGTGACGTTCATCTGGAACACCTCACGCCGATGTGAGTTGGTTCTGCTCCCAAGAGGAGGAGACCGCTATGCGTGAAGCCCTCGCCGAAATCCGCGTCAGTCTGGACCGCATCCATCAGGCCCGTGACAACCCGACCGAATTGAAAACGACCATTGAGGATGCGATGCGCAAGGTTGAGACCGCGCAAGCGCAGTGCATCGAAAGCGAGAAGGAGCCGCCCAAGGATCAGCAGCCGAAGGAGCAGCCCAAGGAGCCGGCCAAAACCAAGCAATAGCCTCACGGCACATTCTTCTTTCTGATGCTGATCTCCAGCAGATCACCGCTCTCGATCTGCGGCTTGTCATGGCTGACCCACATCGCCAGTCCAAGCCGTTTGATCACCAGCCACCAGCCCATGCTGATTTCGTCATAGGTCATCTGGCTTTCGACCTTCGCATCGCTGATGCTGTCAGGATTGTAGGCCCGTCGAAACCGCTGCTCCACCGACGTGGCGACTTCCTCGAACTCTACGCTTGATGTCATTGGATCGTTTCCCTTTGTTGCATGTCGGCGTGAAGCTGCATCCGCAGCGTCTCGATCACCGCATCCACTTCTTTTTCCTGCTCTACCACCTGCAGCAGGTTTGCGCCGAACATCGTCATTAGCACACTAACCCTTTCGTCCGGCTTCACCATACAGAGGATTACGTGAATGCAGGTCATGGCCCACCGCTCGCCGAAGCTGATGTCGCGCCATGAAGCGTTTTCGATGGTGTGCATAGCAACTCCATTGTTGCCCGCCTCTCAGTCGTCAAGCCTCCAAGTCACCCGCGTAATGATCCCGCCAGATCGCGTCAGGCGCTCTACGTCATTCACCGCAATCTTGCGATGGTATTTCGCTTCCAGATGTTGTCGCTCTTGCTCGATGTCGTCCTTATCAACGCAGCCTGATAGCCAAGCGGATGCCACCTCTTCAAGGGCATCAATCACCAGATCAACACTCAATGGTGCCTCCCATACTTGCCGTGCATGAAATACAGAAAGCGGTGCCAGCCCCACCACCACGGGTTTGCGAATGAACTCCGAACGATCAGGTCCTTCATAGGCCACCTTCATCAACGCGCGCCGGAAGCTTTAATGATCGCGTCGCGCGCAATCTGCATAGCCTCAAGGCTAGTAAACTCAATTACGATTGAGTGCGACCGCTCAGATGTTCGCGAGAACATGTTGCTTCCAGCCAAAGCCGCGTCCAGATAGCCACCACGCAACCGCTCTGGCGCTCTCGCCGCTTCATCGAGCGAGAGCATCGATCTCAGATCCTTGAGCCACGAAATCTCCCGGTCATTACGGGCGATCTTGTCTGACGCACTGAGCCGCTGATCCTTGCCGTAAAGCGCGTTCGCCTCCGCCAAATCCTCAAGCCGCCTGTTAATGAAGGCTACCGCGCTGTCAGGAGAAGATCGCTCTGGCGCTCTCGCCGCTTCATCGCGCTGATTTTCGTTCGGGTCGTGCATCATGCGCTCGCTTTCATACGTCACCACCAGACCAATGCCGGGAAACTTCATCTGAAATCCTGCAGGTCATCTTCGGTGCAGAGCGTGCCGGTGACAAGTGTCCCTGTGGACAAGGGCTTTTGTTCCGTCTGACGATGTTTCGATTTCGCCCATGCGATCAGGCGATGCTTGATCCAGCTCAACGTATCAGCGGACACCAATCGGGCCGGCGCGATATTCTTGATGCTATGATCAGGCCAGACACCGAACTTCTCGCGATACTGATTGCTGGCCCACCCCGACTTGTAGCCCTTGTGGATCGCGTGACCCTTCAACTCGGCGAGGAACTCGGCCTTCTCCTCCAGCGTCGAATATTGCCTTGGTCCTTTCGGCTTCGGTTTCAGTTCGCGCAGTTCACCTTCGTCGGCCTTCACGCCGCACTGCACTTCCGCCTTGAAGCCGCATGATGGGCATACCGCCATACGCGGCGGTTTCAGATACGCGCACTGCGGACATTCCTTCGGCAGCCTGATCCCGGCAGTGCGGTTCTCATGCGTCGGCGTCTTGCCAATGTGAAGCCCGGTATAGCTGGCGTCGATATCGGTGACGAAGCCCAGCCGCTGATGATTGTCGCTGTGATCGAGGATCAGGCAGTGATCCTTGCCGTTGGCGGTTCGCAATCCGCGCCCGACGATCTGGACGAACAGCATATCGCTCTTGGTGGGCCGGCACATCGAGATGCAGCGTACATCCCAGTCGATGCCGACCGTCATGGTGCCGACGCTCACCACCACCTTGTATTCCCCGTTGTGAAATTTCTTTTTTACGCTGATGCGGCCTTCCCTGATCTCACCCGTGAACTTCCGATTTTCCATTATTCGCGTGTCGGTATCATCATTGAAGGCATCAATATAACCGCATGACACACCTGCCGCCTTGAATTGCTGCTGCAGATGCTTGGCGTGCGCGCGATCAACCGCGTAACAGAGCGTCTTATCCTTGCCCCATAGCGCCAGCCACGTCTGCACCGCATCGGCGACCAGCGTGCCTTCCCGCATCTTCGCTGACAATTCGCCTTCATGATAATCGCCGGCCACCGTTCTTACCTGTGACAGGTCAGGATGCGATGGCGCGAATACCTTGAACGGTGACAGGTGGCCGGCGTCAATCATCTCCTGCGTGGTCGAGGCGCGGTGGAAATGGTCGAACCATGATCCCAGCCCCTTGGTCCAAGGCGTCGCGCTCAATCCGATGAACGGGATGTTGGCCCAGTCGGGCATGATGTCTTTCGACAGCCACTTCTCATAAAACGAAAACCACTTGTGGCATTCGTCAATCATCACAAGGTCAGCCTGCGGCAGCGTTTCCTTTTTCATCAGCGTCTGCACGCTGCATACCTGTATCGGGTGGCTCCAGTCGGTCATGTGATGATTGGCTTGGATGACGCCGACTTCCCAGATGCCTTGCGCGGCAAACATCTGCACTGTCTGATCAATCAGCGAGATCGACGGCACCGTGTAGATCAGCTTTTTCTTTTTGGCCCGCACGTTGTTGGCGATGGCTGACGCCAGAACGGTCTTGCCGAACCCGGTCGGGGCCTGCATGCAGATCCGCCGCTTGTTATCGGCTACCGCACTCCGCAGCGCCTCGACGGCTTCGGTCTGATCGTCACGCAGGGTCTTGAGCATTTTCCGTCTCCATGGTTGCGGCCAGCCGGCCAATGGCGTGGGGCAGCGCGCCCACCATCCCCAGCAGACCGGCGTCCCTGATCCACGCCAC
>Ga0190274_10001175_pt1 | contig 15444 bp, 14 predicted proteins | sample Popmic531T_FD_133002 | JGI IMG/M metagenome (GOLD analysis project Ga0190274, IMG submission 133002) | Populus adjacent soil microbial communities from riparian zone of Yellowstone River, Montana, USA - 531 T | ecosystem: Environmental > Terrestrial > Soil > Riparian zone | place: USA: Montana...
CCAGCGCGCCAGACCTTCCTGCTCCACGGTCATCGCAAAGGCTTCGTTGAACTCGCTGTCGTTCTTCACGTAGAGCAGCTGGTGCGCCAGCTCATGGAAGATCGTGCCCGCCAGCTCCAGATCGCCGTAACGCATCATGGTGTCGAGCACCGGGTCGGCGAACTTCCCCAACGTCGAATAGGCCGCAACGCCGGCCACCACCACATCAAACCCCTCGTGCCTGAGCGTGTCGGCATAGCGGCGCGCATTCTCTTCGCGGAAGTAGCCGCGGTAGGCGATGCAGCCGGCGAACGGAAAGCACCAGCGGCGCGGTTGCAACGAAAACTCCGGCGCCGCCACGACATTCCACACCACGTAGGGACGATCCAGTGCCGCATAGCTGCGGTAGCTGCCATTCTCGGGCAGCTGCAACGCTTCGCTGGCGAAGTTGCGCGCGTCCTGCACCAGCTGCAGGCGCGCCTTCAGCGTCGCATCGGTGCCCGCATCGGCCACCACCTGTTCGATGGGCTGGCGCTTGCGCATCAGCTGCCACTGACCCTGCGCGGCCTGCCACAGATAGGTGGTTCCGCAGCCACTGAGACCGGACAGACACATCAGTGATACGACCAGCCGCGTTAACATGTGTGCATGGAAGTGTACTTGGTGGGCGGCGCGGTGCGCGATCAGCTGCTGGGTCTGCCGGCCGGCGAACGCGACTGGGTGGTGGTCGGCAGCACGCCCGAAGCCATGACAGCGGCCGGCTACCAGCCGGTGGGCCGCGACTTCCCGGTGTTCCTGCATCCCGAGACGCATGAGGAACATGCGCTGGCGCGACTGGAACGAAAAACTGGTCCGGGCTATCGCGGCTTCGTGACCGAGTCCTCACCCGAGGTCACGCTGCAGCAGGACCTGCAGCGACGCGACCTGACCATCAACGCCATGGCGCGCAATGCCGAGGGCGCATTGATCGACCCCTTTGGCGGGCAGCAGGACCTGGCGTGCCGGCTGTTGCGGCATGTCTCGGCCGCCTTTGTCGAAGATCCGGTGCGGATTCTGCGCGCGGCGCGCTTTGCGGCGCGCTTCGCCTTCCATGTCGCGCCCGACACGCTGCAGCTGATGCGCCGGATGGTGGCCGACGGCGAGGTCAACGCACTGGTGCCCGAACGCGTGTGGCGCGAATTCGCGCGCGCGCTGGACGCGCCGCATCCACAGCGCTTTTTCGACACACTGATCGACTGCGACGCATTGGCGGTGGTGCTGCCCGAGTTGCACGCTCTGCTGCATGACGAGCCGCGCGGCGCGCGCGCGCGCGCCGCGCTGCAGGCCGCGGTGGCGGCCGGCGCCAGCGCGCCGGTGCGTTTCGCAGCGCTGTGCGCCTCGCTGAGCAGCGACGCGCTGGCATCGCTGGGCGCGCGACTGCGCGTTCCCAATGAGTACCAGGAACTCGCCGTGCTGGCGGCGCGCATGGAACGCTGGCTGCTCAGCGACGCCCCGAAAATCGCCACACTGGATGCCGACTGGCTGCTGGCCCTGCTGGAACAGGCCGACGCGCTGCGGCGGCCCGATCGCTACCAGTTGTGGCTGCAGGTACTGCTGAGCCGCGCCGTGGCGGATGACATGCCGGCCGCCGACGCTGCCGTGCTGGTGCGCACGCTGGACCAGGCTCTGCAGCACGCCGCGGCCGTGCATCCATCCGCTGACGACGTGGCCCGCTTCAAGGGCGCGAAGATGGCGGAACGGTTGCGCGAGCTGCGCCGCGCCGCGCTGCGTGCAGCGCTCGGCTCACAGTAACCGCAGCAGATCCTGCACCGCGAAGCCCGCCAATGCCGCGGGGCAGTCGCGCGTCAGTGCCATGACCTTGAAACTTTCACCCATTTCACCGGGCATCAGCAGGCGGCGCGCTTCGCCGGCCCGACGCGCCTGCTGCAACGGGTCGCCGCTGCGCGCCAGTTCGGCTTCAATGCCGGCGCCCACCAGGAACGCGGCCTGCGTGCAATAGCCACCGATGCTGAGACCCGCCTCCACCGCAGCTTCGGCGACGCGCGTGAAATCCACCCAGGCGGTGATGTCCTGCAGCCCCGGATGCAGGAAGGGATCGTCGTGCGCGCGCTGGCGGTAATGGCAACGCAGGGTGCCCTGCCGGCGCTGCGGGTGGTAGTACTCGCCACGACCGAAACCATAGTCGAACAGCAACACCGCGCCGGCCTGCAGTGAATGGCCGATGCCCGCGATCCAGCCATTCAGCAGCGGGCAGATTTCCGAGACATAGGGTGCTGCCGGCGCTTCCGGCAGTTCGCTGACCATGCGTCGGTACTCGACCTGCAGCGGCGCATCCGCAGCGCGAGGTGACCAATGCAGTGCGCCGGCGCTGTCGGCGGCAACACCCAGCTCCATCAGTCCCTGCTCGCCCAGCTCGAAGCGCCGGAATGGCAACGCATCGACCACTTCATTGGCCAACACCACGCCGCGGATGGGCTCGGCCGGCCATGCCTCCAGCCAGCACACGCGCGCGGCCAGCGCGGCCGGCAACTGCATCAGCAGCGCGCGTTGCCGCGCGCGCAGTTCGGCGCTGACTTCCAGGATCAGGTAACGGCGCGGCAGCGCATCCAGCTCGTCAAGGCGCGTCAGTACCGTTGCGGCCAGCCGGCCCGAACCGGCGCCCAGTTCGAGCACCTCAGCGTCGGCGCCCAGCGCCCGCAGCAGCGGCGCGCACTGGCGCGCCACGCATTGTCCGAACAGCGCCGACATCTCGGGCGCGGTGGTGAAATCGCCGGCGGCGCCGAACTTCTGCGCACCGGCGCTGTAGTAGCCCAGCCCGGGTGCGTACAACACCTGCTGCAGGTACTCCTCGAACGAGAACCATCCGCCGCGTGCCTGCAGCTCGCTGTGCACCCGCTGCAGCACTGCGGCACTGTGCGCCACCTGTTCGGCGCTCAGTGGCGGCATTGAGTGTTCGACGGCGCTCGGCATAAGCTCCCCGGCATGAATGACGCGCACGGCGCAACGCTTGAAGGTCGCACGGTGCTGGTAACCGGCGCGGCGCGGCGCGTCGGCGCCGAGATCGTACGTCATCTGCATGCGGCCGGCGCCGATGTGGCCATCCACTACCGCGACTCCGCAGCGGAGGCCGCCGCGCTGGCGGCCGGGCTGGAACAGCTGCGGCCGCAATCCACCTTGCTGCTGCACGCCGACCTGTTGCAGATCGGGTCGCTGCCCGGACTGATCAGCGACACCACCGCGCGCTTCGGCCGGCTCGATGTGCTGGTCAACAACGCTTCCAGCTTCTATCCCACCGCTTTCGGGCAGATCGATCAGCAGCAATGGGACGATCTGATGGGCAGCAATCTGCAGGCACCGCTGTTCCTGGCGCAGGCCGCGGCGCCGGCGTTGCGCGCGGCGCGGGGCCTGCTGATCAACATCGCCGACATCCATGGCATCCGGCCGCTGCGCGATTACGGCGTGTACTCGCTGGCCAAGGCGGGATTGATCCAACTGACCCGACTGCTGGCGCGCGAGCTGGCGCCCGAAGTGCGCGTCAACGCCATCGCGCCGGGCCCGGTGCTGTGGCCCGAAGCCGCCGCCGGACTGTCGGCCGAGCGCCAGCAGCAGATCATCGAGCACACCCTGCTCAAGCGTGCCGGTTCGCCGGCGGATGTGGCGCGCGCGGTGCGATTCTTCGCCTGCGACGCGCCCTATATCACCGGCCAGCTGCTGGCGGTGGACGGCGGGCGGAGCCTGGGCTGGTAGCTACATGCGCACGACGGGCTTGAAACCGCCGTAAATCATGCGCTTGCCATCGAAGGGCATGTCTTTCATGTCCATGCCGGCAAACCGCGGGTCCTTCATGACCTTGGCGTTGACGCGATCGCGATGCTGGCGCGACTTGTAGGTGATCCAGGAAAACCACACCACTTCGTTCGACTTCAGCTTCACGCTCTGCGGGAAAGAGGTGTACTTGCCGGGCTTCACATCGTCGGCAATGCATTCCCAGTATTCCACCGCACCGTGCTCGCGCCAGATCTTGCCGGCTTTGCGCGCCAGCGCGCGATAGGCCGCGATCTTGTTCTTCGGCACCGGCACCAAGAATCCGTCCACATACCTGGCCATGAGGTCCTCCTTTTATTCCGCGTTCAGATCCAGCAACAGGGGCCGCAGTACCGGCACCTGCGGGCGCAGCTCCTGCCACAACTCCGCCATGTTACGACCCGCCTGTGGATGCATCAGTTCCGGGGCCAGTGCGGCCAGCGGCCCCAGCATGTAACCGCGACGCAGCAGGTCGGGTCGTGGCAATGTCCCACTGACCTCGGCGCCGTACAACAGCAGATCGATGTCCATGGCGCGCGGCACCCATTTCGCATCGCCGCGCTGGCGGCCGCACTGCTCCTCGATGGCGTGCAGCACGGCCTGCACCTCCGGCACCGCCAATGTCGCATCGAAATGCGCCACCGCATTGACGAAATCGGCGCCATCGAAGCCCACGGCGGGGTTGCCGAAGCAGGGCGAGAAGACAATGTCGGGAAAATACTGTCGCAGCAATCCGGCGGCCTGCCGCATGCGGCGTTGCGGATCGATGTTGCTGCCGAGCGCGACGAAAATCCGCGGCATGGGATTACGGCTCAGCCGCGGCGCCGCTCGATGCTGACACCCACATCGCGCGAATGACGGATGGCCCCCGGCTTGTTGATCGACAGCCGCACCCACGACACCCGGAATTCCTCGAGCAGGGTCTCGGCCAGCCGCTGCGCCAGTGTCTCCAGCAGCTGGAACTGCGACTCGCCGACGAAGGCCAGCACGCGCTTGGCCACCTTCTTGTAGTCGACGGTGTCGTTGACCGAATCACTGGCCGCAGCGCACGCGCAGTCACAGGGCAATTCGAGATCGATGACCAGCGTCTGCTTGAGCCGCCGCTCCCAGTCGATGAAGCCGATGATGCATTCGACCTCGAGGCCGCGCAGGAAAATGATGTCGTCGCCCGATCGCATTGCCGATGAACTCCTTCAATTTGCCACGCCCGGCGGTTGCAGTTCCGACAGCGGCCAGCGTGCCCGCACGCCGGTCTGCGGGCTGCCGTGCTCGCCCCCCAGCAGCCGCTGCAGAGCGGCCATCGCAATCATCGCCGCATTGTCGGTGCAGAACTCGGGTCGCGGATAGAAGACGCGCGCGCCCAGCCGGCCGGCACCTTCCGCCATGCGTGCGCGCAATTCACGATTGGCCCCCACGCCGCCCGCCACCACCAGCGTCTGCAACCCGGTCTGTTGCAGGGCGCGCAGCGTGCGTGCGCACAGTGTCTCCACGATGGCATCCTGCACCGCGCGCGCCAGATCGGCGCGCCGCTGCTCATCCAGTGGCGCGGCGCGCGCCGTCAGCATCACTGCGGTCTTCAAGCCCGAGAAACTGAAATCAAGACCCGGGCGATCGAGCATGGGCCGCGGCAGATCGAATTTCCCCGGCCGGCCCTGTTCGGCCAACGCCGCCAGTTGCGGACCGCCCGGATATGGCAGCCCCAACAGCTTGGCCGATTTGTCGAAGGCCTCACCAGCGGCATCGTCGCGCGTCTCGCCCAGTACGCGGTAGCGGCCGATGCCGAGCGCCTCGATCAACATGGTGTGCCCGCCCGACACCAGCAGCACCAGTTGCGGAAAGGGCGGCGCCGGATCTTCCAGCAGTGGCGCCAGCAGATGGCCTTCCAGGTGGTGCACACCGATGGCCGGCAACCCCCAGCCATAGGCCAGCGAACGGGCCAGCGCCGCGCCGCTGAGCAGCGCACCCACCAGGCCGGGGCCGGCGGTGTAGGCCACGGCATCCAGCTCCGCGCCCGATGTCTGCGCCTGCTGCAACGCCTGCCCGACCAGCGGCAGCAGGCGGCGGACGTGATCGCGCGAGGCCAGCTCGGGTACTACGCCGCCATACTGGCGGTGCAGTTCGACCTGGCTCCACAGCTGATGCGCCAGCAGGCCGCGCTTTTCGTCGAGCACGGCCACCGCGCTTTCGTCACAGGACGATTCGATTGCCAGTACGCGGAAGGTCATTTGTTCAGCATATATTTGATTTCCCCGACGTCGCCTGCTATTCAGCGGGCTGCCAGGGATGCAGGAGATTCAGATGATCAGGCCCCGATTCATCAAGGCCGTAACAGTGACCTCCCTGTTGGCGGCCGGCGCTGCGCTGGCCCATCACTCGGTATCCGCCCAGTTCGATGTGGACCAGATGAAAGTGATCAAGGGCGTGCTGTCGAAGGTCGAATGGATCAATCCCCATCCCTACCTGACGTTCAACGTTGCCGAGGCCGATGGCTCCTCGTATCCGATTGCGATGGAATCCGCGGCACCCGCGGCACTGCAGCGTGCCGGCCTTGCTGGCAAGGAAGCGCTGAAAGTCGGCGAAATCTACACGCTTTACTATCACCCGGCTCGCAATGGCAAAAAGACCATCGGCCTGCTGATGGCTTTCACGCTGCCCTCGGGGCAGACCATCGGGGCTCTTACCACTAAAGACCTGGAACAGGTGGAAGCGCTCAGAAAAGCTGGATCCAGGTAAGCCTCGCTGACAGGCGTCGACGATCGGCGGCGAGGTCCATCGACCGGGCATCTTTGCCTTTTGCCGCCGCCCTGCTTAGAATCCCGGCCCCTGCTGCCGCTGGCAGCAGTAAAACGCCCTTAAGAATCAACAGGTTGAGGTTTATGCCGAGCGTCCGCATCCGCGAGAACGAATATTTCGATGCCGCCCTGCGGCGCTTCAAGCGTGCCTGCGAAAAAGCCGGTGTGCTCGCCGAACTGCGCCGGCGCGAATTCTATGAGAAGCCCACCCAGGAACGTAAGCGCAAGAAAGCCGCCGCGGTGAAGCGCCACATCAAGCGCGTTTCCCGCGATTTCGTGCGCGCTGCGCGCTGAGCGCGGCCGATGAGCATCAAGGCGCGCCTGCAGGACGACATCAAGTCGGCCATGCGCGCCGGCGAGAAGGAACGCCTCGCCACGCTGCGGCTGATATCCGCCGCAGTCAAGCAACGCGAAGTGGACGAGCGCATCGAACTGGATGATGCGCAGACGCTGTCGGTCCTCGAAAAGATGGTCAAGCAACGGCGCGAATCCATCGTGCAGTTCGAAGCCGGCGGCCGAGCCGATCTGGTGGCCAGGGAAAACGCCGAACTGGCACTGGTGGCCGGCTATCTGCCGGCGCAATTCTCCGACGCCGAACTCGACGCCCTGATTGCCAGTGCCATCGCGAGCACCGGCGCAACGTCCATCAGGGACATGGGCAAGGTCATGGGCGTCATCAAGACCCAGGCCGCCGGTCGCGCCGATATGGCCGTGGTGGGCGCGCGCATCAAGGCCCGCCTGTCGAACTGACGTTGGCCGCGCACGGCCGTTAGACTGGGCTCATGGCCGGCCGCATTCCCCAGCAATTCATCGATGAGCTGATTGCACGTGCCGACATCGTCGAAGTGATCCATGCGCGCGTGCCGCTGAAGAAGGCCGGCCGCGAGTTCCGCGCCTGCTGTCCGTTCCACGACGAAAAGACGCCCTCGTTCTGGGTCAGCCCCACCAAGCAGTTCTTCCACTGCTTCGGCTGCGGCGCGCATGGCACGGCGCTGGGTTTCCTGATGCAGTACGAGCAGCTGCCCTTTCCGGAAGCCGTCGAAGAACTGGCCGGACGACTGGGCCTGGAGGTGCCGCATGAAGCGGGCACCGCGCCGCCGCCGACGCAGCATGAGGGGCTGCACGACATGCTGGCGCGCGTCGCAGGGTTCTACGAGGAATCGCTGCGCGGCTCCGAACGCGCGCGCGCTTATCTGCGCGGCCGCGGTCTCGATGCCGCCACCATCGAACGCTTTCGCATCGGCTATGCGCCGGACGCGTGGAACGAAGTGCTGCGACGTTTCGGCGCCAGCGACGCCTCGCGCCAGCAGCTGCTGGACACCGGACTGATCGTGGCGCGCGAGACGCCGCGGCCGGGCAGCGAACCCTGGTACGACCGCTTCCGCGATCGCGTGATGTTTCCGATCCGCGATCCGCGCGGCCGCATGCTGGGCTTTGGCGGCCGCATCCTCGATCGCGGCGAACCCAAGTACCTGAACTCGCCCGAGACCGAACTGTTCCACAAGGGTCGCGAGTTGTACGGCCTGCATGAAGTGCGGCTGTCGCGCGTGAAACTGGAGCGATTGCTGGTGGTCGAGGGCTACATGGACGTGGTCCGCCTGCACCAGGCCGGCATCTCCTACGCGGTGGCCACGCTGGGCACGGCCACCACACCGGAACATCTGCGCCAGGTCTTCAAGCTGGTCAGCGAAGTGGTATTCGCCTTCGATGGCGATCGCGCCGGACGTTCGGCTGCGTGGCGCGCGCTGCAGAACGTGCTGCCCGAGGCACGCGCCGGGCGTGAGATCCGCTTCCTGTTCCTGCCCGAGGGCGAAGATCCGGATTCGCTGGTGGGCCGCGAAGGGCGCGCCGCCTTTGAACAGCGCATCGCCGGCGCCATGCCACTGTCCGAGTATTTCCTCGCGCACCTGGCCGAACAGGTCGATCTGTCGCACGCCGACGGACAGGCCCGCTACATCGCGCTGGCGCGACCACTGCTGGCGCGCCTGGCGCCCGGCGTGTACCGCGAATTGCTGGTCGAGCGGCTGTCCGAAAAAGTGGGCCTGCATTCGGAGCGGCTGCGTCAGCTGCTGGACGAACCGGCCGTCACCACGCCGGCACGCACCGCGGCGCCGCACGTGGCGCGCAACGCAGCGCCACGCATCGGACGGGGCGGATTGATCACGCAGGCCATCCAGATGCTGCTGCATTTTCCGGCGACTGCCCGAACCGTGCCGGCGGGTTTGCTGGCGCAACTGGCCGAGCTGGATCAACCGGGTCTGCCGGTGCTGTGCGAATTGCTGGCTGAACTGCGCGCTCAGCCCGGCAGCACCGCAGCCATCCTGGAACGCTGGCGCGAACGGCCCGAAAGTGCGCGCCTGTATGAGCTGGCGCGGGCCGAGGTGCTGGTCGAGGATGAGCAGGGCGCGGCCCGGGAGCTGGTCCAGGCGTTGTTGCGCATGACCGGCCCGGACCAGCAGCAGCGTCGGCTGGCCGATCTGACCGGCAAGCAGGGGGCCCTGAGCGCAGAAGAAAAGCTTGAACTTCAAGAACTTATGATCACCTTGCGGAACGCCACGGCCCGTCCGCTATCAAATTCGTCATAAGTTGGCGGGAGTCGGGGTCGTTTGGGTAGAATCGCGGGCTTTTCTGTACTGGCCGGACCCGGCATGTACTGCTAGCGCAAGGGGCTGATGACCGATGACACGCAAGACCAAATCCTCCCCCGCCACATCACGCAAACACGTCACGCGCGCTGCTGCAAAGAGCAGCGCCGTCCGCAAATCCGCGCCGGCCAGTCACGGCAAGGCGAAGGTTGCTGCGCGCGCGGCCGAGCCGGCGAAGCACGTTGCGACCAAACGCGGCGCTGTGGCCAAACCCGCGCCCGTGGCCGTAAAGGCCGCGCCGGTGGCTGCCGCCAAGGCGGCGCCCGAACCGGTCACACGCAAGGGAGCCAAGGGCGCGACGGCCAAGGCGGCCAACACCATCGGAATGCCGGAGCGTCGCACGGCGCTGCCTGAAGAGCGCCAGTCGCAACTCAAGCTGCTGATCGCGCGCGGCAAGGAGCAGGGTTACCTGACCTATGCCCAGGTCAATGATCACCTGCCCTCCGAGATCGTCGATCCCGAGCAGATCGAAGACATCGTCAACACCATCAACGATATGGGCATCCCGGTGTACGAAAAGGCACCCGACTCCCAGTCGCTGCTGGCCGCGGACGCTGCTTCACCCGCGGATGAAGAAGCCATCGAGGAAGCGGCAGCGGCGCTGGCCGCGCTGGATGCCGAGCTGGGTCGCACCACCGATCCGGTGCGCATGTACATGCGCGAAATGGGCACGGTCGAGCTGCTGACGCGCGAGGGCGAAATCCGCATCGCCAAGCGCATCGAGGAAGGTCTCGATGCCGTGCGTCTGGCGCTCGCCAGCTATCCGGCCACCATCGAGCATCTGCTGCGCACCTGGGAAGCCGTGAAGGTCGGTCAGGCGCGCATGGTTGACCTGGTGGTGGGCTTCATCGATCCGAATGCGCCCGATGTCATCGCGCAGCCGCAGAACCCGACCAAGCTGGATGTCGAAGCGGCCGAACCCAAGGGCGATGAAGAGGAAGCCGACGGCGACGGCGAAGAAGAGGAAGTCGTCGACACCGGCCCGGACCCGGAAGAAGTCGCGCGCCGCATGGCCGCCCTGCACAAGCTGTTGCAGCAGTCGCTGGCTTCGATCGCCAAGCTGGGCATCGAAGACCCGAAGACGCAAAAACTGCGCAAGAGAATGGCCGACGAGTTCATGGAGCTGAAGCTGTCGCCGCGCATGTTCGATGCGCTGACCGCGCAGCTGCGCTCGCACATTGGCGAGGTCCGGCAGATCGAGAAGGAAATCATGATCATTGCCGTGCGCGACGCCGGCATGCCGCGCAGGGATTTCATCCTGACCTTCCCGAAGAACGAAACCAGCCCGCGCTGGCTGGCCAAGCACGTCAAGGCCGGCAAGAAGTACTCGTCAGTGCTGCTGAAGCTGAAGGAAGAGATCGAACGTCGGCAGAAAAAGCTGCAGACGCTCGAGGTGCAGTATCACCTGCAGATCACCACCATCAAGGACATCAACCGCGAGGTGTCGATCGGCGAGGCCAAGGCGCGTCGCGCCAAGAAGGAAATGGTTGAGGCCAACCTGCGCCTGGTGATCTCGATCGCCAAGAAGTACACCAACCGCGGCCTGCAGTTCCTGGACCTGATCCAGGAAGGCAACATCGGCCTGATGAAGGCCGTGGACAAGTTCGAGTACCGTCGCGGCTACAAGTTCTCGACCTATGCCACCTGGTGGATCCGCCAGGCCATCACGCGTTCGATCGCCGACCAGGCGCGCACCATCCGCATTCCGGTGCACATGATCGAGACCATCAACAAGCTGAACCGCATCTCGCGGCAGATGCTGCAGGAGATGGGTCGCGAGCCGACGCCGGACGAACTGGCGGTGCGCATGGAGATGCCCGAGGACAAGGTGCGCAAGGTGCTGAAGATCGCCAAGGAGCCGATCTCGATGGAGACGCCCATCGGCGACGACGAGGATTCGCACCTCGGCGACTTCATCGAGGACACGTCGGTGACCTCGCCGATCGACCAGGCCACGATGGAGTCACTGCGCGAGACCACGCACTCGGTGCTGGCGCAACTGACGCCGCGCGAGGCCAAGGTGCTGCGCATGCGTTTCGGTATCGACATGAACACCGATCACACGCTGGAAGAAGTCGGCAAGCAGTTCGATGTGACGCGCGAGCGTATCCGCCAGATCGAGGCCAAGGCGCTGCGCAAGCTCCGTCATCCATCGCGATCGGAACAGCTCCGCAGCTTCCTGATGGACGATTGAGCCAGCGTCGACGGCGCTGCCCACAACGAAAAGGCCCGCTTCATGCGGGCCTTTTCATTCAGCAGCAGGCGGGTGCGGTTACCATGCGGCCATCGACCCTGTTGGCGCGGGAGGCGGCGTGATTGTGTCCAGGTTCAAAAGCTGGCTGGCGCTGGTCATATTGATGCAATTCTGCCAACCGGCAGGTGCGCAGGAGCTCGAGCCCCGCGCCTATGCCAACACGCCGGTCGGCATGAAGTTTCTGGTGGCGGGATACGGACACAACGAGGGCGATCTGCTGTTTGATCCCACGTTGCCGATCAAGGGCGCACATGCGTCAACGGATGTGGGTCTTCTCGGGTATGCGCAGGCGTTTTCCGTCGGCGGCAAGTCCGCCAAGTGGTCCATCGCGCTGCCGTTCGCGGCGCTGGACGGCAGCGGCCTCGTGAACGGAACCCTGCATCAGCGGGAAGTGTCCGGGCTTGCCGACCCGCTCGTTGCCGTCTCCATCAACTTTGCCGGCGCACCCGCGCTGTCGTTGCAGGAGTTCCGCGGTTACCGGCAGGACACGATCATCGGTGCGACGTTGAAGGTTTCGGTGCCTGTCGGCCAGTATGACGAGGACCGCCTGGTCAACATCGGGACCCATCGCTGGTCGATCAAACCGGAGCTCGGCATCTCGCAGGCGCTGGGGCGCTGGATCGTGGAGGGCGCTGCGTCGGTGGCCTGGTACGAAACCAATCACAGTTTTTTTGGCGGCAGGACGCTTGAGCAGGACGTCATCTACTCCGCCCAGGGCCACCTGATCTACAGCCACCGGAGCGGCCTCTGGGGCGCGCTGAACTACACCTACTTTTCCGGAGGCCGGATCACCACCGATGGCGTTCGCAGTGACGATGAGCTCGGCAGCTCGCGGGTCGGGATGACGCTGGCCGTGCCGCTATCGCTGCATCACTCACTGAAGTTCGCGGCCAGCCGCGGCCTGGCGACGCGCACGGGCACGGACTTCGACATGTACCTGCTGGTGTGGCAGCTGCGCTGGGGCGCCGGACTGTAGCTGGGGTGAGGACCATGCCGCGATCTGTGCTCAAGTGGCTCGCCTGGCTGGTCGCAGCCGGCATGATCGTCATCACGACCATCGCTGCGGTGTACGCCCTGCAGGCGCGCGCGCGTCTGCCGCCGCTGCAGGCCTGGCATCAGCTGCAGCTCGGCCATGAATTTCACGCCAGCCGCCCCGATGCGCCCGGATCCTTCGCGGAATACCTCGCGCTCGAGGCACGCCTGTTTGCCGAGCTGCGTGAACGCGTGCTGGATCAGCCTGCGGCGGCAGATCCCGCCCCGCTCAGCCGCTTCAATCCGGACAGCGTGGTGGCACATCTGGCGCTCGACTCGATGTACAACCACTCGTATGAACTCGCGCCACCGGACGAGCCGCGTGGATCGGTGCTGCTGGTGCACGGGCTCTCCGATTCCCCCTACAGCATGCGCGCGCTTGCCGACCTCTTCCTTGCGCAGGGTTACTACGTCGTGGTCCTGCGACTGCCGGGTCACGGCACCCTGCCCGCCGGATTGCTCAGGGTGTCGTGGCAGGACTGGTACGCGGCGGTGGTGCTGGCAGCCAGGCATGCCGCCGCACGCGGCGGCGCGGGCAAGCCCTTCATCGGGGTGGGTCATTCCACGGGCGCTGCGCTGCTCACGCTGTACTCGCTGCGTGCGTTGCAGGACGCTGCCCTGCCAGCGCCGCAGCAGTTGCATCTGCTGTCCGCCGCGATCGGCATTACGCCGTTCGCGGCGCTGACCCAGGTCATTTCCGGACTGTCGTTCCTGCCTGGATTCGAGCAGGCGCGCTGGATGGATGTGCTGCCCGAGTACGACCCGTACAAGTACAACTCCTTTCCGGTCAACGCCGCCCGGCAGATCTACCGGCTCACGCATGTGGTGCAGGACACGCTGGATGACCTGACACCGGCGCAGCTTGCCGCGATGCCGCGCATGCACCTGTACCAATCCATCGTCGACTCCACGGTGACGGCGAATCAGGTCATTCGCGGTTTGCTGGCGCGCCTGCCGGCACGCGGTCATGAGCTGTTCGTGTTCGACCTCAATCGCCGCGAGATGATGGAAGGCCTGATTGCAGGCGGTCCGCTGGCGGACTTCGAGCGATTGCGCGCGGCGGTCGACCTGCCATTCCGCATCACGCTGGTAAGCAATCGCGCCGCTGACCAGCGCGACATGGCGGCATTCACGCGTGAGGCCGGCGCGCGGGAGGTCACCGTCAGGGAGTTGCCGCTGGAATGGCCCGTCGGCGTATTTTCGGTCGGACACGTTTCATTGCCGTTCCCGGTGGATGACCCGGTTTACGGCTTGACGCCCGATGCGCAGACGTCTTCCGCCACGGCGTTCAATCTGGGCGCCCTCGCCGCGAAGGGAGAGAGTGGCGCGCTGGTGGTCGGGTTGGGCACGTTTGCGCGACTGCGCAGCAATCCGTTCTTCGAGGTGATCAGCGCGAATGTCGTCGCGACACTCGATCCGCCGGTTTCCGCGCGGCCCGCAGTGCCTATGGCGCCGCAGCGCCAAAAGTAGCAGATTGAGCGCATGAGGCCCGGACGTTCTGTGTATCCCTCGCACGCCTTGCAGGCGCTGGCCCTGGCCACCGCGATCCTGATCGTTGCACCCCCGCGTTCATACGCTGCCCAGGCCACCGACAGTCGGCCGCGCGTCGGCCTGGTGCTCGCGGGTGGCGGCGCCAAGGGCGGCGCGCACGTCGGCGTGCTCAAGGTGCTTGAAGAGTTGCACGTGCCCATCGACTGCATCGCGGGCACCAGCATGGGCGCGCTGGTCGGCGGCGGCTATGCGTCGGGCATTCCGGCCGGCGATCTCGAGAAATTCGTCACCACCATCGACTGGAAGAAGGTGGTCGGCAGCCAGGGTCGCCGCGATCTTGAACCCATCGAACAGAAGCGCGACGGCGCCACGTACAGCAACGAGTTCGAATTCGGCATTTCGTCCGGCGGCGTAACCCTGCCCGGCGGACTGGTCAACACCAGCAACATTGAAGACCTGCTGCGCACCTTTGTCGCCACCGCCCGCCTGCAGAATGAGTTCGACAAGTTGCCGATTCCCTATCGCGCCGTGGCCACCGACATGGTGACCGGGAAGATGGTGGTGCTCGACAAGGGCGACCTGGCCACCGCCATGCGCGCCAGCATGGCCATTCCCGGCGCATTTGCACCGGTGCTGATGGAGGGCATGATCCTCAACGACGGTGGCCTGGTGCGCAACATTCCCATCGACGTGGCCCGCGACCTCTGCGCCGATCGCGTCATCGTGGTGAACCTGGTCGAGCCGTCGATCAATCCGGATCGCCTGCGCACGGCCACACAGCTGCTGTCGCGCACCATGGACGTGATGATCGAGGCCAACGAGACGCTGCAGCTGCAGACCCTGCGCGAGGGCGATATCCGCATCGACGTGCCCATGGGCGATATCACCACCTCGGACTTCGAGCGCGTTCCCGACACGATTCCACTGGGCGAAGCGGCCGCGCGCCAGCACGCCGCCGCGCTGGCCGCCTTCGCCGTGACTCCCGGGCAGTACGGTGCCTGGCGCCAGCGTGTGACGCAGTCGCAGGATCTCGAGGTGCGTCTCGCCGATGTGCGCTATGAAGGCCTGCAGCGCGTGAATCCCGACTACCTGGCCAGTCGCGACAGCATCAATGCCGGCGACATGGTCAACAGCGCGACATTGAGCGCCGAGGCGCAGCGCATGTCGGTGCTGCGGGACTTTGATTCGGTGGGCTACCGGCTGGACGGCGATCCCGGGTCGCCCACCCTGACCTGGCTGCCACGCGAGAAGAACTGGGGGCCGGACTATCTCAAGGCGGACCTGGGACTGTACACCTCGTCGGATGGCGACCTGGAGTTCGCCCTCTATGCCCGCCACGTGCGCACCTGGGTGAATTCGCTGGGCGCCGAATGGCGCAATGAACTGCTGTTCGGCGGCGAGACCATGCTTTCGACCAGCTTCTTCCAGCCGCTGGACCAGGCACACC
>Ga0190274_10001176_pt1 | contig 15395 bp, 13 predicted proteins | sample Popmic531T_FD_133002 | JGI IMG/M metagenome (GOLD analysis project Ga0190274, IMG submission 133002) | Populus adjacent soil microbial communities from riparian zone of Yellowstone River, Montana, USA - 531 T | ecosystem: Environmental > Terrestrial > Soil > Riparian zone | place: USA: Montana...
ACCTTCTCGTCCAGTGTAGCCACGCTGCGCACGCCGCGAACGCGCAGTCCGTACGCCACGTTTTCATAAATGGACTTGGGAAACGGATTCGGCTTCTGGAACACCATGCTGATGCGCATGCGCACTTCGATCGGGTCGACCTGCGGATTGAGCAGGTTGGTGTTGTCCGGGTGCAGCCGGATCTCACCCTCGTAGCGGTTGCCGGGATACAGGTCGTGCATGCGGTTGAAGCAGCGCAGGTAGGTCGACTTGCCGCAGCCGGAAGGGCCGATCAGCGCAGTCACCTTCTTCTCGTAGATCGGCATGTTGATGCCTTTCAGCGCGTGGAAGGTGCTGTAGTGGAAGCTCAGGTTCCGGGACTCGGCCTTGAGCACCAGGTTGGCCTGCGCTTCGTCAGTGATTTTCGACATGATGGGCTTTCACCACTTGATGTTTTTTCTGAGGCGATAACGGACATAGATCGCCAGTGCGTTCATCGACAGGGTCATCACCACCAGCACCAGGCCGGCGGCGGCGGCGTTCTGGTGGAATGCCGCCTCGGGCCGCGAGGTCCAGTTGAACATCTGGATCGGCATCACGGTAAAGGGCGCGAACAGCCAGTCGAACGGCCCCGCGGCCGGATCGCCGGCGAACGGAGCCGGCGGCAGGAAGGCGATGAAGGTCAGCGCCCCGATGGTGATGATCGGTGCCGTCTCGCCGATGGCGCGGGCCATGCCGATGATCACGCCGGTGAGAATGCCGGGAATCGAATAGGGCAGGATGTGGTCGGCCGTGGTCTGCCACTTGGTGGCGCCGAGCGCATAGGCGCCTTCTCGAATCACGCCCGGGATCGAACGGATCGCCTCGCGCGTGGCAACGATGACGATGGGCAGGATCAGTAGCGCGAGGGTCAGCCCCGCGGACAGGATGCTCTGGCCGAACCCGAACTGGTACACGAACAGGCCGAGCGCCAACAACCCGTAAACGATTGAAGGCACCCCGGCAAGATTGGTGACGTTAATCTCGATGATGTCGGTCATCCAGTTCTTTGGCGCATACTCCTCGAGATAAACGGCACCCGCCACTCCGACCGGCACGGCGGCCACCGCCGTCACCAGCATGACCAGGGTGCTGCCGACCCATGCCGAGAGAATGCCCGCCTGTTCGGGCCGGCGCGACGGGAAATTGGTGAAGAAGTCCCAGGACAGCCGGTGCGCGCCGTCGATCGCCATGCCGGCGAAGAGGGAGACGAACGTCAGCACGCCCACCATCAGCGCAAACAGGCCGACCAGGGCGAATACCAGGTCCCAGCGCTTGTGCCTGGTGATGAGCGCCCGGATCTCTGCGACTGTCATGTCGGCCATGTCAGTATGCCTGCCTGAATTTGCGCTTCAGCACGTGGCCGAGAACATTGAAGAACAGCGTGAGCAGCATGAGGGTGAGGCCCGCCGCGAAAATGGTCTGATAGCCGATGCTGCCGTGGGGCAGGTCGCCCAACGCAACCTGCACGATGAACGCCGTGATGGTTGCCGCCGGTTCGGCCGGGTTCCAGGTCAGATTGGGTTGCATCCCGGCGGCAACCGCCAGGATCATGGTTTCGCCCACGGCCCGCGAGATGCCGAGAATGTATGCTGCGGAAATTCCGGAGAAGGCGGCCGGCGTGACCACCCTGATGGACGTCTGAAAGCGCGTTGCGCCCATCGCATACGAACCCTCGCGCATGGCCATCGGCACCGAGCGCATCGCGTCTTCGGACACCGAACTGATATAGGGAATGATCATGATGCCCATGACCAGCCCGGCGGACAGCAGGTTGAAGCCGGGCAGCCCGGGAAAGAAGTACTGCAACGCCGGGGTCACATAGAGCAGGGCAAAGTAGCCGTATACGATTGTGGGCACGCCGCCGAGCAGTTCCAGGAAGGGCTTGGCCACTTCACGCACCGTGAACGGGGCGAACTCTGACAGGTAGATGGCGATGATCGTGCCCAGCGGGATCGCCACGGCCAAGGCCACGAAAGAACTGACCAGGGTGCCGGACAGCAGCACCATGATGCCGTAGTGGGCGTCATCGAACAGCGGCGTCCACTGCGTGTCGGTGAGGAAATCCCATAGCGGGACGTGCTGGAAAAACTGCCAGGACTCGGTGACCAGGATGGCGACGATGCCGACCGTGACGGCGACGGATACCGAGGCGGCAAGGAACAGCAGGACTTCGATCAGCCGCTCGCGGATGTGCCGGGATTTTCTTTTCGCCAGCCGGGCGCTGACAATAGTGTCCGACAAGACGTCTAACCTCTGGGTGGGAGCTATGGCGCTCATCGATTCGGGGGCGACGGTGATTTTAGTACAGATTTCCGCTACGGCCCGGTGACCGGGCAAAAACCGGGAGGGGTCGCAACCCCTCCCGTTCGCTTCAGCCTTCTGCTCTTACAGCTTGGCCTCGAGCTTCATCAGCTGCTCGATGGTCAGCCCGACCTTGTTCTCGCCGCCGAACTTGGTGCCGAGCACCTTCTTGCCGACGTGGTCGAGGTTAAAGGCGTAGGCTTCGGCCGGAAGAGGAACGTACTTCACTTCGCGTGACAATTCCGCGCCGTTCTTCATGTAGAACTCGACGAACTCCTTCACTTCCGGGCGTTCCAGCGACTTGGCATTGATATAGATGAAAATCGGCCGCGCGAGCGGCTGATAGCTGCCGTCCATGACCGATGCCATCGAGGGGGCAACCGATTTGCCGCCTGCTTTCTCGACGATCGAAACAGCCTTCAGTTTGGCCTGGTTTTCGCTGTAGTACGCGAATCCGAAAAAACCCAGCGCATTCACGTCGCGGGATACGCCCTGCACCAGAACATTGTCATCCTCGGAAGCGGTGAAATCGCCGCGGCTGGATTTGGCTTTGCCGTTCACGGCCTCGGTGAAGTAGTCGAAGGTGCCGGAATCGGCACCCGCACCGAACAGCTTCAGCGGCTGGTCGGGCCATGCGGGATTGACCTGCTTCCAGGTCTTGATCTTGCCCTGCGCGGCCGGCTCCCACATTTTCTTCAATTCCGCGACGGTCAAGGTCTCGGCCCATTTATTCTCGGGATGGACCACGACCGTCAATGCGTCATAAGCGACCGGCAGTTCTATGTATTGCACGCCGGTGGCTTTGCAATCGTCCATTTCCTTTTTCAGGATCGGACGGGAGGCGTCGGAGATGTCAGTCTCGCCGCGGCAGAACTTCTTGAAGCCGCCGCCGGTGCCGGAGATACCCACGGTCACCTTGATCTTGCCCTTCTTGGATTTCTGGAAATCCTCGGCAACAGCCTCTGTGATCGGGAACACCGTGCTGGAACCGTCGATCTTGACCAGTTGGGCGTGCGCCGGGAGCGCGGTCATGCCGAGGCTGCCGGCGAAAACGGCGGCCAGTGCGGCGAGCGCGATACGGGGGGCTTTGAACATGACTGGAGTCTCCTGGTGGGAATGTTTAAAACGATCGCTGGGAGTGTAGCCAGCCAATGTGACAGTTTGATTGCATAGCCCCGATTCCCATTCGGGCCATGGACTTGCGTTACATCTCAGTTGCCGCCCTCGTTGCGGATGACGTCCGCCAGGGAATCGGCAAGCCCTGCAATCAGCGCGCGTCCCTCCCCCTCCACCATGACCCGGATCACCGGTTCGGTGCCGGAGGCACGCAGCAGGACCCGCCCTTTTCCCTTCAGCTTCGCCTCCGTTGCCTTGAGTCCGGCCTGCACCTTGCCGTTTCCCTGGAAATCGAAGCCCTTTTTGGTCTTCACGTTGACCAGAACCTGCGGGTAAAGGCTCACGTCCCGGCACAGGTCTGCGAGCGGTTTGCCTTCGGATCGAAGGGCATGGAGCACCTGCAGGGCCGAGACGATTCCGTCGCCCGTGGTGTGCTTGTCGAGGCAGATGATGTGCCCAGAGTTCTCCCCCCCGAGCTGCCAGTCGTTCGCGATCATTTTTTCCAGCACGTAGCGGTCGCCAACCGCCGCACGCGTGAAAGGAATGCCGAGCCGGCCCAGCGCCTGCTCCATGCCGAGGTTGGTCATCAAAGTGCCAACCACCCCGCCCCGGAGCATTTTCTGCCCGTGCCGGAACCGGGCAATCGCATAAAGGAGCTGGTCGCCGTCGTAGATCGTGCCCTTGTGGTCCACCATGACCAGCCGGTCGCCATCGCCATCGAAAGCAATGCCGAGGTGGGCATGATGGGTCCGGACCGCGGCGGCAATGGTTTGCGGATGGGTGGCGCCGGATTCGCGATTGATGTTGATACCGTCGGGTTGCACGCCGAGCGGGATGACGTCCGCCCCCAGCTCGTGAAACACGTGCTGGGCGATGTGATACGTGGCGCCGTGCGCGCAATCCACGACGAGCTTCAGCCCGCGCAGGTCGAGGTCGTTCGGAAACGTGCTCTTGCAGAATTCGATGTAGCGGCCGGCCGCGTCATTGATGCGGCGGGCCTTTCCCAGTTGAGCCGATGGCATCACCTCGAGCGGAACATCCAGGCGGGCTTCGATCGCATGCTCGACCGCATCGGGCAGCTTGTTGCCGTCGCCCGAAAAAAACTTGATGCCGTTATCGTCGAAAGGATTGTGCGAGGCAGAAATCACGATCCCCGCCTGCAGGCGCAGGGCGCGCGTCAGGTAAGCCACGGCCGGAGTCGGCATCGGGCCCGCCAGGTAGATGTCCACCCCTGCCGCCGACAGGCCCGCCTGCAGCGCGGACTCGAGCATGTACCCGGAGATCCGCGTGTCCTTGCCGATGAGGACCGCCGCGTGCTCTTCCGATGGCAGTTTCTTGCCCGCGGCCAGGACCTTTCCCGCGGCATAACCGAGGTGCATTACAAATTCGGGCGTAATCGGCGGTTCGCCCACTCGCCCGCGCACGCCATCCGTACCGAAGTATTTTCTGCTTTTTTTCATTCGAGGCTGAATGTGTCGTCATCTATTGCCCGCAGCACCAGCAGCGAGTCGCGTGTGGCGGCGACGTCGTGTACCCGCACTATCGCCGCGCCGCGCTGCACGGCCAGCAGCGCACCGGCGGCACTGGCATGCACCCGCTCGCCCGCCATACGCCCCGTGATTTTACCGAAGAGTGACTTGCGCGACAGTCCCGCGAGCAGCGGATAACCGAGGCTTCGCAGGCGTGGCAGCGCGCGGACCAGTTCCAGGTTGTGGTGCGGTAACTTGCCAAAGCCGAATCCCGGGTCGAGCACAATGCGTTCAGGATCGATTCCCGCAGCCACTGCAGCCGCCGCCCGTGCGGCAAGGAATTCGCACACCTCGGCAACGACATCCTGGTAACGGGGTTCCTGCTGCATGGTGCGGGGTTCACCCTGCATATGCATCAGGCAGGCGGCGGCGGCGGAACCGGCGACCGCATCGAGCGCACCTGGCGCCCGCAGCGCGAATATGTCGTTGATCATCGCGGCGCCGCCGGCAATCGCGCGAAGCATGACTTCCGGTTTGGCCGTGTCGATGGAAACCGGCACCGGGAGTCCTGCGAGCTTTTCGAGGACGGGCATGACGCGCCGCAGCTCCTCGTCCGCATCGACCGGCGCGGCGCCGGGTCGCGAGGATTCCCCGCCGATGTCGAGGATATCCGCGCCTTCCGCGATCATCCGGTTTGCATGATCGAAAGCCTCGAGCGGATCGAAAAACCTGCCGCCGTCCGAAAAGGAATCCGGCGTCACGTTGAGCACGCCCATGATCAGCGGCCGGTCGAGCGCAAGCGAAAAACGGCCGAGCTTCAGGACGGCTCGAGGGGCGGGAGGTACGAGGTGCGGAAGTGCCATCGCGTTACTGCCAGCCTTCGTGTGGGGATTCTCGACGTTCAAAGCGGGCACAAATGAAAAGGGCGAGGATTTTATTCCTCACCCCTCTCTCTGATGCCCCCTCACGGGGATTGTTACGCTTCCTGTGCCGGCGTGGTGGTTGCCGCGGGAGCAGGCGCACTGCCATGCGGTCCCGGCGGCGGCGTCTGTTGCGTGCCGGTGGGCTTGGGCGGACGCGGCGGCCGGCCCTCCATGATGTCGTTGACCTGGTCCGCGTCGATGGTCTCCCATTCCAGCAGGGCCTTGGCCATCGCCTCGACCTTCTCGCGGTTGTCCTCGATCAGCTTGCGCGCGAGCGCGTACTGTTCGTCGATGATGCGGCGGATCTCGCTGTCGACGGATTGCATGGTCGCTTCCGAGACGTTCTTGTGCGTGGTGATCGAGCGGCCGAGGAACACTTCGCCCTCGTTCTCGCCGTAGACCATTGGACCGAGCTGGTCGCTCATGCCCCACTGGGTAACCATGCGCCGCGCCATTTCCGTGGCACGTTCGAAGTCATTGGAAGCGCCGGTGGTCATCTGCTTCATGAACACTTCTTCCGCGATGCGGCCGCCGAACAGAACGGAAATGTTCTGCAGGATCTGCTCGCGGTCCATGCTGTAGCGGTCTTCCTGCGGCAGCTGCATCGTCACGCCGAGCGCGCGTCCGCGCGGAATGATCGTGACCTTGTGCACCGGATCGGTCCGCGGCAGCAGCCGTGCGACGAGCGCATGACCCGATTCGTGATACGCCGTGTTCCGGCGCTCATGCTCGGGCATGACCATGGATTTGCGCTCCGCGCCCATCATGATCTTGTCCTTGGCGCGCTCGAAGTCATCCATGTCCACCAGGCGCTTGCTGGAGCGGGCGGCGAACAGCGCCGCCTCGTTCACCAGGTTGGCCAGATCGGCGCCGGAGAATCCCGGGGTGCCGCGGGCGAGGATGTCGGGACGCACGTCAGGGGCGACCGGCACCTTGCGCATGTGCACCATGATGATTTGCTCGCGGCCGCGGATGTCCGGAAGCGGCACCACGACCTGGCGGTCGAAGCGGCCCGGGCGCAGCAGCGCCGGGTCGAGCACGTCGGGACGGTTGGTCGCGGCGATGACGATCACGCCGGAACCGGTCTCGAAGCCGTCCATTTCGACCAGCAGCTGGTTAAGCGTCTGCTCGCGTTCGTCGTTGCCACCGCCGAGGCCGGCGCCGCGCTGGCGGCCGACCGCGTCGATTTCATCGATGAATACGATGCAGGGGGAGTGCTTCTTGGCCTGCTCGAACATGTCGCGCACGCGGGCAGCGCCGACACCAACGAACATTTCGACGAAATCGGATCCGGAGATGGAGAAGAACGGCACCTTGGCTTCGCCGGCGATGGCCCGCGCCAGCAAGGTCTTGCCGGTACCGGGCGAGCCGACCATCAGGACCCCACGCGGGATGCGGCCGCCGAGCTTCTGGAATTTGGTGGGATCGCGCAGGAAATCGACGAGCTCGGCGACTTCCTCCTTCGCTTCCTCGCAGCCCGCGACGTCGGCGAACGTCACCGGGTTGGTGGATTCGTCGAGCATTCGTGCCCGGCTCTTGCCGAACGAGAAGGCACCGCCGCGGCCGCCGCCCTGCATCTGGCGCATGAAGAATATCCAGACACCGATCAGCAGCAGCATCGGGAACCAGGACACGAAGATGTTCATCAGCAGCGAGGGCTCTTCCTCGGGCTTCGCCTCGATCATGACCCCGGCCTTGAGCAGGTCGGAAACCAGCCACGGGTCATTGGGCGAATAGGTCGTGAACTTGCGGCCGTCGCTGGCGACGCCCTTGAGCACCCGTCCCTCGATGGTGACCTTGGCAACCTGGCCCTGCTTCACCGCGTCGATGAATTGCGAATATTCCATCGACGTGGTCTGCTGCTGGCGGGCGCTGAATTGATTGAATACCGTCATCAGCACCAGCGCGATGACCAGCCAGATCGCTACGTTCTTGATGAGATTGTTCATGTGCTCCTTCTGGCGCGGATCAATCCGCGCATGCCTGCAGGCATTCTAAACCCATTTCGTTGCATCCGCGGGCTTGTTCAGGCCCCGCGATGCCGGCCTTTTGCGAGTAAAAACAGCTCACTGGAGCGATCCCGGGAGGCCTTGGGCTTGCGCACGGCGACCGAATCGAACACCTCTCCCAGCTGCTTGCGAAATTCATCCAGGCCCGCGCCCTGGAAAACTTTGACTAGAAGGCACCCGCCCGGTTTCAGGAAATTCCCCGTGAAATCGAGCGCCAGCTCGGCCAGTCCCATCGAACGCGCCTGGTCGACCATGCCCACCCCGCTGATATTGGGCGCCATATCCGAAACCACAAGGTCGGCCTGGCGTCCGTCCAGCGCCATTTTCAGCTCCTCGAGTGCCTTGTCCTCGCTGAAGTCCCCGCGCAGGAACGTCACATGGCGTATCGGCTCCATTTCCAGAACATCCAGCGCGATGACGCGGCCTTTTTCGCCCACCAGCGGCGCCAGCACCTGCGACCAGCCGCCCGGCGCGGCCCCCAGGTCCACAATCGTCATGCCGCTGCGGACCAGTTTGTCCTTTTCGAGGATCTCGAGCAGCTTGTACGCCGCGCGCGAGCGATAGCCATCCTGCTTCGCCCGGCGGACGTAGAGGTCAGTCACATGCTCGTGCATCCAGGCTTTGCTGGTCTTGGTCCGTGCCATTGCCTACAATTTCCTATTCAGGAGGACATCTTGCCCAATCAAATGGATCCCCGCAGCCGCAGCGCGCTGCGGTCCCGCGCACATGCGCTCGAACCGGTCGTGCTCATCGGCGACGGCGGCCTGACGCCCGCGGTATTGTCGGAAATCGACCGCAGCCTGACCGCCCACGAACTCATCAAGATCCGGGTTGCGGGCGACGATCGGGATGCCCGGGAGGACATTCTGCGCCAGGTCTGCGAAGGCCTGGCTGCCCTGCCGGTGCAGCACATCGGCAAGATACTCGTGGTCTACCGGCAGGCGCCCGACAAGCCAAAGCCCAGGTCCAAACCCCGCCGCAAGCCCGAGCGGGTGCTGAAGCGCGCGTTCCAGAACCGTCCGTAGGTTTGCCGGGCTGGCGCTATTTGCCGCGCCCGTGCAGGACGGCAAGCACGATTCCCAGGCTGCACTGGACCAGGTAGAGAACGCTCGATACGCCGTGCCATGCCGCGAAGCGGTCGCGGAAAATGCTTTGCATCACTTCCGAAGGCAGCGCCTGCTGCCTGAGGCTTGCCATGAGCGGCTGGATGCCGAACTGGGTGGCTGCGGTCAGCGCCGCCATCACCAGCACGCACCAGAAAAACGGCTGCCGCAGTGCCTGGGGCCCGAAACGGGCCAGCCTGAACAGGACAAGGTAGCCCGCACAGCCAAGCCCCACCCAGCCCATCGCGGCAAAAACGCCGCCGGCAAGCGAACCTGCCATGGAACGATCCGCCAGGGTGTGGAACAGCAGCGGCGCCACCAGGAGCCCGACGATCCAAAGGCCGCCGACCCAGAGGGTCACCGCAATCGAATGCAGGGCGTCGGCGAGGAATTTCAAGAGATGCAGCGGACTGAATGAAACGTGAGGGCGGAAAGGCGCCAGGGGCTCGAATCGCTTGCCCTGGCTCTCGTGATGCCTACAGGTACTTGACGTCGATGATCTCGTATTCCTTGATCCCGCCGGGCGCCTTCACTTCGGCGACATCGCCGGAGTATTTGCCGATCAGCGCGCGTGCGATCGGAGAACTGATGGAAATCTTGTTCTGCTTGATGTCGGCCTCGTCGTCGCCCACGATCTGGTAGGTCACGGCCTCGCCGCTGTCCACCACCTCGAGTTCCACCGTCGCGCCGAACACGCAGCGGCCGTCTGCATCCAGGTGCGCCGGGTCGATGATCTGGCCGTTTGCCAGCTTCGATTCCACTTCGACGATGCGGCCCTCGATGAAACTCTGGCGCTCCTTGGCGGCGTCGTACTCGGCGTTTTCCGAAAGGTCGCCATGGGCGCGCGCCTCCTGGATGGCGACAATGACTTTCGGCCGCTCGACCGTCTTCAGCTGGTGCAGTTCGGTGCGCAGCAGTTCCGCGCCTTTAACGGTCAGTGGAATCTTGGTCATCGCTCTTACCCCTGTCTGGTTTTTATGGCCGCCTCTGCGGATGATAAATCCGGCGGCGGCCCGGATGGTTGCTCAGTGCAGCCTCGCGTGGAGGGCCTGTACTGAATAAGCCTTGAGTTCCTGCATGTGCTGCATCCCGGTGCAAGCGGCACGCGCCCCGGCAATGGTCGTGAAGTACGTTACCCGCCATTGCAGTGCGGAGCGGCGGATCGAGTAGGAATCCTGGATGGTGGAGCGTTTTTCGTCGACGGTATTGACGATCAGCGAGATCTCGCCGTTCTTGATCATGTCGACGATGTGGGGCCGGCCTTCCGCCACCTTGTTGACCGGCGTCACCTGCAGGCCCCCTTCGGCGAGGGCGGAGGCGGTACCGCGGGTAGCGAATAGCGTGAATCCGAGTTTCGCCAGGGTGCGTGCGATTTCCACGACCTTGGGCTTGTCCGCGTTGCGAACACTGAGGAATGCCTTGCCTCCCGAGGGGAGTTTCACGCCCGCGGCCAGCTGGGACTTGATGAAGGCCTCCGCAAAGCTTTCGCCGACCCCCATCACTTCGCCGGTCGATTTCATCTCGGGTCCGAGAATCGTATCCACGCCCGGGAACTTGATGAACGGGAACACCGCTTCTTTAACCGAGTAGTACGGCGGGATCACTTCGCCTTTGATGCCCTGCTGCTTCAGGGTCTGTCCGACCATGCAGCGCGCCGAAATCTTGGCCAGCGGCAGGCCGGTGGCCTTGGAAACGTAGGGCACGGTGCGCGACGCGCGCGGATTGACCTCCAGCACGAACACGACGTCGTTCTGGATGGCGAACTGGACGTTCATGAGCCCGACGACCTGCAGCGCCTTGGCCATGGCCACGGTCTGCCGGCGCAATTCGTCCTGCAGTTTCTTCGACAGGCTGAAGGGCGGCAGCGAACATGCCGAATCGCCCGAATGCACGCCAGCCTGCTCGATATGCTCCATGATGCCGCCGATCAGCACCTCTTCGCCGTCGCTGATGGCATCGACGTCCACTTCGATGGCGTCGTTGAGGAAGCGGTCCAGCAGCACGGGAGAATCGTTCGACACCTTTACCGCTTCGCGCATGTAACGCTCGAGGTCGCGCTGCTCGTGCACGATTTCCATGGCCCGCCCGCCCAGCACGTAGGAGGGCCGGACCACCAGCGGGTAACCGATTTCCTGCGCCAGGACGAGCGCCGCTTCCGGATTGCGCGCGGTGCGGTTGGGCGGCTGCTTGAGCTTCAGCTCGGTTAGCATTTTCTGGAAGCGCTCGCGGTCCTCCGCGCAGTCGATCATGTCCGGGTTGGTACCGATGATCGGCACGCCGTTGGCGTCGAGGTCCTGCGCGAGCTTCAGCGGCGTCTGCCCGCCGTACTGGACGATGACCCCCTGCGGTTTTTCCACTGCAACGATCTCGAGGACGTCTTCCAGGGTGAGGGGCTCGAAATACAGCCGGTCCGAAGTGTCGTAGTCGGTCGAGACGGTCTCGGGATTGCAGTTGACCATGATGGTCTCGTAACCATCCTCGCGCAGCGCGAGTGCCGCGTGCACGCAGCAGTAATCGAACTCGATGCCTTGGCCGATGCGGTTGGGCCCGCCGCCGAGCACCATGATTTTCTTGCGGTCCGTGGGCCGCGCCTCGCATTCCTCTTCGTACGTCGAATACATGTAGGCCGTGCGGGTGTCGAATTCGGCCGCGCAGGTGTCCACCCGCTTGTAGACCGGATGCACGTCGAACTCCCAGCGCTTGGCGCGTACCGCATCCTGTGTGGCGTTGAGCAACTTCGCCAGCCGCCGGTCGGAGAATCCCGAGCGCTTGAGGCTGCGCATGGCATGGCGATCGAGGTCGCCGATGCGTTTGCCGGCCAGGGCCTTCTCCTGCCGGATCAGGTCTTCGAGCTGGGCCAGGAACCACGGATCGATGTGCGTGAGCTGCTGCACTTCCTCCATCGTCAGCCCGATGCGCAGGGCGTCTGCGAGGAACAGGATGCGTTCCGGACCGGCATCGCCCAGCTCGGTCTCGATGACTTCGCGGTCCGTGGTTTTTTCGTCGAGGCCGTCGATCCCGGTCTCGAGGCCGCGCAGCGCCTTCTGCAGGGACTCCTGGAAGGTGCGCCCGATCGCCATCACCTCGCCCACCGATTTCATCTGGGTCGTGAGGCGCGAATCCGCCTGCGGGAATTTCTCGAAGGCAAACCTCGGGATCTTGGTGACCACGTAGTCGATGGACGGCTCGAACGAAGCCGGGGTGGCGCCGCCGGTGATGTCGTTCTTCAGTTCGTCGAGTGTGTAACCGACGGCAAGCTTGGCCGCGATCTTGGCGATCGGGAATCCCGTGGCCTTGGAAGCCAGCGCCGAAGACCGGGAAACACGCGGGTTCATCTCGATGATGACCATGCGCCCGTCCTGCGGATTGATGCCGAACTGCACGTTGGAGCCGCCGGTATCCACGCCGATCTCGCGCAGGCACGCGATCGACGCATTGCGCATGATCTGGTATTCCTTGTCGGTAAGCGTCTGTGCCGGCGCCACCGTGATCGAATCGCCCGTATGGATGCCCATCGGGTCGAAGTTCTCGATCGAGCAGACGATGATGCAGTTGTCCTTGCGGTCGCGCACGACCTCCATCTCGAACTCTTTCCAGCCGATCACCGATTCCTCGATCAGCAGCTCGTGGGTCGGCGAGGCATCGAGCCCGCGTTCGCAGATGGTGACGAATTCTTCCTTGTTGTAGGCAATGCCGCCGCCGGTGCCGCCCATCGTGAACGAGGGCCGGATGATGGTCGGGAAACCGACCATTGCCTGCACCTGCATCGCTTCTTCCAGGCTGTGCGCGATGGAAGAGCGCGGGCTGGCAAGCCCGATTTTGGTCATCGCCTTCTTGAACTTTTCGCGATCCTCGGCCTTGTCGATGGCTTCCTTCGACGCACCGATCATCTCGACGCCGTGCTTCTCGAGTACGCCCTGGCGCGCCAGGTCGAGCGCGCAGTTGAGCGCCGTCTGCCCGCCCATGGTCGGCAGCAGTGCGTCCGGCTTCTCGATGGCGATCACCTTCTCCAGCATCTGCCAGTTGATCGGCTCGATGTAGGTGACATCCGCCATCTCCGGATCGGTCATGATGGTGGCGGGATTGGAATTCACCAGGATGACGCGGTAACCCTCTTCACGCAGCGCCTTGCAGGCCTGCGCCCCGGAATAGTCGAATTCGCAGGCCTGGCCGATCACGATCGGACCGGCGCCGATGATCAGGATGCTCTTGATATCCGTGCGTTTTGCCATGGTTCGGTCGTTTCGCTCAGCGGTGCAGCCTGTTCTGTTCGATCATCTGGATGAAACGATCGAACAGGTAATCCACGTCATGCGGACCGGGGCTGGCTTCCGGGTGCCCCTGGAAGCAGAAGGCCGGCGTATCGGTGCGGGCAAAGCCCTGCAGGCTGCCGTCGAACAGGGAAACGTGGGTGACCTTCACGTTGGCGGACAGGGTGGAGGCGTCCACTGCAAAGCCGTGGTTCTGGCTGGTGATCATCACGCGGCCGCTTTCGAGATCCTGCACCGGGTGGTTGGCGCCGTGATGGCCGAATTTCATTTTCATGGTGCGCCCGCCGCTCGCCAAACCCAGTAGCTGGTGGCCGAGGCAGATGCCGAAAGTGGGTACGCGGGCGTCGAGGACCTTGCGGATGGCCTTGATGGCGTAATCGCATGGCTCCGGATCGCCGGGGCCATTGGACAGGAACACGCCGTCAGGCTTGAGCGCCAGCGCTTCTTCGGCCGTGGCCTGTGCCGGCAGCACGGTCAGCTTGCAACCCCGGGTTGCCAGTTTGCGCAGGATGTTGCGCTTGACGCCGTAGTCGTAGGCCACGACGTGATACTTCGGCGAAGTCTGGGTGCGGTAGCCATGGCCCAGCGCCCATTCGGTCTGGTTCCATTCGTAAGCCTTGTCGCAGCTCACGACTTTTGCGAGGTCCATGCCCGACAGTCCGGGGAACGCGCGCGCCTGCTCGAGCGCGAATGCTTCGTCGACCTTGCCGCCCATCAGGCAGCCGCCCTGGGCACCTTTCTCGCGGAGGATCCGGGTGAGCTTGCGGGTATCGATGCCGCCTATTCCGGGAATGCCGTGGGCCTTGAGATAACCCGACAGGTCCATCTGGCTTCGAAAATTGCTGGCGCGGATCGGCAAATCGCGAATGACGAGACCGGCCGCGAATATTTTCGCCGCCTCCTCATCCTCCGGATTCACGCCCACGTTGCCGATGTGGGGATAGGTCAGGGTGACGATCTGCCTGCAATACGACGGATCGGTCAGGATTTCCTGATAGCCGGTCATCGCGGTGTTGAACACCACTTCGCCGGAGGTGTGGGCGTCGGCGCCGATGGAGTACCCGCGGAATACCGTGCCGTCGGCGAGCACGAGTATGGCGGGCTGACGGTCGAGCGCAGGCAAGATGACTCCCGAAAATGCGGTTTCGAGGACTACACATGGAAAGCGGGAGAGGCACCCGCCCCCCCCGCTTTCATGACCGCGCATTATAGAGGAACGGCCCGCCCCGGGCAACGTTCCATTGCCCGAACTACTTCAGGCCCAGAACATCCTGCATGTCGAACAAGCCGGACTTCCGGCCCGCGAGGAATCGGGCCGCGCGCAGGGCGCCGAGGGCGAATGTGGCGCGGCTGGCGGCCTTGTGCGTGATTTCCACGCGCTCGCCGGTTCCGGCAAACAATGCGGTATGGTCGCCGACGATGTCGCCACCACGCACGGTAGCGAAGCCGATGGTCGAGGGCTTGCGCTCGCCGGTAACGCCCTCGCGGCCGTAAACAGCGTCTTTTGCAAGATCGCGGCCGAGGGCCGACGCAATCACTTCCCCCAATCGCAATGCGGTTCCCGACGGGGCGTCCACCTTGTGCCGGTGGTGCGCCTCGATGATTTCAATGTCGTAGCCTTCGTTGAGCACCTGTGCCGCGATTTCCGCGAGCTTGAAGGTCAGGTTCACGCCCACGCTCATGTTGGGCGCCATGACGATCGCGATCGATTTTGCCGCGTCGGCGATGCGTTGCTTCTGTCCGGCATTGAAGCCCGTGGTGCCGATCACCATGCGGATGCCGTTGTTGCGGCAAAGCTCCAGGTGGGCGAGCGTGCCCTCGGGCCGGGTGAAATCGACCAGGACATCGCAACCCGGCAGCGCACGATCGAGATCGGCTGAAATCAGAACACCGCAAGGCGCGCCGATCTGCTCGCCCGCATCCTTGCCCAGCGCGGTGCTGCCGGCCACTTCCAGCGCGGCCTTGAGCCGGAAATCGCCGGACTGGGCAACGGCTTCGATCAGCGCGCGCCCCATGCGTCCGGAACTGCCAGCGATTGCGATCTGCTGAGTGGTCATTTGCTTGCCTTGTCAGGCGAAAAGGGTCCGCGAATCAGGGCTTGCGGGTGTCGATCGGGACCTGCGAGAGCTTTTCGCTGGGGTCGACGTCGCCCTCTATGCGCTTCAACTTGTCGCCCTCGAAT
>Ga0190274_10001177_pt1 | contig 15392 bp, 13 predicted proteins | sample Popmic531T_FD_133002 | JGI IMG/M metagenome (GOLD analysis project Ga0190274, IMG submission 133002) | Populus adjacent soil microbial communities from riparian zone of Yellowstone River, Montana, USA - 531 T | ecosystem: Environmental > Terrestrial > Soil > Riparian zone | place: USA: Montana...
CTGATTTTCGAGATACTGTAAACCCATAGCCACACCGGTAGCCGGAATTGCCTGCATTCCGGTTGCAGAAGACTGCATTGGAATTTTAGGCATGTCGGGGCGTTTAAGACTTGGGTGACTGTAATACAATCTTCCTCCACTGAAAGGATCATCCCTTTTCGCCATCAGCTGAAGCATCAGTTCGTATGGTTCCAAACCAATTGAAAGCAACATGCTGTCGTCGCGGTAATAAGCTGAAAGAAAATCCTGCGGTAACAATTGCAAACCTGTGGCTATCTGAATTGCTTCATGTCCGCATGAAGTGGCATGTACATATTTTGCTGTGAAAGTACTGTTCGCTTCGTAAATTGAAGTCATTGCACGCGCTGTAGCCATCAATGAAAAAGCCTTGGTAAGAACAGCTTCTGAAACTTCGGTATTTGTAAGGTGTAAGGGGTTTGTTTGCATGATGTTACAAAGGTAGTAATTTGCAGCTTAATGGGTTTTTTCAGTACTTTCAGTCACTATAATTGCCTTATCCTCAAAATTTTCCAAACCCCAGACGCCGGTGGATGTGGTAACTGACAGGTACAATCCGGTCGGGTAAATTTCATCCGGAATCATACCTGCCGGGATTAATCGAATTTCCTTAAAATCATCTAATGCCCGGTATTTCAAAGTCAGTAAATCATGGGTTTTAAAACCCTTTGCATTTGCAATCGATACCCTTTGTGTAGTAACAACTTTGTATGTATTGACTGAGTATGAAAGTTTGAAATAATAATTTGAAGTTAAAATAAATACGGTCAGCAAAGGTGAAGCTCCGGCAACACAAAATAAAAGTAAGTGATGAAAAAGACCCAAACCTTTTTTCAAAAAGAATTTTCGGAAAATCATCATCACGGATGTGATAGTAAGAAATATCAGGAAAATCTGCAATCCTGTAAACAACACTTTTCCATGCATGACAAAAATAACAGGGGTGCAGACAAAGAGACCTGCAACCACAAAATTATAACTCCAGTGCCAGCTATCGTAATCATAATTTTTGGAAACTCTTTCAGGAATTGGCATCCTGGTTTTATCTCTGTTGACTGTTTCCACGAAATCAGGCAGCAATTTATAGTCGCTGTCATGTCTTAACGGATCCATGTTTAACAGGAAAGAAAGATGGTTGTAAATGTCGGGGAGTTGTTTTTTAAACTCCACTGGCACTTCAAAAAAATGTTCCACACACACCGCAAAAAATTCTTCGATATTGGTACCACCATATTCCCTTAAAAAGGAAGTGTTACCCTCATTCATCCGTTCAAATTCAGGGAGCGCCAGTTCTACCCAGTCATCTACATAATTCGCAAACCTGGAATCGAAATCCGTTCCGTGTCTCAACTGCACTCTCAACGCATGAGCCATTTCGTGAAGGCCCAGGTTGTATCTGTCGGCCGGATCGGCAAATCCAAGTTCAAAATCTTCCCAAGAAAAAAACATTGAACCACCCGGACTTGTTCCACCTTTCAGGTAGTTATCTAACATTCGGGAATAAAATGTTTCCGGATAAATTTTAATTGTGTGAAAATGTGAAAGCGTGGAACTTTTCAATCCGTATGTTACCTGGACTGCAGTAGCTGCAATTTTCAATTTCATTTCCTTAGTAACTTCAAGGCCTTCCATTCCGATAAATACCTTAGCGGAGATGAACTTACTGCATCTGACAATAAAAACCTTACGTCCTTCGGGTGATAAATTTTTGAAGAAAGCGCTGTTCGCTAAAAGAAGTTCATGATACTCATTCCACCGTTCCGCTTTGCCTGATGGTGTGAGCGAATAAAAATACAATCTGATGTCTGCCCATGAACTTACACCTTTTTCAAAGTAAAGACTTGACACATAACCAAACACTAAAATAAAACTGATGTAAAGGAAATAATCCATGTGGCAGATTAATGTTCAGGTAACATTAACGCGCCCCCTGTTTAAAGCTGGAAATTGCTTTTTTGGTATACTCTGAAAGCACAAGAGTACCGCTTACTTCCGCACGAGCTGATAAAAGAGTATCCCAGTCACTGGTTCCTTTCCAGAGTATTTCCTTGAGTTGCTTCATGGCTTCAGGGCTTGACTTCGAAAGACGCATTGCAAGTTTCTGCACAGCTTCATCAAGCAAAGTCTTGTCAGGATGTACTTCTGAATAAAGTCCTTTTTCACGTGCCCAGGAAGCTGACTGCCATTCGGTGGCATTGATCGACAAAGAAGCAAATGCTGCAGTACCGATTTTGCGTTCCACTGCAGGACCAACTACAAAAGGACCGATACCCACAGCCAGTTCCGATAATTTCACATCAGCCGAGGTATGTGCAATTGAATAATCTGCCGCTGCGGCAACACCTACTCCACCTCCAACAGCTTTACCCTGAATGCGTGCAATTACAAATTTAGGTGCTTTACGGATGGCATTAATCACAAGAGCGAAGCCGGAGAAAAAATGTTTTCCTTCTTCGAAAGAATTAATCGACATAAGTTCATCAAAAGAAGCTCCGGCGCAAAATGCTTTTTCACCTTCACTCTGAAGCACAATCACTTTAACCGATTCATCATTGCCATGTTTTTCAATTTCAGAAGCAAGTGCGCGCAACAAGAGACCGGGAAGGGAATTACTTTGCGGATGAAAAAAAGTGATTGTGGCAATTCCACTTTCAATTTTGCTTTGTACTGTACCGGTAGCTACCATTTTATTAATGAAATATGTTTGAGATACTAAATGCTGAATAATAAAAACGGGATTTGTTCCGGGTAATTTATTTGCCGAGAATTTTTAATTTCTCTACCACGAACTCTTCTTCTGAAAGCAATTCTTTTTCACGAAGTTTTCCCAATCGTTCGAGTTGTGCCAATTTATCTTCAAAGTTTGTAAACTTTACCTGGTCGTTTGGTTTTCCTCCGGAAGGAGTGGCAACTGCAACAGGCTCATTGCGCTTCCTCCCTATTTTCCTGAGAAAGAAAACAAGCGAAATGATCAGCAACACCGCCACCAATGAATTGAAAACTATAAGAATCCTGTTGCTTTGATTCAACTTAAGATTTTCACCTTTGAATGAATCCACATTTCCTTCAAGTTTCTTTCTGTAATCATCCAACTGAATCATTTTTTCTCTCAGCTCAGCAGATGACTGACGTTCTGCATCAAGTAATCCTGCCAATGAATCGAGGTGACTGGCTTGAATGGCAATAACATTTATCAAACTGTCATTTTCCTGTTTCGCAAAATTATCATATGATGAAGGTTTAGTTCGGGCAGCCAAACAACCTGCCGGTAAACATAAGCCGGTAAACAGCATGGCGCAGACAAAAACGAATGCAGGAATATTATTGGATCTCATATCAGTAATTTTTAAAACTTGTTCAGGCTTCTTTTCTGGCTACCAGGGTCAATACAACTTCAGTAGCGACTGTTTCACCTCTTTGATTTTTCACTTCCACATCCCACTCCACAACACCCTGAGGAATTTGTCCTTCTTTATTTTCTTTTTTTGTTTTGCGTTTGCATGTCAGCTGAACTCCAATGGTATCTCCAACATAAACGGGTTGGGTAAATCGTAAACTGTCGAGCCCGTAATTGGCAAGTACCGGTCCTTTTTTAGGATCCACAAACAAACCTGCTGCAGCAGAAATTACAAAATATCCGTGCGCAACACGTCTTTCGAAGATCGAACCTTCCAAAGCAGTTTCATCGGTGTGTGCATAGAAGAAATCACCGCTGATACCTGCAAAATTTACAATATCCGCTTCCGTTACTGTTCGTTTGTGAGTGAGTAGTGTATCACCGATTTTAATTTCATCAAAATATTTTCGGAATGGGTGAATCAAATCTTCTGTGGTTTCACCTCCGCGAATGTATTCATTGCAAACTTTGGTAAGCATTGTTGGATGACCCTGTATTGCCGTGCGCTGCATGTAATGTTTCACCCCTCTTATTCCGCCCATTTCTTCACCTCCGCCTGCACGACCCGGACCACCATGCACCAAATGGCCAAGTGGTGAACCATGTCCTGTGGATTCTGCGGAAGCAGCTGCATTCATAATCATGATGCGACCATGCCATGCAGCAGTGCCCATCACAATGTCGGTTGCAAAAGTACTGTCGGCTGTAAATACAGAACCCACAAGACTTCCTTTTCCTTTACGTGCAAGTTCAACAGCTTCCGAAGTATTTTTATATGGCATCACAGTACTTACAGGACCGAATGCTTCAATGTCGTGTGGAGCATTATTTTTGATTGCATCCTTGCAATACAACAACAAAGATGGCATGAATGCACCTTTCTTTTTGTCGGCACCGGTTACTTCAAACTCATCCATGTTTCCGTGAGTGAGCTCACAAACAGCAAGCAATTCAGTTACTCTGGATTTTACTTCAGTAACTTGTCCTACACTTGCAAGCGGGCCCATTTTCACACCTTCGGTGGATGGATCTCCAAGTCGAATTCCTTCAAGCTTCGACTTAAGTGCTTTTATTACATCTTCTGCGAAAGCTTCCGGAACAATTGCCCTGCGGATTGCAGTACATTTCTGTCCTGCTTTCACAGTCATTTCCCTCGACACTTCCTTCACGAACAAATCAAATTCAGCAGTACCCGGACGTGCATCAGGTCCAAGAATGGAGCAATTTAAAGAATCAGCTTCCATATTGAATCGCACCGAATTTTCGAGGATTGCAGGAGTCTGTTTCAGTTTTCTTCCTGTAGTTGCAGAACCGGTAAAGGTCACTACATCCTGAAGCGTTACATGATTTAACAGGTCGCCTGTGCTTCCGCAGATGAGCTGCAGTGCTCCCGGAGGTAAAATTCCGGATGCAATAATTTCGCGAACCATTAATTCAGTCAGATACGATGTAACAGTTGCAGGCTTCACAATTGCCGGAACACCTGCAAGGAATGTAGGTGCGATTTTTTCCAGCATCCCCCAGCAGGGGAAATTAAAAGCATTGATATGAATTGCAACACCTTCAAGCGGTACACAAATATGTTGACCTAGGAAAGTGCCGTTTTTTGAAATTTGTTCTGCATTTCCTTCAACAAGAAATGGTTGATCAGGAAGTTCTCTCCTACCCTTACTTGCAAAAACAAACATGGTGCTGATACCTCCATCGATATCAATAAGAGAATCAATTTTTGTAGCACCGGTGGCAGCAGAAAGTTTATAAAATAATGGTTTTTTTTCGGTGAGATACAGAGCGAGTTGTTTCAGCATTAAAGCCCTCTCATGAAAAGTCATTTTACGTAAGGCAGGACCTCCTACATTACGAGCATATTCGAGCATGGCTTTAAAATCGACACCTTCGGAACCTGCTATTGCAACTTCCTCACCGTTGATGGCATTATAGAGTGGAACTCCGCTGCCGGTCCCTTCAATCCATTGTCCGGCGGCATAGTTTTTAAGTTTCATAAATTAAAATTGGTTAAGTGGCAAATATAAGACTGTTTTATAATCGGGAAAGAATGCGGAAGTATGAAATATGAACAAAAAAGCCCGTCAATTCAGGTTTTTTTCCACGTTTTGTAGGTGCTTTTCTGAATCTCCCGGTCGGCAGGTATTTCCCGCAAAGGTTCACAGGGTTTCAAAGTAGCTTTACAATCAGCAGGTAATTGCTGGTAAAGTTTGGTGCCTTCCGATTTCCAGTCAATCATTTCCTGGCTGGCTTCCTTCACAATTTTAGCAGGGTTACCAACCACAACCTGCCTTTCGGCGATGATGGTTTCCGCAGGCACGAAACAAAGTGCGCCTACAATACAATTATCTCCTATTTGGGCATTGTCCATGATAACCGCATTCATACCCACCAACACATTCCTTCCGATAGTAGCTCCATGAATGATGGCACCGTGACCTATGTGCGCATCCTGTTTCAGCAATACGGTCACTCCGGGAAACATGTGGATGGTGCAATTCTCCTGCACATTACATCCGTCTTCAATTATTATCTGACCCCAGTCACCCCTGATAGCTGCACCCGGACCGATGTAAACCTTCTTACCAATAATTACATTACCTGTAACCGTTGCTGAAGGATGTACAAATGCCGATTCATGCACTACCGGAATGAAGCCGTTGAATTCGTAAATCATAGTTCTTTTTTAAACCCGCTCAATAATCATTGCATAGCCTTGTCCGACACCAATACACATTGTGCACAGTGCATATCGACCATTGCGGTGATGCAATTCACGCGCGGCAGTCAATACGAGCCTGGCACCCGACATACCCAACGGATGACCGATAGCAATTGCACCGCCATTTGGATTTACCCGAGCATCGTCGTCAGCTAATCCCCATTCACGCATGCTCGCCAAACCTTGTGCTGCAAATGCTTCATTCAACTCGATAACCGAGAGGTCTTCGAAAGTAATTCCCGCTTTTTTCAGAGCAGCATTTGAAGCACTCACCGGACCAATTCCCATGATCCGTGGTTCCACACCTGAAACTGCAGATGAAATAATTCGTGCGATTGGTTTCAGATTATTTTTTTTGGAATAGCTTTCAGAAGCAATCAGCAATGCCGCTGCTCCATCATTAATTCCGGATGCATTTCCTGCAGTAACACTGCCACCATCCCTGAATGCAGCACGAAGTTTTGAAAGCACTTCAACAGTGGTGGATGGCTTAATATATTCATCAGTTTTGAAGACAATAGGATCACCTTTTTTCTGAGGAATCACAACCGGAACTATTTCTTCCGTAAAGCGACCTTTTTGAGAAGCAGCAGCAGCTTTTTGTTGTGAACGGTAAGCGAACAAATCCTGATCGGCACGGTTCACATTGTATTTTTCTGCTACGTTTTCTGCAGTCTCACCCATACTATCCACACCATACATTTTTTTCATTGCAGGATTCACAAAACGCCATCCGATACTTGTATCAAAAACCTGCACATCTCTTGAAAAAGCAGTAGCAGATTTTGCCATCACAAAGGGGGCTCTTGTCATGCTTTCCACACCACCGGCAATGAACAAATTTCCATCACCTGATTTAATATTACGGGCTGCATTTGCAATTGCAGCCATTCCTGAAGCACAAAGAATATTTACTGTTTCAGCCGGAACAGAGTGTGGTAATCCTGAAAGTAAAGAAGCCATTCTGGCCACGTTCCTGTTATCCTCACCAGCCTGGTTCGCACAACCAAAAATCACCTCATCAATCTGTGAAGGATCAATTCCCTGGTTTCTTTTCATCAGTTCCGCTATCACCAGCGCCGCGAGGTCATCAGGGCGTGATGATGCTAAACTTCCTCCAAAACTGCCAATCGCAGTTCTGATTCCATCAATGATATAAGCGTTTTCCATACTGTTTAATTGAGCCGCGAAGGTAAGGAATCATTCCCCATCCTGAAACCAAAGGTCTTCTTTGCGGAAAACGGTACCTGTAAAAACCAGGACCTTGCTTCCATCTTTTTTGGAAACAGTTACCAGGTAAATGCCAAGTCGTCCTGATAGATTAGTCTCTTCAGCAGTTGCGGTAAGAATATCTCCTTCCTTCACAGCGGAAGTGAACGAAACTGACGTATTGATCACCAGGCTTTTCCGGTTCCTGGAATTAGAAGCAAATGCAAGTGCGCTGTCGGCGACCGAAAAGGCAATTCCGCCATGAGCGATCCCGAAACCGTTAAGCATCTCTTTCCGGACCGTCATTTCAAGGGTACAAGCCCCCTCATCTATTGATTTTACTGATATCCCCAGCCATTGACTGAAGTAATCCTGTTCCATCATTTTTGCCACAACCCGGGCAGGAATATCATCTTTTTTCAAAATATTTTGTTTTTATTTTGTTTTTGCAAAATTAATTATAAATTTGACCCACATTCTTACCGGCATACCCCCCCCGTTGCCATGTGAGGAATCGCTGATCAGCTGCGCTCACGGGTAAGGTTGTTTGAGTAATCAACCGTTAATAGTAGTAAATCTTCGTGATCAATCGCGTTTGCTGTATTTGTCAATACATCATTCTGATTTTGCTACGCAAACTATTGAAAAACAACCTAAAACACACTATATATGGCACTGCAATTCGACAAAAGCAAACACGAGCAAATGTTAGAAATTGTGAACAACACCGCAATTTCTTCAAGAGAACTGGGAATCATTCACCTGTCTGATGAAAATGAATTATTGGACGGAAGGCACATCAGAGTTAAAGGGCAGGAATTAATAAATTTTGGAACCTGTGGTTACATGGGACTGGAAATGGATGACCGTTTGAAACAAGGGGTTATTGATGCGGTTCAGAAATACGGAACCGGGTTTGCATCAACAAGAGCTTATATCACTGTTAAATTATACGAGGAGCTGGAAAATCTTTTAGCCAAAATTTTCGAAAAACCGGTTGTACTCCTTGCCAATGTGACCCTGTCACATGTTTCAAACATTCCGGTATTGATCGGCGATAACGATGCGATTATCCTGGATACACAGGTTCACGACAGTGTGCAAACTGCAGTTCAATTATTGAAAAGCAGGAACGTGCATGTGGATATCATCCGTCACAACAGGATGGATTTGCTTGAAGAAAAAATCAACGAACTGAAAGGCAAATACAAGAAAATCTGGTACATGCCTGATGGAGTTTATTCCATGTTTGGTGATTGTGCTCCAATGAAAGACATCGTTCAATTGCTTGACAAACATGAGCAGTTCCACTTGTATGTTGACGATACGCACGGAATGAGCTTTGCAGGTAAAAACGGAGCTGGTTTCGCGTTAAGCGAAGTTCCTTTCCACGATAAAATGATTTTGGTTACTTCACTGAACAAAGCATTTGGAGCTTCGGGTGGTGTTACTGTTTTCCCAAATGAAAAAATGAGGGATATGGTAAGAAACTGTGGAAGACCATTTATTTTCTCAGGTCCAATTCCTCCTCCTATGCTGGGTGCAAGTATTGCCTCTGCAAAGATTCACCTGTCACCTGAAATTTATGTAATGCAACAACAACTTAACGACAGAGTTAAGTTTGTAAATAATTTATGTCATGAACTTGAGTTGCCATTAATCTGGGAAAACAACACTCCTATTTTCTTCATAGGCGTAAGTAAACCGGTAGTTGCATTCAGCATGGTTAAGAAAATGATCAACCGCGGTTATTTGTTCAACTTATCGGTATTCCCGAGTGTTGCAATCAATAATGCAGGATTGCGTATTCCAATCAGCAGGAATCACACATTTGATGATCTGAGTGGTTTGTTGCATGGAATTGCGGCTGAATTACCAGAGACCCTGGCAGAAGCCGGAATGAGTTCAAAGGATATTTACAGGGCCTTTAAAAAGCCTAATCCTTTCGAAAAGAAATTAGCTTGAATTAATTGATTGATGCACTGAAAAACCCGGTTATGCCGGGTTTTTTTTATGGCAATTCAGTAAGTGCCCAGAAATTATTTAACACAGAAACAGCTTCGATATAACTTTCAAGGCTGAGTGGCTTTACAATGTAACCTGCCACATTGTTCCCATAGGCTTCGCTGCGATCACGGTCGTCATTGGAAGTGGAAATCACATACACTGAAATTGGTTTCAGTTCTTTATCGGCCCGCAGCTCTTTCAAAAATTCATGACCGTTCATCTGCGGCATGTTCAAATCAAGCAGGATGATGCTTGGCCTGGGAGTTAATTTTTCATGACCGTTGGTGCCGCGAAGCATATCCAGTGCCTGCAATCCGTTTTTCGCATGATAATACTTATAATCGAGGTTGGTTTTCTTCAACGCCCGCTGCATTACCATCGCATCAACTTCATCATCCTCAACATGGAGTATGTTTACCTGCTTGGTTGACATCTGTTCGAATTTTGTGTTGTGTGTTTAAAAGTACAAATAAGCATCAATTAAACTGCTTTTAGGGATGTTGGACAGATAAAGTTTTAAACCTGCTTTTGTTTATTAAAGCTGTAGAATAACAGCTACAAGGTACTGAAAATCCGCAACGTAACCCGGATTGATGCTTCCCGTTTAACTCTCCATGATAAAGTCAGCTTTCAGCAAGTTAAGAAAGGCCCTTTCGTGGGGGATATACAAGAGTATTCCCGAGGACGATCTAATTGAAAGACAACGATATAAACTGTTTTTCATATTCACAGCCAGCGGATTTCTGATCTGCCTGGCAGAGTCATTTCATGCCATTTCATATAATACTGATAAGAATATTTTAGGCCCCGGCTTGCAATTTTTCGCATTTACTTTTCTTACCAACTACCTCGTTTTACAAGCGCATAAAAATCTCAAACTGGCATACCTCATTGGCATACTGACTGCTTTTTCATGTGTGCACTTATTCAACTATTACTATGGAGGAATAAGAAACTCCGGCAACTTTTACTATCTGGTAATGATCATCACCACATTTATGTTGCTGGGAAAAAATTACGGCTGGGGATTGCTTGGATTATCAATCGCAAACCAGGTTTACTTCTATTTCATCAGCGACAATCCTTCAATGGTTTCAAATGTACTCGCCACAAATGCATCTGATCTGAACCAGGATTTTCTTTTCTCAACAGGTATGGCGGTAATTGCAATTGCAGCTTTAAGTAACAGTCTTGGAAGTTCTAAAAATATTGTAATCGAAAAAATTACAGAAACGCAAAGAGTCCTTGCCAATAAAAACAAAGAACTTCGGAAACTATCACTGGTTGCGAGTAAAACCGACAGCGCTGTAATTATTGCTGATAAAGATTTAAGGATTTCATGGGTCAATGATGGATTCACCAAACTTTCAGGATATACCCAGGAAGAAGTAAAAGGAAAAAACATGCATGAAATTTTGCATGGTAAACATACGGATTCTTCAACAGTGGAAATGATGCATTCCCGCTTAACAAGAAAGCAAACATTCTCAGGTGAACTTGAACAGTATCACAAGGACGGTCACTCTTTCTGGAGTCAATTGTCAGTATCCCCTATCCTCGACAAAAACGGAGAGGTAAGTGAATTCGTGACGTTGCAGGATGATATTACAGAACGTAAAATTGCAGAAAACAAAATACGAGATTACCTCAAAGACCTTGAGCTTACCAACAAGGAACTTGATGAATTCGCCTACGTGGTTTCTCATGACCTGAAAGCTCCGCTGCACGCTATTTCCAATCTTACAGAATGGATTGAGGAAGATATGAAAGGGAAATTTTCAGAAGAAACCAACTCCAATTTCAATATCATTAAAAGTCGAGTGGCACGTATGGAAGACCTCATCAATGGTCTGCTCGAATTTGCCAGGGCTAATCACAAAAAAGGTGAAAAGGCCAGTGTTGATATTAATGAATTCATTAATGAAGTGATCGAGTTTTGTGCGATTCCTCCCAATTGCGCAATTGCCATTCCTGGCAAGTTGCCGGTCCTTTTTGGTGATAAGATCAAGTTTCAGCAAATATTTTCAAACCTAATCGGTAATGCGATTAAGTATAACGACAAATCGGAAATCAATATCATTATTTCTGCTGAAGAAAAAGAAAATGACTGGCTCATCAGTGTGAAGGATAACGGGCCGGGTATTGATCCGAGATTCCATGAAAAAGTTTTTGTCATATTCCAGACCCTAAACCCTCGTGATACTGTAGAAAGTACCGGTGTAGGACTGGCCATTGTTAAAAAAATTATTGAAGAAGAAGGAGGATCCATTTGGGTTGAATCAGAGACAGGCATGGGAGCTGATTTCCGGTTCACCTGGCCTAAAGAATCACAATCGGAAACCTTACAGCTTTTGTCAAACAACTCCTTTCAACAATAAGCCATGATACAACCAATGTATACTGTCAGGACTTCGAGAGGAATTATGAATTCCATTCCTGCAGATGATATTCTAAACAGGCAACGTTACTCGCTGTTCAGAATTTTCACTGTCGCCGGTATCATTTTACTCGGTTTACTTGCCTTTGAAGAATTTAAATTCGGTCAGCAAAACCTATCCAGGATCATCAGTTTTTCAACGATAGGTTTGTCTTTGCTCATCAACATACTGTTGCTCCAGAAGCACAGGAATCTCACGATAGCCTACACGTTCAGTATCATAACAGGTCTTGCATTAATTCATTTTGTGACTTACTATAATGGAGGAATAAGGAATCCCGACTTTTTTTACATGGGATCTATCATTCTCTACTCCTACATCATACTTGAGAACAAAGGCGGCAGAATCACGCTTTCATTATCGATTGCAAATATTATTTATTTCTATTCGCTTTCCGACTTCACCATTCCGGGTGATTACATCACGTACCAGCTTACCGAGCGTTCAATTGACACCAAGCATCTTTATACTGCAATTGTCAGTATGGTCATCATGACATCACTAAGCTCCTTCCTGGCATATTCAAAAAATGCGGTGATCAGCAAAATTGAAGAGTCGAAAGGATTGCTGATAAAAAAGAATGCAGAGCTTGAAGAGTTGTCACTGGTAGCCAGTGAAACAGTGAATTCAGTAATCATAACCGACCGTGACGGGAAAATAGAATGGGTTAATGACGGGTTCACCCGACTCATGGGTTATGAACCGGATGAAGTGACCGGAAAACCGGCAGGGGCATATTTATTCGGACCGAAGAGTAATCCTGAAAAACGCCATCTATTAGAGAGCCGCGAATTCGCTACAAATAATTTCAGCGCGGAGATTGTAAAATACAAGAAGAATGGCGATCCAATCTGGGTACAGGAAAACGTCACCAGGATTAAAGACGAAGAAGATAATCACATCAAATATATATTTATAGAAAGTGATATTACCGAGCGTAAAAAATCGGAAGAACGAATGGCGGAATACCTTAAGAATCTTGAAAAGACCAATAAGGAACTCGACAAATTCGCCTATGTGGTATCACACGATCTGAAGGCGCCTTTGCGTGCAATTGGTAACCTTACGGGATGGATTGAAGAAGATGCAGGACATATGTTGCCGGAAGAGGTCAGGAAGAATTTCAACCTGATAAAGGAACGTGTGATCAGGATGGAAGCGCTTATCAACGGAATACTTGACTATTCAAAAGTTGCCAAGAAAAACAATCAGTCGGAATTGTTTGATGCAAACAACCTGGTAAAGGAAACTATCGAATTGCTCGGGCAGGATGAAAACTGCAACATCACTGTCACTAATTCATTACCGGAAATGACTGCTGACAAAGTTAAGGTTCAACAGGTGTTTATGAACCTGATAAGCAATGCAATTAAATTCAACAATAAATTAAATAAGGAAGTCCGAATTTCTTCCACAAGCTTCGACGGATATTTTCAGTTCTCAATCAGCGATAACGGACCAGGCATTGATCCACGTTTTCACGATAAAATATTTGTGATTTTCCAGACGGTCAATACCAGGGATGAATTTGAAAGTACCGGTGTGGGTCTTGCAATAGTGAAAAAAATTATTGAAGAACATGAGGGGAAAATCTGGGTGGAGTCTGCTCCCGGACAAGGTGCCACATTTCATTTTACATGGCCTGTGTACCGTGTAACTGCGGACAGGATACGACAAAACGAATTAAATAAAATCTGATAGAAAAACAGGAACAACGCAATCATGAAAAAAAAGCAGAATACCAGTCAACTATTGGAGAATTTAAAATCAGCGGTAAGTGGATTAAGCGACCAGGAAAAGGAAATTTTCAGAGATAACCTGTTATCCTTCCTCCTCTTTGGTGATCACACTCCAACTGAAGCACATCCTGCAAAAGAACCTCTGAAAGGCATTTCAGAAGATGAAAGAGCATTGCTCAGGAAGTTGGCAGCACAGACTGAAGAATTGTTCAGGATAATGAACAAGAACAACGAAACTGAAGAGTAATTAAAAGAATTTACGCTTTTCAGCATGCATTTTTTTAAGCAGCAGCGATGGGCGGTAACGATCGTCGCAATAATCGTTGTGTAACTGATTGAGTTCCGCAAGAATTTTCTCAATCCCAATTTCATCAGCCCACTGCAGCAATCCCTTAGGATAATTTACACCTTTCTGCATTGCCTTTTCAATATCTTCCGCAGTAGCGATATTCATGTAAAGGGCATCTGCAGCTTCATTTACCAGCATGGCAAGCACACGGTTGAAAATATATTTTCCTTTTATTTCATTCTTGTCGGGCGCTGTTACTTCTGCACCATCATTATACTTGTAATATCCACGTCCGGATTTCTTACCAAACAAACCGGCTTCGTACAAACGTTTTTGAGTGAGCGAAGGGCGATACCTCGGATCATAAAACATCTGTTCCCATACTGTTTCAGTGACCTTATAATTAATATCGTTTCCAATAAAATCCATCAGTTCAAAAGGTCCCATCCTGAAACCACCAAACTCTTTCATAGCCCAGTCAATTGTTTCAATGGATGCAATCCCCTCTTCATACATTTTGATAGATTCACCATAATAAGGCCTTGCTATTCTATTCACAATAAATCCGGGAGTATCTTTTGCAAGCACGGTTACCTTCCCCCACGAATCAATTAATTTTTTTGCAGTAACTACTACATGATCATCGGTGGTAAACGCAGGAATAATTTCAACCAGCGGCATTAAAACTGCAGGATTGAAAAAGTGAATTCCGATTACACGTGATCGTGACTGGCAACCTGCTGCAACTGCAACAACTGGAAGTGAAGAAGTGTTGGTAGCAAGAATGCAATTAGCATCCACATACTTTTCGATATTCCTGAACAATTCTTTTTTCGCGTCAAGCTTTTCTACTATAGCTTCAATAACAATACCGCAGGCGCCAAGTGCTTCAGGGCTGTCGGTAAAAGTGATAGCTTCTAAAACCGCGACAGATTCCTCACGGGTAAATTTACCTTTCTCTATTAATTTTTCGAATCCTTTTGTGATTCCTGTCCTTGCTTTTTCAAGCGCTTTCGAATCGGTATCATACAAAATAACAGGATGACCTGCCGTAGCTGCCACCTGAGCAATGCCACTTCCCATAGCACCTGAACCGGCTACACCTACAATAAGTTTCTTGGTCATAAATCAGTTTCCTTTAAATTCAGGAGTACGCTTCTGCAAAAAAGCATTCACGCCTTCCTGGTAGTCGTGGGTTTGTCCGGCTTTGGTTTGCAATGTTTCCTCTACATCAAGTTGATCTTCGAGGTTGTTGAACAGTGAAAGATTGAGTGCACGTTTTGTATAGCCTAATCCTTTAGTAGGCATTTTAGCAAGTGTCATTGCACACTCAAGTGATTGTTGTTGCAATTCCGCATCATCAACCACTTTATAAATCATTCCCATTTGTGCAGCTTCAGCAGCTTTTACTTTATCACCCAGCATCATCAGGGCAGTAGCGCGTTGCAGACCAATCAGCCTTGGAAGAAAAAATGTACCACCACTATCAGGGATCAATCCGATTTTACTGAATGCCTGTAAGAATGAAGCAGAACTTCCGGCAAAAACAATATCGCATGCCAGTGCA
>Ga0190274_10001178_pt1 | contig 15389 bp, 5 predicted proteins | sample Popmic531T_FD_133002 | JGI IMG/M metagenome (GOLD analysis project Ga0190274, IMG submission 133002) | Populus adjacent soil microbial communities from riparian zone of Yellowstone River, Montana, USA - 531 T | ecosystem: Environmental > Terrestrial > Soil > Riparian zone | place: USA: Montana...
ATTTCTTCTGTTGAGCAATGCCCTTTTGATTCCAGCTCAAGCGATAAAGTCCACCCGCCGTTTTCCCAACTCTCAAACATCCCGTGGCGGCATAGACGTAAAGAAACTTTCCCTGATCGACGAGGCCATCGAGAAAGACATCGCCGACAAACATCTTCCGGGTGCGGTCGTACTTGTCTCACGAAACGGCCACGTAGCTAAGCGCAGCGCATACGGTGCGCGCGCTACGGAACCGTTGCGTGAGCCAATGACGACGGATACGGTTTTTGATCTGGCCAGCCTGACTAAGGTAGTAGCAACTGCGACCAGCATCATGATTCTTGTCGAGCGCGGCAAGGTGCGGCTCAGCGATCCACTGTCAGCTTACATTCCTGAGCTCAAGGGCGAGGGCAGAGATCGGATCACTATCGAACTGCTTCTGACGCATCGTGCCGGATACGCTCCAGACTTTGATTTGAAGCAACAGTGGACTGGCTACGACGAAGCCATCAAGAGACTCATCAGTGAACCACTGCGTAATCCACCCGGCGCACGTTTCGTTTACAGCGACATTTGTTACATCGCTCTCGGTGAGGTTGTTCGTCGTGCCTCCGGGCTGATGCTCGACGACTTTGCGAGAAAAAATATCTTCGTCCCTCTGGGGATGCGTAACACCGGGTTTCGTCCACCAATCGGTCAGCGATCTCGCACCGCTCCCACTGAGAAGCGCAAAGGCCAATTAAGTTATCTCGGAGATGCGCCGGAAAACGCCGGTGAAGACGCCGACAAGTGGTTGCGCGGCGAAGTTCACGATCCCACGTCGTATCGCATGAATGGAATCGCCGGTCATGCCGGACTTTTTTCCACTGCTGATGACCTGGCTATCTATTGCCAGATGATCCTGAACGGCGGCGTTTATCGCGGCACTCGAATCCTGGCGCCGCTCACGGTTGCTGAGATGATCCGGCCGCGTCTGGTGTCGGACACCGGCTGGGCGCGGGGAATTGGCTGGGACATCAATACAAGTTTTTCAACCAATCGTGGTGATCTATTTCCGCTCGGCTCTTTCGGTCACACCGGCTTCACTGGAACGTCGCTGTGGATAGATCCTGCCAGCAATATGTTTGTGGTCTTCCTGAGCAATCGCGTGCATCCGGACGGTAAAGGCGATGTCGGTCCTTTGCGCGGCCGGGTGGCTTCAATCGCCGCCGGCGCCGTGACGGACATGGCCGTGGTCGAGCGCGCGCGAAAACAGTCGCAGCAATACTTCGAACAAATAAACAGCGACCTTGGTCGTTTCACCGTTTTGCGGGATCAGGCTCTGGCAATCTCTGCCGGTGGGATTCCAGCTGCCAGGGTTTTGACCGGAATAGACGTGCTCGAGCGTGACGGCTTTAAGCAACTCGCCGGACTGCGGGTTGGACTGGTGACAAACCATACCGGACGCGACAGCGCAGGTCACCCGACTATTGATGTCTTACACAAGGCGCCGGGTGTCAAACTCGTAGCATTGTTTTCACCGGAGCATGGGATCCGCGGGCTCGCCGATGAAAAGGTTTCTGACTCCAAAGATGAACAGACCGGCCTTCCCATTTATTCTTTGTATGGAGAATCGAGACGGCCAAAGCCCGAGCAGTTAAAGGACATCGATGCGCTGGTGTTTGATATTCAGGACATCGGCGCGCGGTTTTATACCTACAGTTCCACGGTCGGACTGGTTATGGAAGAGGCGGCGAAGGCCCACTTGCCGGTTTTCGTGCTCGACCGTCCGAATCCGATCGGAGGACTCGAGGTTGAAGGGCCCATCGCTGACGCGGACAAACTTTCGTTCACCGCATATCACACCATCCCGGTGCGGCACGGAATGACAATCGGGGAATTGGCCCAACTCTTCAATCAGGAGCGTCAGATAGGTTGCGATCTTCGGGTCATTAAGGTTGACGGGTGGCAGCGCGGGATGTGGCTCGACGAAACTAACCTGACGTGGATCAATCCTTCGCCAAACATGCGCAGTCTTACCGAGGCTACGCTGTATCCCGGGATTGGTTTACTTGAAACTACGAATGTGTCAGTGGGTCGAGGCACCGACACCCCTTTTGAAGTTATTGGTGCGCCATGGATCGACGGGCGGCAGTTAGCGGCATACCTGAACAACCGCAGGATCGGCGGCGTTCGTTTCGTTCCGGTTCGCTTCACGCCTCGGAGCTCTGTTTTCAAAGATGTGGAATGCAGTGGGGTCAACGTTATTATCACCGAGCGCGCCAGGTTTCGTCCGGTTACCAATGGACTGGAGATCGCCGTGGCGTTGCGCAAACTCTATCCTGCCGAATGGAAAGCCGATGCATACCTCCGTCTCCTGGTTAACTCGGAGACACTTGAGAGTTTAAAGCGGGGCGATTCTACGGAACAGATCACGCGTTCGTGGACGGCCAGCCTGGATCAGTTCAGAAAGACACGGGTTCGATTCCTGCTATATTAGCAGTGGACTACTCTCTATGTTTCCTCGGTGTTCTCTGTGCCTCTGTGGTGACGTCTTTCTAAGGTTTTCATTACCACAAAGACACAGAGAACACGGAGGAAGCACAGAGAGCTTGAATTGATTAGGCACGCCGCGAAGTGACCAGTTATACTCGCCGCAAAATTTCACGACCATCTGATTAAAGTGTGGAGGACATTATGACTGACATAAACGAAACTTCGGCTACCGAGTTTGAAACAAAGCTGCTGGAAGCAATCATGGAATATTCGATGCTCAAGCATCCATTTTATGTGGCGTGGACTGAAGGCAAACTGAGCCAATCGGTGTTGTCAGAATATGCGAAACAGTATTACGCCCACGTGCGTGCTTTCCCTACTTATGTAAGCGCTGTTCATTCACATTGCGACGATCCTCAGGTCAGGCAAGAACTATTGGAGAACCTGATCGAAGAAGAGCGCGGCCTGGAGAACCACCCGGAACTGTGGCTGCGATTTGCTGAGGGACTCGGCGTGGCTCGCGAAGATGTTAGAGACGCCACCCTGCTGCCGTCGACAAAAGAATCAGTTGCTCGGTTGAAATCACTTACCCGAAGCGAAGACTATCGCGATGGACTGGCAGCGCTCTACGCGTACGAATCCCAAATTCCCGAGGTCGCTCGCACGAAGCGAGAGGGGTTGAAGGATTTTTACAGCATCGATGATGATCGCGCGGTCTCATTCTTCAGAGTTCATGAGGGCATTGACGTTCTTCACCAACAAACCGAAAAGCAGATCCTGAGCGAAAAGTGCCAGACCGCGGATGAACAGGCCAGGGCAGTGGAAGTAGCGAAAGAGTCGGCCCGGGCACTTTGGTCGTTTCTGGACGGCGTTACCGCCGCGTATCTGCGCGCTTGATCTGTGAAACCTAATCTCGCAGTTGTTGGTTTGTAAATACGAACCAACCAATACACGAAGCCACCAGCAGAAAGAGGCGCCCACTCGGGACGCCTCTTTTTTTTGGGGGAGCGCAGGCATCCCTGCCTGCTTGCAGCGCAGAGGTTTGCTTAAATTGATCAGGTCTCTCTGATGAGATCGGCAGGCAGAGATGCCTGCGCTCCCAATCTTTTTCAGTTGTCCCATGCACTTAAACCTCTCCATAAAAATGGAGGACTGCTTCCATAATAATGGAGAAATGCCTTCATAAAACTTGAGAGATCTCTCACATGAAGCTCGTCTTAGGTATAAAAATTTGTTGACAAAGAGTATGAAACCATAATAAATGATACGCTTCCAAAAAGGCCGCGTGCCCAAAATCAGGTTGTGGGATCCAGGATTAACCGCCGGGCACACTTCTTGAGTCAGCCGATTTGTAGATTCTTTTGGATTGCCTGTGCATAAATCTGAATCCACAAATTATCCCAAAACGATCCTGTCGAAAATTGTGAAGGAGTGAATAATGAAGAAGAGTATTAGATATATAACGCTTCTGTGCTTGGCGATGCTTTGTCTGGCTACAGCGGTGTTCCCCCAAGAAACGAGTGGAAGCATTGAAGGCTCAGTTAAGGATGCGACGGGTGCCGTGGTGCCCAACATAACTATTACTATTTCGACCGCGGCGGCAACGGCCAGTGGTACCACCACCACCGGTATTGGTGCCGGCTTCAAACGCATTATTACAACTAATGGAGAAGGCTTCTTTCGCATTCTGCAGGTTCCACCAGGAACATACGATGTAGTCACAACCGCATCAGGCGGATTTGGCGAAACGAGATATGAGAATGTGACGGTTGCTATTGGACAAAGCACCCAGTTGACCCTGACGGTGAATCCGGGGACCACGGCCGTGACTGTTGACGTGGCCACCTCTGATGCGCCGCCGGTTGATACAACCAATAACGCCATTCAGACCAGCATCACTTCGCAAAGAATTGAACTGCTGCCCAAGGGAGTCGACTTTACGAGCATTCTGAAAGCGGTTCCGGGCACGCGTCCCGAAAGCAGGTCGGGAGGCTATTCAGTGGATGGGGCCTCCGCCGCAGAAAACGTATTTGTGATCGACGGCCAGGAGGTCACTAACTTCCGCACCGGTACCTTGAATGGAAATAACAACATTCCAACCCAACTAATCCAGGAAGTTCAGGTTAAGTCGAGCGGTTTCGGCGCCGAATTCGGCGGTGCGACTGGCGGCGTTATCAGTGCTGTGACCAAAGGCGGCGGCAATGATTACCACGGTGAATTCGGGATGGGATTTGATACGCCAAAATTTAGCGGTCAGCCGCGACCAAGTTTAGTGCGTTTCAGCAGTGGGACGGGCGCTGCGTTTGTGCAATCGACTGAATATGTCAAACCGCCAAAGTCGCAGGGAACGAACACGTTTCCGACTGCTAACCTGGGTGGCTCGATCATCAAAGATAAACTGTTTTTCTTTGGCAGTTTCACACCTCAGATTTTCGAGACCATAACAACCACGGACTTTTATGAAAACTCTCCAGCGGCGACCCGGAAACTTCTCGCCAGGGAGACATTCGCACTAAAGCGAACTTACAACTATGCTTTCGGGCGTTTGGATTCGACCTTGGGTAATAAGCTACGTTTGACTGGTACTTTCCTGTGGAACCCGATTGTAGACCGAGGGAATGTTCCATTTGGAACGATTAGTCTTGGCGGAGTGATTCCGACCACAAATTTTGGTGGTTCGATTGGCACCCTGACCGGACGGGCTTTGACCGATAAACAGGGAGGACGCCAAAACGGAAACAATGTAACGGCGCAAGCTGTTTATGCGGCCACAGACAATTTAGTTTTTAGCGGACGTTTCTCACGCGGCTTTCTGAATGAAAAGTTAGGTGCGTATTTTGTTCCGTTGGGTGTCCAGACAGTATGTTCGATTGGTAATTCACCACCGCCTGCTCCTCAATTCCCAGGGGCCTGCACGACGGGTGCCTCGTCACCTGCAAACTCGGAAACGCTCAAAGACATTTCAATTCGTACAAACATCGAAGCCGATGGAACCTATATCTTTGGTCTCGGTGGCAGACACGAGATAAAAGGCGGTTATCAACGCGCCAAAATCTTCAACGACGTGGCAGCGGGATTTGCCGCTAAGGGCAGAATTACCTTTTCATACGGCGTAGACATCCGATCATTGGGAGCTGGAACAGTTACCCCCACTCCCGGTGCCCTTGGGTCCGGGATTCTTCGTCGCCAGGGCACATTCGGATTGGCTTCAAATACGAACGAAGGGCTATATATTCAGGATAAGTATCAACCATTTAGCCGTTTAACCTTGAAGATGGGCGTTCGTCTGGAAAAAGAAAATCTTCCGTCGTTCAATGGTTTTGCTCCGCCGATCAACTTTGGCTGGAGTGATAAGATTGCACCTCGGCTGGGTTTTGCTTACGACCTGTTTGGCGATGGCAAGACAAAGCTTTTCGGCAGCTACGGTAAATTCAACGACCGTCTGAAATACAATCTTCCGCGAGGCTTGTTTGGCGGCGAACTCTTCCTGGAAGACTTCTTTGAGATTCTGCCGGGCGAATCCTACACACAATTCACACTCGAGAATATCCTTGGCGGTCGCAGCAAGTTTCAACGAAATCTGCGAGTTGCTTCAAATGACCCGAATGCTTCGATCCTTAACGGAAAGGTTGACTCGAATCTAAAGCCTTTCAGTCAAACGGAATTGACATTTGGAGTAGAGCGACAACTAAACCGCGACTATGTTTTCCGCGCGCGTTATACCTTCAAGAATGTTGACAAGGCAGTCGAAGACGCAGGTGTCAGAAATGCGTTGGATAGCGAGGCCTATATTATCGGGAATCCCGGTGAAGGACTGCATCTCCAGGTTTTACAGGATCTCGGCTATACAAAATCCACCAAACCGCAACGCCGGTACGACGGGCTGGAATTTGTACTGGAGAAACGTCTGTCAAACAATTGGTATTTCAACGCGAACTACACGCTTAGCCGTTTGTATGGCAACTATTCCGGATTGTCGAGTTCAGACGAAATCAATGTACCAACCGGCCGCTTGGCACCCGGCACAACCCGCGCCTTCGATCTTCCCTTCGTTGGGTTTACTGCCACTGGCGAAAAGGATAACGGAAGACTGGAAACGGATCGTCCGCATGTCTTTAATGTGTTCGGTGCATATATTCTCGATTGGATGAAGAGTAAATCGAACTCTACTGAGCTTTCCGTTTTTCAAACCATTACGTCCGGTACGCCTCAAACAACCAGGATCTTCCTGGTCTCGACAGTAACACCCGCAATCTTTACGAAGCGCGGTGATTTGGGAAGAAGCCCGACGTATACCCAAACGGATTTTAATATTACCCATCGCTACCGTTTCGGCAACGACAATCGATTTACGATAGCTGGTGATGTGAACTTCCTTAATCTGTTTGACCAGGACACGGTTACAAATGTCTTCGTAGTTAAGAACGTAAGCACTGCAGTAGTAACTGGTCCTATTCTGAATATGGGCTTCCCCAATAACGGCATTGCATTTACGAATGCGTATACGGCCGGCAACTTGCTAGCTCCGATAAATGCGTTTATCGAAGGGAATGCCACAAATCTCAACCGAAAGGATGCTCGCTACGGACAACCTAATACTTACCAGTCGCCGCGTGGCGTTCGATTCGGTTTCCGCTTACTCTTCTAAGTCTGAAGATTAGCTGACCGCAAAAGAACTCGTCTGAATCCAATTCAGACGAGTTCTTTTTGTCTCCATACGATCCACGAAATTACACTAAACCTCACGAAGGAACACCAACAGCCGGTTCGGATCTCTTATGTAGTGCCCATCAACGAACCTTATCGAATGATAAGAATCTTTAGCTTTGCCTATTCGTCGAACCACGTATAATACCGCCCCAATCCGAAATCTCGGACGTCAGTTTTCAAAGCTCGCGCGAAACAGTGTCAGATCACAGACCGTCAACGTGTTCTGTTTCACTCATCGTAGTTCCGACCTGAATGAGGACCTACGACTCTGGGCCTTTTGCTACTTGCGACGTAGTTGTGACGAATCTGATAAGGAGTCCCCACATGTTAAATACAAGACGAGCGCTGCTTCTCACGGTATTGTTACTTTCCCTTGCTTCGATTGCTTTGGGCCAGGGAACGGCTTCACGGGTTACGGGAATTGTCTCAGATGAGAAAGGAGCCGCCGTTCCCGGCGCCACGGTGACCCTCACGAATGAGGCCACCCAGGGAACGCTGACAACCGAGACTACCGAATCAGGCAATTACGTTTTCGATTCGGTGCAGGTTGGGAAGTATACGATTGCCGTGGAGAAACAGGGCTTTAAGAAATCCGTTTCAGCGGGCATAACTGCCAACATTAATCAACCAGTAACGGTGAATGTGGCCCTTGAGGTGGGTGGAGTGGCCGAGGTTGTGCAAGTGACGACGGGGGCTGAGGTCGTTCAAACCGGCAGTTCGGGCAATCTTGGAAATACAGTCGAGCAGCGCACGCTGGTTACCTTACCGATTGTGGGCAACCGCGGGCGAAACCCGCTCAGCTTTATTCTGTTTCAACCCGGTGTGATGCCTGACGCAAATACCGGCGGCGGCGTCCACGTGCACGGCGCTCGCGATCGAGCTTTCAATTTCACGCTTGACGGCATCGACATCAACGAAACCAGCGCGGGTGGTTCAAACTTCACCCCGATTCGAACCAACCCTGACTCGCTGGTCGAGTTTCAAGTTGTGACGAGCAACTTCACCGCCGACCTGGGCCGCAGTAGTGGCGCGCAGGTAACGCTCGTCACGCGCTCGGGAACGAACGACTTCCATGGGAATGTGTTTGAGTTTTACCAGACGCCGCGCTTCCATGCGAACGAATACAACAACATCATTAACCGTGTCGGGCGGCCACAGTTTGTGCAGCACATTTTCGGCGGCTCAATAGGTGGCCCAGTCATTCTGCCGCGATTCGGCGAAGGTGGCGCTTCAACCTACAGCGGAAAGAATAAGACGTTTTTCTTTGCCAACCTGCAACTGCTGCGTACCAACCAGAGCTTCTTCGTGAATCGCACTGTTTACACGCAGCAAGCTCGCGCCGGCATTTTTCGGTACGTGCAGAATGGCGTCAATCGCAACGCCAGCCAAACCACTCCGTCCGTCGACGCCGCCGGCAACCCGGTGGCCGGCTTAACAATTCGTTCATACAACGTCTATCCCAATCCGCTGGGTCTCAGTGCGGATCCGACTACGAGCTACATAATTGGCCGGACGCCACTGCCAAATAATTACAACGTTGGTGATGGACTCAATGTCGGCGGCTTCAGCTTTGTGGCGCCCCAAAAGGAGAGCCAATACGATTTCACCACCAAGATTGATCACAATTTCAACGATCGCCATTCGCTCTATGTGCGTTATGCTCATGGCGCGCAGAACACACTTGGCGACAACGTAAACGGCGGACTGCAAAAGTTTCCAGGCATCCCAAACTTCGTAGACACCTACCGCTTGCCGCGCAACCTCGCCGTTAACGATCGCTATACCATCACCCCAACGATCGTGAACGAGTTCGTGGCCGGCTTCAATCGATTCACTTTTAGTTTTAATAATCCGGATCCGGTGGAAAACCCGCCGGTGATTCTGAACGTGCCAAATGATCCATTGAATCTTGAAGAGCCCATCAACAACTTGCGTACGATTACCACCTGGCAGTTTGTTGACAACCTCAGCGTGCAGCGAAACGTTCACACCTTTAAGTTTGGCACCAATCTGAGATTTCAAAAACACGTCGACGATCGCAGCGCCGTAGCCAGCGGCTTAACGCGCGCCAGAATCTTCCTTACCACCGGTATCAACCCGGTGCCGGGCAGTTTTAATACAGGCAACGCGGCAGTGGTCCCTGGCCTCAATTCGGCCGATCGTTCCCGGCTCGAGAGCATGATCAATGACCTGCTTGGTCGAGTCGGTACCATCAACCAGGCGTTTGTGGCAATCGATGACAACACGTTTGGTCCAGGCCGCACTCGCTTTAATTACGAAGCCCACTATCCGGAGTTTGATTTCTTTGGTCAGGATACGTGGAGGGTAGGTCGAAACTTGACGCTCGATCTGGGGCTGCGCTGGGAAATGAGATTGTCGCCCCGAGCGCCGAACAATATCGTTCTGCGACCCGAGCAGCGTTTGGCGGTTGACGAGCCGGCTACCAACGCTTTCCGCTTCGGTGAAGGGAAGTTGTACAAAGACTCTCTTTACCAGTTTGCGCCGTCAGTTGGAGTAGCCTGGGATCCCTTCAGCAGTGGTAAGACGTCTGTTCGTGCTAACTATCGACTGGCCTATGATCGAACCAACACGTTCGTCTTTTCTTCGTTCATCTTTCAAAGCGCACCTGGTCTGACCCGTCTGGTCACTAATAACACGTTTGGTCAAAACGGAGGGCTGTTGCGGAATGGCGTGCCGGTGCTCAATTCAAACGATGTCACTCCGTTGCAATTTCGCCAGCCAGCCGCTTTCGGCACCGGCGCACTCAACGTCGTGGATCCGGATATTGTCTATCCGCGGACCCATCAGTATTCGGTCAGCGTCCAGCGCGAGCTTGGTTGGAAAACCGTACTCGAAGTCAATTACATCGGTCGAAAAGGCAGGCACCTGTTTGGTGGTTACGACGCAAACCAGGCCGATATCCGCAACAACGGCTTTCTCGCTGATTTTGAGCAACTGCGGACCACCGGAAATAACGCGCGCATCAATGCATTGCTGGCCGGTGATTCTCGCTTGACCCTGGTTAATGGTGTACGCGAAACAGGTTCGGCCTGGTTGGCACGACAGACTTTAGCGGGTCCGGTTAGATTGGCAAACGGTACAACCACCACCTTCCTGGTAGCTGGCGGATCAGTGGCCAATGCCGCCTTCCTGATCGCACAGGGCGTACAGGGATCCTTCGCCCCGCAGCCGACCGTAAATAATCTGGTGGCCAACGGTTTCAGCCCGTTTTATTTTCAGCTGTATCCGCAGTTCACTGGTGCCGTAAATGTGATCGACAGCAACGATCGGTCAGACTACAACGCGCTCGAGATTCAATTCAGCCGTCGTTCCTCCCAGGGTTTCGCTTTCCAGGCGAGCTATACCCTGGCGAAATCCATGGATACGCGGTCGTTCGATCCGGCGCTGACGCTTTTGACTCGTGGCGGTACTGGACAGTCTGCCGCCAACACTCCGTTTGACGTTCACGACCGCGACTTGAACTACGCGCGCTCCGATTTCGACCGGCGTCACGCTCTTCAGGGCTATGCCCTTTATGAACTGCCGTTCGGAAACGGTCGTCGATGGGGCAAGGACTGGAATCGCGTAACGAATTTTTTCCTGGGCGGCGCTAACATTGCCGGCGTTCTGCGTTGGTACTCAGGCAGACCTCTGACGGTCTTCTCCGGAGCAGGCACGTTGTCACAAGTAGTGTTCACCCCGGCGAGCTGCGACGCCTGCACACCTGACCTGGGCGAAATCACCCTGGAGAACGGACAGAACGTTTTTCTCAACGCCGAACAGCGGGCCAAGTTCTATGTTCCGGCAGCCGGCCAGCCCAGCAACGTGGGCCGAAACTTCTTTACCGGTCCCAGGCAGATCAATCTTGATATCACCGCGAGCAAGATTTTCCGCATCGATGAAACTCGCAACTTCGAGGTTCGCATCGAGGCCCAGAATGCTACCAACACGCCGTCATTCGCCGTGCCGGATGCAAATATGATCCTGACCAGTGGTTCGTTTGGTCAGGTGCTGGGTTCGACGGCGAGTACTTCACGAAAAGTGCAGTTTGCCGCAAAGTTTAATTTCTAGCGGCCGGATCCTGAACTTTGAACTTACCAAAAAGAGGCGTCCAATCGGACGCCTCTTTTTCGTTACACTAATACTGAACAGTAAGCTGAAAGCGTTGGCGAATTGCAGCCCAGGGTTGCGGCAACCCTGGGGCTGAGGTCCAACCCATCTTACAAGCGAACTCTGAAAGAGTCTGCGCAGTCGCATGCGCAGCCGTTCGCCAACGCCTTCAACGTTAATTTTCTTTGGCGAAAGATCCCAGGGTTGCTGCAACCCTGGGCTGGAATTAGCCAACGCTTTCAGCGTATTCGGTCATCAGGGAAGTTTATCGAAAAGATAAGAAACTTTAGTTATTATTATTCCTCGGCCGAATCTATAATGCGCCTTTCCCGGGTCAATTCTTGTTCGCGCACTAACCGCTTAACCTAATCGCCCGCGCCAGCTGTCTGGGCAGTTTGCTTCTTCGAGAAATGCATCTACTTCCGCGTTTCTTTTCCATAGTCTTGTTTGTGACCCTGGTTATTACGGCCTGGTCAGGTAGTAATCCACCGGCCAGGGCAGGCGAAGCAGTTGGGCCAGTCTTTGATTTGCTGATCACAAATGGACGCGTTGTAGACGGTACTGGTAATCCATGGTTTCGGACAGACGTCGGAATTAAGGATGGCCGCATTGCGCGCCTCGGTCGATTAAATCCCGCTGATGCGCGGCAAACTATCGACGCTCGCGGCCAGATCGTCGCGCCTGGTTTCATTGATGTCCATACTCACGTTGAGTCGATCTACAACCAGCCCGCGGCTGAGAATTTCATTCGGATGGGTGTTACCACATTGGTGACCGGAAACTGCGGTGGTTCAGCCGTAGATGTGGGCCAGTTTCTCGGGCGGATTAAAGAGAAGCCACTGGCGCTGAATCTGGCGACTCTGATCGCGCACGGCTCTGTTCGCCGCGAGGCCATGGGTTCGGCTGACAAACTCCCCACGCCTGACGAGATGAAGAAAATGGAGGCCTTCGTTGAGCAGGGGATGAAGGATGGAGCGGTGGGCCTGTCAACCGGACTCATATACGTTCCCGGCACCTTTGCAAAGACCGACGAGATCATAGCCCTGGCGCGAATCGCCGCCCGCTATGACGGCATCTACGCTACTCACATGCGCAGCGAAGGCGAACACGTAGCGGACGCCATTCGCGAGAGCATTCAAATTGGAGAACAGGCAGGACTTCCGGTCGAAATCTCGCATTTCAAAATCAGCACCAAAAAGCTTTGGGGCCAAACGCCCATGACTCTGGGCCTCGTTCGCGAGGCGCGCTCTCGCGGTTTGATGGTAACTGTAGATCAGTATGCCTACACCGCCAGTTCAACTTCGTTGGAATCCCGTTTGCCGAGTTGGCTCCGTGCCGGTGGATTTGTTGAGGCGAAGAAACGACTTGCCGATTCAGCTACGCGTGAGCGCCTGCTCAACGAGATGAAGGACACTTTGAAGCGGAGCGGCTTTAAAGACTACTCCTACGCAATGGTAGCCAGCTATACACCCGACCACTCGTTTAATGGAAAGTCGATTGCAGAAATCACTAATCAGGTGCGAGGCAAGAAAGACGTCAAGAGCCAGATAGAACAGATCATCGCGATGTACGAAGCCGGAGGCGCCGGTATGATCTATCACGCCATGGACGAAGACGACGTGCAGCGGATTATGCGTGAGCCTTTTACGATGATTGCTTCCGACAGCGGTGTGCGGCAACAGGACGAAAGCGTCCCGCATCCGCGCGGCTATGGAAACAACGTTCGGGTATTGGGTCATTACGTTCGCGACCTGCACGTCATTTCGCTGGAGGACGCCATTCGCAAGATGACTTCATTACCGGCACAGACTTTTGGTTTTCGCGATCGGGGCCTGGTGCGCGAAGGCTTTGCGGCCGATCTGACAATCTTTGACGACAAGACCGTCGGGGACCGGGCCACCTTTGATAAACCACACCAATTTCCGGTTGGGATTAGTACCGTCATAGTAAATGGGGAAGTAGTTTTTCAGAGCGACCGCGTAACCAGTGCGCGGCCGGGCATGGCCCTGCGCGGGCCGGCGTTTATCGCGACCGTGGCAAGGAATTAACTTCAATGAAAGTTTGCGCACGCGCACGTGGTCAAATTTGATTTCAACGCCTGAGCCCGACTTCGTTTTTTATCTCGGCGCCCCAGGCAACAGGCGTTTAGAGTTCAACCTTCAGGTTGCCTCTTCCGGAACGGCAAGCTAAAAAGGCTCAACTCTAAACACCGGTTGGCTAACTGCTTAGACGAAAGGATCTCACTATGAAACAGCACCGCAGGATCACTCTCCGCATTCTATTTATGGTCGCCGCCACTATTGGTTGGGCAGTCGCGATTAACGCTCAAACCGTCACCGGCACGCTGCAGGGCACGATTAGCGACCAGACCGGAGCGGTCGTTCCCGGTGCGGAGGTGGTGGTGCGCAACCTCGAGACCGGTCAGGAGCGGAATCTAAAAACGAATAGTCAGGGCGTCTACTCCGCGGCGTTTCTTCCGCTCGGTCGCTACAGTGTCACGGCATCAGGTCAGGGTTTTCGGTCAACGTTTCAGGAAAACGTTGAGATCACTTTGAATCAGACAAGAGTGATTGACCTTACTTTGAGCCCCAGCGGAATCACCGAGGCGGTGTTGGTCACCTCCGATGCGGCCCCAATCAACACGACGAATGGCGAAATCAAAGGTTCACTTAATGCCCAGGAGATTCTTGAAAAGCCGACTTCCAATCAAGGCAGTTTCCTGACTCTAGCGGAGACGTTCACCGGCTTTCAGGAAAATCCTACCTCTGGGCAAAACAATCCGACCGCCTCTTCAGGTTCTTCCATTAACTTCAATGGAACCGGAACGCGTGGCGCCACTTTTCAAATCAATGGAGTGAACAACGACGACTCTTCCGAGAATCAGCACCGCCAGGGAGCCTCGCTTTCGACCATCAAGGAATTCCAGGTCATCACTAATAATTTCACCGCGGAGTTTGGCAGAGGCTATGGCGCGGTAGTGTTGGTCCAGACGAAATCGGGAACCAACAATCTTCACGGCGACGTTTACTGGTATCACAATGACAGCGCTTTGAATGCCACTAACAACGTTTTTAATCCCAGTGCCAAAAAGGGCGTCACCCGCCGGAATCAATTTGGCTTTACCTCCGGATTTCCAGTGATCACGAATAAACTCTTCGGCTTCGTCAGCCTGGACCACACGGAAAACACCGGAGCCAACGCCTTCAACCGCGACGTGTTTACCATGGACGAGCGAAATCCGGCCAACTGGTTCAAGCTCACTCCGGCGAACGATACCCCATCGAATCGAGCGTTCATTCAGTCGGTCATGGACCGCTTCAAAAACGCAGTCCCCAACGACCCGGCCTCCGGGACGCGCGTATTCCGCGGCCAGGCTGGTTTCAATTTTCCGGCGCGCGATTATTCCGGACGGTTTGATTTCAATCCACGCGAGGCTGATAACATTTCCGGTCGCTGGCAATACACGCGTCAGAAGTTTCTGGCCGACGATATTATTATTGGCGAGCGCGCTGACCAAAACCACAAGCAGCAAAACTTCGGTCTAACCTGGACTCACCTTTTCTCGGCGCAAACTGTAGGTGAATTTCGTTACGGCAAGGGATTGCGCACCACCCTGGTCAATATAGCCGCAGGAAATAACACACCAATCATTCGGCTCTTTAACCCGACCGTGATTACGGCGGGATCAACGATCGGCAGTGCCGGAAACTTTCCGATCCAGCGCTATCAGGATGACAATCAGTTCGTCTATAACCTCTCAACACATTTTGACAAGCACGACATCAAAGCCGGAACTGACATTCGCCGCCAGAAGCTTGATGACCTGGCTGACAACTTTTCGCGTGGCTTCTATAACAGCACGGCGGCAACCTGCAACGGTTTCCCTTATGTAAATGGTTTCAACCAGTTAATCAACGGCTGCACTCCCAACTTCCAAAAAGGTTATGGACCATTCTTTTTGGAAAACCGGATTAACGAGGCGAACGTTTATGTTGAGGACAACTGGAGAATCCGCGAGAACCTAACGCTCAACCTTGGCTTGCGTTATGAGTACATCTCGGCGCCCAAGGAAGCGAGGGGACGCATCAATTACGGGATTGGCGCCGATGACAACA
>Ga0190274_10001179_pt1 | contig 15387 bp, 16 predicted proteins | sample Popmic531T_FD_133002 | JGI IMG/M metagenome (GOLD analysis project Ga0190274, IMG submission 133002) | Populus adjacent soil microbial communities from riparian zone of Yellowstone River, Montana, USA - 531 T | ecosystem: Environmental > Terrestrial > Soil > Riparian zone | place: USA: Montana...
CCCCGCATCAATACAAAAAGAATATAAATAAGTGGGTATATCAACCAGCGAATACTGTTACTGTATTCCTGCCTGCCTTTTTTTCCAAAGAAAATCCAGAAAAATATATAGAGAACCGGTATGATATAATGTAAGAATGTATCTACCACCTTTTGCATTCCGGTAAACTGGTTTATACCAGCCAGGAAAAAATGATTGATCAGCATAACTACAAAAATATAGACCACTAAACCACCTTCTACTATTGGCTTACTGATAAAATAACTCAACCGGGAAGCAGGAAAACATAAAGGAAAGAAATAAGCCATTACTACCAGGATATTTGACCAGATGGTCATATAACTGAAATAGCGGACAATCTCTTCCAGGTAACCCGGACCACCGGGATGCACCTTGTTTATTATTAAGTACAATTGAACAACAAGCGCAAATAACCCTATTGTCAAACCTATGAAACGGTAAGTAGATATTCCAGGGGTTTTTGTCAAGTTTATGGCTTTTTAGCAAATTTCATGATAGCAATTTCGCCCATCATAAAATTAAGTGTTGTGTCATTTACGATTAAATAAGTTTCCACTTTTTGCAGATTTTGTAAAAAAAGTGGTTCTCCACCGCCTGGACAAAACATTTTTGTCATTATCATTGGTTCAGCAAAACTTATTTTATTTCCTTCGGTAACCAATTTTCCCGAAAACGAATTGCATCCTGAATTGCCACTTATTTTTTTGTCGACAACATCAAAATTCATGGCTGGAATTTTAGAGGGATAAAGACTATCGAAGGTAGTAGTGGCCCCGGTTATATAAGTCAATTGCCAGTTTCCATTCAATTTCACAGAGTCAGCAGTTACGGGTGCAGAAGTAGCTGACGTTTTTGTCGCTTGATTTTTACATGCAAAAATTATAATGCTTATTACCGTAATAACGGAAATTATTCTTTTCATATAAAATAATTTATAAATGAAGAAATTATGCCCTAATCTATTTACTATTCCATTCTCCGCTCAGAATAATCACTGATTTTCCTCCCAACTCCACTCTGTCATTAAACCATTTTACAAAAATCTCGCCACCTCTTGAAGATGCCTGGTAGGCGGTAAATATCTCTTTACCAAGTCTTGCTTTCCAGAATCCTGCTAAAACGGAGTGAACCGATCCCGTAACGGGGTCCTCATCAATACCGATCCAGGGACAAAAGGAGCGAAGCATAAAATCATATCGACTATCATCAGATATAGAAGTAATCACTACTTCCTTGATTTCCGTATTAGTTTTTACTAAAAGAGCGTAATTGGGACAAACAGCTTTTAGTGTTCCTGCATCTTCCAATTCAATAAAAAGGGTTTCCAATTCCACGCAAATACCCGCCGACAGAAATCGGGATAGTCCCAGGCTTTTCATCAATTCTTTTTCTGGCTCATACTGCTTGATTGTATAAACAGGATAACTCAGCCATACAGTACCGTTTTCCCAAACCGCTTTAATCTTTATGTTATGAATCGTAGTGAAATAAAGAGTTTTTTCCGAATGTTGCTCAAATAGTATTCTTGCTGCTGCCAGTGTAGCATGACCACAGGCCGGGATTTCTGTGGTGCTGGTAAAATACCGGATCTTAAATTCCTCCTTAATCGCTGTTTTAATAATGAAAGCAGTAACCGGCAGATTTAATTCTGCAGCAATTAAAAGTAGTTCATTGCTATTTGCCTCATCATTAGCAAAACAAACCGCGGTTGGATTACCACGGTAAGGAACAGTAGTAAATGTATCTATTATAAAAACAGATCCTGACATAGCAATATCATCGTAGAATTTTTTCGATCTCATTTAATTCGTCACCGCTAAATGACAAATTTTTCAGCGTATCCAAATTATCATCCAATTGTTTGACTGAGCTGGCGCCTATTAATACGGTGGTAATTCTTTTGTCTTTTAACAACCATGCTATTGCCATTTGCGCCAGAGATTGGTTACGCTTCGCGGCCAGCTCATTTAGCTTTTTCACCTGTCCAATTCTTTCAGGTGTCACCTCGCTGGTTTGCAGATGACCTGTTGCTTTCGCCGCTCTAGAATCTGTGGGAATTCCACCCAGGTATTTATTAGTAAGCAGACCCTGTGCCAATGGTGAGAATGGAATACATCCTACATTATTTTTCTCCAACACATCCAATAATCCATTTTCTACCCATCTTTCAAACATGGAATATTTGGGTTGATGGATCAGACAGGGCGTTCCCAATTGCTTTAAGATTTCAATTGCCTTTTGCGATTCAGCCGCCGGATAATTGGAGATGCCCGCGTAAAGCGCCTTACCACTCCGAACTGCATAATCAAGCGCCATCATCGTTTCTTCTAATGGCGTATCCGGGTCGGGACGATGTGAATAGAATATATCCACATACTCGAGCCGCATTCGTCTAAGGCTTTGGTTAAGACTGGCGATTAAATATTTCCTCGAACCCCATTCTCCATAAGGGCCGGGCCACATCAGGTAACCGGCCTTGCTCGATATGATGAGTTCATCGCGCAAACTCCCCGTAAAATCCATTTTTAAAATCTTTCCAAAATTCTCTTCGGCCGATCCGGGTTCGGGTCCGTAATTATTTGCAAGATCAAAATGAGTGATCCCGCGATCAAAGGCACGACGAACAATAGATCGTCCATTTTCAAAAATATCAACTGAACCAAAGTTGTGCCATAACCCCAATGAAATGGCGGGCAACCTTATTCCGCTTTTACCACAACGATTGTATGACATCGAATCGTAACGTTTACTATCGGGCGAATACATGTTTATTGTGCTTTTATAAATAAATATACATTTGGAGTTCGTGAGTCGTGAGGCGTGAATCGTGAGAGGCACCCTAACTAATAGCAAGTTGAATTTACTTCGGGAGTTTCTCACGATTCACGCCTCACGACTCACGATTCTAAGTTCACCACAATCCTCCCCATCACCCTTCCCAGCAAAATATTATCGATATACAGTGAATTCAATTCTTCCAATGAAACTTCCTTTGCAATAGCATTCAGTTTGTCCTTGATATTCCAATGCGTCTCTAATTTAGCCCAAATCAATTTTTTTGTTTCCATCGGCATTTCTGCAGATCCCACACCCAACAAACTCACTCCATTTAAAATAAAAGGATAAACAGTGCCTTCTAATTTTGGAGAACCGACCAATCCCGTGCTGGCTACACAGCCTTCTAATTGGCATCCTTTTAATAGCGTGGTCAATATATTTCCGCCAACAGTATCGATGGCACCTGCCCATTGTGGTTTCAACAAGGCTTTTCCGGAATGATCATTTACCCAATCTCTTTTTTCGACCCGACCAGCTCCCAAATGTTGTAAATATTCCCAAGCATTCTCTTTACCACTTACTGCAATTACATTGTATCCAGCACTCGCCAAAATCGAAACAGCCATACTACCGACGCCACCTGTTGAACCGGTAACAACAACAGGTCCTGCAGCAGGATTTAAACCCTGACATTCCATTTTATAAAGAGCAGTAGCGGCAGTAAAGCCCGCCGTACCAATAATCATACATTCTTTAAGAGTATAAGATTCGGGTTTTTTGACTATCCATGCGGCTGGTATCCGGATAAATTGTCCAAAGCCGCCGGCAGTATTCATTCCTAAATCATAGCCTGTCACAATTACTTCATCTCCCGAAGCGAAATTTTCATTTCTACTCAATTCAACCACGCCCGCCGCGTCGATCCCCGGCGTATGCGGAAATTTTTTTGTGATGCCTTTATTACCAGTTGCAGATAAAGCGTCTTTATAATTCAGCGCAGAGTAATGAACACGGATCAATACTTCCCCGTGTGGCAAATCATCTAATTTCCTATGAACAATACTTCGATCAAATTTCCCTTCTGCTGTTTCAGTAACTAATAGTGCTTTGAATTTCATAATAATTGGCATTTAGAAAAAAGAATAGAGGAATAGAGGAACAGAAGAACAGATGAACAGAGGAACAGATGAACAGAGGAACAGATGAACAGATGAACAGAGGAACAGAGGAACAGATGAACAGAGAAATAACGTTTCATGCAATCTTTGCATTACGGCGAACTCACTGTTTTCTATTCTCCATTCCTCTTATTTTTCACTTCATTTATTCTTTTTTTTCATTTATTCATTAATTCATTTATTCTTTTATTCCTCTGTTCTTTATTCCTCTGTTCCTCTGTTCATCTGTTCTTTATTCCTCTGTTCCTCTGTTCCTCTGTTCTTTATTCCTCTGTTCCTCTGTTCTATTATTCTTCAGTCTCAAAACAGCGTCTGTACCCCATTCGCCACCTTATTCTCATGCTCCAGCAACCACCTTTTTCGCCACAGACCTCCGGCATATCCAACCAAATCATTCTTTGAACCAATCACACGGTGACAAGGTACCACAATAGCAATATTATTCCTTCCATTGGCCGATGCGGCAGCACGAATCGCTTTAGTATCTCCCAATCGCTTTGATAACTCAAGATAACTGATGGTTCGTCCATATGGAATTTTGATAAGTTCGTGCCATACTTTTTTTTGAAACTCCGTGCCTTCCTGATGAACCGCAAATTCAAACACCCGTCGTTCACCATGAAAATACTGGATCAATTGTTCAATAGCATGTATGGCCATGGGAGGCAATGGTTTTTTATGCGTATCAACGGGAGGTTTTTGAATATTATCGATAAAAATCATCTCGCTCACGTATTGATCGGTACCGGAGATGCGGATGAGGCCAACAGGGGATTGATAGTATGTATGGAACAGGTCGCTCATGAAGAAAGCTGTGCTTTGCAAGCTACGAGCTATGAGCCTCGAGCTGCGAGCTGAATTCTCTTATGGTTTATGCGTTCTGATTAATGACTTCTTAAACGACTCTTCGATATTCGGGGTAATGCTCGAGCTCGCAGCTCATAGCTTCTTCAACCTACTTTCCATCCATTCCCCACCTTCTTACCCGGCTGCAATAAAACTACATCATTTTCATCAGTGTAAACACCGAGTACAAGGCATTCGCTGAAAAAATTAGCGATCTGTTTTACTGGAAAATTTACTACCGCTATCACTTGTTTCCCCAATAATTCTTCTTTATTATAAAAAGAAGTTATTTGTGCACTCGATTGCTTAATCCCCAATTCGCCAAAATCAATTTTTAATTGGTACGATGGCTTCTTTGCTTTTGGAAAATCAGTAACTTCCATGATCGTTCCCGCGCGGATATCGATCTTTGAAAAATCATCCCATGTTATTGTCATCCATACATAATTTCATCAAAAATAAAATTAATTAACTCATGAAACGTACAGCTACGGCTATTTGGAATGGATCAGGTAAAGAAGGAAACGGAAATCTTACCTCACAAAGCAAAGTGCTTAATAACACTGCTTACGACTTTAAATCCCGCTTCGCGGATGGAACTTATACCAATCCTGAAGAATTGATTGCTTCCGCGCATGCAGGCTGTTTTGCTATGAAACTAAGTTTTGTATTAGGCGCAGCTGGTTTTACTCCCGAATCATTGGAAGCTACAGCTACCGTTGAATTGGATCCCGCAGCCGGTGCAATTACCAGTTCCAATATCGTACTCAAAGCAAAAGTTCCAGGTATCGATGCTGCTAAGTTTCAGGAATGCGCTAACGAAGCAAAAAATACTTGCCCGATCAGCAAATTGTTGAATACGACGATCGGACTGGAAGCGACATTGGTGTGAAGACGTGAATCGTGAGTCGTGAGTCGTGAGAGGGCCCCGAAGTAAATTTAATTTGCTTATAGTTAGGGAACCTCTCACGACTCACCACTCACCACTCACGACAACAGAACGCATATAAATAGAAAATTGCCCGAACAATTCGTTCGCCTTTCTAAAATCTAAACGTCCTGCCATGCCATCGAAAAAAAATAATCAATTCACCCGCCGCGATTTTGTCCGTAACAGTTCTCTCGCTGCTGCCGGATTCTTTATTGTTCCCCGTCATGTATTAGGAAGAGGTTTCACCGCCCCCAGCGATAAACTCAATATCGCGGGAATTGGCTGTGGAGGTAAGGCTGAAGTGAACCTTCCTTATGCTTGGAACAAGGGTGCCGAAAACATAGTAGCACTTTGCGATGTTGATGATCGAATGGCAGTAAAAGCTCGTAAACAATGGCCGGATGCACCGTATTACCGTGATTACCGGGAAATGTTAGATAAGCAGAGTAAAAACATTGACGCTGTAATAATTACGACACCCGATCATATGCATGCAGTTCAGGCATTAGCTGCCATGCAAATGGGGAAACATGTGTATGTGGAAAAGCCTTTAACGCATGATATTCACGAGGCCCGCATTCTTACACAGGCAGCTCAGAAATATAAGGTGGTAACTCAAATGGGCAATCAGGGAAGCAGTGGTGATGATACCCGGAAAGTTGAGACCTGGATTCAGGGTGGATTGATTGGTGATGTGCATACCGTTCATGTATGGACCAATCGTCCTACCTGGCCACAAGGGATTCCTACTCCGAAGGGACAGTTTGAAGTTCCGAAAGAAGTGGATTGGAACCTTTGGTTAGGAACAGCTCCTCACCGTGATTTTAATCCGACTTACATTCCAGCCATATGGCGCGGATGGGTAGATTTCGGAACGGGTTCTTTGGGAGATATGGGCTGTCATTTTATTGACGTGCCTTTCCGCGCTTTGAAACTGGGTTATCCAATATCAGTTGAATGCAGTGTTACCCGCACATACACGGGTTTTTTCCAGGAAGTATTTTATAATGATAGCTATCCGCTTTCTTCCAAGATACATATACAGTTTCCGCAAAGAGGTAATATGGGTCCGGTAGAAATGATTTGGTATGATGGAGGACTTACTCCCAAGCGCCCCGCTGAATTATTACCCGATGAGCAAATGGGAGAATGGGATGGAGGAATTATTTTTGAAGGAAAGAAAGGTAAATTAATGGCTGGTTTGTTTGGAAGAAAGCCCACTCTATTACCTACAAAAAAAATGAAGGAGGTGAATCTTCCCTCAACCAAACAACCTTTGGTTCAAGGAGGTAGCGAGGGACACCAGAAACAATGGACAGAGGCTTGTAAAAAAGGATTCGGAACTTATACCAGTTCTAATTTCGATATCGCCGGTCCGCTTACAGAAACAGTATTGATGGGTAATTTGGCAGTTCGTAGCTTCTTCCATAAACAAGGAACTACCAATGATGGATTTCCCGGCCGAAAATTGTTATTATGGGACGGACCCAATATGAAGATCACTAATTTTGAACCAGCAAACCGATATGTGAAGAGACAGTATCGGGAGGGTTGGGGAGAGCTAAAGTTGTGATGAAAGTTTAAGGGTTTAAAAGTTTCAGAGTTAATGGTTCTTCTATTAAACCTACCTGAAAAAATTAGGCCCTTGGAATTACGCAACTATTAAACCTTTAAACCTTGAAACTCTGAAACGATAAAAATCGAAAAGCATTTAAAACTCAAACGACGTTACACAAATGAAAAAGAACAAGCACAGCAACCGATCCAGAAGAGAATTTATCCGTAACAGTTCCATTGCAGCCGCAGGTTTCTTTATTGTTCCGCGCCATGTACTCGGTCGCGGCCATGTTGCACCTAGTGATAAGCTGAATATCGCCGGTATCGGCGTTGGAGGAAAAGGAGAAAGTGATCTTTCTGAATTCGCTAAAAGTCCCAAAGCAAATATTGTTGCATTAGTAGATGTAGATGATCGCCAGGCAAAAGCTTCCGTTAAGCGTTTCCCGAATGCGAAATACTATAAAGATTTCCGTGAAATGCTGGATAAGGAAAAAAATAATATTGATGCCTGCTCAGTTTCTACACCTGACAATACCCACGCGGTTGCCGCATTGGCCGCTATGCAATTGGGCAAACACGTATATTGTCAAAAGCCACTTACGCACGACATCTACGAAGCAAGGATATTAACCGAGGCAGCTAAGAAATACAAAGTAGTTACCCAAATGGGAAACCAGGGTGGTAGTGGTGATGGGGTACGTAGAACACAAGAGCTAATAAGAGCTGGTGCGATAGGCGATGTTACCAATGTTGATTGCTGGACCAATCGTCCGGTATGGCCACAGGGAATTCCTACCCCATCCGGTAAGTTTGATATTCCTTCTGAACTGAACTGGGATCTATGGATCGGACCAGCCAAGATGATTGATTACAATCCAGCTTATCTGCCATTCAATTGGCGCGGATGGTGGGCATTTGGTACCGGTTCATTGGGTGATATGGCTTGTCACATTATGGATCCCGTGTTCCGTTGCTTACCGATCGACTATCCTTCCGATGTTGAAGCAAGTGTAGCTACCTTCTGGAGTAAAATGTGGGATGATAGTGTAAATGTAGATAGCTGTCCATCTTCATCAATCATTCATCTAACCTATCCACGTAAAGACAATAAAAACAAAACGATAAAAGTAGCATGGTACGATGGCGGATTATTACCTCAGCGTCCCGACGAATTATTGCCTGAAGAACCATTTGGGAATTGGGATGGTGGAGTATTATTTCATGGTACAAAAGGTAAATTAATGGCAGATTGCTATGGCGCCAATCCCCGCTTATTACCTACTACCAAAATGAAAGAAAAACTCCCTGCGGAAACTATTAAAAGAGTACCGGAAGGACATTATGTACAATGGGTGAATGCTTGCATTGATGGATATGGAAAAGGAGTAACCAGTTCTCCGTTTGAATTTGCAGGTCCATTTACAGAAAGTATTCTCATTGGAAACCTGGCAATACGAAGTTTCTTTATGAAGAATCCTAAAGGTAAAGGTTGGAATGATAAATACCTTGGACGCAAACGTCTTCTTTGGGATGCCAAGAATATGAAGATTACAAATTTCGACGAGGCCAACCAATTTGTGAAGAGAGACTATAGAGAGGGTTGGAGCTTGACTCTATAATTTTTTATGTGGAGGATTGAAACCTTAAAAAAGTGGGGCAGAGGCCTCACTTTTTTCTCTTACGCCCGTCATCTCGAGACCTGCTCATCCCTCTCCTCAAGGAAAAGGTGAGGTAAAACGTCCTCGACTCGACGTCATTGCGAGACCCGCGTTAGTGACTCACACTTAATGCATGACTGCGCGGGTCGTGGCAATCTCCATATATGGAAACGATTGTTAAGAATTATTAAAGTCGGGCTTTTCGATCCGTATTGGGAGATTGCCACGACCCACGTTAGTTTCAATATATAGCTAGACCCTGTTGTGGGTCTCGCAATGACGTCGAAGAGGGGGCGATTGCACTTTGCAATGACGTAAAAGAGAAGCATGAGGAGGAAGAGGTTGCGGCTCGCAATTTTGAGGAATGTTCGTCTTATTGTAACCCGTCAATATTCCGTTGTATCGTTATCTTATCAGTATTTGTTTTAGCAAGTGAATGAGCTTTTACAAAATGCTCTTTCGCCTTCCCATCATCAATTCCCTTATATAGTTCTCCCAACAACGTAAAATAAAAATGATTGTTGGATAAGTTCAACTTCTCCGCTTCGGCGATTGCAACCAACTTCCCCTGAACTTTTGAAAGCGCATACGTACGGTTAAGCGCGGCAATAGGGGAATACTCAGTTACTAATAAGTGATTGTGGAGTTGCAGTATATGCTCCCATTTTTCTTTGCTGTCGTTTTTGATCGTATGCCAATAGGCAATACCCGCTTCAATATGATATTTTGAAACAGCTGTTGATTGAGATGCTTTATTCAGATAATAAACACCCCGCGCTATTAATTCATCATTCCAGAGTGATTCGTCCTGGTCGTCATACAGCACAATTTCACCACGACTGTTTGTTCTGGCCTCAAAACGGGAAGCGTGAAAGCACATCAACGCAAGCAACGCATTTACCGGAGGCTGATTGGTTGCTTCATTTTCAATCAGCATATAATTTAACCGCATAGCTTCCAGGCAAAGATCTTTACGTAATACTCTATCCTGGCTTTCGGAATAATATCCCTCGCTGAAAAGTAAATACAGAGTCGTCAATACAGTATCCAATCTTTTTTTTATTTCCGCTTCAACGGGGAATTCAATAACAACTTTTTCCTCCCGTAATTTTTCTTTAGCCCGGAAAAGCCTCTTATTAATGGTTTCTTTATTCGTCAGGAAAGCGATGGCAATTTCATCAATTCCGAATCCGCAGAGAAGTCGCAGTGATAATCCAATTTGGGCCTCTACTGTGATGGAGGGATGACATATTGCAAACAACATCTGCAGTTGACTGTCGGTGATATTCTGATCTGATAAATCCACTTCTACTTCTTGCACCTTTCCGGTGGATGCTACCAATTCCTTTGCTATTTTATTTGAAAAAAGGCCGGTGCGAGTCAACTGATTGCTCGCTTTATTTTTTGCCACGGCATATAACCAGGCAGTGGGATTTGGAGGAATTCCTTTATAGGGCCAGGTTTCAAAAGCTGCTAAAAATGTATCGCTTGCAATGTCTTCTGCCAATTGCATATGTTCGATACCAAACTGCTTGCATAGAACAGCAGTAATTTTTCTGAATTCTGTTCTGAATAAATGAGGTATCAGTTCTTGTTGTTGCATAAAAAAGAGGCCAGCTCAGAGGTTAATTTTTCCAAGATCCTCTTGTGATCTTAGCGAAAATATCTTAGTGGGTCTTTGTGAAATTCTTTGTGCTTTCTTTGTGTTGGAAAACACTCCAAATTACAGAGTGCTTAAGGAACAGAGAGTTTTTAACACAAAGACACAAAGAAGCACGAAGGGTTTCACAAAGAACACTACGAAAACAAAGAAACAAAGTTATATGAGAAGTCTACTGGCTGAAGGTATCCTACTATCCAGATTGGTCGAGTTATTTTCATTTGAGCAGGCGTCTTACCCCATTTTACTTGAAATCGTGCTTGGCAACTTTCCTTACTTCCACACTATTGCCTTCGCCCATCAGAACGGGACTTCCTTTTGCAAATTCAACCGCTTCCTCCACGGAATCCGCTTTCACAATAACATATCCTCCAATCGTTTCTTTAATTTCACCAAATGGTCCATTGGTAACAATACCCCTATGTCGAACAACCCGGCTATCAGCAAATGATAAACCGTTGCCATTACTAACTAATTTATTTTGTGCCGCAATTCCGCCCAGCCAGTCCATAGTCATTTTCATCCAGGTTTGGATTTGCTCTGGAGACACCTTGCCGCTTGCGTCTTCGTGTCTGAAAATCAATACAAATTCATCCATTTTAATAAATTTAATTGTTAAGGAGTAATGATTCAATACTCTGATAACAAATAGAGCGGGGGAAACTGGACATTGGCACAAAACTATTTTGCCGAATTCTCTATCGAATAAAACACTTCGATTTCTGCTCTCAAGCTTTCTTTTTGGAAGCTTTTTGTTCGAGCATTCTCTTTGCAAGCCATTTTACCATTCTGCTGATTAATGCGGCGGGAATTGGCTTATCGAATGGAAACTGAACCGTACTCTTATTCCCTTCATACGCGGAGAGTTCCTTCGAAAACTCCTTAACATTCCGTGGGGCGGGATAAAGACCAATATGTTTTTTCCATGCACCGAAGGATACAATATTGCCATTTAGTGTATAGGTGGGTATTGCATATTTGATGGTTTCCTCTGCCTTTGGTATCGCCTTTTTAATGGCGAACCTGACCTGTTCCAGTTTCTTTTGAACATCAATAGGAAATCCCGCGATATATTCATCAATATTTCGCGCGGGTAATGCTTTAATTGTTTTTGACATCGCTATGGCTTTTAGTTGAAGGTATCCTACAAATCTACTCATTCATTTTATACCGGATAAGGGGAGAAAGTGACAAAGGGAAGGGTGAAAAGTGAAAGGGTCTCCTATACTCATGGTCCCTTTCACCATTGGCCTTTCACTTTCACTTTTTACGAACAACCAGGTAATTCATGAGTATCTTATAAAATTCAGCACGCTGATCTTCCCAAATATAATGACCACATTTTTCAATAACATGCACCTCACTGTTCCTGAGAGATTCTTTCTGTAAAAAAAAGGTCGATTCGCCCTGGTCATCTTGCCGACCATACATTATTAAGGCCGGCACATTTAATTTCTTTAATGCTGCAGTGATATCCCATTTCGTCTCCAATACCTCGTTATCGATAAATGGGATCGGTTGAAAATTAAATTTTATAAACATACTATCGAAATTCGACGGTAGTTTATTGCGATCATAAAACATGGCCCGTACATGTATAGCGATAAATTTTTTGAAGGCAATTACTTCCTTGGCCGAGGGATCAACACGCTTAAGTGAATCAAGTTCCCGGTCCGTTTTAGCGGAGAAAATACTGATCAACGCTTTCATAGAATCCAATTCTGTAACCGAACGTCGCACATATTGGTTATCCGATAATACATTCCAAACCTTGTAGGAAGGAGGGGCGGAACAAATTAAGACAAGTTTAGAAACATGATGGGGATAGAGGACAGAATAATTCATTGCAAGGAGCCCACCCCAGGAAATACCCACTAAAATCACTTTTTTGTCCTTTCTTTCCCTGCGGAGAAGTTCAATATCCTGCAAGTAGCTTTTGATATTAATGGTCTGACTATTGATAGGGATATTCCTTGATTTCCCGGCTCCTCGTTGATGAAGTACAACACAGGTATAAAAAGATTTGAGACTATCTATTATAAGCATAGAAGGATCATCCGGCGGAGCTCCGGGGCCTCCTGTCAAAATATAGAGTGCGGGTCCCTTGCCATGTTCTTCATAAAACAGTTCTATGTCCCCATTTTTAAAGCTCTTAACATTTTGGGAGTAGCTATACATTGATAAGAAGAGAAGTATAACAAACAAGCCTTTCATTGATTTATTATAGAAGAAAAATAATAGATCCTCCACAGTCTGTCAATTTAGAACCAAGCTTAACCTAACGGGCTTAATAGTAAATTTTCTTCATACATTATTCTAATTGCTTTCTCTGTTTCATCTTGCCCACCTCTTAATGAACCAGGAAGTATTATTGTTCTTTTCTTGAGCTTACCATTGTCATCTTCAAACATCACCTCAAAACGGGACGTTAAGCCAACAATTGCTTTTTTGAACGTAACATCCTTAATACTCTTTCTTTCAATAATGGGGGTCGTAGAGTCATTAATACTTCTTAAAATACCGATAATCAAAAAAAGTCCTAATAGTAAGAGTAAGATTGGTTCAACTTTTTGCCCGTTTTTGTAACTCTCAAATGCGAAATATAATACGATGAGTGAAAGGCAGCCGTAAATAATATTAATCCTAGTCATACTATTCCCTACCGTCAAATTTGAGATGTTTCCTACAAGTCCGTCACGTGTCAATACAATTTTATCGGGCAAAATATGACAGTAGCCTGTCTTAGTTCTAAATGTTTTCTCATTCTCCATTTTGCTGTCGTAAAATTTAGTGCGGTGGATGAAAAGAAGCTTTGGCAGCCTGAACTAACCGGAAACAGTATGGGTAATCCATGCCTGTTAAATATACAAAACTTGATCATAAAAACTAATTCATTGGCCTTTTTGCCTGATATCGAAACTTTAAATCACCCCATGTTTTAAGGTATCCAGTTCCCTTACAAACTCAATTGCTTTTGCAAGCCTTGCTCCAGAGGTTGTTTGAATAGTCTTCTTGACCCAATCGATATGTATATTTTTATAAGATACATACTTGTAGAACAAAATACACAAGGGCGTTAAAATGAAAAAAACCATAACCTGTACTCTCCACCATTCTGCGTGGAAATTGGAGCCTATATCAAGAAAACTAAGTCCACTAAGACCCAAGTCACCAATCGCTTTAGATACTACGAGGGGATAGGCCAGAAAAGTAGGTATGCATAAAACCGCCAGCCGCATATAATTTACAGAATGCGTTTGGAGCATAACCAGCGAACTTTGAATGCCAACAATATCACTGCTGTAATCCATTCCCCGAATAATAAAAATTTGTTTTAGGCACATAACAATCGCCAACACATAAAACACCAGCAACGCAATCGCAGAAATCGCATAAGGGAATTGAAAGAAATTATTGGACAAAAAGGCAACCAGTAATACAATCGCTGTCGCATGAAAAAATATCTCAGTAATTCGTTGCCAGAATAAGGGTGCCAATTGTGACCGCACTTTCTGTGTTTGTATCAACTCGAGGCAATGCAGGTTCAGCTTGAGTGATTTTTCTAATTTAGAATCATATGCCTGCCACATTGATTTTACGTCTGTAAGTTCCATACTAATTATTTTTGAATAGTTTTAAAATTTGATTTTAGCTTATCCTTAATGCGATTGATTTTAGTCGCTACATTGGATTCCGAAATGCCCGTAATCTCCGCGATTTCCTTATAGCTTTTATCATCCAGGTAAAGAATCATAATTGATTTGTCAATTTCTTTCAGCTCACCAATAAATTGCAATAGTAAGCGGAGATTGTTTTCGGATTCGGTAATGGATTCGGAATTTTCCTCCATCACAATCAGGTTTTCAGAAAAGGGCACATAGGATTTGGATTTATTTCCTTTCCGGTAAAATGAAATAGCCACATTTAAAGCGATCCGATACATCCAGGTGGTAAATTTAAATTCCGGCTTATAGCTGTGTAAGGATTTCCATAAGTTATAAACAATTTCCTGCGACAAATCGTCGATATCATCCTTATTGCTGCAATAAGAATTGCAAATTTTAAAAATGATTCCTTTGTTGTCCTGGATGAGTTTTACAAAAGTTTCCTTGTCTGGTATTGTATTCATTAAGCTCAAAAAGATGGGGTTTGTACATGATTCGCAGGAGGACACAAAATATCACAGTTTTTACATAAAATATTTCACCTTATTGGGCTGTCGGCACCTGGTTTAACATTGTGATCTGCTAGCTGCAAGGATAGGTAAGTTCTCAAATCTAGCCTATATTAATTTCCTCCAATAACCGCTTACTAAATAGAAATTAGTTGCTCACCTATAATTTATAATTTGCGGCCCTAAATATAAAATAAGATGAATCCAAACAAGGCATTATGGGAAAAAGGCGACTTTACCCGTATCGCCGCTACCATGCGGGAAAGCGGTGAAGAATTGGTCGCTAAGTTAGAGATCACTAAAGAACTGAACGTTCTTGATCTTGGTTGCGGGGACGGTACTACCGCATTACCTGCTGCAATGCTCGGAGCAAATGTGCTGGGTGTTGATATAGCAAGGAATCTTGTTGAAGCAGGAAATATTCGGGCGAAAAGTAAAGGTCTTTTAAATTGTAGCTTCCAGGAAGGTGATGCCACAGATCTGAAGGAATTAGAAGATCAGCGTTTTGACCTGGTGGTAAGCTTTTTTGGGGCTATGTTCGCTCCAAAACCTTTGGAAGTAGCAAAGGAAATGGTTCGTGTTAC
>Ga0190274_10001180_pt1 | contig 15380 bp, 20 predicted proteins | sample Popmic531T_FD_133002 | JGI IMG/M metagenome (GOLD analysis project Ga0190274, IMG submission 133002) | Populus adjacent soil microbial communities from riparian zone of Yellowstone River, Montana, USA - 531 T | ecosystem: Environmental > Terrestrial > Soil > Riparian zone | place: USA: Montana...
AGACCGCTACTACGCCGCGCACGTTCTGCGAAAAATTGGAGATAAGCGTGCTGTTCCCGCCTTAATTAAAGTGTTGGAAGAGGAGTCCATCAATTATCAAGCGGCGATGGTTCTGGGCCGTCTCGGTGATAAGCGGGCTATCCCGGCATTGCTCACTGTGTTGGAGCGGGCGCAAACTTCCCAAGAGCCTTACAGCCCGAACAGAGATATGAGGTTTTACGCCGGTTACGGCTTGATGTGGTTGAGACATCCAACCGGTTTACTCGCTGTAGCTGAATGTCTCAAGCCTGATCGCGATGACACCCAGCGGGGGTACGCGGCTGATGCTTTGGGCGAGTTCGGCGACAAAGCCGCCGTTCCATTTCTCATCAAGGCACTCAAAGACAAAGATGTAGAGGTTCGAGTCAACGCTATCATGGCGCTTGGCAGAATCGGCGACAAGGCAGCAATTTCTGCTCTGAAGGTGTCATTACAGGACACAAGCCAAGCAAAAGGACGTGCTCGTATAGCATACCAATCAATGCCGTCCTTCAAATGGATGACTGTGCGTGAAGCTGCATCACAAGCCCTCAAGCAGATTGGAAAGAAGAAATTAACTTCCTCAACCAGCTGATGGATGGATGTTAACCTGAAGATACCGGCTTAACAGGGGGCCGCACCCGACCGCCTATAGCCTGCGCTCCTTCCTCGCTCGGGCGTCCGGCGGCGGGTGAGCTTGATCGTTAACACGCTACAATATCGCGATGCGGTTTCATGCTAACTATGCGTCAACTTTGGTTTCTGGCGAACATTACCAAGCCACGTGGTAAAGACAGAGTGCGAAACGCAAGCTACACACTAATCTTCATTCTCATGGGGTTTAGTCTTGGGTGTGGGTGTGTTCGAGATGATGTTACACCGCCTCGCCCATCCAGTGTGCGTGGATGGCAGAGTGTTCGCGAGGGTGGCGTCAATTTCACTGCAGAGTTTCTTTTAAAGGTTGGGGAGAAAGTACAAAATGATAGGGTCGGGATTGAGCTAATTAAGATCAATCCTCCCGAGAAATGTTATGGCTATCTAGCAGAATGGAAACCTGCAGAAGTAGTCATTAAGTTTTATCGGATTCCGGACGGTGAATTGTTGATGGAGCGCACCTTTGGAATGGGTAATACTCTTTTCTATGATCACCCTATTGGCGATGATCCTTTTAATATTGCTGGTATTTCAATCGCCTTCGTCAACACAAAGGAAGGCTGGGTGTTTTTCAATCTGATTGGCTGAGCCATCCGGCTTTATCCTGGCCGCAACGGAACAAAGCCTTGGAGCTGACGGCGCGATAGGTTCTTTCTCAAGTAACTTCTTTCCTTTCAGCTTGAATGCTGATCGCGCGCCGCAGCTGAAGGCCAGCGTGCTGGCTCGCATAAAATTATATGGGTATTAAATCGTTAAAGGACGATCCCTCTGAGCTTGGACAGAATCTCTTCTACGGAATTTCTAGAAGAAGGAATTACCGAAAGGCGTTTCCTTTCTTGCTGGAAGCCGCATATCTCGGAGACGTCCATACACAAAATCTGGTCGGATATTGCTATGACCTGGGCTTAGGCGTGGATAGTAATAAGGCTCTAGCCTTGTTTTGGTATCGTCAGGCAGCGAAGTTCAATCATAGAGAAGCGCTTTGGAATTTAGCTTTGAAGTACAAAAAAGGTGACGGAGTCGAGGTCAATTACAAGAAAGCCTTTTCCTTTTATAAGAAGGCTGCTGAAATGGGAGACCCACCTGCCCAATGCGAATTGGCCATTTGTTATCTCGACGGTCTTTGGACGAAACAGAACTTGTCGAAGGGTATTGAGTGGATGCGAAAGTCGGCGCGAAGCGGAGATCCCAGTGCGCAATACAATTTAGGAATGGCATACCTTGATGGCGACGGTGTGAAAGCCAATCGGCGCTACGCTCGTGTTTGGTTCGACAAAGCGGCGGAGCAAGGTCATAAAAAGGCCATCACCGCTATTCGACGGGTCAGCTAACACGCGCTTGGAGCGGACTCGCCGGTCAGTAACCTTTACCAGCAGTTTCGTGGGGAACTGCTCAAGCGCAGCGTTATGTGGCTCTCTCTGCTGAACAGAAGTGATATGGACCAAGCAAGAGAACGTAGGCTTGAAATCATTACTCGGCGACTCCTTCGGAAGAGTAGGCCCAGATTTCAAGTATCTCTGATTCTCTCATTGACGGGGCTAGCGGGCTTTCTCACCTCATTCTCCCTTTTACATTTAGGCGTTCCCTGGATGTGGCTTCGTTATCCATTAGCCATATTGTTTGCGTATTGCGTTTTCTTGCTGCTGCTAAGTCTCTGGCTGTGGTTGCAGCGGCGTACCCTGAATGTCGATTCTTCAGTTTTAGACTTCATTTCCTCTGGGGAAACCGGTGACGAAGAGAGCTTGCATTTTGGAGGAGGTGATTCCGGCGGAGGCGGCGCGGGCGGAAGTTGGGGAGAAAGCGTTTCATCTTCATCGCCAGTATCAAGTGGCTGCTCTTCGTCAAATGGTGTTGGTTTTGATCTGGACTTGGAGGAAGGCTGGCTAATTATTATTGCCATTGTCGCGGTAGTTGGCGGTCTCATCGCTTCCTTTTACGTAATCTATATCGCTCCTTCGCTGCTTGCAGAAATCCTAGTTGACGGGGCCTTGATGGCTGGCTTGTATAAGCGGGTGAAACACATCGAGCCAAGACATTGGTTGCGTGCTGCGGTACGTCGAACGTTTCTACCGGCTATGTTAGTCGCCATATTCTTTACAGTTGCAGGATACTCGCTACAAAGAGCTGTTCCTGATGCGCATTCAATTGGAGAGGTTTGGAATCAGGGGATGCGAAGGTGAGGGGTGACCTGCGCGCCACATAACAAAGCTTTGCAGCTGGCGGCGCGATAGAGTGTTTCTCAAGTAACATCTTGCCTTCAGCTTGAATGTTGATCGCGCGCCGCAGCTGAAGGCAGTCGTTAGGCTGCTTACCTGTGGGGAAATATCAGAAGCATTAGGGCTGTGGCCGTTATCAGAGAGGAAGGACCAGCAACATGATTACCGCGCTCGACGCCGCGCACGTCAATGAGTATCGCAGGAAAGGCTACACGGCGTTGGGCGGCGTCTTCACCGGAGACGAAGTTGCCGCGTGGGACGCCGAGAGCAGGCGCTTACTCACTCTCGGTCTCGCGCATGAGGATAATTGGCGCGCAGTCATGTACCGAACCCAGATGGGCTTTGCAGTGGTTGACCGCCTCAACCCCGTTATCGACATCTCGCCGATCTTCAACGACTTAGTTCAAGACGAGCGCATCTTACAGCCTTTGCGTGAACTCTACGGGGAGGACATGCTGTTATTCAAGGACAAGCTCATTTACAAGATGCTGGGCGTACCCGGCTACCAGATGCATCAGGACTACTCCATGTGGCAGTCGTTCCCGAAAGACCTGGTCAACGTAATCATATCCATCGACGGCGCGGATGCGGGTAATGGCGGGGTGGAGTTCTTTCCCGGCTACCATGACCGACTGCTCTCGACCGAGGGTGAGCTGCGCTACATGAACCGAGAGGAGGCCGCGCAGATCGATCTCGGTAAGGGCGAGTTGTTGAATGTCGGGCCGGCCGGGATGGTGATCTTTGACTGTATGACGCCGCACCGCAGCGGGGTTAACAACTCTAACCGTCTCCGCAGGCAGCTATATCTGACCTACTCGTCCGCAAGGAATGGAGACCTGTACCGTGCGCAACTTCGATACATTGAAGAAGACGAGCGACGGAGAAGGGGCGCGGCGGCCGAGCGCTTATTCTTTCGTTAAGTTTCGAGGCCTTCGCCATGTTCGAAGTCTTCTCGAGTGCCGCTCAAGCGCTGTGTTAGCTCGCTGGATGTAACTTGAACTTGTGGATGGAGTACCCAATGATTTGCTTTGAGGTTTCCGTAAACGGAAATCGCTTATGCACGGCCGGCGTTGGCGAGAATGGCGTTCTCACCGCGATACTCACATGGGTTTCGTCTCAGTCTGAAGAGGCTAGTCCGGACAATGAGGAAAGAAAAGAGAAGCCAATCCTGCACATCAGCGGGCTGATGAACGAAGAGCATATCAGTTGGCTTGAGAATCCCAATCTGATCAGCTTAGGAGATGTGGTATCCATCAAAGTAATTAGCTCTCAGACCATTGATGAACCGTCAAGGCGCGAAAGCAGGGTTGATCCGGAGATTGCCAGGAGTAACAGATATTTCCTCTATCAACAATACAAGCAAGAGTTCGAAGGTACCGGCGGCGGCAGCGAACCGCCCGAGCTAACTCCAGAGGTCGCTCAGCAACTGAGGCGTGCGCTTTATGAAGAATACAAGGCCGAGTTCGAAAACGATCCCACCGCGAGCTAACACAGCCTTGCAGCTGACGGCGCGAGAGCGTGTTTCGCAAGTAGTCTTTTACCTTCAACATCGCGCGCCGCAGCTGCAGGCCGTCGTTCGGTGGCTCAATTGTCCAAATTGAACTCAAAGTGAAACTTTCGATGAACTATCAGGTTGTCACTAAGACCGTGAGCGCGCAGCCGCTCGCCGCAGTGCGGTGCTGCGTGCGCATTGGGGACGTTGGGAGAGCATGGAAACCGGCGCTTGACCTTGTCTGGGAGTTTCTCGGTCGTCATAAAGGCCTCCGCACCAACGGTCATAATTGTTTCGTTTACCATCATCCTGCACCTGCCGAACCAGCAATGGTGGTTGACTTCGGCGTTCAAGTCATCCGGCCCTTTCAAGACGAAGGCGAAGTAGTCTGCAAAGAGACGCCTGCAGGTGAGGTCGCGATGACCACGCACATCGGTAGCTATGACAAACTCACAGCCGCACATCAAGCGATCCACTCGTGGCGCGTGGCAACCGGCCGCGGATTCGCCGGGTGCTCGTGGGAAATCTATGGCGATTGGACCGATGACGAAGCCAAGCTTGAGACACAGGTCGTCTATTTGTTGAGTTAGAGGCGCGTGCTATCGATGCGCCGCCGAACAAGCGCTGGGAGCGGACTCGCCGGTGAGCGACCTTTATTCGTAGTGACTTGGGCGAGCCGCTCAAGCGCAGCGTTAGCCCGCTTTTCATTGTGGTAAGGTCAAAGGCATGAATTACCGAACGGGAACTGATGAAGATTTGACGCGGCTTGCCGAGTTGCGTTGGGATTTCCGTATGGAGGGCGGCGATGAGTCTCCTGCCGTGAGCAAGTCTGAATTTATCGAAGCCTGTGCTTCATTTCTAAAGCGCGGTCTGGAGACCGGATACCATGTTTACTGGCTCGCCGAAGAAAGTGGTGAAATCGTCTCGCACATTTTCATTCACAAGATAGACATGATTCCGCGCCCGTGTAAGATCCACGACCAGTTCGGCTACATCACGAACAATTACACGAAGCCCGAGCATCGTAACCGGGGTGTCGGCACTGAGTTGATGAAGAGGGTTATAAGTTGGGCGAAAGAGGAAGATTTAGAGTTGCTGATCGTCTACCCCAGTGAGAAGGCGGTCAGTTTCTATGGGCGGGCAGGATTTTACAGTGAAAATGATGTGATGGAGTTACGGCTGAGAGAATATTATTCCCCAGGCTGGAGCAAAGGTATCGCCTAAGCGGCTCATCCATACCACGCGCGGGCTACAAGGGGATGAACCGGACTCGCAATAAGCGAACCTCTCATTCTCAATCGCCATTGCTCGCCGTTTATCCCCGACGTTATGTTGCTTCGCCTCCTCAAAGTTGTACCTACGGAGAAATCGAGTCTTGAACAGAATCCTCTTACTCATCGGCACGTTTGTCCTTTTCTCTCAATCGAATCTATTTGGACAAACAAAGGAGTCCAGGGAATTATTCCCCGTCTGTGAAAGAGGCAAATGTGGCTATATTGATAGAACAGGAAAGATTGCCATCCCACTTCAGTTTGCTGAAGCGTTTGATTTTTCCGATGGACTAGCAAGAGTCGTAGTCGACGGTAAATTTGGCTTTATCGATAAAGCCGCCAGGGTGATTATCCAGCCTCGGTTTGGGTTCGCTCTTGATTTTACGGAAGGCCTGGCGCCTATAACCGATGATCCCACAGATGGAAAGTGGGGCTACGTTGATAAGTCTGGAAAGATAGTTATTCCGGAGCAATTCAAATCGGCCAAGGGTTTCTCCAACGGAATCGCTCCAGTAGAAGTTGAACGCGAAGGTGGTCTTGTCCACGACCGAACAGGCACAAGATTCCGTTCTTTGTGGGGCTACATAAACAAGGCGGGCGAGTTAGTTATTCCTCCTGAATTGATTGCCGCGTTTCCTTTTAGAAATGGCGTGGCGAGACTCTGGACAGGAGCGTTTGTGGGTCAGAATAAATATGGTCTGATCGATACGACCGGAAAAGAAATCATTGAGCCAAAGTTTGACAATGTCGTTAGTGATTTCCGTGAAGGGTTGGCGCCTTTCAGAATTAAGGACAAATGGGGCTTCATTGATCCGACCGGGAAGATAGTCATCGAACCTCAGTTTGATAGTGCACGGGACTTTTCCGGAGGTGTTGGGCGTGTCGCTTTGAAGAATAAAGCGAATATTTTTGTGTGGGGCTTTATTGACCGAACCGGTAAGATCATTATCCACCCGCAATTCGAGGACACGGGCGATTTTGAAGAAGGGCTGGCCTGGGTCAGACCTTTTGATAGTAAGGTGGGCTACATTGATCAGAGCGGGAACCTAATGATCAAACCAAAGTTTGATACTGCGAATGCTTTTTCTGGCGGATTGGCACAAGTGATGATCCTGGGGGATAAGAAATCAGTTGACCCGCATGGCCGGGAATATCAAATGCCGAAATATGGATACATTGATAGGACAGGAAGATTCATATGGAAGCCTACTTATCAGGAGTTCTGATTCTTCCAAGCGCGCAACAAAACAAGCGCTGGGAGCGGACTCGCCGTTAAGTAGCCTTTATCGGTAGTTGCGTGGGCGAGCCGCTCAACTGCAACGTTCGGCGGCTTCTGGTGCAGTCGGGGCGTTGAAGAAAGATGCTAGAGACCAAAGACAGAATCCTTCAAGTTGATGCAACGATAGACCTGAAAGATTATTTTCATGCGTATTTTGATGCCGCGAAAACGAAGCTGATAATTGCGTGTCTGATTGTCGCGATTGTGATCGCCGCCTTCACATATTTCTTTATCCTCATTGGCGAGCAAAAGATTCTGTGGCAGCTGTCGCCACTCTTCTTCGGGCTGCCGATTGTAGCTATCGCTGGACAATTCTTACGTGTCCATGCCTCTTATCGGAAGTATCTTCGAGATCTCTCCGATTCCGAAAAGAGCATACATTACATCTTTCGTGAGAATGGAGATGGCTTTGATGTCGTGCGTGGAAAGAATTTCAGCCATGTTGCTTGGGAGAGCGTGCGAAGGGTCATAGAAAGACCTCGTTATTTCAACTTTGTTTTAAACAAATATCAATCGTTCATCATCCCAAAGCGATTTCTGCTGCATGCTTCTGACGAAGAGCTGATGAAGGAAATCTTAGTCTCCCAAGTGGGGAATAAGGCGAAGCTCATAGGATAATCTACGCGCCGCCGAACAAGCGCTGGGAGCGGACTCGCCGGTGAGTAGCCTTTATTGATAGTTGCGTGGGTGAGCCGCTCAAGCGCAACGTTGTGCGCTCACACCTGGCAAGGACAAATATGAAGTGCCTTCCCGTTTTGTTTGTCTCGCTATTATTTGCAACCTGCAACTCTATCGATCATGCGCCTCAGTCTAAATTTGTGCCGCCTGCGGACTGGAAAACTATCAAAGCCTGTGGTGTTGTCTTTTACGCACCGCGTAGTGTTCGTGAAAAGCGGTACGGCCGATTGATTCCTGCATAGAGGACACGGTTATGCGAAGGTCCAATTGTCGGCCGATGAGATGCGCACCGAGTTTGTCTGCATCCCGCGCCCAATTGCGCGCAGTGAAAGACCGGACGGGGGGCCAATCAGGTATCGGGTTGTACACACTGCTGCACGGTGGAAGAGCGGAGAGCGCCCGCGGCTGAAGACATCGGTGCTCGAAGGCGACGTTGGACTGGCGATTTGACGGACTCACGGCGCTCGTTTCCATAGCGGCCGGAAAGGCTGCGGATCTGGTGGTCCTTGCCGGTAACCGGACGAAGAACATCGCCGACGTCGAGAGAGTGGAGACCGTCTTCAAAGACGGCGTCGGCTACGACCCCGCGAAGCTGATGCGTTCGGTCGAAGGACTGATGGGGTTGCGTTGACGGAAGGTGGCGGTCGGCCTGCCGGCGAGTCCGCGTCGCCCGAGTTGTCGCATTGCCGTCCAATCGTGGAATGGTTCTTCGGAAGAGAACATGGTAATCGAATCCAGGCCACGCATCGTTTCTAAACCAGTACTGGGACTGTGGTAATAATGAGTGGCAAGAAGAAATTGGTGATCATCATCGCGCTGGCGTTGCTGCTGGCCTGTATCCTCGCGCTGAGACTGCGAAGGGACAAGCCGGTTGGCCCGAGTGTGTCGGAAACCTCGCGATTAGTCGGAGGCCCGGCCTTCGAGGTGCAGGTCGAGATGCCTGCCTTCAATTCAGGCCGCGCACCCTGGGAGATCCCTGGCGTCATCCTGGGTTACGATCGTGGACCGCGGTTCGATCAGGCAAGTCCTGGCGTCCGGATCGGCAAGATAGCACCGGATCACATCGAGCTGAGCGCCGACGGAGGCTGGGACCTTTTGATCGCGACCGATCGTGAAGGGCGGCTCGCTCAAGAAACACACGTCGCTTTTCCGGTAAAACTCGGGGGCAGACTGGTGAAGTTCAACTGCCGGCCCGCAGATTTGAACGTTGGCTATCTTCACACCACCGCGCGCACGGGCTCCGATGAACTCGAAGGGAGCTTCCAAGTGGAAGTCGCTATCTGCAAGAATGCTGTCTCAGGAAAAACTGCCAAGTGGCCCTACCAGCCGCTCAAAGTTCGTGGGAACTTTGCAGGGTTGAAAAAGCAAGGATGAAGAACCTCGCTGCCTCCCGCCGCTTTGAGTACGATACGAACGCGACCTCGTTCATTAATCCAAACGCCGTCGAACGTTGCGCTGGTAGCGGACTCGTCGGTGAGTAGCCTTTATTCGTAGTTTGCGGGCGAGTCGCTCAGGCGCAACGTTCGATTTTCCTAATCGCACCCTGCCATTCCAAGATGGAACAGACACTTGTCAGCCAATATGTTTCGGGAGGTTATTTCCTCGCAAAATATGCTAACCGTGCTGAGTCTATGTCTGCTGACCTGCTGCCCGCTCGAATCTTGAGCGCCTCCAATTGCATTGCTGATATCGTTGATGCCTGGGCAGTTAAGTGGGCCTCTTACAAAGAGACTGATCGGGAGGAAGAAGCAGCCAAATTCGGAATTACACCCGAGATATTGCCGCAGGCGATTGATTGGGTGACAAGGGCGTTGGAGGCTCAGAAGATTGGCTGGCCTGTAGTTTTCCATTCGTTGGAAACAGCTAGGAATTTCCATCGGAAGTTTCTGCATAGCGATAATGACGTGGTCCTCGTCGGGGTTGGATTGCAGCCTGAATGCGCAGCTCTCCTGTTGCGAGAGGAGAAACCTGCAGCGAATCACGGCACCCCCGGAATCTACCAGGCACTAGGTCAGGGCCTGAGTCTGGAATCTGACGGCGAAGTACTTGGCTTTGAGGTCTTGGGGTATGAATGGGGAGGCTTCCATTCCTGGTTGTGCAACGGCTTGGAAGTAGAAAGCTATCGAGAGTTAAATATTAGGCCGAATCGGTATGGTTTTATCGATAGCCTGGAGGAAGCCATCAAAGCCGCTGAATATGCCTCCAGAGAAGAGGTTGGCGCTGAGCCGGCACTTTGGCAACCGTGGTTAATTGTTAAGTACTCAATGAAAATCTAACAAACGCCTGGAGCGAACTCGCGAATAAGGAGCTTGTATTCGTAGTAGCTGCTCAGGCAGCGTTATTCATTAAAGATGAACGTCATCACAGAACTTGAAGCCCACTTTGGCGTCCCATTTCCGCCAGGCTATCGCGATTGGTCGCTAAAGAAATACACCGACCATCGAGAGGGCATGGACCGCTATCTCTGGGTCCACGAGGCGGAATGGATTCCACCAATTGAAATCCCCCAATATGATCTCTGGCGATCGAACATCATCCCCGGCTTGATACCGTTCGCTTTCAGTGGCGCTGGCGACAACTGGTGCTGGAACACGCAAGTCAAGTATGGTGACGCGGAATATGAAGTTCTTTACTGTTGGCACGACGAAGAACTGGCCGACAGATTCGCGCCGACTTTTCCCGCTTGGTTTTATCGGAACTGTCTTGATTACGCGTCGGGCGCGATCGACAAAGGTGACGATGGCATCGAAGAGGCAAGAAAGAATCTGCGCTTATGGTCCGAAAGATTGTCGGAGATTCATCCGGGCGACTGGGCTGACCACTTGGCAGGGCTCGCCCAGAAACAACCAACCGAATACAAACACCCGAAGCTGCGTGCTTCAGTCAGGATGTTCGGGTTCATCACAGCAATGGAAGTTGATGAGATCGTCGCAGCCCAATTTGGCAACCGTTACCTCGAACAAAAAGTCGAGTGGGGAACATGGCCCGAATGATGCAGAATCAGCGGCATTTATTTGTAGCTGCGTGAGCGAGCCGCTCAAGCGCAGCTTTATGTGCTTCGGTTTATAACCTATGGAAATTCTAACTAAACAAAACGATGACGCAGAGTTTGTTGAATTGGTAAAGCGTGTGATCGCCGGTTGCATAAATGAAAAATTTCCCCGCACAATAATAGTTATCAAGATTGATAACTGGTTTGATCATAAGTGGCTCGGTTTTTCTGGCAAAGGCCGGGTAGGTTTCGGTTTTTATGGAGACTATCTAGTCGATTCGGACACAGCCCTTGACGAGTTTCGTCAGGATCAAATCACGTTGCCGCCATTTTCGCCCAGGAGAGTGATTGAAGAGTATTATTTTCGGCGAGAAGCGAGCGGTAACTATTCTGTTCGTGACCCACGACCTTACCTTCATGAAAGGAAGCTCGCGCCGAGTTCTCAGAACCTTCATAAGCGAATAGTGGATCTAATTGATTCCGCGATCCTCGTATGGTTTAGCTCAAATACAAAGCAGAATCTCCGAGGCAGTATCATGATCTATGAGGTGAAGGGTTCCGAGGTGCATCCCTGGTATGCAGGGCTGGCGAAGGAAGAAGATTGGAGAGTGCTGCAAACCAAAGGAATCACGCCCGAGCAAGTTCAATCGTTGATCGCGACTGATGCTGAAGTGCGCACATAAAACAAAGCCTTTCAGCTGACGGCTTCATAGCATGTTTCTCAAGTAATATGGTTCCTTAAGCTGGATGCTATCGCGCGCCGCAACTGAAGGCTATCGTTGGGCTGCTTCTTAGTGCTATGTGCATGATGGTTTACATTGCCGCTGATAATCCCTTGCCTCTGATTGAGTGGCAGGAAAATGTTACCGTGTTCTGCATCTCTGAACTCACCGAGAATGAGAAAAAAGTATCAAAGCAATTCTCTAAACCCTGTCTTGCCTACGCCGGTTCGTTTGGAGGATGTGGCTGTGGTTTCGCTTACGGAGAGGAACCGGTCGAAGATGAAGAGGATCGCAGAGACGATGCTTTGTCACACGAATCTGTCCGACAGCTTTCCGAATACTTATCGTCGCTCGTAAAGAATGGCTCTATCGAAATGTTCGCTTGCTGGGACGGCGACCAGGAAACTGAGCCAGAAGAAAGGGAAACCGTTACGCCTGGTTATTTCGGAGGCGAACAGTTCAGCTTCAAAGAAAAGCAGTTCCTTGTAGTGAAAAATGCGCTGGCGTAGCAGCACGCCCTGTTACGCCGCAGCCCAACAAAGCCCTCGAGCTGACGGCGCAAATTTCAACCAACCCGGAGGACTACACGGCCCGCGGAACAATCATTACGCCGCTGAAGGACCGGATCGGCACCCAAAGCATCTTTCTCAAGTAGTCCTTTTCCCTTCAGCTTGGATTGTGATCGAGCGCCGCTGAATGGTTAGGCGCTGGTGAAAATTGCCGTCGATTGCATTTTTGCCTATGATTTCTTAGACGCTCTTTTATCCGGTGAATTCCAGGACGTTAGCCCATGAAGTGTGCTGCTTGCGGTGGTGAGGGAATGGTCGAAGGCGTGCTCTTCGACAAGGCGTATGTCAGCGAGGTTGGCTTCAAGGCGAACGCCTCAACCGTGCCGTCCGTCTGGAGCCGGATGTTCGGGCCCGGGGTCATGCCGGTGACAGCCTTCGGGTGTGCTCGTTGCGGGCATTTGCAACTGGGCGTGAGATTGAGCGAGGAGATGTGCGAGGAACACCTGCGCTTCGACGAGGCGCCACCCAGCGTCACGGGGTGAAGGGGGCGAAGTTCATGACGTGGTGAAGACGTCGGAAGGACGATCCACGAAATCACACTAAGCGGCACGAAGGGAGTTCTTATTCGAGACACTTCGTGTAATTTCGTGGATCGTCTTATTCGTCGCTCGCGAAACACAGGACAGTCCTGGCTAAGAACGAACAAGCTATGGTTGATATCTACACGTTGGTAAAGGACGCTACCTATGTGGTGAACAAAAAGTTCACTGATTTCTACGGAAACGAGTTCCTCCCGGGTGAACGGTTGATTTACGCCGAGAGGCATTTTCTGCCCTATCACGGCGGGCATACAATAGTCTTCAAGGATCGCAACATCTATTTTCAGGAAGAACAAAACAAGGACATCATCGATCGCTTCGCAGAGTATTTATCTCCTGTTGACGTTCAATAGATCAGTCGAGGGCACCGGGTGAATCTTTGCGACATTAGTTTCTGCGATTTTCTAATGGTTACAACTGCCGCTGAACTCGCTGCCCAGGTTTAGTCTGTCACCCCATCACGGAGATAATCCCGATGGAACCATCGAAACCTCCGGCAAACAGCACTGACCGGCTCGAGTTTGTCGACGCCCTCCGCGGTTTCGCCTTGTTCGGTGTGCTCGGCGCGAACCTGTTCATATTCTCAGGCTTCATCTACATGACGGATGCGCAGCAGGCCGCGTTACCAACGGCTGTCTTAGACAAGGTTGTCTACTTGCTGGAGCTGGTCTTAGTTGAAAACAAATTCATGGGGTTGTTCGCCTTCCTGTTCGGAGTAAGCTTCTGGCTCTTTCTCGATCGTCTCCGTCAGCGTGGAGTTGCCGGCGCCGGCCTGTTCTACCGGCGCCTGTTGTGGCTATTTGTTTTCGGGGCGATTCACGGTTGGCTCTTCTGGTGTTTCGACATTCTGCGTTTCTACGCGCTCTGGGGATTGCTCCTCCCATTGTTCCTCCGGGTCTCGAACAAGACATTGCTGAGTGCTGCCTTGTTTTGTGCCGTTCTCGCGCCTGCCCTAATCAGGGGTTTTATGTCGCTCCTCATGCCACCTTCGGCAGACGATTCCGCGATGAATGCCCTGGCGCTGCAGGCTTTCGCTTCCGCTGATTATGTCAACTTTCTCCGCGTTAACTGGCTCTACGATTGGTACCTGACGCTGGACGTGAGCCAGATTGCGTACCAGGTGGCGGTCCTGGGGCGGCTTCTTCTCGGCCTCTACGCTGCGCGCCGTCTGGTGTTTACCGATCTTCGAAGCCATTACAAACTTTTCCGTACAACACTGATTGTGGGAGCGGTGGTCGGCCTGGCGGGAAACATCCTGATCGCGGGACATTACCTTGAATCGGAGGCTACGGGGGTTTTCGTCTTACCGTTTGTTAGAAGACTAATCGCGGAGTCCGGATACCTGGGACTAACTCTGGCCTATGCTGCAGGGCTGGCACTTCTCTTCCAAAGAGCCCGCGGGGCACGCACCCTACAGCTGCTTGCTCCGCTCGGCCGGATGGCTCTCACCAGCTACCTGGTGCAGACACTGTTTGCCTTATGGCTGTTCTATGGTTTCATGCCGGGGCCGAAGTTGATGGCTAAGATTGGCCCAGTTTGGCTGCTGCCGATCTGGTTCGTTGAATACGCGATTCAGGTATGGTTCGCCTCAGCATGGCTGCGCCGGTTTCGATTTGGGCCGGCAGAATGGTTGTGGCGTTCGCTCACGTATTGGAAGATCCAACCGTTCAGAACTGCAGAGCGGCCGGGCGGTTGATCGAAAAGAACTCCATGAACATCGACACGACTAGCCTTTCGAGACTTCTTCATTCCTGGTTTACGCGGCACCGTTTTCCGCAGGGATGGCTCCGGCGGGTCTTCATCCTGGTCGTGTTGTTTACATTATCTGGCACTACCCGACCGAATGTCTCCGCCACCAAACCACCGAAGTTCATGATTATTGGTTACGTCTTCGCTCGCACAAATATCCACGATATCGGTGCTGACAAACTTACGCACATAAATTACGCATTCGCGCTGGTAAGTAAGGACGGGGAGATTGTGCTCAATAATCCGGACGCGCCCGCGCGCCTGAGTCAACTTCAGGCACTAAAGGCGAAGAACCCATCGCTCAAGATCATTTTATCGGTCGGCGGTTGGGGCGCTGACAATTTTTCTGACGCTGCTTTATCCGATTCATCGCGCGAACGGTTTGCTCAGAGTGCCATTGGTCTGATCAAGCGTTATGCGCTGGACGGTATTGATCTGGATTGGGAATATCCCGGGCAGCCTGGCCCGGGCATCAAGTATCGCCTGGAGGACAAAGAAAACTTCACCAACCTCCTGAAGACTCTGCGGCAACAGATCGACACGCTCAGCAACGAGCGTAGACGTAGGGGCACCGACCGCTATACGCTCTCTATTGCCTCAGCCGCTGGAGACTATTTCAAATATACCGAAATGGATAAGCTCCACACTTATCTGGATTGGATAAATATTATGTCCTACGACTTCTATACGAGCTCGGCCAGGACGACCGGACACCATACCGGCTTATACCGATCTCTAAGTGGCGGCCGTTCAAACGACTATGCCGAGGCTTCGGTAAATCAGCACCTGGCCGCCGGAATTCCTCCACGGAAACTCGTAGTCGGCGCCGCGTTCTACGGCAGATCTTTCTCGGGAGTAAAGCTGGAAAACAACGGTCTCTATCAGCCTTATGATCATTACGCTGGTCAACATTCCTACTCGGTATTAGCCCGTGACTTTATCAACAAGCAAGGCTTCAAACGGATGTGGGATGATGCAGCCAAAGCGCCATACCTTTGGAACGCAAATTCAGCCACTTTCATCACGTATGACGATCCGGAGTCGTTGAAGGCAAAAGCTAAATTCGTCAAGTCGCATCGCCTCGGGGGAATAATGTATTGGGAGCATGGTCATGACCGTGCCGAGCTGCTGTTAACTGCGATTTTTGAGAATCTACGATGAGTCAAACCAGACCGCAATCAGAGAGAAACAGGAAGGTGGG
>Ga0190274_10001181_pt1 | contig 15369 bp, 11 predicted proteins | sample Popmic531T_FD_133002 | JGI IMG/M metagenome (GOLD analysis project Ga0190274, IMG submission 133002) | Populus adjacent soil microbial communities from riparian zone of Yellowstone River, Montana, USA - 531 T | ecosystem: Environmental > Terrestrial > Soil > Riparian zone | place: USA: Montana...
GCTTTCCCTGAAATGGTCCCAGTACCAACTCGTCATCTTTCAGCAAATAGAAACCCGTCCAGTTCAGATCAGGAAGCGAATGATAGAGCAAGGAAGCGACGTTTGCCGCGTTGGCGATGAAATCGCGTTCGCCTTCAATTAGACTGCGCAGTTGTAACGCGAGACTCGAATACATGTCGGTTTTGGAGCCAGTTTCTGGTTTTGCTATTTGAAATGTCATATCTGCCTGCCCTACGTCAGTAGCCTGATAAGTCCGCGAAAGGATCCCTAGTATCGTAGTTTTGAGACTTTGTGATAACGACGGCCACAGTGTCATGAAGTCAGTACCACCTCGCGGTAGCGGGTGGGTCCGACAATTGCCGATTGCCGATTTTCGATTGGCGATTTGATCTTTGCTCTCTAGGCAGTTAGTTGTCGGCGATTCGTCCTAACCAATCGGAAATCAGCAATCGGCAATTGGCAATCGTCAGACCCACCCGCTACCGCGAGGTGGTACTGACCTCATGACCCGACGGCCGAATGCTAATGACCACAGACTTCGAAACCGGCGTATTACTTTTGTCTGCCACGTTACGCACGGCCACCAGAACATTCGTCTCCGGAAAATAAGTAGCCGCGCAACGGCGTGGAATGCTGTACGGTACCACTACGAATCGCGGAGCAATGCGCTCTTCGTCTTCAAAATGGCTGATGAGATCAACCGTTTCCCCGGCCTTGAGATTAGCATCCTCGATATCATCAGCGTTCAGAAACACCACTCGCCGTCCGTTGTAAATCCCACGATAGCGATCGTCCAGACCATAAATCGAAGTGTTGAACTGGTCGTGACTGCGGATGGTCATCATCAAAAACTGATCTGGCTTGAGATCGTGTCTCGGCAACTCATGAACTGTGAACACTGCACGACCGCTCGGAGTCTTGAATATGCGCTTAGCCACTGGACTCTGTAGATGAAACCCACCCGGGCGCTTCACTCTGACGTTGTAATCGTCAAAGCCGGGAACCACCCGCGCAATGTGATCTCTGATCCGATCATAGTCGTCAACCATTCCCTGCCAATCCACATTTGAATTCCCGCCGAAGGTAGCAGTTGCTAATCGGGCCACGATCGCCGGCTCGCTCAGCAGGTAATCCGACGCCGGCGCCAGGAAGCCACGCGAAGCCTGGACCACGGCCATCGAGTTCTCCGTCGTTACAAACTGCGGCCCGCCTCGCTGAATGTCAGTTTCCGTTCGGCCCAGACAGGGAAGGATCAATGCTTGCTCACCCGTGATCAAATGTCCGCGGTTGAGTTTGGTCGAAACTTGAGCGGTCAAGCGACACTGCCTTAAAGCAGCGGCTGTGTACTCCGTGTCAGGGGTGGCCGAAAGGAAGTTTCCGCCGAGGGCAAAAAAGACGTGCGCCCGTCCCGCATGCATTGCCTGAATGGCGTTGACAGTGTCGTAACCATGCCGGCGTGGTGGTTCAAAGTTGAATTCGGTCCCCAGGCGGTCAAGGAAAAGATCTGTGGGCCGTTCCCAGATTCCCATCGTGCGATCGCCCTGAACGTTGCTATGACCGCGTACCGGGCAAAGCCCGGCGCCAGGTTTCCCGATTTGCCCGCGCAACAACATGAGATTGACGATCTCCTGAATGTTGGACACGGCGTTCTTGTGCTGGGTCAAACCCATCGCCCAACAAAAAATCGTGCGCTCTGATTCGATGAAGATGTTAGCGGCCGCTTCCAGTTCGGCCCGCGAAACTCCGCTCTGCTCGACGATTTCCTCCCAACCAACTTGACGAATCGCGGCGGTGAATTCCTCAAAATCCACGGTGCACGTTTTGATAAACTCATGGTCCAGCACTGATCCGGCTCCCTGCTCCGCTACTGCCAGGACTGCTTTCATGATCCCCTTGAGCAAAGCCACGTCGCCGTTGATGCGCACCTGGAGAAACATATCCGCCAGCGCCGTTCCCTTCCCCAGCCAGCCCAAAACATCCTGTGGGTGTTTGAAGCTGGTCATGCCAACTTCGGGAAGCGGATTGATGTGGACCAACTTACAACCATTCAGCTTCGCCTTTTGGAGTGCGCTCAACATCCGCGGATGATTAGTGCCGGGATTTTGCCCGATCACGAATATTGCCTGGGCCAGATTAAAGTCTTCCAGCGTCACCGTTCCCTTGCCCACGCCGATTGTTTCCCCCAAAGCTGAGCCGCTCGATTCGTGGCACATATTTGAGCAGTCGGGCAGATTGTTGGTGCCGAATTGGCGGACAAAAAGCTGGTAGAGAAATGCGGCTTCGTTACTCGTGCGTCCCGAGGTGTAGAAGATTGCTTCATCCGGAGTGTTGAGTGAATTGAGCTCGGTGGCGATCAGTGAAAACGCCGCATCCCAGCTGATTGGTTCGTAGTGAGTCGCGTTTCTGGGAAGGAGCATCGGATGAGTAATCCGGCCTTGCTTCCCGAGCCAGTAGTCCGACTTCTCTGCCAGATCAACGACACTCCACTTTTGGAAAAACTCCGGCGTGACGCGTTTGGTCGTGGCTTCATCGGCAACATGCTTGGCGCCATTCTCGCAAAACTCGGCATGCGACCGTTTACTGTCAGGCTCAGGCCAGGCACAACCCGGACAGTCAAAGCCATCCTTTTGATTCAGCTTTAGAAGCGTGCGCACTCCCCGTCCTATGCCCATCTCTGTCCAGGCAATCTTTGCTGTCGCGATGATCGAAGGGATGCCGCCTGCTGCTGCTCCGCCTCGCTTAATCTGCACGAGCGAGGCTTCTTCAGGCGTCTCGGGCGACAAAGCGCTGGGCAGTGTTGGTGATGATTCCTGGTTCGGCATCGTTTGAATCTTTTGGGTTGAGTCAGCTAATTGTATTTCTTCGTGTAGGGTTTACAAAACGGCGCCGAATCCAGCAGTCCGACCCACTTCAGTTTGTCGATGTCGTCGGCAGATCCAGTGGTTGACTTAGCAGGCCGGGTTACGAACGATCGACAAACTAAAGAGCCTCTTGCAAAACTCGGGGTTAAAACACCGCACTGGCTAGACGAATACAGAACCGGAAGCGGTAGCGACCGGGTCTGATACATTGAAGGCGCGCATGTCGCAGCAACTACCCGGTCGTACCGCTTCCGGTTCTGTATGCTTGCAACCACAATGGCGCACTTAGTGCGACGATCGACAAACTAAAGTGTGTCGGACATTCAGGTTCACCTAAAAGTTTGACTTGCCCACGCGATTAGCTTAAAAGCTTCTTCTCCACTTGGAATTCAAATCTCTAAGATTGCTTATTCACTCGAGGAAAATCCGATGACTCGCTTACTCTTGCGTTGCCTCGTTGCGTCCGTCTTGTTCATCGCCATGTGTAGCGTTGTTAGCGCCCAGGTAAAACCCGGGCGCGATCCCAACCAGCCAATCGATGAGGAGTACACGAAGAAAATCCGCGAGTACACTACAGAGACCTTCTTTAATTCGCCGTTGACAGACTATTTGCCGGCCTCGCCCCGGGTGCCCACGCCGAAAGCGGTCCTGGGCGACGTCGCCGGCGCGCCTGGCAAGTTGCCTTACGCGGAAGACGTTTATCGTTATATGCGGATGCTCGAAAAGGCGAGTCCGCGCGTCAAAGTCTATTCCATCGGCACGTCGGAAGAAGGACGCGAGATGATTGCCGTGGCCGTTGCCTCTGAACAACTGCTGGCACGCCTTGATGAAAACCGCGCGCGACTGACAAAGCTCGCCGATCCCCGAACGATAAACCTCGACGATAATGAAGCGGACAAACTGGTAGCCGCTTCATTTCCCATTTATTACATCACCGGCACGATACACTCACCTGAAACCGGCTCTCCAACTGCATTGATGGAACTCGCCTACCGTCTCGCGGTTGACGAAAGCCCTTACATCAAAACGATTCGTGACAATGTGGTAACGCTGATTACGCCGGTCGTGGAAGTGGACGGCCGCAACCGCATGGTCGATGTATACAACTGGCATCTGGCCCATCCGAAGGAAAACTGGCCCTCCCTGGTCTACTGGGGCCACTATGTCGCACACGACAACAATCGCGACGCAATCGGCCTCTCGTTAAAACTGACCCGCAATGTGCTCAACGTATTCACCGGCTGGAAAGCCCAAGTGCTGCATGACCTACACGAGTCGGTTCCTTATCTTTACGACAACACGGTTGGGGACGGGCCTTACAACGCCTGGGTTGATCCGATTTTGACTGATGAATGGCAGATGATCGGGTGGAACAACGTTTCCGAGATGACCAAGTTTGGCATGCCTGGCGTGTTTGCCCACGGAAACTTTGACACCTGGTCCCCCGGCTATCTGATGTTCATTGCGGCGACCCACAATGGCATCAGCCGCCTCTATGAAACTTTCGGCAACGCCGGTGCCGATACGGTGGAACGCACGCTTTCCCCAAGTGAATATCAGCGCACCTGGTTTAAGCAAAATCCACCCTTGCCAAGAGCCAAATGGTCGCAGCGCAACAATAATAACTACCAGCAGTCGGCGCTGCTGACAACCCTGCAGTACTTCAGTAACAACTCCAAGCTGTTTCTGAAGAATTTTTATCTGAAGAGCAAACGTTCAGTGGAAAAGCCGAAGAATGAAGGCCCAGCCGCTTACGTTTTCCCAGCCGATGAGGTGCGTTCTGGAAACCAGGCAGACCTGCTCCGCTTGCTTCAAGCTCAGGGATGCGAGATTCATCGGGCCACTGCGCCATTTACGGTTTCGGTAAAAGCTAAAAAGAAAGCGCCGGCTCCGGCCGCAGCCTCACCATCGCCAGGGTCATCAGAAGCAGGAGCAGCCGTAAGCGGATCGCCATCTCCCGCGCCAAGCCCGGCGGCGAAAACTGAAACGCGCAGCTTTCCTGCCGGCAGTTATATCGTTCGCATGGACCAGCCTTACAGCCGCATCGCGGATGCAATCCTCGACTACCAGTACTGGGCGCCAAACGATCCGCAGCAGGACGTTTACGACGACACGGGTTGGACCATGGGCGAGCTCGGCAACGTCCAGGTTGTGCGGGTGACGGACGCAAAGGTCTTGAGCGCTGCAATGGATCGCGTGAATGGTGAAGTGAAGTCAGCGGGAGGAATCACGGGCATGGCCGATGGCGGCACATCCGTGTTTGTCGTCAACCATACCGCTGATAACCATCTGATGGCATTGCGTTATCGCTTGAAAGATGTGGCGATGGAGGCCGCGGAGGAGCCCTTTGAATGGGGCGGCCGAAAATATAATCGCGGGTCTTTGATCATTCGCAAAGCGCCGGTGAATGAACTGCGGCAAGCAGCCGCCGATCTCGGAATACAGGTCTGGGCCGGTGTGGCTCCGCCCACTGTGAAAACGCATCCTGCCAGGGCTGCGCGGATTGCTTTGATGCACACCTGGCAAAGTACACAAGACGAAGGCTGGTGGCGGATAGCGCTGGACCAGTTGGGCGTGCCTTATGCCTACATCAGCACACAGGATGCGGCGAAGGATCCCGAGTTGCGACGCAAGTATGACGTCATCATTTTTGCGCCCGTCGGAAGTGGGACCAATACGATCATTAACGGTCTGCCGATGTGGGGAAATCCCCTTCCCTGGAAAACCACCGAACTGACTCCCAACCTCGGCAAGATTGATTCAACCGACGATATGAGGCCGGGACTGGGTTACTCCGGCCTGATGAATCTGCAAAAATTTACGCAGGAAGGTGGGCTGTTTATCGGCGTGATGGATACTGCCGACCTGGCTGTCAGCGCCGGCTTTACTCCAGGCCTTTCGATCGCGCGGTCGCAAAGATTGCGGGCCATCGGCGTCGTTTTACGTTCGAAAGTTGTCGATGCGGCCAGTCCGATTGCCTACGGCTACGGCGACTCGCTTGCGATCTACACTCTCAATGGTCCGATTTTCAACCTCAGCAACACGGCTGGTGGCGGCGGCGGTCGCCAGCGTCCTGCCGGTCGGACCAGCGGACGCGGGGCTCCCGACGATCCCGATACTGTGCAGGGCAGGCCGCCAGTTGAAGCGCCCGAAATGCCGACCGCCGAAGTTTGGCAAGCGATGCCCTTATCGGATGAGCAGAGACGCAACGCCACTCGCGTCATTCCGCCGGCAATGCGCCCACGCGTTGTGTTTCGTTACGCAGACAACCGAGATTTGTTTGTTTCCGGTTTGTTGGATGGTGGTGACGAGATTGCCCAGCACGCGATGGTTGTCGACATTCCCTCGGGCCAGGGCCACATCGTGGTCTTCTCGAATAATCCTATCTGGCGCGGACAAACGAAGGGCAGCTACTTCCAGGTGTTCAACGCGATCATGAATTTCGATAACTTGAATGCGGGAAGGAAACTCGACGAGAAGTAAGGCGTTATCCGCAGATTACGCCGATTTCACAGATTCAGGATCGCGTAAAAGTGAGTTCGAATCGTTTTGTCACCACGGTCGAGTTACTCCGTAATTATCGAAGGTTGCATCAGCACTGATGATAGGCATCTTCTCAGTTATAGCTTGGGCGATGAGCAACCGGTCGAAAGGATCGCGATGATGGAAAGGAAGTGTTGCCAATAGCGACACATGAGCAATGCTGATATTCAGCAAGCCAATGCCATTTACGTTGAGTTGCGCGGGGATGAGATCGGCAAACGGTGCTGACAGAGTGAGTTTTCCAAGGCTAACTTTGATGGCCATTTCCCACAGACTCGCCACGCTCAGCAAACTTTCGTTCGAACCGTCCTCGATCAAGGATCGGGCGTTACTGCTGAGGTTGGCACTGCCCGTTACGAACCAGAGGAAAGAGTGGGTGTCAAGCAGAAGCTTCATTCCGTATGTTCTGCAAAATCCTGGAGTGGCTCATCAAAATCGTCTGACATCTGGATCGATCCCTTGGCACTACCGAATTGTGGGCGCTTCTTAGTGTTCAATTTTCCCTCGGCGGCTAAATCCTGGAGTAAATTTCTTGCTAACTCGTCTTGCTCTGCCTCGGGAAGATTAGCTGCTTCGGCAAATGCTTTTTGAAGAAGTTCTGTCATGACATGCCTAATTTACTCCTGCTCGCTCTCTCTATCCAAGCAGTTAGATTAAGGCGAACAGCAGTACCATCCACAAAGTTACACGAAATAAACTCGAACTAAGCGATCTTTCGCGCTGCTTCGTGTGGTCTCGTGAATCATTCTTGTTTCACTTCTTAGCCGTCCCCTGCTTAATCCACCACGAGCTAACTTTCCCGCCATAAAGATAGTCCACGATGTAGTCCATGGAATCGGTCTTCTCTTTGACTTGTTTCCCCTGAAACTCTATCCGGCTGCCTTTGACGCTGAACTGGTATTCGCCGTAGGGCTTGCCATCAATCGTCAGTCGAACGCTGTAACGACCGTCCTCGCGCAGTAGTTCGGCAGCTTTGAGATATGAGTTCTTGTCTCCACCTGCGGGCTTCAAGAACAATTTCAATTCCAGCCAGCGGGGTTCGAGTCGCAGCGTGCCCGAGTCTTCGCCCAACGCCTTACCATCTTTCAGGTTGATCAACCTGGCTTCGTAAGGGATGGAAGTTTTGTTCCCGGTGCCACTCTGATCCTGCACCCAGGTTGTAAAGGTGAGCGACGATTGCGGATCGTTGCGCTGGTAAAAGAGGTTGCCGTATTCGTTCCACGCACCTTCGATGAAATAGCGAGCCCCGGCGGGTTGATACGGGTCCTCGTTTTTGCCTGCAACTACGGTGAAGGGAAATCTGGTGAAGGGTTTGTCATCAGCCGCAAACTCCAACACATAATTTCCAGCAGTCAACGGTTTCACTGATTCAAACCCACCCAACACTTTGTATCGGCTGAGTTCCCATAACCCGGAAATGTTCTCGCCGTACCAGACGTAAGTGTTAAGCAGCTTTCCGTCAGCCGTCTTAACCAGGGTTGTGAGCTTGCCGCCGCCGTCGGGATCGTATGCATAGTTTGACGTGCTTTGCTTCGCCGGCGCCGGTAGACAGACCGCGTATAGCTTGTTGATCCTGAGACGGCCATCGGTATAGCCCACGCCCACCGCGCCAAGTAGTGACCAAAAACTGATCCCGGGGGTACACGGCCCCTGAACAGCCGGCGCGGCGGCGGCAGGCGACGAAGCCAGCGCACATATCAGAAGCAGAGCGGGCACGATTAACTTCCGATTCATCTTGTCCTCCAGTTATTCCTAACCTCTCGGGAGCAGGTCTGCCAGCGTCTCGAAGGTATCGTGCACCGCGCTATACGACGCGGTCAGTTGCGCGTCAGTGCCCTTCTTCGCATCAGACTTAAACTTTGCCAGGGCTTCGTTGAACTTAGCCAGGCCCCTGGCAAATTCATCCTTGTGCTCGGCTTTGGTGCCCTTCGGCACACCTAGTTTCACCAGCGCCTTGCCTCGTTTGATCAGCAGCGACGATTGCGCGCGAATTTTGGCGAAGTCTTTGGCAGGCAATGCTTCGTGCTGCAAAGGACGGAGCACATCGTGGAACTCCTCATACGCTTTGACACTCATGGAATGTTCGTTTCCATGACCTTTGCTTCCATGCCCTTCCTGGGGATTGGTTGCGGTGGTGGCCCCAACGGTAGAAAGATAAGCTGCGGAACAAATGGTTGCGAACGCAAAAACAAAAACCAGACAAAATCGTTTCAAGGTAGTCCCTCCGGATCGATTGAAAGTTAGACTTGCATAACCAGAACTCTACTGTAAAAGAGATTATAATCGAAACGAAAGACGATCCACGAAATGACACGAAATAACTCGAACCAGAAAACCCGTTTCTGCCACTTCGTGTAAGTTCGTGGATCGCTCTTATTCTTTTGCAACAACTTACACTAGCTTAATGAATCTCTTCGACTCAATCTTCAGGAGTGGCACACTCGAGCGTCCCGCCATTCTCTATGAGCAACAGCGAATCACTTACGCTGACTTGCGCGAACAGACACTTGAGCTTGCGACCGTGTTGAGCAAGCTGGAGGTCGAGCGTGGCGATCGCGTGGCCCTGATGCTCAACGATTCGCCTGAGTTTGTCGCGGCGTTTATCGCGATCTGCTCCTACGGCGCCATCGCCGTCCCCATTAACATGGCTCTCCGGCTTGAAGAACAGCGAGCGATTCTGAACGACTGCACCGCTCGTCTGCTTATTGTCGAGGAGGAGTTCAGCGATTCAGTTCTCCGCGACTCCGCGCGCACAATGCCCCACCTCGAATCTGCCGTGGTCGTCCCTCGCTCGGAAAGCACGCAGGACACCACTAAACCAGATCAGGATGTAACACCGTCCATTCCAGTTCTGTCTCTGACGAAACTCATAATTGATTCCCGGCGACAACCGCCACCACACTTCACTTCTCCCAGTGAGGACCAACCGGCGTTTATTCTGTATACCTCAGGCAGCACAGGCGAGCCGAAGGGCGCAGTCCATCGACAGTCGGACATCTTCTATACGAACGACACCTATTGCCGCGAGGTGTTGAACCTGACAGAGGGTGACCGGTTGTTCTCATCTTCGCGTCTTCCTTTTGCTTATGGACTGGGAAACGGCTTCACCTTTCCACTGCTGAATGGCTGCACGACCATTCTCTGTCGTGAGAAGCCCACACCGAAAGTCATCGCCAGGATGTTTGCTGAATACAAACCAACTATCTTCTTCGCAGTGCCGGTTGTTTACAGTTTGTTGCTGGCCGATCGGCAAGAAGAAAACTCTGCGCTCGATTGCTCCAGCCTCCGTTTGTGTATTTCCGCAGGTGAGGCGTTGCCCGCGGCTATTGGCGAAGACTGGGAAAAGACTTTCGGTGTTCCGGTTCTTGACGGTATCGGATCCACCGAGATGCTGCACATGTGGATATCGAATCACGAAGGCGAAATTGCTTATGGCAGCAGTGGGAAATTGTTGAATGGTTATGAAGCGCGATTGCTTGGTCCGGAAGGGAAGCTGGCCCCTTCAGGCACAGAAGGACATCTTTGGGTAAAAGGCGCGAGCGCTGCGATTGGATACTGGGAAAGGCCGGAGACCACAGCAACGACTTTTATGGACGGCTGGGTGCGCACGGGCGACCTCTATCGATGTGATTCCAACGGATTCTGGTTTCACATGGGACGCTCAGACGATTGTTTTAAGTCGAGCGGTCAATGGGTGTCGCCGGTTGAAGTTGAAGGAGTTTTGCTGCGCCACGACGGGGTTAGTCGTGCGGCAGTAGTTGAAGATTTTGGTGACGATGGCTTGCCTTGCGCGTGTGCGTTTGTGGTAGGAACGGAACGCGAACAGGACGATACGGCGCTTGAGATATCGTTGCGTGAATTAGCCCGCGGCGCCTTGCCACGTTTCAAGCAGCCCAGACGGTATGTGTTCGTTGATGAGTTGCCCTACACTGCGACTGGAAAGATTCAAAGATACAAACTGCGGGAAGGATTAAAGGCAGTCCAAAGTCCAATGTCCGACACACTTTAGTTTGTCGTTCGTTCGGCTGGAACAACCCTAACGGTCACCGATTCAGGTAACAAATTGCCTCGCCTCTACCCGCGGTAGCGACAAACTAAAGTGTGTCGGACAAAAAAACTTTTGGACCTTAAGACCAATGACTGAAAAAAGCATACAAGAAACCTACGCGCCAAACATGGAGTGTTTCGGGTGCGGCCCGGCGAACGAAAGAGGCTTGCACATTCGCAGCTTTCCCCAGGGCGATGAAGTGGTAGCCGATTTTCAAGCAGAGACCTACCAGGAAGCCTTTCCCGGAATGTTGAGTGGCGGCATCATCGGCACCATCCTCGACTGCCATTGCAACTGGACCGCTGCCTGGCACCTGATGAAACGAAACGGTCTGGACCACCCGCCCTGCACTGTTACGGCTGACTATACGATCAAGCTTTTCCGGCCGACGCCAACCGACCAACCGCTTCACCTGGTAGCGCGGGTCGTTGAATCGACAGACGATCGGGCGGTGGTGGAAGGGAAACTGATCGCGCATGAAAAGGTCACGGCCACTTGTCGCGGAACATTCGTGGCCGTTAAGCCGGGGCATCCCGCGTATCACCGCTGGTAACCGTAAAGCAAACTGTTAGTTTGCGTGTCTCGCGGTAAAAGCCAGTCCAGCTCATACCCGCCAACGCAAACTAACAGTTTGCTTTACGAAAACCGGACAGACAGGAATGTCTGTCCTACCGTAAAACCCACACCCCGCTTCTGTGGCCTGCTCGTGTGTAAGTATTCACCCTCACCAGTAAACTTTCCCAGGAACAAACTCGTAAGGCAGTTTTACGCACAATGCTTAACCAAATAAGAGTTGAGCTTCTCAAGCTCGTCCGCTCGAAAGGTTTCTACCTGTCATTTGCAGCCTTGTCCGCATTTGTCTTACTGATGCTATGGGGTTTCTATACCTACGCTGAACGAAAGACTGGTGGACAGGCTACCGAACAATTCAAATACACCTACGAATCGAAGAACTACTTCAACGGCCTGACCTTCACCCTCTACTCCCTGGTGTTTGCTTTCAGTCTGATCATACCCATCTTCGTGGCCATGAGTGCGGGCGGTCAGATCGCGGGTGAACGCCGCGCCGGGACACTGCGGATGATCTGCGTGCGACCGGTCTCGCGGGTGTCGATTGTGCTCTCCAAGTTTTTGGTCGTCGCGATTCACGCATACTTGCTGATGGCATTCTTCATCGGACTCAACCTGCTGATCGGCTTGTTGTTCGTCGGCTGGGGCAATTTGGAATTGTATCCGGGTCCGCTCAACCTGGTTGATGCGCCGGGACGGATACTGCGCGACGATGCGCTCTGGCGTTTCTTTTATGCAAGTTTCTCAGGCACCTGGGCGCTACTGGTGGTCGCAGCAATCGCCATGCTGCTGTCCGTCCTGTTCGATAACCCCGTGACGGCGGTGGCGGCGACGCTGGCCGTTTACCTAATCTTCTACATCGTTGGCCGCATTGAATTCTTCGTAACCCTGAGGCCGTTCTTTTTCACCACCGACATGGAATTCTGGCGCGATGTCCTAAAACCCGAAGTGCCCTGGGCCAATTTTTATCATTACGGTGCAACCTGCGGCGCTTATATTTTCGGCTTGCTGTTGGCAGCTGTGTTGATCTTCGAACGCAAGGATATTACCAACTGAGATGTTCCTTAAGTCGCTACTGGGCGGGCTCTTTATGACTTCGCTGCTGGTTGCCTTCGTCCTCGCTCCCCTATCTCGGAGCGAGCCCGGAGGCGGCAACCGGGGAAACACAAATTCCGATCAAGGTGGTAAACAGTTTCGACTGATGACCTGGAACATCGGCAACGCCGACCTTGAAACTGAGACTCGCGCACACGACGATGATCTGGAAGCGGTCGCCCGCGTAATCATGGATAACGATGCCGATGCCGTGGCGCTGCAGGAGTTAACTGGCGAAGACCAGTTGAAACTGCTGCTCCGGCATCTGGAGAAGCGTTATCGAGGTTACGTGTGCCGTCCCGGAAAAGGTGATCGGGTAGAGGCAGTGCTGGTGAAAGATCAGACGGACAAAAACAAAAAACTAGATGTGCGTTTCTACGAAGTGTCAGCCGGCGACAGGAATGCGGCGGCGGCGACCTTTCGGGTTCAAAAAGATCGGCCCGAGATCGTTCTGGTCAGCGCCCATGCAGACGCTTTCAACGCATCTCGCCGGCGCAGCTTTACGGAACAGGTGGTGGACTGGACTCGTGCTCGGGGCGGAAACGGGTTTGTCTTTATCGCCGGGGATTTCAATTTTGAAGTAAGCGTCAGAAACCGGACCAATCTTTTCACTGACGACGCAAAGCACGACAGCGAGTCGTTTGCATATCTGCTGAAGTACTTTCGAGATTTTGGAAGCGGCGCCGGGGAAACTTCGATTAACAACCGGCGCATTGACTACATTCTGGGGCCGCTAAAGACTGTAACGCTGAATCGAGCTGAGGTGTTGCGCGGGGCGGCCGTAGGCCGGATGGATCATTGGCCGCTGCTGGTTGAGGTTGAATTCTGATTCCTATCTCTGTGCCTTCTCTGTGTTCTCTGTGGCTTCTTAGAAACTGCATGTGAGTCGTTTGTGCTCCTGCAGGGTGATTTGGTTATCTGCTTGTCGTAGACAAGCAAAGTTACTGAGCATATAGCTCCAGGTGGGTCGAAGAATACAGAACCGGAAGCGGTAGCGACCGGGTCTCGTTCCGGCTCCGCGAGCTTGGGGTCGCAGAATGACCCGGTCGCTACCGCTTCCGGTTCTGTATTCGTCTGGCGATGCTGGGGGGTGAGCAGCCAAACGAGGGTGCAGCCGAAAGTTTCATCTCGTTATCTGCGCGTCGCAGACGAGCAAAGCTACTCAGTGGTGAATCTTTACTTCGAGGGAACAACACGGAGACACAGAGAAACACAGTGCGGCTTGGCCTCAAGCAAACTATCGGTCTGGGATATGTCAAACATCGTTCGTCACGCGGAGCGATCTCATTAAAACCGTGGCTTCAGCCCGGTGATTAGGGACGGCGGATAAGAATGGAGAACCGTTTGAACGGTTTTTCTTAGGGACGGAGCCGAAACCGTTAAAACGGTTCTAGGATCGTTTCGGCAATCTTAGTCACCGGGCTGAAGCCACGGTGTTAATGAAATCGCTCCGCGTAACTCAAGGTGTACACCGGCTGGACTCCTGGTCGGTATAACCAGAAACTTTGTCAGAAAAACAAGGAGTAAAGAACTTGCTACACGGAGGTTGCACAGAGACAGGATCGCCCGCTTATGAGTGAGTTAATTCTGCAAACCGAAGCGCTGACGAAAAGATACGGCCGCCGCACTGCGGTTGACGGGCTTTCACTTTCAGTCGCGCGAGGCGATATCTTTGGCTTCCTGGGTCAGAATGGCGCTGGAAAATCCACTGCCATCCGCATGGTCCTTGGACTCGTCAGACCCACGCGCGGGCGTGTCCTGCTCTTCGGACACGACATGGCCCGGCATCCGCTGCGGGCGTTGGGGCGCGTCGGCGCGATCGTGGAAGCGCCGGCTTTCTACGAGAACTTCTCCGGCTGGGACAACCTTCACCTGCTGGCGTCGATGTCAGGCGGCGCGAGTCGGAAACAAATAGAGAAAGCGCTCGCCCTGGTGGATTTGGTCGATCGAGCTCGCGACCCGGTGCGCAGCTACTCTCATGGAATGCGGCAAAGGCTGGGCATCGCGCAAGCGCTGCTCCCAAAACCGGAATTTATCATTCTTGACGAACCGACCGACGGTCTCGACCCACAGGGTATTCGCGAGGTCCGTTTGCTGTTGCCTCGTTTGCGAGACGAATTCAACCTTACCATTCTGCTTTCGAGTCATCTGCTTAATGAGGTTGAGCGTATTTGCAACGTAGTCGCGATTATCGATAAAGGGAAACTGCTGTATCAGGGCCCGATCGGAAACCTGATTCCCAAAGAAAAGTTGATGAGGATTACGGTTGAGCCATTGGAAGAGGCTTACAACCTGCTTAGCCGCGACCCACTCCTTTCGGTGAGCCGAAACGGATCGCCATCGCTCTATGTCAGGACGTTGGACGAACACATCCCACGCATCAATGCGCTGCTGGTTGCGAATGAGATTCGCGTTATGGAACTAACCCCACAAAACGCCACCCTGGAGGATGTTTTTCTCGAACTAACTCAAGACAGTCCCGCCGCGGATTAACGCGGATAACGCGAATCTGAAAAACCAAGAGCGGGGGCATGCCCACCCTTCCAACCCCGAGTTGACTAGACTTGATTTCTGTTTTTTGAGTGAAGGCTTCTATCAAGTATCAACCACGACGGTACTTCAGCTTGGGGTCGGGAAGGTGGGCATGCCCCCGCTCCGACGTACGGGTTCGAGGTAGTTTGCTTACATAATTCTCTGACAGTATCATTCCCATCCCTATTAGAACCCGTGCAAGTCTTCCTAAAGGATGCTCTATGCCAGATCTCTTTCATCGTCCTCGCCGCCTGAGAAGAACTGAAAACCTGCGCGCGCTGGTCCGCGAGACGCGACTGGCTCCCGAAGATTTCATCCTGCCCTTATTCGCCTGTACCGGCGAAGGAGTCCGGCGCGAAATCAGCTCAATGCCCGGCGTGCACAATCTCTCCGTCGATGAAATCGCCAGGGAGGCCGCCGGCGCTGAGGAGATTGGAGTCAAGGGCATCATCCTGTTTGGTCTCCCGGAGAATAAAGATGAAGCAGGCTCAGGTGCCTGGCACGAACGAGGAATTGTGCAGCAGGCGGTACGGGCGGTCCGAAAGTCTGCCCCGAGTTTGGTAATCATGACTGACACCTGCTTGTGTGAGTACACGTCACACGGTCATTGCGGCGTCGTCCGAAATGGTGAGGTAGTCAATGATGAGTCACTTGCTCTGTTGGCGCGAACCGCCGTCAGCCAGGCGGAAGCTGGAGCTGACGTGGTTGCGCCTTCAGCCA
>Ga0190274_10001182_pt1 | contig 15366 bp, 9 predicted proteins | sample Popmic531T_FD_133002 | JGI IMG/M metagenome (GOLD analysis project Ga0190274, IMG submission 133002) | Populus adjacent soil microbial communities from riparian zone of Yellowstone River, Montana, USA - 531 T | ecosystem: Environmental > Terrestrial > Soil > Riparian zone | place: USA: Montana...
CCTTCTGAAATACTCCACCCCCCATCTACAGCTATCACTTGTCCTGTAGTGAATTTAGATTGATCGCTCATAAAATAAACGGCTAATCCATCCAGATCTTCCGGCTGACCAATTCGTCCGCCTTCCAGCGGTTGTTTGCTTTTAATGAATGGTTGCATGGACTCATCCGCAGCGGCTCTTTGAGCCATTGGTGTTTCTACCAATGCGGGAGCAACAACGTTAATGCGAATATTATTTGTTGCATAATAAGCAGCGATGGATTTGCTGAATCCAATGATGGCCGATTTAGCAGCGGCATATGCATGGGTAGCAAAATGCTTTGGTGAGGGCGAATAACCCAACACCGAGCCCATATTCAAAATTGTTCCACCAGTTGATTGTTGAAGAAATTGACTGATAGCCGCCTGGTTGGATAACATCAGCGATGTGAGATTTAGCTCGAGTGTTTTGTTCCAGCCTTCCAATGTAATTTCATGAAGCGGGCCATCTCCCATTTTTCGACCACTTCCTCCGGCCACATGATAGAGTCCATCAAAAGATCCAAAATTTTTCAGGCAGGATTGAATGGCAGTGATTGCAGTGGAAGCATTGGTAGCGTCGGCACTTATGGCTGATGCATGTTCCCCTAATAATTTCAAAGCACTATCAGCGCTTTCTTCATTACGTCCTACTACAATAACGTTTGCTCCATTTTTGATAAACGCATGGGCAGCCGAAAGACCCAATCCAGTGGTCCCGCCAATGATCACCAGGTTTTTATTTGCAAGCATATGAGTCTAAAGTAGAACTTTTGCCGGGAAGACGGTGAATCGGTATAAATTATAATCTATTTAAACTATAAGCCTCTATCTCGATCCGGCAATTTTCTCATTATTTTAATTATTTCTTTGCTGCGTGAAATAATACGGAAGCAGGCAGTTTTTGTTTTTTGATTGTGCTACTACTGTATTCCAACTTGAGATCAATACCACCCGTTGCTTGAAAAAAATCAATCCGGATAGGATGATATCCCTTCTTTAAAGCTATTCCACCTTGTTTTTCATCATTCCCATGAAAACCATCGTGATTTATTACTTCGTCTGATCCTATTAAGAGTCGGCTGCCATCATCCGATGAAAGATAGAATTGATAAACATCATCCTTCTCAATTTTTATATACCCTTGTAACCGTAATCCAACCTGTTCTCTGCGGGTGAGTGACGAAAGATCAACTACATTGGTAATACCGCTTTTTACCGGACTCGATTTATCAAGATCTAATACGGTAACAGGTGTCAACTCGAATACATCATAATGCAACCCTTTATTAGGAGGATTTACTTTTGCGGCTCCCCTCCATTGGTAAACTTTTACTTCCTGGGTAGAAACTCCGCTTGACGAAACACCGGGTGAAAGCACGATTGCTTTAACTGTAGTTGGTTTGTCAAGGAGGATTGGCTTTTCATAAGTTAAGCCGTTGTCTGTTGGTTCAGTTCCATCAAGGGTATATTTAATAGTGGAACCAGGCGCAGCACTTATTGAAACCAATTGCTCCATTCCATTGGGTTTGGCAAGTTTATATTGGATACTCGGTTTAGCGGCAAATTTTCCAAAGCCCGCAATTTTCAATGCATAAGCAAAAGGTGCTTTAATTTTATTGGGATTATATTCCGGTAATTCAATTACCACATTATAACCTTCCTGCTTCCAGGAGAGTGTTTGATTAGCTGATAAGAAACTTACTGCTGTTCCCACCGGGAAGGAGATATTTTTTAATACCAGTTTTCTGTTATCAGGATAACTTGGGAAAATCGCATACAAAGAATTGGCCTTAGTATTATAAGTATAAAATACTTCCTTAACAGCATATCCAGGTTCAGGATCCACGGTAAGTTTTATCATAATGTCTTCATCCGTTTTCCAGTTATCTGTTGACTGATCTTTCTTTACTTTATAATCCCTTTTCCCTTCGCTCCATTGTACCGGGGTTTTCCAGCGGGAGGTTTCATAAATCGCTTCTCCATTAACCGATAACCATTGCCCTATTTCCAATAAACGATCCTGCATGATCGGAGGAATTTTTCCATGTTCATCGGGCCCGATATCCAATAAGAAATTACCGCCCCGACTCACTTTATCAATTAATGCAATTATCAATGATTGAGTGGAGTTATAATCCCATGCATCTTCTTCCCGGTTGTACCCATAGCTATGCCCCATACCCCTGCTTTCTTCCCAGGCATGATCTTCAAAATCGAGATCGGGTTGGTACTCGGGTGTATAAAAACCGCCATGCTTAAATCGAAGACCTGCTCCCCATCGATCGTTCACCACGATTTTATCTTTTACTACACTTTCATTAAATAACCAGCTAAGAAATTCCGGGCTCCTCCAAGTTTCTGCGGATGCATCCCAATCTCCATCTGTCCAGAAAACATCGGGTTGGTAGGTATTGATTAATTCTTTCATTTGCGGCCACATATGATTCTGCACATATGCGGGCTTATCATTCAGCCATAACGGATTGAACCATTCATACAACGAATAATACATTCCTGCTCTTACTGAAGTTTTTCTTACCGCGTTGAATAGATCACCCAGCAGATCTCTTTTAGGACCAACATCTACCGAGTTCCATGGGAATCCCCAGGTTTTATTGGCTTCTTTATTGGGCCACAATGTGAACCCATCGTGGTGCTTGGATGTAAGAACAATGTATTTCGCTCCTGATTTTTCAAATAATTTCGCCCAATCATCGGGTTTATATAGTTCGGCTTTGAAATCGCTTGCGAGATCATAATAAGTACGATTGCCAAATTTTGCTTTATGATATCGCTGACGGGCCGTATCAGTATTTTGCAAACCTTGCTGGTACCATTCCGAGTAATTTCCTTTTGTGCTCCAGCCCGGAACCGCATAAACTCCCCAATGAATAAAGATTCCAAACTTGGCATCTTTCCACCATTGAGGCATTGGCCTTTTATCCAATGATTCCCAATTTGGCTGGTAGGTTTGGGCTGATACAGATGCGGAAAGAGCGATCGCGATTAATACAAAAATTCTTCTCATGCTTTTATTTATTGTTGACTGATTTCATCAGATCTCTTAACTTCTTTTCTTTTTCCGCACCCCAATAAGAACAGTCGAGTTCAAGAAAAACAGAAGAATAAGGAATTACTTCTTCTGTCTTTAATACCGTTATTGAAAATAATTTCGCTGCTTTGTCCATTCTTACAAATACCGTATCGTGTAACACGGGCTGAGCGACAGTGCCGTTCAATACCTTTTGTAGTTGTTGTTTATAGGCTTCGGCTCCTGGTGCAAGCGAGTCAGTAATGAATTGTAATTCTGCGTCATTATATATGATTGGTTTCACGTGTGTGGAAGTACTGATTTTTTTTAATACGATTTCCAGAACGGGCAACAATTTTTCATTGGTATTAATTATATGCATGCCAGGTTGCTGAGGGAATGCTTTATCTACTACCAAAATCCAATTGCGATGGCCGTTAAGTTGCAATTGTTCGTCGAATTGTTGTTGCCAACCAATATTCTCCGCTGGCGAGCTATTTTGCTTTACTTCTGTTTGGCAGGAATTAAAACTGAGTAGAATTAAAAATGAACAACCTATCAAAAGATTTATTTTCATAACAGCAGTATATTTTATTAAATCGTTGATCCTATTGCAAACCACCTATAGTCTTGTAGACCGAGGTCAAAAGTTAATTCATTTTCGTAATTCCTGCTGAGATTGATTATTTTACTTATGCTTTGCTGTTTCTAGTAAAAGAAAACCTCCCGCTGCCACGGGAGGAAACTTATTATGTTTATACCCTCATATAAACAACCAAGGCTGCGAAATTCAGTTAAATAATGCGATTAACCCAATGTGGCAACATAGGTCGGTTCAGTTCTATTTTCCGCAATCGATTGTAATAGATTCTTCAATCGTTTGCGCATTTTTTATAACTTGTATCCTGTAATATCACACATGGAAAAAAAACTGCCCACAATTAAGGAAATCGCTAACCGATTAAATATTTCTATTTCCACCGTTTCACGTGCTCTGCACGATCATCCAAGCATTGGCCTTCGCACCAAAATGCAGGTTAAGAAATTAGCGGAGGAATTAAATTATATTCCTAATCAAACGGCTATATTTTTCAAACAGCGTAAAACTTTTACAATAGGCATCGTGTTGCCCAACCTGCGGGAAGAATATTTTTCACTTGCCATCAGTGGCATTGAAGAAACCGCATTTGATAAGGACTATATCGCCCTGATTGGCCAGTCGCACGATGAATTGGAACGAGAAAAAAAGATCGTTGATACAATGAAAAAGCATCGGGTAGACGGGTTGCTGGTATCGGTATCAAAAGAAACGGTTTCGCTTTCACATTTTGAGGATCTGCAACAATATAATATCCCCGTGGTATATTTCGATCGGGTACCCGACGCACCCGATATTCATTCCGTATGGTGCAGCTTGTATCATAGTTCGATAAGCGCGATCGATTTTCTCGCCAAAAAAGGGCATAAACGAATTGGATATATACAGGGACCTTCTACGCTTACCATTAAAAACGAACGGTTACAGGGATATAATGCCGGATTGAAAAAAAATAAACTCCCGCATGATGAGTCACTGATTGTGAGTACCGATCTATCCCCCAAGGGGACTGAAGCTGCGATAGAAAAATTGATCTCGCTAAAGAACAGACCCACTGCTGTAATCGCCTTTAATGATTATGTATCGCTTGATGCAATGCAATATGCCCGAAGTAAAAAATTAAAGATTAATAAAGATATCTGCTTTGTAAGCTATGCCAATCTTCCGGTTACACATTACCTGGAAACGCCACCCCTTGCTTCCGTTGAGCAGTTCCCCTACGAACAGGGCGCAAGAGCCACAGAATTACTGCTGAAACTGATCGAAAACAAAACGGCCCAGGAAAATATTCCTTATGAAAATGTGGTGCTGAAAAGCGAGCTGATAATACATTGAAAGCGTGAATCGTGAGACGTGAATCGTGAGTGGCTCTCCGATTAGCGGTAAGTCACTATTACTTTGAGAGATGCTCTCGCTACTCACGACTCACCACTCACGATTCACGTTCTTCACTTACCTTTGCGTTCCAAATTCATCAACACATGTCATACCGGATTGAAAAAGATACAATGGGGGAAGTAAAAGTTCCCGCAGATGCTATGTACGGAGCCCAAACCCAACGAAGTATTGAAAATTTCAAAATAGCGCAGGACATTAACCGGATGCCTAAAGAGATCATCCGTGCATTTGCCTATCTGAAAAAAGCGGCGGCTATCACTAATTATGAAGCAGGTATCTTACCCAAAGAAAAAAGCGACCTGATTGGAAAAGTTTGTGATGAAATACTAGAGGGGAAACTGGATGCTTATTTTCCTTTGGTAGTATGGCAAACCGGCAGCGGTACCCAAAGCAATATGAATGTGAACGAAGTGGTGGCTTACCGCGGACATGTAATGAATGGAGGCAAACTCGAAGACAAGGAGAAATTTTTACATCCGAATGATGATGTGAACAAATCGCAATCATCGAATGATACGTTCCCGACCGCCATGCATATTGCCGCATATAAAATTCTTATCGAAATAACAATACCCGGGATTGAAAAACTTCGTGATACCCTGTCGGAAAAAAGCAAGCAATTCATGAATGTGGTAAAAATAGGCCGTACCCATTTTATGGATGCAACTCCCTTAACATTGGGACAAGAGTTTAGCGGTTATGTTTCACAACTTAATCATGGCTTAAAAGCTATTAAGAATACACTGGCGCATTTAAGCGAGCTGGCACTTGGAGGCACAGCAGTAGGAACCGGCATTAACACTCCACCGAATTATCCGGAAAATGTTGCGAAGCATATTGCGGCATTAACGGGGTTGCCTTTTATTACGGCGGAAAATAAATTTGAAGCGTTGGCTGCTCACGATGCCATAGTAGAATCGCACGGTGCATTAAAAACGGTTGCTGTTAGCCTGATGAAAATCGCCAATGATATACGCATGCTTTCATCGGGACCGCGCAGTGGAATTGGTGAGATCTTTATCCCCGACAATGAACCTGGTTCCTCCATCATGCCGGGAAAGGTAAACCCTACACAATGTGAAGCGCTAACAATGATTTCCGCTCAGGTGATGGGGAATGATGTTGCCATTAATATCGGTGGCGCTACCGGTCATTTTGAACTGAATGTATTCAAGCCGGTAATGATCTATAACTTTTTACACAGCGCCCGTTTGATCGGAGATGGTTGTATAAGTTTTAACGACAAATGCGCGGCGGGTATAGAGCCAATAGCCGTAAACATTAAAAAGCATCTTGATAATTCTTTGATGCTCGTTACTTCGTTAAATACAAAGATCGGTTACTATAAAGCCGCTGAGATAGCTCAAAAGGCACATAAAGAGGGTACAACCCTAAAAGAGATGGCGGTCAAACTTGGCTACCTAACTGCGGAGCAATTTGATGAATGGGTGATACCGGAGCAGATGGTGGGGGACATTAAATGAAAAATGTAAAATATTAAATCTAAAATGTAAAAGGGCCCTAAGTTCAATCATTCATTTTGAACTTAGGGCCCTTTTACATTCGTTATTTTACATTTTATATTTTACATTCATCATTGTATTATCACTTTCTCTGTCGTCATCAACACCCCATATCCATTATACAACTTAAGGACATACATCCCTTTTCCAAATCCTTCAAGACCGATAGAAAAATTGTCTTTACTGGTGGTTGCCTGCAAGACTACTTTACCAGTCATATCCATCAATTCAACACGTAGTGGTTTATGCATTCCTCGTTTACTCTGAACATACAGAATTTTAGAGGCTGGATTCGGATACACTTTTACATAAGTTCTGTTATTAACTGGTTGTGCAGGTATATAGTCGCTAATTGCCAAAGTGGTAAGGTAAACAACGCGTAAGATTCGACCTGCATTCGCTGTACCAACGCTTCCTCCACTAAATCCACCAGTTGGACCAGATGTGGATCCTGAACTATCAATTGCAAAATAAAGTGTATCTCCATGGGGATTGATCGCAACATCACGTATACGGTTACCGTGAAAATAAGGTATGGTATCTGTGATGGAACCTGTGCTGGTACTATCGACTACTGATCCGTCAAATGGTTTTAGTTTCAACCGGAACATTCCATATTTCAAAGAGGTTACCAATAGTGATCCACGCCATCCAGGTATTGAGTTTGAATAATTAGTTTGGTAAAAGTCGATGCTGGATGGAGCTACAGTGGGCCAGGTAAATATATTCGCTCCGCTGGATGGAATGCTGGCTGCCGAAGCATTAAACAGGGAGAACATCGGTTGCTGATTAGGCGTACCATTACAAAACGTAACAATTTCATTGGGAACCATTTGATTGGCCAGCATATTATTATTGCTGTTACCATCAGCGGTATTATAGTTGTCATCGCAAAGCCCGGCTACTCTTGGCCAACCATAGTTGGTACCAGAGTTAATTATATTGACTTCATCATCTGACTTATCACCATGCTCGGAACTATATAGTCTCCAAACTCCGAATACGTATCCCCATTTAACCCCCTGAGGATTACGATGCCCATAAGAATAGACCGCCGTTTTATTCGTAACGGGGCCGCTTGTAGGAAATGGATTGTTATCCGGGATCCATTCGTCGCCACCTGATTGCGCAGCATCCGGTTCCAGGTTCAGGCGCAAAATTTTTCCTTCATACACATTCACATCCTGGGCGTTATTTGTACGATTCTGATTGTTAAACTGACCTGCCCCCATATCACCAATTGTATAGTATAACCTGAATCTTGAAGTATCTGATGGTGTTGTGGGATCAGGGCCAATGGTCATACGCCCGGAATTATGGTCGTTACTTCCGGGCAATGCATTCAGCATAATAATAGGTGAGCCTAAAGTTCCGTTTGCAGAATTATAGGTATAACGAACTACACGTGTCCAGAAAAAACATCCGAGGTTGCCTGCGAGACAATTATCAAACTGATAAACGTAAGCAAGATAAACATAAGGCTTACCCGATAATAATTTCGGATGAAGGGCTAATCCCATCAATCCACCTTGTGGCCATTGGCCCCCAGTAATGTCAGGTCTGCCAAAATCATTATTGCCTTGAAGATTCAGTATCGTTCTTTTGCCTCCGTTCCTTGCATGGATCTTAGTAACCTTATATCCTCTCGATTCAGTCACCCACAGCGAATCATCAGGGCCATAACTTACTTCCCAGGGAAAGCCCAGGTGATCTGCTAATGTATCGATACGGAAAACCTGGTTACCCCAGGTAACGGTTTGGGATTTGCCGGTGACAGATAATAAAATAGTGAAGAAAATGGTTAATAACCAATTGGTTTGGAAGGCTTTGGGTTTCATAGATTCGGATTTAGTTCAGCCGCTGATTATTTGCCCTTGCACTCATCTCAGCGACATAACAAAAATTACCATAAAATATGGCTATTACAATAGTAGTTAGCCCCTACAATTTTGCGTAATCTTACGATTGACGAGAGCATTGTTTTTGTATAGTTTTACAACAACATCCAAATCCTGATTCGAAGAACAAAAATCCTTGCTATGAAGACATTTATACCCGATTTCACACTTACAGTAAAGAGGATGCTTTTAGCAATTCTTTTTACTTCCTTATTCACTCTTTCTTACTCACAGGTCGTAGTAGTCGATTATGGAAAGAGTTATATAAACATTACCAAAGGAAATACTGGAGGAACTATTGAAGTAGGTGATACGCTCGAGTTCAGATCAACCTTTGTGTTGAGATGTACCAGTGGATGTCCTGCTTATGTAGATAGTTGTGCGTATTATGACACATTAAAAGTTGGAACAACCTATATTCCAAATTCCCTGGCCGTACTAACGAATGAAGGAAAGATTTACAAATCCTTTACCGATATAGCAGGAGATGATTGCGGAAGGATTGTGGGGGGTAATATCCAGATCAACCTTGGCTTCAATACCACAGATATGCCTGCCACGGCTAACCGACGCGGAAGAATAAGAAATACTCATAAACCATCTTATTTCGGAAGTACCTGTATAATGGTTGCATCTTATCGTGTGAGGGTAACAGCTGCCTTAGGTACAATTATTAATACGGGAGGTGGCTCTATTTCGTACCTGCCAACTTCATCACCAACCGTTCTCAGGACAAGTTTTCCTTATAACAGTACGATGGTTTCAACAAACTTTGGTATCTGTCCTAACACCGTTGGAACAAACGCATTGGGTGCGGAGTTTAATGGTACATTCGGTACTGGTCGACCACGTAACCGGGTTCCATCTGCAAGTGTACCCGCGAACTACGTGTACAATATGTTTACTACCGGTGGCCCGCAAGACTATTATTATGGAATTCCTAATAACACAAGTACACAAACGAATTATACAACCTCAAACTCATGGGCGAAACCAGATAACTCAACACCTACACACCGTGTGTTCCAGGTTTGGGATATCATAGGTGATCATACAGGAGCTGTTTCTCCATTAGTAGGAAACCCTGCAGCCGATACAGTCGCAAATCCTAACGCGGGGTATATGTTGGTCGTTAATGCCGCATATCGTATCGACTCAGCTTTCAGCCACACAATTACGAATTTATGTCCTAATACTTATTATGAATTATCGGCCTGGTTCCGTAACATCTGTTCGAAATGCGGATGCGACTCGAATGGTAAAGGTGCAAGCAACGCGTCTGGTCCTCCTTTCTATATACCAACTGCACCAGGCGATTCATCGGGTGTTTATCCGAATCTTACCCTGCGAGTAAATGGAGTCGATTATTATACAACGGGTAATATGCGGTATACCGGGCAGTGGATCAAAAAAGGATTTACCTATGTTACAGGCCCTACACAAACTTCTTTAACCATGACCATCCGCAATAATGCGCCTGGAGGTGGTGGTAACGATTGGGCCATCGATGATATAAGTCTTGCAACCTGTACCCCTACCCTGAACTTGTTACCAAGTGGAGGAGTGAATGTTTGCTATGGCAACCAGGTGGATATGTTCACCACAGTTCGTTGCTTTACGCCTAACTATGTTCACTGGACCTGGGAAAGAAGTACAAATGGAGGCGCTACCTGGACACCGACCGGTATTAGTGGTATCGGTACACCTGTAATGGTTGCTGGACAGTGGCAATATACCGCGTACTATCCTTCCATTATTGCCGATAGTAGTTTACACCTTAATATGTTTCGCATACGGGTAGCTTCTACCAACGCTAATCTCACGAACGCGAATTGTTCATTCACAGCAAGCAATACCATTATTGTTTGGGTACTTAACTGTTCGGTTGTATTGAAAACTGACCTGATAGATTTTAGCGGTAACCTGGTTAATGATCATGGACAGTTACAATGGACCTCTACCAATGAGCAACCCGGAGTTGTGTATGAAGTTCAACGAAGCGATGATAAAACAAATTTCGTGACCATCGGAACAGTCAATGGAACTGCGCCTGAAGGTTTTGGGAATACCTATCATCTAACCGATAACACAGCGATTAATGGGGCTGCTTATTACCGTATCAAATTGGCAGAAGGAACTGCTCAAAAATATAGTAAGATCATTTTACTGAATACAAATCCCAATGATTTCAGTATTAAGTCACTTGTCAATCCGTTCAACGGAACTATATCATTTGATTTAATAAGTCCGTCGACGGGAACCGCAAACATTACCCTGGTAGACAATTATGGACGTTTAATAAGGAATATCACCAAATCTGTTCAGCCTGGCATTAATTCAATCAGCATAAGTGGATTTGAAGGTCTGAGCCAGGGTGCTTATACGCTAAGAGTGCAGATGGGAGGATCCATAATTAATAAACAGGTTATCAAAAGCAACAAATAAGAATACCAATTACTGAGCATTTATATAAATGCTAAACTCCTTTTATAAATCAGAAGCCCCCTGTGCAATACAGGGGGCTTCTTTATTAATTTAAATCACCCAGATGTTATCCTTGATTATCACGAAACATGTGCCGTATCATTTGCCAGGCTACTGGTTTCGATGGTTTGATTCTGCTCAACGTGGTGTTTTTTAAAGAAGCGCTTTTGAAATAATAGTATCACAATAACTCCTACCGAAATGGAGGCATCCGCAATATTAAAAATGGGAGAAAAGAAAGTAAACCGTTCCCCGCCCCAAAAGGGTATCCAGGAAGGAAGTGTTTTATCTTCAATAATGGGCAAGTATAACATATCTACCACATTCCCATGAAACAATGTGGCATATCCTTTTGACGAAAAACTTGCGAGGCCGCTATAGCCATTATAATCATTAGTGAGCGGGTCAAACAACATTCCCTTGTCGAAAATCAATCCATAAAACATGCTATCGATCAAGTTCCCTAAAGCGCCGGCGAAGATCAGTCCCACACAAACAATAAACCCCGTGTGATATTTTTTGCGGACGATACTTTTGATATAGAATACCCCAAATATTACCGCAACCAACCGGAATAAGGTTAGTGCCATTTTTCCCCAATCGCCCCCAAATTTCCAGCCCCAGGCCATTCCCGCGTTTTCAATGAAATAGAGACGGAACCAATTTGGAGCAATAGTGATATGTTCTCCGTAGTGCATATTGGTTTTTACCCAGATCTTCAATGCCTGATCAGCTATTATGATAGCCAGTATAATAAAAACAACCGTTCTTATCTTCACTTCAAAAAATTTAGTGGACAAATATAGGTAAAACAGAAGGTTTTAGCTGTTAGGTATTAGCTATTAGTCAAAAGCATCTTGTTAAAGTACATGGCTAACAGCTAATTACTAACCGCTAACTGCTTCTCTTACTCCTCAAAATACACCCTCTTTACACGCTGCGAAACGCCCGTTAATATTTCGTATGGAATGGTTTGGGCCCATTGTGCTACCTGGGCTACTGGAAGTTCATTGCCAAAAACAATTACATCATCGCCTTCCTTCACTCCCGGAATATCCGTAACGTCGATCATTGTCATATCCATGCAGATACTACCAACAATAGGTGCCAACTTTCCATTGACCCAAATCTTGCCGGCCCCATTACTCAGACTTCTCGGATAACCATCTGCATAACCGATACGTACTGTAGCAATCACAGAATCTCTTTTTACTAGTCCTCTCCTTCCATAACTCACCGTTTCCCCTGCCTTTAATTGCTTTATTTGTGCCACGGTGGACCGCAGGGTGGAAACTTCGGTAAGATTTTTTCGGTCATTATCTATACCATACAATCCAATTCCCAATCGAACCATATCCATTTGTAATTGTGGATGTCGGCTGATACCAGATGTGTTAGCGATATGTTTCAATACCGGGTAAGACAACAATCCCTGAACTTGTTGGCTCATGCGCAGAAAAAGAGCAGCCTGCTGATTGGTAAATTCATCCTGAACCGGATCTTCGCTTGCCACTAAATGACTGAAAACAGATTGAACTTTGAATACATTCGTTTTTAAGACTTCCAATAATACTGGTAATTCAGTTTCTGCAAATCCCAGTCGATTCATTCCTGTTTCCAACTCTATATGAACAGGGTATTGCTGGATTGCTTGTTTTTTCAAATAATTCTCAAACGCATACAGTATCGCTATTGAAAAAAGTTCGGGCTCCAGGTTGTATTGCAACAATACATCAAAGGCCGACTCATCAGGATTCATAATCATTATCGGCAACGTAATTCCCGCTTTCCGAAGTTCTACGCCTTCATCCGCATAAGCTACAGCCAGGTAATCCGCTTTATGATATTGCAGCACACTGGCGATTTCAAAACTTCCACTGCCATATGCGAAGGCTTTCACCATCACCATTAACCGGGTGCCTACAGAAAGTTGTTCCTGGTATTGCTTGAGATTACTTACTAATGCACTGAGGTTGACCTCCATGACCGTTTGATGTACTTTTTGTTCCAGCAAACGGTCGATTTGTTCAAACTCGAATATACGCGCGCCTTTAAGAAGAATCGTTTCGTCTTTAAAATGAAGATGCTGAAAATCTTTTTTAAATGCGTCAACAGATGGATAAAAAACGGTTTCCAGTTTTTCAACCTGTTTTAATTGTAATTGGTGTTGCGAAATGCGCTCACCAATTCCTATTAAGCGATCCACTCCACGTTGTTGTAAGGACTGAGCAACTTCCTGGTACAATTCCTTTTCTGATTTTCCACTCTGCAAAATATCGGAGAGGATAAGAGTATGTTTATCGTGTTGGCGTTGTTGCTGAAGAAAATCAAGCGCGATCTTCAATGAGCTTAAATCGGCGCTGTAACTATCGTTGATAATAGAGCAATGATTGATACCGTTCTTTAATTCGAGTCGCATGGCCACCGCTTCTAATTGCTCCATTTTCTTTGCAATAACCTTAGGCGATAATCCCATATGCAATAAAAGGCACCAACAATGAATGGCATTCTCTACCGACGCATTATCCGTTAGGGGGATAGTGATTTGTTGTTGTTGCCCCATCCAATCTGCGGAAATCTGTGTATTTCCATCTTCTTTATAAATGGTGAGTATCTGCAATGATGCTTCGGAAACGGTGCTCCAATTCACCAGTACAAAAGGTTTCGATCTTCCTTTATTTAATTGTTGCCATAATCCTGCGATGGCTTCGTGTATCTCGGGATAATCCTTGCAATAGATAAGCGCGTCAACGTCAGTGAATAGCCTGAGCTTTTCATTTACTTTTTGACGAATACTCATAAAATTCTCGCTATGCGCCTCACCGATATTGGTAAAGATTCCAATAGTAGGCTGAATGATCTTTTGCAGTTTTTCCATTTCACCGCTTTGTGAAATTCCTGCTTCAAAGATTCCGAGTTCATGCGATTTGTTCAGTGGCCATACACTGAGTGGTACACCGATCTGCGAGTTATAGCTTTTGGGACTTCGGATGATCCTGTAATTATCTTCAAGCAATTGATTGAGCCATTCCTTTACGATTGTTTTTCCATTACATCCTGTAATCCCAATAACCGGGATGGAAAACTGTTTACGATGCCAGGCTGCCAGTGATTGCAATGCCTGAAGCGTATCGCCTACCTGTAGAAAAATGGCACCGCTATATTCTTCTTCTATCTTATCGCTCACCACAAAACTTCTCACTCCTTTCTGATATAGTTCATTGATAAAGGAATGGCCATTGCGCCGCGGACCTTTTAGCGCGAAGAAGAGCGAGTCGGCAGGAAACAAAACCGTGCGGCTATCGATCAGCAGGTGCTCAATATTAGCGTCCGCATTTACAACAGTTTTACTGTTGATAATACCTGCAATATGTTGTATTGAATAAATCAAAGCCTTATAATAATTTCACAAGGGCAAAGAACCATCTTTTATATCCTCAGGTGCACCTTTCTTTTTATGATGCATTGAATAGAAAATGGATCCACTGATACAAAGCAATATGACCGCAAGGGAAATCACCACCTGAGTTGTTTTAGAAACCCATTCATTGATCCAATGCTCGCCGAGCATTTTAAGGCCAATGAACACCAAAACTATCGCAATGCCCTGTTGCAGATAATCAAATTTAGAAACCGCTCCTCTTAATAAAAAGAAAAGTGAGCGAAGTCCCAGTACTGCGAAAATATTGGAAGTATAAATTACGAGATTGTCCTTTGAAATTCCCATTACGGCCGGGATAGAATCCAACGCAAATACCAGGTCAATAGCTGCCAGCATCATAACGACAACGAATAAAGTGGTATAACCCCGTTTGCCGTTTTCAGTTACTACATATTTTCCATTGCCATCGTGCGGAACTAAGGGCAGAATTTTTTTCATAAAACGATAAACCTTCGAATCGTGCGGATCGAATTCTTCATCGTCGTTGGTCGTAAACATTTTATAACCCGTATAAACCAGGAAAACACCAAAAATGTAAAGCACCCAGCTAAATTCGTTTACCAGGGCCACGCCAACAGTAATAAATATGATCCGGAAAATAATGGCCATCAGGATACCGATCAATAATACCCTTCCATAAAACTCCTCTTTTACCCGAAACGAAGTGAAGATGAGTATGAATACAAAAATATTATCGATACTAAGGCTCCATTCCATCAGGTAGGCGCTTACATATTCCAGCGCCATTTGCTGCCCGTTTTCCAGCCACATGAACACAAAGAATCCTAATGCGAGTGCTACCCAGAACATTGTTTGAAACAACGCCTGACGGATAGTAATCTTCTGATCTTTTTTGCTGAGTAGTCCGAGATCGAATACCAGTGCCAGCACTAATACAATTCCAAAAACGAGATATGTGATCTGATCTGTAGTCATTTGATGGTTATGGGTTCAAAGATACGGGAACGTGAA
>Ga0190274_10001183_pt1 | contig 15364 bp, 14 predicted proteins | sample Popmic531T_FD_133002 | JGI IMG/M metagenome (GOLD analysis project Ga0190274, IMG submission 133002) | Populus adjacent soil microbial communities from riparian zone of Yellowstone River, Montana, USA - 531 T | ecosystem: Environmental > Terrestrial > Soil > Riparian zone | place: USA: Montana...
TCCCGGAATGTCCCTGCACGCCTTTACAAGTTTCGCAAGTCTTTTATTTTTAAGAGTGACATGATGATGTACCCCTTTTTTTCCCTTGAATGAAAAATGCAGCGTGCTCCCGCTTATTTTCACATGCCGGTTCTTCATGGTAGTGAGGCCATAGGATCCGTATTCCTTTTCATATTCGTTGTTGCCAATGCGTATGAATGTATGTTCCATCAGGCTGATCACTGTCGCAATTACTTTTTCTTGTGTGAGCTCGCTCTTGCCAATGTCTTTTTGCACTTTTTCTCTCAACTGCGGAAGGATTTTCCCAAACTCAACCATACGGTGGAACTTCGTTTCATTCCTGTGGTGATTCCAAAGTGTATGATACCTGTATTGCTTTCTTTGCCTGACATCGTAACCGGTTACCTGTAAATGTCCGTTATCATGTCGGCAAATCCATACCTTTTCCCAGGCCGGGGGAATCACCAGCTTTTTAATTCTTTCAATCTCGGCTTTGTCCTCAATTTTTTTTCCTGAGAAATAATATGAATAATATTTTCCGGATTTTTTTCTTTCAATACCGGGTTGGGAATCGGATACATAAACAAGGTCAAGCGCCCGTGCATACTTCGCAGGTTCATTGATCAGCGCATGTACTTTCCTTGCAGCTGTCATTTTATTTCCGGTATTTCTTTCGTAGAACATTTAAAGTATATATAAACATTGCACTGCAGGCTTTCTCTTTTATCTCCAATGGACTGCCGCTGAATTTTTTCTTATCCCTGAATAGTTTTCCTTTTAAATAAACTGAAATGAATACGGTTCCGACCGGTTTTTGTTTTGTTTCTGATCCACCCGGTGCAGCCAACCCCGTGATTGCTGCTGAAACATCGGTTCTCATTTTTTTTGTAAGATGTTTGGCTAAATTGTCTGTGACCTGCCTCGATTCTGCAGTGTATTTTTTTATCGTTTGAGCCGGAATTTTCAGCAACCCTTTTTTTACCGAGGTATCATAGCATACAATGCTGCCTGCAAAAACCTCCGAAGTTCCACTCACATTTCCAAGACGCATGGCTGCCATGCCACACGTCATGCTTTCTGCAAAGGCAATCGTAAGGTGATGGTCTTTGAGAAAATCCAAAAGTTTTTGCTCAGGTCTTTTCATCAGAATGCAGTATGGAAAAAGTTATGCCTGATATGGCATGCTTTTACTTTTTCAAAAAATAAAAACAAACATCATGGCTAAATATTCTAAAAAAGCCCAGGACAAAGTAGAACAGGTAATGCATGAAAGAAAACATGGAACCCTGAAATCAGGGAAAGATGGTAAAGGAGGAAAAGTGACAAGCCGCAAGCAGGCGATTGCCATCGGGTTAAGCGAGGCACGTAAAGCAGGCGCAAAAGTTCCAAAGAAAACTTAGTTGCTTCCCTCCACTCTCATTGGCAGATTGCTTCGCTTCGCTCGCAATTTTTTACACAATTAATTTTCAGTGTACTTTTTCTTCTACGAAAAAAATTTCGACACCATTTTAATTTAGCGAACACATCTCCTTTTGAAGCGGCATAAATTTTTATTTGCTCCTTCATTCAAAAACTTTTTTCTAACAATCTAAATCAAAAGCAATGGATAACATCAAGAAAGAAAAAGAGGATGACAAGACCTCTAAGAAAGTTGGATCATCCATGACTTCTTCTGAAACCACTTCGGCTTCAATGAAGTCTGATTCCACAAAGAAGGATGACAAAACTACAGGCAGCGAAAGCGGCTCAGGCTCTGCTTTCGGAAACTCACAAGGTTCACAGTATGGTCAGGGAAATTCCCAATCAGGCCAAGAGTCTTCGCAGTATGGCCAAACCGGAAACCAGTATGGTCAAGGTTCTTCAGTTCCGTACAGGGGATCACAGTACGGTCAGAGTTCAGGTCAGTACGGATCGAAAGGATCGGGACAGCATGATGGCAGTTCGCAGTATGACCAAAGTCAGCAGACTTCACAGTATGGCCAGGGCTCTAGCATGCAAAGAGGATCTGAATACGGCCACAGTCAGTATTCCGGTCAGTATGGAACAGGGATGAGTTCAGGACAATACGGAACGGAGCGCACATCTGGTCAATACACATCAGGCCAGGGTTCAAATGAAGAAAGGCGTTTTGGAAACCAGGGTTCCTTAGGAAACACTCCATCAGAGTATGGCGGTTCACAGGGATTTGGGATGTATGAACAAGGTCGTGGAACCAGCAATTACAACCAGGAACAAGGGGCAGGACAATATCATCAGCAGCAGTACCAGCAAGGGAATCCATATCACTATGGATCTTCTGAAGGCGGTTATGCGCAAGGATATGAAGGCCGCGGCGGATACTATCAGCCATACCGTGGCAACCAGGGAATGCATCCTGGAGGATATGAGGGCTGGCCGAATCAAAATCCTTACAGGCGTGAGTGGAATGACGGCAACCGCGGATATGACCGTGGAGGTTACCAGGGTTATCCATCAGGCAGAAACGGTGGCTATGGCCGCAGCTATGGCGGTGAGAGTCCACGCTATCCTTCCCGCGGCAATGATTATGAATATGGCCGTGGAATGAGCAGCCGTTGGGACGACAACCGCGGAATGCGCAACTATGATGAATATGATGGCGGTGATTATGGTAGTTACCGACAAAATTATAACGAAGAGAGCGACACAGAACGATATGATTCACGCCGGGAAAACCGGGACAGGGATCGCGGAAACAGGGGATACCGCTGGTAAGTCATCCTTGACTTTTGATGATCAGGATCAGCAAATCCTGTTGACCATCCGTCAAACGACGGATGGTTTTTTTATGGTTAGTTACAACCACACAATAGATTTTAGGGATAGGTTTTTTCGGGATTCAGAAAGAATATTCTAATATAATAGAAATTCTGTTACCGTAACCTACCGTTTAAACCGTACCCTACAGTTTAAACCATAACCTACCGTTTAAACCGTTTCTCACCGTTTAAACCAGAACTCTCTTCCCCCTGAGTTTTTAATTTTATTCTGCTTTTCAAATTCATTCTCCACAGATCATTATTTTTGTAAATTAATTTCAGATAAATGAAATCAATTTCAGAAGAAATAATCAAAACTATTTCTATTCATGCAAGGGCATTGCAGGAACTGAATGAATCATCCTCATCGCTTCATCCTGCCATTGGCAAATGGAGCAAGAAAGAAGAACTCGGACATTTGATTGATTCGGCTCAAAATAATTTGCGAAGGTTTATAGTAAGCCAGTATGAGCATGAGCCACATATAATTTACAACCAGGATAAATGGATCAGCATAAATAATTACAATGCACTCCCTGTTTTGCAGCTTGCAAGATTATGGTTGCTTCTGAATCAGCAAATTGCTCATGTGCTGTCAAACATATCTGAAGCTGATGCACAACTGAAGTGCAATACAGGAAAGGGAAAAGATGAATTCCATACGATTGAATGGCTTGCTGAGGATTACCTCAAACATGTCAGGCATCACCTGCATCATATTCTAGAATTGGAACCGGTTCCCTACTAAAAATCTTTTCTGGTTTAATGGATAAAGGTGACTTTACATTCTTATTACCTCGAACCGGATTTTTTCATTTCCAATTTCTGAAAAGTAAATTCCTGAAGGAAGCTGTGAGGTATCAAAAGTGATTTGAGTTTCAGCATTGATACTTTTGCTGAAGATTATTTTACAATCCTGACTGCTGCCTAAGAGGTTATAGACTTTAATTTTATCATTGAGTTTTCCACTTTCAGGGATCAGGAAAGTGATGTTGTTGAATGCAGGATTCGGAAAAACTAAAGGCCTTACTTTTTTAATTTGTTCGATTGAAGTTACATCATTAAAGCAAAGCAATGAATCGTTCACGCCTGTATAATAATCAAATGGAATTGCATTGATTTGAATATTGACGTCAAGTGGAAATGGAGTTACTGAATAGATAAACTCGGGATAAGACGCTGAAAGTGTATTTGCAACGACGTCGAAAGTATTGCATGCCGATGTAACAGGAAATCCCGGAATATAATTCGAAGCATAAAATCCTGCAGTGCCACTCATGTCGGCTCCCGAAAAAACATAATTACCCGAGCTGAGCATTGAAGTATTATAAATGAGAATCTGTCTGCCTGCTGAAGTTGTGTCTCCCTGAACCAATGCGTCCGTCACAGCACCATTGGTATCTGCAGAAACAACATATCCATAAAATGCGCCGGTTGAAGAATATGAATCTGTAGTTCCAGTCATCAGGATTTCGTTGGTGTTGGAATTAAAGTCGACACCATAAAGCCAGTCGTTAAGTCCGGCCCCATAAGTTTTCATCCAGTTCACGGTACCAGAGGAATCAATTTTGAAAAGCTGGAAATCCATAAGTCCGAGATTTGCGGCCCCAGGGTAGTCACAATGTCCACTCAACAATATATTTCCGGATGGTAATTCTTTTGCAAACAGGAACTTGCTATGCTGTGGAACTCCCGGGTCATAATCGAACATTTTTGTCCATATCATATTTCCAAGGGAATCAAAACGTATTGCCGTCGGCACCACCTGTTCAAATCCAAGCGTAACACTTCCTGTAAGGAGGATATCATGATTGCTGAGTTCGGTGATAAACACGGGATCAAGTGAAAGAAGCGCATTCGACATTTTACAAAATTGAATGACGCCGTTTGCATCGGTCTTTATCACGAATGAATACCAGTTGCCCGAAGAGAACTCGTAATTATTTCCGCTGAAGAGGAATTCGCCACCGGGAGTCACCGATGCGGTTTTGAAAAAAAGGTCATTCCCCGGAAAAATAAAATTACGTTGCCAAAGAACATTCAGGTTGTCGTCTGCTTTTATAAGAAATGAAGTGAACAGGGGAGATGCTGCAGTATCTGTGCTTCGGGTATAACCGGCGAAGAAGTAATCTGTTCCGAGTCGCATCGCCTGGACACATACGTCATGGAACATCGGCTTACCCATGAGTAGTGTGTTCATTATTGTTCCGTTACTATCAGTTTTTATAATTACCGTTTCGCCGTCACCCATCACACCGATTTCTGCATTTCCAACGATCAATGTTTCCTGTGTGTTATTGTTGTGAAGCGTGCGTGCAACTCCATTATATGACATCACATTGTGCGAAAACAATTTTTCAAAGGAAAAAGGTTGAGCAATGAGACTCACCAGCGGTATCATCAGGAAGAAAGTGTGCAGTAAAAATTTTTTCATGGAAAATAAAATTAAAACTTGCCACGAATTGCACGAATTGACACCAATTATTTTTATGAAAATCTGCTTAGAGTAAATTAGCTTAATCATTGGCTAACTGACACGTAAAATTAACGACTGTTAAAGTATTCTTGCAATTAAAAATTGTTAAAAGAATACAAGTCTACCTGGAAATGAGTGTAGCAGGACGTTCGTCCTGACAAAAAAATACCGAGATAAAGAATGTCAAACGTTAAATGTCGGGACTGATGTCCAGACAGCACTTTATTCAGCTTTCGATTTGACAGCTGATAAGATCTGATCCAGCGTCATCGGATCTTTCACAAGTACTTCGCGTGCTTTGCTGCCTTCGAATGGCCCGATAATCTTTGCCGATTCAAGTTGGTCGATGATTCGACCTGCACGGTTGTAACCTAGCTTTAACCTTCGCTGAAGCAAAGAAGCAGATCCCTGCTGATGCTGAACTACAATTTGTGCAGCATCTTCAAAGAGCGGATCACGGTCATCCAGATCCACGTCTCTTGAACCTTCGCCTGCCTCTTCAATGTATTCTGGAAGAATATGTGCATCAGCATAGCCATGCTGGTTGCCAATGAAACTTGTGATACGTTCCACTTCAGGTGTATCTACAAAAGCACACTGCAGGCGAATCAAATCGGCACCGGTTGACAAAAGCATATCACCCCGGCCGATCAATTGATCAGCACCGCCTGAATCGAGGATGGTGCGGGAGTCAATCTTTGACGTAACACGGAAGGCAATACGTGCCGGGAAATTTGCTTTGATGGTACCTGTAATAATATTTACTGAAGGACGCTGCGTAGCAATGATCAGGTGAATACCAATGGCACGGGCCAGTTGTGCAAGGCGAGCAATCGGTGTTTCAATTTCCTTTCCGGCCGTCATGATAAGATCTGCAAATTCATCCACTACAAGCACGATGTATGGAAGGAATTTATGGCCGTTGTTGGGATTCAGTTTGCGTGCGATGAACTTCGCATTGTATTCCTTGATGTTCCTCACTTCTGCATTCTTCAGCAACTCATAGCGCTGATCCATTTCAATGCAAAGTGAATTCAATGTATGTACAACTTTCTTTGTATCGGTGATGATCGGCTCCGCTTCTCCCGGAAGTTTGGCAAGGAAATGCCGTTCGATGGCCCGGAACAAAGTGAGCTCCACTTTCTTTGGATCTACAAGCACAAACTTTACCTGGCTCGGATGCTTTTTGTAAAGAAGTGAAACAAGCAGTGCATTCAGTCCGACTGATTTTCCCTGACCGGTAGCGCCTGCCATCAGGAGGTGAGGCATCTTGGAGAGATCGGCAACGTAAACTTCATTGGAAATCGTCTTGCCCAATCCAACCGGTAATTCCATTTCAGCGTTCACGAATTTCTCTGAAGCAAGAATCGTTTTCATCGGAACGGTCTCAGGCTTCTGGTTCGGAACTTCGATACCAATGGTTCCTTTGCCTGGAATAGGAGCGATGATGCGGATGCCAAGTGCAGAGAGACTCAATGCAATATCGTCTTCCAGGTTTTTGATTTTCGAAATGCGGACACCTGCCTGTGGAACAATTTCGAACAGCGTAACAGTAGGTCCGATGGTAGCTTTGATTTTTTCAATCCCGATATTGTAATGCCCCAATGTTTCAACAATCCTGTTTTTATTTGCTTCAAGTTCATCCCGGTTTACTTCAAGCTTTGTCTCTCCATAATTTTCCAGGAGATCAAGCGTTGGATACTGGTATCCTGAAAGATCGAGTGTAGGATCGTAATCGCCTTGTGCATGCGGCAATTCTTCATTGTCGGCAATAACAGCAGGTTCCTCTTCAAGGATAGATGCTACTTCCATCGGGATTGCATCTTCATCTTCTTCAAGTTCTGCTTCTGCTTTTTCAAGCTCCTCTTCGTTGATCGGTTCCAGCTCGATCTCATTTCCGGGTTCAGGAATTTCTTCCTCTTCTGTTTCTTCTTGAACCGCTTCAACCACTGCTTCCTTTGCAAGGTTAAAATTGATAAGACGCGGTGGTTCATCTGTGCGCTGTACGTTTTTCAGCTCAATGTTTTCTACTACTGCAGCTACACCGGGTTCAGGCATTTCTTCGGTTTCCGCATTTTGTTTCCGCATGAATGGAATATTAAAGCGACTACGAGGAATCCCGTCATTGAAAATACCAGCAATGCCCCCGCACCGATAAATCCAAGGGCTCCCTGGAGTGTTTGACTGATGTGATAACCATATCCGCCTCCGAATGCAAGAAGGTTTGAAGAATGTAAACAATAGGCGAGGAACGTTGGCAGCCAAACCAAGGTGAATAAAGAATACTTGATCGTTTTCCCGATTGGCAACAACCATGTATCGAACAAAATCCTGATGCCTGCGAGGAAGATGAGCAGCGGAAATACAAATGATGCGATGCCGAACCAGTTGTTTACAAATTGCAATGCCAGTACAGCCCCCAACTTTCCGAGCCAGTTTTCAACTTGAAGGGAATTGTTGAAGAGAAGATCCCATGCTGAAGTTGCTCCGGCCACTGCCTGGTCCTCACGCCATGTAAATAGGTTGGAAGTAAATGCAATGACCATAAAAAAAGACATAAGAATCAGCAGCAGCGCGCTTATCTTGTGCGTGCGCTCATCTGCAAGAAAATTCCTGAAGGCATGAATTCTGGCTTTCATACCCTTCAGTTTTTTAGGCTTTTTTTCCCGTGGCTCTTTCTTTTCTTTCGAGGATTCTTTTTCCTTTGGTCCATCCACTTCTTCCCATTCTTCTTCCTCAACCTCAACCTTTAACCGGTTTGCCTTTGATGCCATTTGATTAGTTTATGTAAAAATCAAAAATACCTTCCTGCCTTGCTGCAGTGTTTATAAATGGAATAAGATATGAACAACGTTTTCAAGAGAATAACTCCTGGTATTGACAGATATTTGACTGTACTTGGAAAATGTAATATTTGTAGAAGATTGGGTAAAATACAGAATACCTAATTTCGCCCCGATAACTATCGGGATCGAATAAATATTGAAGAAAGAATATTCAAATACTAAAGAAGCCGTCGTTGAGCGACATTTTTCAATGGAGTTTTTTAGATATTGAATATTATTCATTTTAATTTTTTTCGAAATTCGAAATTAGGTATTCGAAATTATTAAGTAAGTATCTTTGCCGGCACCTAAAGATTCTATTAATCAATGAATATGAAAAAAATTATCCAGTCTATTGCAGTCGTTGTCCTCTTTTTGAATTTTCAGCAAGTCAATGCGCAGGAAAAAATCAAGGAAGGCAAAGTCACTTTTGAAATAAAAATTGAAAACGAAGAAGAAATGAATGACCAGATGCTGGCCATGATGCCCAAAGAAATGGTTGTTTATTTCAAAGGTGATAACAGTCGCGGTGAAATGGATATGATGGGCGGTAAGGTGATCACCATCACTGATGGAAAATCAGGTGAGACCATTTCGTGCATGGACCTGATGGGAAAAAAGCAGGCTATCAAAACCACGAAGGAGGATGCAGATAAAGAAAGAGCAAAGATGGGCGACTATGAAGTGAAACATTCTGACGAAACCAAGGAAATTGCAGGGTACAAATGCAAAAAGGCAACGGTTATTTTCAAGGATGCTGAAAAAAGCGGGCCCATTGAAATATGGTTTACAAAGGAGCTCGAAGTTAAAAATTCAGAAAAGTATTCCTGGAAAGGCATTGATGGATACATGATGGAATTTTCCGTTAACCAAAAAGGGATGGGAATGAAATTCACATGCACCGATGTGAAAAAGCAGGATGTGAAAGACGACATGTTTAAAATTCCGGAAGGCTATACTGTTATCACACAGGAGGAAATGATGAAGCAGTACGGAAGGTAAAGCCGATTTGAAAATGTGTCGATTTGAAAATGTGCAGATGATACAGACAAATCAAATCCGTGAATCTTCAAATCATCAACTAAATTGCCAATAGCCAATAGCCAACTTGCTACAAAAATTATTCATACAGAATTACGTCCTGATCGACTCTCTCGAGCTTGACCTGAGCAAGGGACTCAACATCATCACCGGTGAAACAGGTGCAGGTAAATCCATTCTGCTTGGGGCATTGTCGCTGATACTTGGTGAGCGAGCCGATAAAAGTGTTCTCCTCGACATAGAAAAAAAATGTGTGGTTGAAGGCATATTCAGCACGGAGAATAATGACGTAAAAAAGTTTTTCAGAAGTGAAGGACTGGATTATGAAAGCCAGTTGATCTTAAGAAGAGAAGTGAATGCCGAAGGAAAGTCGAGGTCGTTTATCAATGATACGCCGGTTTCTCTTTCGCAGTTGAAGGAACTGAGTCAGCTCATTGTAGATATCCATTCACAGCATGAGACGTTGTTTTTACGCCGGCAGAAATTCCAGTTGTCGGTGGTTGATGCATTTGCGGGAAATGAAAATGATCTTCTAAAGTATGGCGTTGATTTTTCGGAATATAAAACAATTCAATCAAGGCTTTCTGCTTTGGAGGAAGCAGAAAAAAAATCAAAAGCTGACCAGGACTATTTCCAGTTTCTCTTTAATGAACTTGATGAAGCATCATTGAAGGCAGGTGAACAGGAAAAACTTGAAGAGGAACTGAACACCGGTACGCATGCAGAAGAAATCAAATCAAACCTGGATACTGCTTATTCCGGTTTGGCAGGAAACGAAGACAACTTGCTGAACAGGATTTCAAAAATTCAATTACTGCTCCAGTCTTCTGCAAAACATTCGACTGCAATAAATGAATTGGGCGAAAGGTTGAAAAGTGTATCCATAGAGTTGAAGGATATTTCAAATGAGGCAGACAGGCTTGGCGCTGAAGTGGTATCTAATCCCAGAAGAATGGAAGAAATCCAGCTGCGCCTGGATGAAATTTACCGTCTGGAACAGAAGCACAGAATTTCAACTGTAACTGAGCTGATTGCAATAAAGGCTGACCTGGAGGAAAAATTAAAGGGCATTGCATCGATTGACGATGAATTAGAAAGCTGCAGAAATTTACTCATGGATAAAAAAAATAGCCTGACAGCTGCTGCGAAAAATATTTCTGTAAAAAGAAAAAATGCTATCCCTAAGGTTGAAAAAGAAATTACGAGGTTGCTTGCTGCTGTTAACCTTCCTCACGCTGTATTGAAAATTGAACAGGTGATTGCTGAAGAAGAAAAATTTACTGCCGATGGAATTGATTCCATCCAGTTCCTGTTTTCGGCCAACAAAGGCGTTCCTCTCCGCAACATAGAAAAAGCTGCTTCCGGTGGCGAACTGAGCAGGTTGATGTTGTGCATCAAAGCTGCAGTTGCCAAACTCGTTTCATTGCCGGTAATGATCTTTGATGAAATTGATACCGGCATAAGCGGTGAGACTGCACTGAATGTTGCAGCCGTTTTGAAACAACTTTCGCGTAACCATCAGTTGATTGCAATTACACATCTGCCCCAGATTGCCGGCAGGGGAGACCAGCACTATTATGTATTTAAGCAGGTAGCAGGAAAGAAAACTTCAGCGCATGTCAAATTACTTACACGTGATGAACGGATTGTTGAGATTGCAAAAATGCTGAGCGGAGATAAACCAAGTGCAGGAGCTGTCGAAAATGCAAAGGAACTTTTAAAGAACTAGTTGGCGAAAAAAAATACCAGCCACTAATTTCACAAATTATCTCGAATTTAATTCCGGTTTTTTTAATTCATAAATTCGCGCAATTCTTTACAAACTATTATCGCAACCTATTAGCGGATGTAAAAGCGATTTGATATTATCGCACTTTAGAATAAACACCTCACCCAATGACTAACATATTAAAAGGAAAGCGTGGCATTATTACCGGAGCCCTGGATGCGAATTCAATTGCCTGGAAAGTAGCCCAACGATGTCACCAGGAAGGAGCAGTTTTCACACTCACCAATGCGCCTATTGCAATGCGCATGGGCGAAATAAAAAAACTGGCAGAGGAAACAGGTGCGGAGATTATCCCTGCTGATGCAACGAATGTGGATGAGCTTACAAATTTGTTTTCCAAATCCATGGAAACAATGGGAGGCAAAATAGATTTCGTGCTGCACAGCATCGGCATGAGTCCCAACATCAGGAAAAACAAACCATACAACGACCTCGATTATAATTTTTACCAGAAGACCCTTGACGTTTCAGCGCTTTCGCTGCATAAAATGCTGAGTGTAGCATGGAAGCTCGATGCGTTGAATGAATGGGGGAGCGTGGTGGCACTTACTTATATCGCCGCTCAGCGAGTATATCCTTTTTACACCGACATGGCTGAAGCAAAAGCAATGCTTGAAAGTGTGACGCGCAGCTTTGGATATCACTATGGCAAAAATAAAAAAGTGCGGGTCAATACTATTTCCCAATCCCCGACAATGACCACGGCAGGAAGCGGCATTGCAGGCTTCGAAACTTTTTATGGGTTTGCCAACGAGCTTTCACCTTTGGGAAATGCAAGTGCAGATGCCTGTGCAGATTATTGTGTTTCACTTTTCAGCGACCTCACAAGATATGTAACCATGCAGAATCTTTTTCACGATGGCGGTTATTCCAACACCGGCATCAGCAATGAGATCATGGCGAAATTTTCAAGGTGATTAAGTGACTAAGTAACTAGGTGACTAAGCTCATTGTCTCACCCAATTACCTGATCAACACTTTCCCGGGCTTCATTTTATTTTCGCCGGGAACCAGGAAATAAATTCCGGGTGAAAGACATGAAACATCCAGTTCAATTTTTTTTCCGCTGAATGCAACGTTCATTATTTCTTTTCCATTTTCATTGAACAGTACCGCGGTTTTAATTCCGGAATTTCCGGTATTGATATTGACCTTGTCTGACGCGGGATTCGGGTAGAACGACCAGTCATCACCAGGTTCATTGCTAATGGGCACTGCATTAATCAACACTGTATCTGGCGTATATTCATACATATCAGCAAGTGCATTGAAGCCCGGATCAGAACCGCCGAAAACATATCCCTTTAATCCGATTGTAAAACTTATTGGATTGGCGCGCTCTGCACCAGCCAATGAACTTCTTTGCGTCCAGGTATTATCAACTACGTCGTATTCCCATAAATCATTTTGAATGATGGCGCTGACATAACCGCAGCAGATGTACCCGTATTCACCGATGGAGAATGCACAGCCGTCACTCCGGCCTTGAGTTGAGACATCTGCTTTTTGTGTCCAGGTATTTGCAATGGGATCAAACTCCCAGCAATCTAAAACACCACCTCCTATATAACCGGTGGCCAGGTATCCTTTATCGCCGATTGAAAACCCGACAGCACTGCTGCGGGCCTGGGTGATGTTCAGCTTTTGTGTCCAACTATCGCTAATAGGATCATATTCCCATACGTCAGCGAGGTCGATGCTTCCATTGTACCCGGTGGCAATGTATCCTTTACCGCTTACTGAAAATCCCAGCGTATAGCTGCGCACTTGTCCGGGAAGAGAGGACTTCTGACTCCAGGAATTTGAAAGCGTATCGTAACACCACAAGTCATTATAAAAATTTCCATTACCCGCACCACAGCTTACATAACCTTTGTCACCAATCGAAAATGCTCCCGCACCGTTTACGCCTCCACCTGGATAATCTGCGATTTGAGAATAAGAATCAGTTGCTGGATCGTATTCCCAAAAATCTTTCAGCTGGGACTGAACCGCACTGAAATCAGTTCCGATGCCAACATATCCTTTGTTTCCAATACTGAATCCGGCGCCAGCCATGCGCGCAAAACCGGTAAGGGATGATTTGGCTGTCCAATGATCAGGTTGGGCATTCACAAAGCATATATAGAAAGTGCCTGTGAGCAGGAGCAAAGTCTTTTTCATGGCAATGAATTGAAGTACAATGCTAAAGAAAATCAGTAAACGGTAGACAGTAAACAGTTAACAATGACCCTCGTTTCGAAGTTGCCAGTTACCATTGCCTTTGGCCTTTAGCTATTGGCCGTTAGCTAGTAAACAATAGACAATTCGTAATTCGTATATTCGTTGGATTCCCATTCGTTATTCCCTGCCCGACTGATTCGGTCAGGCGGGGATGGGGTCATCCCAACGCCCAAATTACACTACTTAGTATGTAGCTTTCATAAGCTTATCAAGCTCAGCAACCTTATCCATGAAACCTAACTTGTGGTAACTGTTCATCAGGTTGCGGATCACGCGCTGTATCATATCGCGGTTGGTGCAGGGTTCGTAGAAACTTTTTTGCTGTTTCAGGTTCAGCTGTTTTAGAAACTCATCCACTTCGCGCTTGTTGAAAATATCTCCTTTGCTGAATGGGTTGATATAGAACAGGATTCCGTTTAGTTCTTTATCAGGCACCAGTCCCATCATGCTTTGCTCGTCCTTATAGCAAAGTATAAAGTGCTCGGGAAGATTTACACCATATACAGGGATTTCAGCACTGCGGGCAATTTCCATGTAGAGGATGGAAAGCATGAGCGGGTTTGCCTTCTTGGTTTCAAGGGCAATGTTGATGAATGAATTCTGCGGCGCATGATAATTCTGCGTGTTGCCGCTGAAACCATGCAAATCGAAAAATATATGGTTCAGCACTTTGATCTGCTCGAGGGCAGTCAGGTTCGGGTTCATCTCCAGCCATGCATCCTTTTTTAACTGGTCAATCAGTTTCATTACAGCATCTTCATTCAGATCTGCATACTGGTAACGCGCAACGAGCAGACAGCCTTTGATCAGGTCCACGCAACCGGTCTGGGACCAGACACGCAATTGCTGCTGCAGGTCTTCGAACTGGATGTTATGAATGATCTCCTCAATTCTTTTCTGCATCAACGAGTCGAGTGACTTGCTCCAGGCATTTTCAAGCATCGGGATCACGTCTTTCCCAAGAGTCAGGAGTTTGGTTTTAATCTGGTCGAATATCTCCGAATCCCTGTCGTCCAGGAGACGGATCATTGCGTTGATTTCTGTCTTTTTAATGTTTGTTGGCGCTGTCTTCTTCATACTTATGGGGAATGGAATTTTTTGTTCCACTTTCTACTCAAAGGTATCGCTGGAAGATTCGCATTTTCAGCAACACTTATCAACAGAAAAATGTTCGAATCGGAAGAGCCCATGATTTTCAGTACATTTGCCTGTGAATTTCCACTGTATAAAAATAAACCTTTTAAAACTTTTTGATTCATAGCTCCCGGTATTTGTAACTTTTACTTTACATTGTTAATATATTTGCGGGCGCTGGAACTTTAACAAATCTGTCAACTTATAATTACACTCAATATTAATGAAAAAAATCTTTCATGTTTTATCCTTATGTCTGTTTTCAGCCTTTTCCTGGGCACAAAACATTCCTTTATTATGGGAGTCACGTTTCGCAGGAGCCGGTGATAACAGCGATAAATTCAACAAAATCATTGCAGTACCCGGTGGCGATTATGTAGCTGTAGGGTTCACCACCCGAAATGGAAGCTACAAGGATTTTCTCACAGTGAAGATCAGTGGGACAATTCCATATGATACTCTTTGGACACGGACAAAAGGAGTAAATGATGGCGACGATGAAGCCATATCCTGTGCAGCCGATGCTTTGGGGAATATTTACGTAACTGGCTACCGCGATGGTGGAAATACCAAGGATGATATCTATTCAATAAAGTATGATCCTTCAGGATCTGTTCTTTGGGATACTGCATTCAACAATCCCGTAGATTCCGCATTGCTCGATGAGCGTCCAGTGGATTGTGGCATTGATCCATCCGGTAATTTTATTATTGCAGGCTGGACTGAATGGGGCACATGGGCAACGAACCAGAATGACTTCCTTGTTTTGAAATACGATTCCAATGGAGCGCTTGTTTGGAGGACCCGCTATAACAGGAGCGGTTACAGAGATGAAGCAACAGCCATGGCGATTGATGCACTTGGAGATGTGTTTGTGACTGGCAGGTCTGCTGTAGGAATAGATGACGATTGGGTTACAATGAAACTGAGTGGATCTACAGGAGCTCACATTTGGTCACCTGTAAAAATATACAGCAGCGGAAACGGGGATGACAGGCCGGCTGATATTGCTTTGGATAGCGGGGGAAATCCTGTGGTAACCGGTCGTTCAGATGCAGGCACATACGATGTATATAAAACCCTCAAATATTCCTCTGCA
>Ga0190274_10001184_pt1 | contig 15355 bp, 16 predicted proteins | sample Popmic531T_FD_133002 | JGI IMG/M metagenome (GOLD analysis project Ga0190274, IMG submission 133002) | Populus adjacent soil microbial communities from riparian zone of Yellowstone River, Montana, USA - 531 T | ecosystem: Environmental > Terrestrial > Soil > Riparian zone | place: USA: Montana...
TGTGGGCATTGACCAGGGCCAAGGCCGGCGATGCTGCGGACGAGATCATCGGCAAGGCTGCAGCGGCGGGGTACGATGCTGAACGGTTGAGGCCGTTTTTCTCTTAGTTTCTCCTCCCCTGCATTTGCAGGGGAGGGGGACCGCACGAAGTGCGGTGGAGGGGGCTCTTGAGGCAAAGAAGCCCCTCCACCAGCCTTCGGCTGGTCCCCCTCCCCTCGAAATCGAGGGGAGGATTTAGATGGCGTCGCTGCCGCCCATCGACGTGCCCAGGGGCGCGACCGGCGAAGGCGCGTTCGACGCTCCGGCCGAGGAGCTGCGCGGGGTTGTGTTCGAGACCCTGCTTCGCCTCGGCGACGACAGCCTGGTCCTCGGCCAGCGGCTCGGCGAATGGTGCGGCCACGCGCCGTCGGTCGAGGTCGATCTCAGCCTCGCCAATATGGGCCTCGACCTGATCGGGCAGGCGACCTTGTTCCTCAACGCCGCCGGCGAGGCCGAAGGGCAGGGGCGGGACGGCGACTCGCTCGCCTTCCGCCGCGACGTGCTCGATTTCCGCAATTGCTGGCTGGTCGAGCAGCCCAATGGCGATTTCGCCCAGACCATGGCGCGGCAGTTCCTGTTCTCGACCTGGCAGAAGATGCTGTTCGAGCATCTGACCGCGTCGAGCGACGAGACCATCGCAGCGATCGCCGCCAAAGCGGTCAAGGAAGTCACTTACCATGCCGAGCTTGCCGCCGAATGGGTGGTCCGCCTCGGCGACGGCACCGGGGAGAGCCGGCGGCGGATGATCGAGGGCCTCGACTGGCACTGGCGCTTCGTCCCGGAGCTGTTCGAGATGGACGAGATCGCCGCCAAGGCGGCCGAATGCGGCATCGGCGCGGACGTCGCGAAGTTCCGCGCCGATTACGACGCCCGCATCCGCGCCGTCCTCGCCCAAGCCACGCTCGAGCCGCCCGCCGACCAGCGCCCGATCCTCGGCGGCCGCCGCGGCCACCACAGCGAGCATCTCGGCCACCTGCTGGCGGTGATGCAGTACCTCCCACGCACCTATCCGGACGCGACATGGTGACGATCCTAGACACCGACGCGGTCTGGCAGGTGCTGGAAAGCGTGGCGGATCCCGAAATTCCGGTCGTGTCGGTCGTCGATCTCGGCATCGTCCGCGACGTCGGGCCGAAGCGGGTAACGATCACGCCGACCTATACCGGCTGCCCCGCCACTCAGGTGATCGAGCGCGACATCCGCTCCGCCCTGGACGCGGCCGGCTTTCGCGACGTGTCGATCGAGACCGTCCTCTCGCCGCCCTGGACCACCGACTGGATCACCGAATCCGGCAAGGCCAAGCTCCACGCTTATGGCATCGCTCCGCCCTCGGCCGAGCGCACCGCGGTCTGCCCGCAATGCGGCTCCGCAGCGACCGAAGAGATCAGCCGCTTCGGCTCCACCCCCTGCAAGGCGCAGTGGCGCTGCCGCGACTGCCTGGAGCCCTTCGACCGGTTCAAATGTCACTGAAGGCCGTTCCCGTCATGCCGGACTCGATCCGGCATCCATCTGCCTTTTCAGCGGCCGAGAAGGTAAGGTGGACCCCGGATCCAGTCCGGGGTGACGACGAGGGAGCGCGCCCGTGAGCGTCGGCTTTCATACCCTCACCATCGCCGAAATGGTGCCGGAAACGGCCGATGCCCACTCGATCCGTTTCGACGTGCCCGAGGAGTTGCGCGAGACCTTCAAATTCAAGCCGGGCCAGCATTTGACCCTCAAGGCTGAGATTTCAGGTGAGGAAGTTCGCCGCAATTATTCGCTCTGCGTGGCGCCGCAGGACGGGCAGGTCATGGTCACCGTCAAGCGGATCGCCGGCGGCGCCTTCTCCAACTGGGCGAACGACAATCTCAGGCCCGGAATGGCCGTCGAGGTGATGCCGCCGCACGGCAGCTTCACCTGGGATTTCGAGCCGGGGGCGGCCAACCATTATGTCGGCTTCGCCGGCGGCTCGGGGATCACGCCGGTCATGTCGCTGCTGAAGACGGCGCTGCTGACCGAGCCGGAGAGCTGCTTCACCCTGATCTACGGCAATCGCGACAGCAGCTCGATCATCTTCCTGGAGGCTCTGGCCAAGCTCAAAAATCGTTTCATGGACCGGCTGCAAGTCCATCATTTTCTTGCCGAAGAAGTCGAGGAGTTCGAGCTGTTCAACGGCATGCTCGACCGCTCCAAATGCGACGAGATCCTGTCGGGCCTGATCGATCCCGAGGACGTCGCCGCCTTCTTCATCTGCGGGCCCGGCCCGATGATGGACGCCGCCGAGGAGGCGCTGAAGGCCAGGGGCGTGCCCTCCGACAGGATCCATCTCGAACGCTTCACCGCCGGCCGGCCCTCGGCCGCGCTGGAGGCGCAGATGCACGCGCTGACCCAGGAGGCGGCGGGACTCACCATGCTGGTCACCCTCGACGGCCGCAAGCGCCGCGTGGCCTTCGACGCCGAGGCCGGCAACGTCCTCGATTCCGCCCGCGCCTCGGGCCTGCCGGCGCCCTTCGCCTGCAAGGCCGGCGTCTGCGCCACCTGCCGGGCCCGGGTCGTCTCCGGCGAGGTCGAGATGGCGGCGCGCTACGGGCTCACCGACGAGGAGGTGGCGGCCGGCTACGTCCTCACCTGCCAGTCGGTGCCGAAGGGCGACGGAGTCGAGCTCGATTACGACGCCTGAGGGGTCACCCCTCGCTGCATGATCTCGACCACGCGCAGCGCCAGCGCCTCCGGCATGAACGGCCCGGCCGGATCGAACCAGGTATGGGTCCAGTTGATCATTCCGAAGAACAGCATCGTGTTCACCCGCGCGCCGCCGCCCGGAGCGATTTCGGCGATGACCGATTCCGCCGCCTCGATGATCCGCCGCTGCTTGGCGACGACGTCCGCGCGCCGTTCCGGCGGCAGGCTGTCCAGCTCGTTCAGCAGCACCTTGTGATGATTCTGCGCGCTCGCGTAGAGCCGCATGAACGCAACCGTCAGCGTCCGCAGCTTGTCGTCGGCGCTGCCGCTCGCGCAGGCCGTCTCCGCCGCCTCGGTCAGGGCATCGAGATGCTCGGCCATGACCGCGTAGAGGATGTCGTCCTTGGACGGGAAATAGTGATAGATAAGCGACTTGGAGGTCCGGCAGGCTTTGGCGAGCTCGGCCACCGAGGCGCCGGGGAAGCCCTTCTTCGCATATAGCCGCGCCGCCGCCGCGAGGATCGCCTCGCGGCGTTTGTCATAATCGGGGGATTGCGGCCGCGCCATGCCGCCATCTTAAGGCGGCGCGGCGCTCGCGGCTAGCGGCGGTTGTAGCTTGCCATGCCGGAAAGCGAGGTCGAGTCGTGATAGGCGATCGCCGCCCGGGTCACGTTCTGCATCAGCTGCATGCGCGTGCCGAGCGGAGTCGCGGTTCGGCCGATCATCACCGCCACCGCATAAGTGCGGCCGTCGGGCGCGGTCAGGATGCCGATATCGTTATAGCCGGCCTGGGTGGCGCCCAGCACCTGACCGGTGCCGGTCTTGTGCGCGATCCGCCAGCCCGGCGCGAGCCCGCCGGTCAGGCGCTGCGGCCCGGTCCGGGTCTGGGACATGATCGACAGCATCCGCTGGGTCGATCTCGGCGACAGCAGGTCGCCGCTGGCCAGTCGGGCGAGGCCCTCGACCAGTCCCTCCGGCGTGGCGCCGTCGATCGGATCGCGAATATAGCTCTCGAAAGCCTGGCGGCGGCGATCGACGGGCACGGCATTGCGCGCCGCATAGAAGGCGCGGCCGACCGAATAATCGGGCCGCCATTGGAGGCCGGCGATCTGGCTTTGCATCGCCCGTTCGCCCGGACCGAAGCGGATGCCCTCGATCCCGTTGCGGGCGAGCATGGCGCGCACGGCTTCGGGGCCGCCGGCGTGGCGGAGCACGATGTCGTTGCAGGTATTGTCGCTCTGGGTCAGCGCCCGGAAGATCAGGTTGTCGAGCGTGGTGTTGAAGCCGTTCGGGCCGATCTGCTGGGCGATCGGCTGGTTGAAAAGGGTCAGGTCCTCGCGCCGAACGGTGACCTGGCGGCCGAGGTCGAGCTGGCCGGCGTCGGCGCGGGTGAAGGCGGTCAGCGCCACCCAGAATTTGCTGACGCTCTGCTGCGGGAAATAGCGCTCGCCGTTCCAGCTCGTCGTCCAGCCGCTGTCGACCTCGCGGACGGCGATTCCGACCTCGCCGTCGAAGCCGCGGCCAAGCTCTCGGATGCGCGCCTCGAGGATGCGCTGTTCCGGGCCACTCTGGGCGATTGCGGGACGCTGAGGATATTGCGCCGATTGCGCGGGACCGATCCCGCCCGCGAGGCTCAGCGCCGCCAGCGCCAGCAGCCGCGCCACCCGTCCGTTCATCCCGCCCATCTTACGCCCCTTCACCCACCTGATCCCCAGGCGAAGCAATACGTATTGCGCGGTTTCTGTCAGCTTAATCGCGAATCGCGAGAGACGAGGCGTGCCCCGGACGCGCCGGACCGAATCCGTGGAATCACTTTGGAATCGCTTGCGGAATCAGAAGGTGAAGCGGGCGCTGATCCGGAAGTCGCGGCCGGCGAGCGGGGCATAGTCCTTGAGGAAGCTGGCATGGCGGCGCGCGTCGACGTCGATGAGGTTGTTCGCCGACAGCACGATCGCGCTGCTGTTGCCGCGCCCCCAGGGATGGAAGGCGAGGCTGGCATTGACCATCGTATAGCCGTCGGTCGAAGTCTCGAAGGCGGCGGTTCGGTCCTGATCGTCCACCCATTCGACCTCGACCCGGCCATTGAGATGATCGGATTGCGCCTCGATGCCGCCGAGCAGCCTGAGCGGCGGGATCCGCGGCGCGGGGCCGGCAGAATCGATCGTGGCGCGGACATAATCGGCGACCCCGTCCAGATTGATCAAGAATTCGCCGATTTGGCCGACATGAGCCGAAGCCTCGAACTCGACGCCGAAATAGCGCGCGTCGTCCTGCCGATACTGAAACACCGGCAGGTCGTCCTGGACGAGGCCGGTCGGCGCCTCGAAAATATAGCCGTTGAACCAATTGTGGAACACCGAGGCGCCGAAGGTGACGTCGGCGCCGGTGTGGCGAAGGGTCGCTTCGAGCCCCAAGCTCTTCTCCGTGCGGAGATCGGGGTCGCCGACCTCGAACGCCTGGGTGCCGGCATGCGGGCCGTTGGCGAACAATTCCTCGGCGGAAGGGGCGCGCTCGCTGCGGGCGGCGTTGATCCCGATCCGCCAGTCGCGGGCGAAGGCATAGCTGGCGCCGGCCGAGCCGGTGAACGCGTCGAAGCTCCGCCGCATGGCCGGGTTGCCGATGTCCGCGTCCGCGTCGGCGCGCAGTGCGCTATGCTCGTAACGCAGGCCCGCCTCCGCCTTGAAGGCGCCGCGGTCCAGAGTCTGCAGGGTGAACAGTCCGAGCTGGCGGGTCAGGTTGGGCGGCAGGAACTTCTCCTCGCCCTCCACCTCGAAATCGCGCTGAAAATATTGAGCGCCGAAACCGCCGCCCCAGCCGTTTCGGGTCGATTGCCGGGCTTCCAGCCTGCCCTCCCAGCCGGTGTTGAGGAAGGTGGTTGCGATCTCGCCGGTGTCCTCGATCTCGAAATGGCGATAATCGGCATAGCCGCCGCGGAACCGAACCGAATCGACGAAGCCATCGCCGGTATCGATCTCGGCGCGGGCATCGACGCGGGTCTGGGCGACGTCGATGTGGGGACCCTCCGCATCGACCGCGGGATCGAGCGAGTAGCGGATCGGCACGCCGTAGCGGCTGTCGTAGCGATTGACCGAGAAGCCGACATTGTTGTCGCCGTCGATCCAGGCGGCGCCGGCGGCGACGTCCCATGTTCGCGCGTCGGTGTTCGGGATCCGGCCGCGCAGGGTGGCGAGCTCCCGGATCTCGGCATCGGGGCTGGCCGCCGCCTGCTCGCGCAGCGCCCGGGCCAGCACGAAGCCGCCGATCTCCAGATCGTCGCTTCTGGAATAATTGCCGTCGAAATGAACGACGAAATTGCCGCCGACCGGGATGTCGATCGAGGCATTGGCGGAGCGCTCGTCCGCCGCAGAGCCGTAGGTCAGGATGCCCTCGGCATGCACCGCCTCTTCCGGCATCCGGCGCGGAATGCGGGCGTCGATGACGTTGACGACGCCGCCGATCGCGGACGAGCCGAACAAAAGGGCCGCCGGACCGCGCAGCACCTCGATCCGGTCGGCAGTGAGAGGATTGATGGCGACGGCGTGATCGACGCTGGAGCTCGAAGCGTCGAGGCTGCCGATGCCGTCGGTGAGCACCCGGACCCTCTCGCCCTGGAAGCCGCGCAGCACGGGGCGGGACGAATTCGGGCCGAAGGAGGTCGCCGAAACGCCGGGCTGGCGGGCCAAAGTCTCGCCGATCGTGGGCCTGAGCTCGCGGGTCAGCTCGTCGCCGCTGACCACGGCGGTACCGGACAGGATATCGCCGCGGCTGCGCGGGAAGCCGGTGACGATGACGTTCTGCTCTTCCGGCGCGTGATATTGGTCGGCCTGCGTCTGCGCGGCGCCCGCATCGGCCTGCTCGGCGCCCGCCTCGGGGGGCGATGCCGTTTGCGCGAAGACGGGGGAAGCAAAGCAGGCGGTGCCCGCCAGCAACAGGGCTCGAAGCAACACAGGTCCTTTCGGAAAACTTTGGCGACCTTGTAGTCCTCTGTAATGTTATATCAACTGCGTTAATCGCGCGCGACACTCGGTTCGTCGCTGGCGGGTTGCGACAAATCGGGACAAGTTCCGCCTCCGGTCGACAAAGTTTGGCGACAGGGGCGGCTCATAAGCAAAGCATCCACTGTTTCGTACCGAGGGAGGAAGTCTCATGAAGACCATCACTTTGCTGACCGGCGCGGCGTTGCTCGCGATCGCCGGGCCGGCCGCCGCCCAGGGCCCGGCCCCGCGCGGCGACCGCGACGCCGCAGTGACCCGCGACCAGGTCATCGCCCGCGTCGACGAGCGTTTCGCGCGGCTCGACGCCAATGACGACGGCCGGTTCACGCCCGACGAGGCGCGAGCGATGGGCGAGCAACGCCGGGCGCAGCGCGCCGAGCGGATGTTCGACCGGCTCGATCTCGACCATGACGGAAGCATCACCCGCGAGGAGATGGGCCAGGCCCGTGCCCAGCGTCAGGCCCATCGGAGCGAGCGGCGGGCGGAGGCCGGTCCCGGCATGCGCGGCCATCGCGGCATGCGCGGCATGCGCGGACATCATGGCCGCCGCGGTTTCGCGATGGGGATGCGCGGCGGGCGGCTGTTCGGCGAGCAAGGCTTCGCCACCCGCGAGCAGCTCCGCGCGCGGGCGCTGGCCCGCTTCGACCGCGCCGACGCCAATCATGACGGCACGCTGACCGCCGAGGAGCGCCGTGAGGCGCGGGGCGCGATGCGCGACCATATGCGCGAGCGGCTCCAGGAGCGCGGCGACGGCCGGAACTGAGCGATATTTCGTTCAATCGGGAAGGCGGGTCCGGTCGGGCCCGCCTTTTCGATATCCGCATCGAATATTTGGCGGACGGCTCACTGGACTGATCCAGAGCAAGTCGTTTCGGACGCATTTGTGCGACAGAGAGTTGGCTTCCCACTGACTATGGCAGGGAAGCGGGGGAACATGGTTTATTACAGGCTCTATCGGCTCGCCGAACCGGGCGGCAAGTTCGTGGGCTTCGAGGAGATCGAGGCGGCGGACGACGTCGAGGCCGTGCACCGGGCGGCGGAACATGCCGGTCCGCAGGCGCTCGAACTGTGGTGCGGCAAGCGCAAGGTGACGTCGCTGCCGGCCAAATCCTAGAAGCGGCCGGCCGCTTTCGGCAGCAGGATCCTCGCAACCAGCCCGCCCCCGGCGCCATTTTCCAGCTCCAGTCGGCCGCCATGGGCCTCGGCCGCCCCCCGCGCCAGCGCCAGGCCCAGACCCGAACCGCCGGTTTCGCGGTTGCGCGAGCGCTCCAGCCGGACGAACGGCTCCTGGACGGTGCCAAGCTCAGCCTCAGGGATGCCCGGACCGTCGTCGGAGATTTCCACGGCGATCCCGTCATTCGCCGCCCGAACCCCGACCTTGACGGCGCCGCCATATTTGACTCCGTTGTCGATCAGGTTGCGAAGCGCCCGGCGGAGCAGGTTGGGCTGCACCGGGGCCGTCTGCCGGTCGCCGGTCGCCATGGCGACGTCATGGCCAAGCGCCCGGAACTCTTCGACCACCGCATCGGCCAGAGCGTTGAGATCCACCGGCCGCACCTTCTCGCCGGCCCGGCCGGTGCGGGCCAGCGCCAGCGTGTCGTCGAGCATCGCCGTCATCTCCTCGATGGTGGCGATCATCCGCTGCCGCTCCTCTTCGGGCTCGACGCTTTCCGCGCGGATCCGGAGCGAGGCGAGCGGCGTGCGCATGTCGTGGCCGATCGCGCCCAGCATCCGGTCCTTCTCGTCGAGCATGGCGCTCACCCGCGCGCTCATCGCGTTGAACGCGAGGATGGCGCGCTTGAGGTCGGCCGGGCCGGTCGGCTCCACCTGTGGCGCCTCGCCGCGGCCCTGGAAGCGGTCGGCCGCGGCGGTCAGGTTGCGCAGCGGCCGGGCCAGCCGCGCCGCGATCCAGATCATCGCCGCCAGCAGGAAGAAATAGAGGAGCAGGGTCGAGGCGGCGAGGCGAAGCCCGAGCCACGGGTCGGGCCGCGGCACGGCCAGCCGGCCGTTGAACCAGCTGCCGTCGGCCAACTGGACGGAGAGGATCAGCGCCCGAAAGCGGCGGCGACGGTCGTCGTCCCGCCAGCCCCGGCGGAGGCCGATCTGGTCGCTCACCGCGGCCCGCGCCTCGCGGATCGGGAGGCCGTTGGTCTCGGCGCTTTCGCGGAGCCGCTCGGTAAGCCGCGCGTCGATGGCCTCCGCGGCGACCGCGCTCGTCCGGTCGATCGAGAAGCGGCTGCGGCGCGAGACGTTGGCCAGCACTTGCTGCCGCAAATCCGCCGGCATTGTCTGGACGCGCTGGGCGAAGCCGATAAAGCGGACGATGGCCGGCGCCTCGATCTGCGCCCTGGTGGCGCGCTGGCGCTCGTTGAACACGACCAGGAAATTGATCGCCTGGGCGACCAGAAGGGCGACCGCCATGACCAGGGCGATCTGGCCGATCAGGCTCTTGGGCAGAAGCCGCCTCACAATTTCCGGACTTCGGCGGCGAGCATGTAGCCGCCGCCCCAGACGGTCTTGATCAGCTTCGGATTGGAGGGATCGGCCTCGATCTTCTTCCTGAGCCGGCTGATATGATTGTCGATGCTTCGCTCGAAGGCGGCGAGCTCGCGGCCCTGGCTGAGGTCGAGTAATTGCTCGCGGCTGAGCACCCGGCGCGGCCGGGTCACGAAGGCGTGCAATAGGTTATATTCGCCGGTCGAAAGCGGGATGGCGACTCCGTCCTCGCCGACCAGCTCGCGCTCGCCGCTCCGCAGCAGCCAGGGGCCGAAGCCGTAAGTGTCGGCGTCGGGCGCGCGCACCCGGCTCTCCCCGGCGCGGCGAAGCACCGCCTTGATCCGGGCGAGCAGCTCGCGCGGGGAGAAGGGTTTGGTGACATAATCGTCGGCGCCGATCTCGAGGCCGACCACGCGGTCCATCTCCTCGGCCCTGGCGGTCAGCAGGATGATCGGGATGCTCGTGGTCGCCCGAATGAAGCCGGCGAGGCTGAGCCCGTCCTCGCCCGGCATCATGATGTCCAGGAGGACGAGGTCGATAGCATAAGCGGACAGCGCCTGCCGCGCCGCCGCGGCATTCTCCGCCTTGGTGACCCGAACGCCGTTCTTCGACAGATAGGAAGCGAGCGGATCGCGGATGTCGCGCTCGTCGTCGACGAGCAGGATGTGCGGGTCCTCGGCCATGGCGGCGTCTTTTAAGTCGGCTCGACGAGGTCGCGCCAGAGGAACAATTGTCGCCAATTGTGTCGCCGCGCCGCAGGTCCCATAACGCTTCGCGATGAGCGAGGCGGCCGCCATTGCAAAAGAGGCCCTGGCGCGGGGCGATCTCATCGCCGCGTATGACGCGACCGTCTCGGCGATTGCCGAAGGCGACGAAAGCGGCGCCGTCCGCCACCAGCAGGTGCTCGCTTTGGCGCGGCTGGGAGACACCGAACGGGCGATGGAGCTGTTTGAGCGATACGGCCTGGACTCGTCCGGCGACCCGCACGAGCGTGCGGTCGGAGCGCGACTGCTCAAGGACCGCGCCCTGGCGGCGCCGGTCGGCGAGAGGCAATTCGCGCTCGAACGGGCGTTCGAAGCCTATCATTCCATCTACCGGGAGAGCCGGGATTCCTTCCCGGGCATCAACGCCGCCACGCTGGCGCTGCTCGCCGGTAACGAAGCGCGCGCCCGGGAGCTTGCCACCGCGTTGCTCGCGGATCCGGCCGTGGCCGCCGCCGGCGATTATTACAGGGCGGTGACCAAGGCCGAAGCGTTGCTGATCCTGGACCGGACCGACGAAGTCACCGAAGCGCTCAACGCCCCTTCGGTGCGCGACTCCCGCGATTTCGGCGCTCGGTCGAGCTCCTGTCGCCAGCTTGCCATGGTTGCCGCCCATCTGGGTCTCGACGAAGCCAGGCAGGTTGGCCTGCTCGCGCCGCTGGCGCCGCCGCGGGTCATGCATTTCTGCGGCCATATGTTCGCCGCCGATCCCAAGTCGGAGTCGCGGCTCGCGGCGGAGGTGGGCGTGATTCTCGACGAGGAGGTGATCGGCTTCGCTTATGGCGCCCTCGCCTGCGGTAGCGACCTGATCGTCGCCGAAGAGGCTTTGAAGCGCGGCGTCAAGCTTCATGTCGTGCTGCCCTTCGCCGAGGAGGATTTTCTCGCGCAATCGGTCCTCCCCGGAGGCGAGGGCTGGCTGGCTCGCTATCGCGCGGTCCTCGACAGGGCCGCGCGGATCACCTTCGCCAGCGAGATCGAGTTCTTTGGCGATCCCGTCCAATATGGCTATGCCAGCCGAATGGCGATGGGCATGGCGCGGCTGCGCGCCGAGCATCTCGCCGGCGAAGCCATTCAGCTCGCCATCTGGGACGGCAGACCTTCGAACGGCCCGGCCGGCACCGGCGCCGACGTCGCCGCCTGGCGGGAGCAGGAGGGGCGCTCCCGAATCGTGGATCCGGGTTCCGTGGACCGGAACCTCACCCGGCCGCCGCCGCGCGTCCGCAGCGCCTACGAGCGCAACCTGGCCGCCATCCTGTTCACCGATTTCAAGGGCTTCTCGACCTTGAGCGAGAGCGCCCTGCCTGCCTTCTGGGACGGGGTGATGCGCATCGTCGCCGAGGTGCTCGACGGCCATGAGGACGACGTCGAATGCCGCAATAGCTGGGGCGATGCTCTCTACGCGGTCACCTCGAGCGCTTCATCCGCTGCGGAGATCGCGCTGCAGCTTCAGGACCGCTTGGCTCAATATGATTACGCGACCCTCGGCATGGACGGCTCGGGCGGAATGCGGATCGGCGCCCATTATGGCCCCGCCTATCGCACCATCGACCATATCACCGGCCGAATCACCTTTTACGGCACCGAAGTATCGAAGGCGGCCCGAATCGAGCCGGTGACTCCGCCCGGCGCGGTCTTCGTGACCGAGCCTCTGGCCGCCATCCTCGCGCTGGAAGGACGGGATCGCTACACCAGCCGCTATGTCGGCCGCATCGCGCTCGCCAAGAAATATGGCGATTATCCGATGTACCGGCTGACCCGTGCGGACTGATCCCCGCTAATCTTCGGAACCTGTTTCGGCCTTCGGGCAGCGTGGATTGCCCGGGCAGACGACGAAGCTGTTGGTCGGGCCGCTTGCCGCGCCCGGATCGGGCGCCGCTGCGCCGGCCGGTGGGGTCGCAGTCGCCGGCGCCATGGTCTCGTCGGGCGCCTTGCGCAGAAGCAGAAGAGCGCCCGCGAGCAGCAGGATCAGCGCGAGGGCGGCCAGGATCAGGCGCCGGTTCACCGCGGGCAGCGGCGGTTGCCTGGACAAACGACGAATCGCTCTCGCGGCGCCGGACGCGCAGCGGTCCGGCCAGGGTTCGGACTGCCGCCGCGCCCCGTCGCATCGGCGCTTGCGCCGCTATCTGTGTCGGTTCTGCCGCTGGAGCGCCGGTCGCGCCCGCTGCCGCTACGGACCGGACCGCGTCCGAGTCGGGCGGGATCGGCGTTGCCGCCCTGGTCCGCGTCGGTGACGCCGCGCCGCCTGGCGGACGGACCGCCGCGGCCATTGCCCGCCGGATCCGAATGGGCGCCTCCATCCGAATCGCTGAGCCCGGTATGGGCGGGATCGCTGGGATCGGCGTCGACTCGAAGCTGGCGCTGCCCGGCCCTGTCTTGTGCGCCGACGCTCGGGACGCCGAGCACCAGCGCCGCCGCGCCCGCCACGCTTCCGCCGATCGCCTGGGCCAGGAACGATCTTCTGCTGCGCCGCGCCCGGTTCACCGCATCCTCCCCCTGAAGCCTGCTACGCAAGCTAGCGCATTTCCCACCGCCGAACGAGTGAAGTTCGCGCCGGACTCGGCTATGGAGGCTCGAGGGGGGACGAATGGCGGAAATCTTCGTTTCGTATAAAGCCGACGACAGGCCGCGCGTCGCCCATCTCGTCGCGGCCCTGCGCGAGGCGGCCCTCGACGTCTGGTGGGATCAGGACATTCCCGCGGGCGGCGGCTGGCGCGAGACGATCGCCGCCGAGCTCGATGCCGCGATCTTGTGCGTGGTCGCCTGGTCGGAGAGTTCGACCGGCGCCGGCGGCCGTTTCGTCCGCGAGGAAGCGGAACGGTCCGCCGCCCGGGGCGCCTATCTCGGCGTGCTGATCGATCCGGTCATGCCGCCTTTCGGCTTCGGCGAGTGGCAGTCGATCAATCTCTCGCAATGGGACGGCGGCCGGGCCGATCCCCTGCTCGGCCATTTCGTCGAGCAGGTTCGCGCCCGCCTCGCCAACAGGCCGCTTGCTCCGACCGGCCCGCTGGGGCGGCGGAAACATTTCCCGTGGCGGCTGACTGTCGGTTCGCTGCTCGCGGCCGCCGCCATCGCCGTCGTGCTGTTCCTGTTGCTCGGACGGGATGCGAGCGCGCCGGTGACGCCCACCGCCTTCGTTAACGCCAGGCTCGCCTCGACCGCCTGCTCGTGGCTTCAGATCGCCAACGTAACCCCGGCCGAAAACGGCGAGCGGATCGCCTTGACCGGCATCGCCTCGGCTCCGGAATCGGTCCAGGGGACGATCATGGGCGAGGCGATCGAGGCTTCGGTGCCGATCGCGGAGATCAGCGTCGACGACGTCGCGACCGGCCCGCCCGAGACCTGCGCCGAGCTCGACCTGCTCCGCCAGCACCCGTGGCGCGGCCGCCAGCGCCTCACCGTGATCCAGCCCCGCGGCACGCTGGAGCGAACCGAGCACGGCATGTCGATCCGCTTCGAGTTCGAGGTGGATTTCAGGGATCTGCCGCCGCATTCGGCGCTGCTTGGCCTCGACAGCATCGGAGGCGTCGAGGTGCTGATCCCCGATCTGCATGCCTTCCGCCGCCAATATCCGCCGCTCCGCACCAGCGGCACCCGAGTCGCCTATGAGAGCCGCTTCTACGACGAGAATCAGGGCGCCCGGAACGTCGCGCTGATCCTGATGACGGCCTCCGCGCCGATCGATTCCGGGCTGGTCGAAGCGATCGGCGACCGGGCCGACCGGGACTTCCTGACCCGGTTTGGCCGCGAGGCGCAGGCCCGCAACTGGCAGTTCGAGCTCGCCCTCGTCCGCTGCGGTTTCGATGGGAGCATCACCCGGCGGCAATGCTGAGCGTTTTCGGAAAATGGTGAGCCCTGCTGGATTCGAACCAGCGACCTACTGATTAAAAGTCAGTTGCTCTACCAACTGAGCTAAGGGCCCTGACCTCGGTCCGACCTAGGAGCGGGCCGGGGCGCGGTCAACCGGGCGAGCAACTGGCGGATCGTCGCTCCGGTCAGCGGGTCGCGCCAGCCGGGCGCGATCCCGGCCAGCGGCTGCAGCACGAAAACGCGATTGCGGAATTCGGGGTGGGGCACGATCGGGCCGGGGCCGCCCCAGGCGCCTTCCGACCAGAGGATGATGTCGAGATCGAGCACGCGCGGCCCCCAGCGCCGGCCGGGGCGGCGTCCGAAGCCGCGTTCGATCGCCTTGAGCTCGGCCAGCAGCGCGTCCGGGGGCAGGTCGCTTTCGACGATAGCGACGGCATTGGCGAAGCCGCGGCCGGCAGGCCCCAGCGCCGGAGTCGCGCGAATGGCCGACATCGCCCGCACATCCCCCAATTTCGCGATCGCCGCTCGAAGCGTTGCCGCGGGCGAGCCGTGCCGGCTTCGCCGGTTCGATCCGAGCGCGATGGCGTAGCTTGTCCTGGCCATGGCCGTCCGCCTAGACGCTCGCGATGCATCTCGAAAGCCCGGTCCCCGAAGCCGAACCGCCGCGCGACTGCCCGTTGTGCCCGCGATTGGTCGCATTTCGCGAGGAGCTGCGTGCTACCCACCCCGATTGGTGGAATGCGCCGGTGCCGGCCTTCGGCGACCGCGACGCCTGGCTCGCCGTCGCCGGCCTGGCGCCGGGCATGTGGGGCGCGAACCGCACCGGCCGGCCGTTCACCGGCGATCATAGCGGTGTCCTGTTCTACGAGACCCTGTTCAAGTTCGGCCTGGCCGAGGGCGTTTACGACCAGCGCATCGACGACGGCCTGCGCCTCACCGGCTGCGTCATCGTCAACAGCGTCCGCTGCCTGCCGCCGCAGAACAAGCCGCTGCCGGCTGAGATCGCCACCTGCCGCGCTTATTACGAGGCGTCGCTGGCGCTGCTGCCGAACGTGCGGGTCCTCGTCGCGCTCGGCCAGATCGCCCACGGCTCGGCGGTCCGCACGGCCGGCGGCAGGCTCTCGGACTACAAGTTCGGCCACCTCGCCGAGCACAGGTTGCCCGACGGCCGCATCCTGATCGATAGCTATCACTGCTCGCGCTACAACCAGAATACGGGGCGGCTGACGGCGGCGATGTTCGAGGCGGTATTCGAACGCGCGCTTCAGATATCCTCGGTCAGCCGTCCGTAAAGCTCAGGCCTGCGGTCGCGGAAGAAGCCGAAGGCGGCGCGGTGGCGGCGGGCGGCGCTCAGATCGAGCTCGGCGGTGAGGACGCCGGTTTCGGTTGCCCCGAACTCCGCGAGGATGTCGCCTTGCTCGTCGCAGATGAAGCTGTGGCCGTAGAAGCTCTGGCCGCATTCGTCGCCGATCCGGTTGGCCGCGACCACCGGAACCGCGTTGGAGACGGCATGGCCGATCATCGCCCGGCGCCACAGGCGGCTGGTGTCGAGCTCGGGGTCCTGCGGCTCGCTGCCGATCGCGGTCGGGTAGAACA
>Ga0190274_10001185_pt1 | contig 15340 bp, 14 predicted proteins | sample Popmic531T_FD_133002 | JGI IMG/M metagenome (GOLD analysis project Ga0190274, IMG submission 133002) | Populus adjacent soil microbial communities from riparian zone of Yellowstone River, Montana, USA - 531 T | ecosystem: Environmental > Terrestrial > Soil > Riparian zone | place: USA: Montana...
CGCGAGCGGCACCATGGCGGCGACGAGCACGACCAGCAGCCTGTTGAGCGCGAGCTCCAGCGGAGAGCGCGGGTGGCGGAAGCGGCGTGCCTCTCCTGCGATCCGCTCCGCGTAGCTCTCGGGACCGACCGCCGTGACGACGTACGACGCGGCGCCTTCGACCGCGAACGATCCCGACCGGACCTCGTTGCCCACCGCGCGTGAGACCGGCTCCGACTCGCCGGTCAGCACCGACTCGTCGAGGCGCAGGCCGGCCGTCTCCACGAGGTCGCCGTCCGCGACGAGCTGGTCGCCTGCCTCGACCCGAATCAGATCGCCGTCGACCACGTCGGCGACATGGAGCCGGCGGGGCCGGCCGTCGCGGACGACGGTCGCAGTCGGGGCCACGAGAGCCGCGAGCCGGTCGAGCGCCCGCTTCGCGCGCACCTCCTGGACGATCCCGATGCCCGAGTTCGAGACGAGAATCCCGAGAAAGAGCGCGTCCCGCCAGTCGCCGAGCGCGAGCGTGAGCGCGCCGAAGACGGCGAGGATGAGGTTGAAGACCGTGAAGACGTTCGCCCTGACGATGCTGGCGTACGAGCGGCTCGTTGGAGAAGGCCGTACCTCGCCGCGCGCCAGCAGCCGTCGCTCGGCCTCGGCGCTGGTCAGCCCGAGCCCCGCTGCTTCCGTGACCGGAGAAGCGCGGACGTGCTCGACAGCGGCGACCGACGCCGGCGCGTCGCGCGCGCGGCGGCTCGTCACCGGGAGGGCCTGGGCGCCTCGATCTCGATCGTACGCCCCTCGCTCGCCTCGAAGGGAGCGCGGATGACCAGCTTCCCGTCCTCGAAGCTCGCGACGACGTCACCTCCGGCGACCTGGTCGGGAAGGCGGAAGAGGAACTCGAAATCCCTGTCGGCGCCGAGCGTGGAGAGGCTCGGGCCGGTGATCCGCAGCAACCGGCCGGCGAGGTGGACGCTGAAGTCGTCGACGCCGAGACCCGGCGCCTCGACGTCGATGCGGTACTCGGCCGGCCCGTTGTGGACGTGAGCCGTCGGCTCCAGCTCGGCTGCGAGCCTCGTCGCTACGAGCGCGTCGGATGCCGAGGTCACGCGGCGCGCTCCCGCTCCAGGTCCACGATGATGCGCCGGGTGCGCGGCTCGACCGCGCGGATGGCATCCAGGCGAATCCTGTAGACGCGGTTCGCGAAGAGACCGCCGCGCACGACGAGCACCAGAGGCTCGTCCTCGCCGCCGAGGACTCGCTCGACGACGCCGAGCGCGCGCGTCTCGTCCTCGACGTGGAAGCCCTCGCAGTGCCCGAGCCAGTAGTCGCGGGCCCAGTAGTCGAGATCGGTGTCGGCGTGAATCACGGTCATGGCGTCACCTCACACGACAAGTCTCGCCGGCGCGGCCGGTGCCGCCATCCGTTCAGACACGGACGCCTCATGCGGGATTTCCCGCAGGATCTCGCGCGAGGCGCCGGCGCACGACGCTCTTGCGCGCCTCCTCGAGCCCGATGACCAGAGGCGGCCACAGGAGCAGGAAGAGCCAGTGCCACAGGCCGATCGAGCTCATGTGGAAGACGCCGGCGAGCCCGGGAACGTAGGCGAGCAGCGCGATCATCCCCACCTCGACCCCGATGCCCACGAGCAGCAGGCGGTTCGAGAACAGCCCGACCGTGAAGAGCGAGCGAGAGTTCGTGCGCCAGGCGAGCCCGGCCCCCACCTGGGCCATGACGATCCCCGCCATGGTCATCGTGGTCGCCTGGAGGTAGAGATCGCCCGAGCTCGCCAGCGCCTCCCACGGGCGCCACCCCGCGACCAGGTACGCGAAGAAGAAGCTGGCCATCGCGGCGAGGCCCTCCATCGGCCCGATCCAACCGAACACGCGGCCGAGCACGGGCCGATTCATGAGGCGCTCGTCGCGCGGGCGCGGCGGCCGGTCCATCGTGCCGGGCTCGGCTCGCTCGGTGCCGAGCGCGATCGCCGGCAGCATGTCCGTCCCCAGGTCGATGGCGAGCACCTGCATGACGACGAGCGGGAGGGGTATCGCGCCTCCCGACAGGCCCCAGACGAGGAACGGAACGAGCTCGCCCACGTTGGAGCAGAAGTGATAGCCCGCGAAGCGTCGAATGTCGTCGTAGACCGCCCGGCCCTCCTCGACCGCGGCGACGACGGAGGCGAAGTTGTCGTCGAGGAGGATCATGTCGGCCGCCTCCTTGGCCACCTCCGTTCCGGTCCTCCCCATCGCGAGGCCGATATCGGCTTCCTTCAGCGCCGGCGCGTCGTTGACGCCGTCGCCGGTCATGGCGACGACCTCACCCTCGCCGCGGAGGATGTGCGCCAGGCGGAGCTTCTGCTCCGGGTCGATGCGGGCGAAGATCACCTGGCGCTCGGCCAGATGAGCACGTAACTCGTCGTCGTCCATCTCCGTCAACGCCGACCCGACGATCACGTGGACGCCGTCGTCGATGAGCCCGATCTTCCGGCCGACTGCTTCCGCGGTGAGAGCGCTGTCTCCGGTGACCATCAGCACGCGGATGCCGGCGATGCGGCAGCGGGCGATGGCCTCCGGCACCTCCGGCCGGGGAGGATCGAGCATGCCGACAAGGCCGAGGAACTCGAGCCCCTGCTCGAGCTCTTCGGTCGTCGGCGCTGCGTCCTCAGGGACAACACGGCGGGCCAGGGCAAGGACGCGGAGCGCGTCGCGCTCCATCGCCTCCGCGGCGGCAGCCGCGCGAGCCCGCTCCTCGACCGGCAGCGACGAGAGGCGCAGGACGACCTCGGGAGCGCCCTTGATGTACGCGACGCGTCCTTCCTTCGAGAGGTGTACGGTCGTCATGCGCTTGCGCTCGGAGCTGAACGGCACCTCGGAGAGGCGCGGCTGGATCGCCGCCTCCTGTTCGTGCCGAAGACCCCCTTTCTCCGCGAGCACGATGAGCGCCCCCTCGGTCGGGTCGCCCAGGACCGTCCAGCCCTCCACGGCCTGGACGAGGCGCGCGTCGTTGCAGAGAAGGCCCGCCCGCAGGAGCTCGGCCAGCGAGTCCGGGTCCACGACGCGCCCGTCGGAGAGGAAGCGGCCGAACGGCTCGTAGCCGGCGCCTTCGACCTCGACCGCGCCCCCGGGCGTCCAGATGCTCTGCACCGTCATCTCGTCCTTCGTCAGCGTCCCGGTCTTGTCGGTACAGATCACGGTCGTCTCGCCGAGAGTCTCGACCGAGGAAAGCCGCCGGACGAGCGCGTGCCGGCGCGCCATCCGCTGCGTGGCGAGCGCGAGGCTGAGCGTCACCGTCGGGAGAAGCCCTTCCGGGACGAGCGCGACCATGACGCCGATTGCGAACACGAACCGATCCGAGACGGGCATTCCGGCAAAGCTCGCCAGCACGAAGAAGAGGGTTCCGATGCTGATCGCGAGCACGGCCACGAATCGAGTGACGCGGACGAGCTGGCGCTCCAGAGGGCTCTGTCCTCGATGAGTGCGCTGTGCGAGATCTGCGATGCGCCCGAAACGCGTGCTCATACCGGTTGCGGTGACGACCGCCTCTCCGGAGCCGGCGGTCACATACGTGCCCGCGAAGACCGAGTCGGCGGGCTCGGTCGGGTAGGCCTCGCCGGTCAGCGTCGACTCGTCGACGCGCAGGTCGTGTCTCGAGACGAGCTCGGCATCGGCAGCCACCTTGTCGCCGGGCGCGAGCAGGAGCACGTCGCCGGGCACGACCTCCTCGCTGTTGATCGAGACCGGAACGCCGTCCCGACGGACACGAACCTCGAGCGGCAGCATGAGTCGAAGGGCTTCGACCGCCCGTTCCGCTCGATACTCCTGCACGAACGCGAAGACGGCGTTCACCAGGATGACCACCACGATCGCCACGGAGAGCTCGGGAAGCCCGCCGATGAGCGCGAGCGCCGCGCCTGCCCAGAGGAGCAGCGCGAACAGGTGCACGAGGTTTGCGACGATCTGACGCAGGTGCGACGGCCCCTTGGCCTCCGCGAGCGCGTTCGGCCCGACTTCTGCGAGCCGCCGCTCGGCCTCCGCCGTCGTCAGCCCGTGCACGGTCGGCGGACGCCCCGTCGGCACGGGGCTCGGCGGTGATCGGTCGACAGTCTCGAGCTGCGTCATGACGTCCGCCTGATCGTCCGGCGTGGCCGAGCCGGGCGCATCAGCGGTCGCGCCGAACGCGAATGCGGAGAACTACGGACATCGACGCCGGGAGCACACGGCATCATGCGGAGCCGTGGGACCGGACGCGCACATCTACGACGTGATCCTGCGCGACGGGAGCACGCTCCGGCTTCGCCCGCCGGCGAGCGACGACGCTGCCGAGCTGCTCGCGTTCTTCACGAGGCTGTCGCCCGAGAGCCTGCATCTGCGCTTCCACGGGATGCCGGCGCTCCGCCCGGACCTGGTCGAGCACGTCCTCGAGCCGGATTGGGCCGACCGGGGAGCGCTGATCGGCACGCTCGCCGGGGCCGAAGGGCCGAGGGTCGTGGCGGTTGCGACCTACGACCGGCTGCGCGACCCATCCAGGGCCGAGGCGTCGTTCGCCGTGGCCGACGAGCTGCAGGGCCGGGGGATCGGTACCCGACTGCTCGAGCAACTCGCCACGATCGCAGGAAGCCACGGGGTGGAGCGCTTCGTCGCCGTGGTCCTGCCCGAGAACGCTCGCATGCTGGGCGTCTTCAGGGACGCCGGGTTCGATGTCGCCCGCAAGCTCGAGCAAGGAATCTTCGAGCTCGAGTTCCCCATAACTCCGACGGAGACGTACCGCGCCCATGTCGACGAGCGCGACCACACGGCGGTCGTTGCCTCCCTCGAGGCCTTCTTCGAGCCCGAGAGCGTGGCCGTGCTGGGAGCGTCGCCACGAGCCGGCACGATCGGAGGCGATCTCTTTCGCAATATCGTGACCGGCGGCTTCCACGGCCGGGCCTATCCCGTGAACCGAGAGGGAAAGCCCGTCGCGGGCATGGAGGGTTACGCGTCGATCGAGCAGATCCCCGACCCGATCGACCTCGCCGTCGTCTGTCTCCCGGCCGGGCTCGTGCTCGACGGCTGCGAAGCGGCGCTTCGGCACGGCACGAGGGCGCTCTGCGTGATCTCTGCGGGCTTCGCCGAGATCGGAAGCGAGGGAGTGGCGCGCCAGGAGCGGCTCCTGGCCCTCGTCCGCGGTCATGGCGCCCGGCTGATCGGCCCGAACTGCCTCGGCATCGCCAGCTCGACGACCTCCCTCAACGCGACGTTCGCGCCGCATGCCTTCCCGTCCGGGTCGATCGGCTTCTCGTCCCAGAGCGGGGCGCTCGGCCTCGCCCTGCTCACCCAGGCGGAGGGCAGGGGCCTCGGGTTCTCGTCCTTCGTGTCGATCGGGAACAAGGCCGACGTCTCGTCGAACGACCTGCTCGAGTACTGGGAGGACGACCCGGCAACGGCCGTCGTCCTGCTCTACCTGGAGTCGTTCGGGAATCCGAGGCGCTTCGGACGCATCGCACGGCGGGTCGCGCGGACCAAGCCGATCCTGGCGATGAAGAGCGGAGTGACGGGGGCGGGCTCGCGGGCAGCCTCGTCCCACACGGCTGCCCTGGCAGGCTCGGAAGCCGCCGTCTCCGCGCTCTTCCACCAGGCGGGAGTCACCCGGTGCGGCACCCTCGAGGAGCTCATCGACGTCGCCGCGCTCTTCTCGAGCCGGCCGCCGCTCCAGGGCAGACGGGTTGTGGTCCTGACCAACGCAGGGGGCCTGGGAATCCTCTGTGCGGATGCGTGCGATGCGGCCGGGCTCGAACTGCCGCAGCTGTCAGAGGAGACGCGAGCCGCCCTCGCGGCCGTGCTCCCACAGGAGGCGAGCACCGCGAACCCGATCGACATGCTCGGCTCCGCCTCGTCCGATCTGTACGAGCAGGTCCTTCCGCATCTGCTCGCGGACGACGCCGTCGACGCCCTCATCGTGATCTTCGTCCCGGCTGCCTCGGTCACGGTCGAGGACGTTGGCGAAGCGATCGAGCGCGCGACGCAGGGCCGAGCCAAGCCCGTCCTCCCGGTGCTCATGGGAGGCGCGGATCCCGGCTCCTTTCCGTACCCGGAGTCCGCCGCCCGCGCCCTTGGTCGTGCGGCCGAGCGCGCCGACTGGCTCAGACGCCCGATCGGAGCCGAGCTCGCAGTGGACGGAGTCGATTCGCACGCCGCTGCCGATGTCATCGCGACGGCCCTCGGCACTGCGGACGACCTCTGGCTCGCGCCCGGCGAAGTGCGCCGGCTTCTCGAGGCGTACGGAATCTCCCTCGTCCCCGAGCGGCTCGCAGCCGATGCGGACGAAGCACAGGCCCTCGCCGTGGAGCTCGGTTTCCCCGCGGTCGTCAAGACCGCCGAGCCCGGGGCCCACAAGACGGAGCACGGCGGCGTCGCGCTCGACCTCGCGACTCCCGATGAGGTGCGGGCGGCGGCCGAGCGAATCGGCGGACCGCTGATCGTGCAACCGATGATCGAGGGTGGCGTCGAGCTCCTAGCCGGTCTCGTCCAGGATCCCGTCTTTGGGCCGCTCGTCGCGTTCGGTCCCGGCGGCGTCCAGGCGGAGCTCATCGGCGAGGCGCGCTTCCTGCTCGCCCCGGTCGCCGACACCGACGCCCGGGAGCTCGTCACCGGAGGCAAGGCCGGCCGCCTCGTCTCGGGCTTCCGAGGGCATCCGCGGGCGGACGCCGACGCGCTCGTCGACCTCGTAGCCCGGCTGGCGCGCCTCGGCGAGGATCACGCAGAAGTCGCTGAGCTCGACCTGAACCCGGTCCTCGGGCTCGCGACCGGCTACGTGGTGGTCGATGCGCGCGTCCGGGTTAGCCGGCCCACCTCCCCGGTCACCCCGAAGACCTGGTAGCGGCGAGATCTTCCTGCGGCTTTCCCGCAGGGAATTTCAGCGTCTCCACCGATTGCGCCAGAACGGCCACCGAGCGACGATTCCGGCGTACAACCCCAAGGAGGAGACATGCAGACCATCGTTGTTGGCTATGACGGCTCGGAGCCGGCCAATCGAGCCCTCGACCGGGCAACTGAGCTGGTCGACGACGGCGGGACAGTCGTCCTCGTGAGCGCGGTCCACCTGCTCGGAGGCAAGGGCGGCATGGGCTTCGACCCCATCGAGAAAGAGGACTTCGACCGGCGGCTCGACACGGCCAGGAGTCGTCTGGCCGAGAAAGGGATCGCGGCCACGACGGTTGAAGGCCTGGGCGACCCCGCCCGGGTCATCACCGAACAGGCCAAGGAGTCAGGCGCAGACCTGATCGTGGTCGGGAATGGGCACAAGAACCTCCTCGAGCGCCTCCTGTTCGGTTCCGTCGGCGCCGGCGTCTCGCACCGGACGAACTGCGACGTCCTGGTCGTGGACTGATGAACACGACCTCTCAACCCCAAGGGATCGGCCCCGACGCGGAGGAGGCGCTGTTTCGCCGCGTCGTCTGCGGCGTCGACCCGTCGCCCGAGAGTCGGGAAGCCGTCCGGCAGGTCCACGCCCTGCAGGGCGACCGCGGAGTGCTGACGATCATCAGCGTGCTCGACACGGCCCTCGCGGCGCAAGCCGGCTGGACGGGCGCGTCCGCCACCTCCTCGCTCAAGGATGACGCCGAGCTGGCGTTGGGCGCGGCGGAGTTGGAGGCTCCCGGCGCAGCGAGCCGGCTCCTCGAAGGGCGACCCGACCAGGTCCTCGTCGCCGAGGCGCGCAAGTCCGGCGCCACGCTTCTCGCCGTCGGCACACACGGAATCTCGCGTCCGATCGGGATCGCGCTGGGCAGCGTCACCACGATCGTCCTCCATGAAGCACCCTGCTCGGTGCTGGTCGCTCGAACGCGGCCGGACGATCAGGCTCTGCCTCGCTCGATCGTCGTGGGCATCGACGGCTCCGACGAGTCGGCAGCGGCCTGGGCCGTCGCGCGCGGCCTGGCGGACCGGCTTCAGATCGAGGCGATGCCTGTCACGGCCCGCCCGTCGAAGGACATCGACCTCGCCGCCGTGCAGGCGATCACGGAGGACGCAAGGTTGGAGGAGGGGGAACCGGTCGACACGCTTCTCTCCATGGCTCAGAACGCCGATCTCCTGGTCGTCGGGAGCCGCGGCCTGCACGGCGTTCGCGCCCTCGGAAGCGTGAGCGAGCGAGTGGCGCACAAGGCCCCGTGCTCCGTGCTCGTGGTCAGGCCGCCGACGGACGCGTGACCAACCGCCTGCTTGCCGCCGGCGTCCTCGCGGCGATCGGCGTCGGCGGGCTGTTGCACCTCCTCTCGGAGCCCGAAGCCGGCGACGCGGTCTGGGCCACAGCCACGGCGGTCGTGCTCGTCCCGCTCGCCTGGTCGGTCGCGCGGAGCCTGCTCCGCGGCGACGTCGGCGTCGACGCAATCGCGCTCGTCGCCATGGCGGCCTCCCTGGCGCTCGGCGAGTATCTCGCGGGCGCGGTCGTCGGCCTCATGCTGGCGGGCGGGAACGCGCTCGAGGACTCCGCCGCGGGCCGCGCGCGGAAGGAGCTCACGTCGCTGATCGGCCGCGCGCCACGGGTCGCGTACCGCCGGATCGGCGAAAACGTCGAGGAGGTCCCCGTCGAGGCGCTGTCGGTCGGCGACCACGTCATGGTCCGGCACGGGGAGGTCGTCCCCGTCGACGGGCTCGTCATGAGCGACGAGGCCGTTCTCGACGAGTCGGCGCTCTCGGGCGAGGCGCTCCCCGTTTCCTTCAGGCAGGGAGCGCCCATCCGCAGCGGAACGACGAACGCCGGCGAAGCGTTCGAGCTGCGGGCGACGCGGCCCGCTTCCGAGAGCGCATACGCAGGTGTCGTCCGTCTCGTACGCCAGGCCGAGAGCCACAAGGCGCCCTTCGTCCGCATGGCGGATCGCTATGCGGCCTTCTTCCTGCCCGTCACCCTGATCGCCGCCGGGCTGGCCTGGATGCTCAGCGGAGATCCGGTCCGCGGCTTGGCCGTGCTCGTCGTCGCAACGCCCTGCCCTCTCATCCTGGCCGCGCCCGTCGCCATTCTCTCGGGAGTGTCGCGCGCCGCCCGTGTGGGCGTCATCGTCAAGGGCGGCGCCGTGATCGAGCGGCTCGGAGAGGCACGCACGGTGATCCTGGACAAGACCGGGACGCTGACACTGGGCACGCCGGAGATCGAACGGGTCGTGCCAGTCGGAGGATCCGACCAGTCGGACATGCTGCGGCTGGCGGCTTCGGTCGACCAGCTTTCCGCCCACTCTCTGGCCGAGGCGCTCGTCCTGGGCGCGCGGCGGCGCGGTCTCGAGCTGAGCTTCCCCGTGGACGTCGACGAGGGCGCCGGGCAGGGCGCCGAGGGCTTCGTGGACGGACGCCGTGTGGCGGTCGGAAGCGAGTCTTGGCTCGAGACGCGCGGCTATCCCGTCCCTGCGGGAGCCGTGCACGCGCTGGACGACGCGAACGGCGCCGGTCGGGCGAAGATCCTGGTCGGAGTCGAAGGCCGGCTCGCCGGCGCGATCGTCATGGCCGACCACCTTCGCCCCGACGCCAGGCAGCTCGTCGAGGACCTGCGAGAGGCAGGCATCCGCCACGTCGCGATGGCGACGGGCGATCGTGTCGGCGTCGCCGACGAGATCGGACGCGAAGTCGGCGTCGACCGCGTGTATGCCGAGCAAACCCCGGAGGAGAAGCTGGAGCTCGTCCGCTCCATCCAGCAGGACGCCGGCCTGCGACCCGTCGTGATGATCGGGGACGGCGTCAACGACGCTCCGGCGCTTGCGCTCGCCGATGTCGGCATCGCCATGGGGACGGCCGGAGCGACCGTGGCTTCCGAAACCGCGGACGCCGTCATCCTCGTCGACCGGATCGGTAGGGTCGCCGACGCCCTGCGGATCGGACGGCGCTCGCTCTCCATCGCCCGTCAAAGCGTCCTCGCCGGCATCGGGCTCAGCCTGGTCGCCATGGGCTTCGCCGCCTTCGGCTTCATCCCACCCGTCTACGGCGCGCTCCTCCAGGAGGGGATCGACGTGGCGGTCATCCTCAATGCGCTCCGAGCACTCCGCGGCTGAGCCGGCCGCTGCCGGCATCGACCTCTACTGGCTGCCGCTCGGCGCCGGGGGTCACTCGGTCAGGGTGAACGGGCGCATCTTCGAAGCCCTCGCCGCCCTGGTCAATCGGCGAGAGCGACGCGACCTCTACCACTCGGCGCTGGAGGTGCGCGTCCCCGAGGCCCGCTTCGTGATCGAGATGGCTCCGGTGTGGTCCGACGACTCCGACGGGCGCGGCGTCGTCGCCGAAGGCGCCGTCGGAGCTCGCGCCGCCGGCCGCCTACGACTCTTTCGCTACGAGGTCCGCCGCTGGCCCGAGGGCGTCATCCCGGACATCGCCGAGGCTGTCGAGAGCCCGCACTCCCTCAGCCACGACCTCGACTGCGCACGGCGCCTGCTCGGGCTGGTTCCGCAGGTGCCGACGCCTGTCTGGGGACGCGACGAGCTGGGCGCGGGCGAGATGTGGAACTCGAACTCCCTCATCTCGTGGCTGATCGTTCGCAGCGGGCTCGACGCCGGGCCGATCCATCCTCCTCAGAGTGGACGGGCACCGGGCTGGAGCGCGGGCATCGCCGTGGCGCGCCGCGCGCCGGACGAGCCGCCGGCCTAGCGGCGCCAGGAGAAAGCCTGCACCGCCCACCTCGGCTTGCCCGCCATGACGGCGTGCCAGGACTCGGCCGCCACGTGCAGGGCGGGATCCTCGGCGCGAAGGGCGATCGGCGGTTCGCTGCCCGGCGTCTCGAAGTCGAAGATGACCTCGCGGTCGGTGAGAAAGACCTCGTGCCGCGAGAGCTGCGTCGCTTCGATCTCGAACGGCGGGCCGCTTCTCAGGAGCTCCTCGACGCGATCTCTCGCCCCGTCGACGATCGGGACGACCACGACCAGCCTGCTCACGCTGCGGTCCTCGGAGCGAGCCGGCTCGTCAGCCGTTCGACGATCTCGCGCCCCGAGCCCATTCCGTCGACCGCGGCGATGGACAGCCGTTCCCTTTCGGTCCGGTCGAGGACCGCGGTCGGTCGTGAACGGATGCGATCTGCCGGGGCGGCGTTTGCGACGCCGGTGAGGTCCGCATAGCGGATCACCTTCGAGGATGTCCGGTCGTGGCCGCTACCCGTCTCGAGCCGCAGGCTCGTCGGACCGAGCACGAGCTTGCCCGCGCTGACGGGCCCATCACCGTCGCGCCAGAGGACTGCATAGCTCGTTCGGAACATCGTGCCCCGCAGTGTCGGCACGATCGGGGCTGCGGGCATCGGTGCGCCGTCCGATTCCTCTTGCGGTTTTTCCGCAACGGTCTCAGCAGATCACACCGATGCGGTGGCACAGGCAAGTGACCACCCTGGACACATGCGTAGCGGGGGAAGGAAGCTGGTGCTGATCGCCGGCGGCGGGGTCGCAGCGCTCGAGGCGATGGTCGCCCTCCGGCGAATGGCCGGCGAGCTCGTCGACATCGAGCTGGTCTCGCCGGATCGGGACTTCTTCTACCGGCCGCTGTCGGTCGGAGCGCCCTTCGGCGTCGGCGAGGTGCTCCGCTTCGACATTCCGACCCTGGCACGTGGATGTAGCGCGACCCATCGTCTCGGCACCATCACATCCGTCGATGCCGACGCCCACGAGGTTCGCACGAGCCAAAACGCAACCTTGGCGTACGACATGCTGCTGATCGCCATCGGCGCACGACCGCGCGAGGCGGTGCCGGGGGCGTTGACGTTCCGCGGCCAGGCCGACGTGCCGCTCATCGCCGGGATGCTCAGCGACATCGAACGAGGCCTGGTCCGGCGCGCGGCCTTCGCGCTCCCCGGCGGCGCGACCTGGCCCCTCCCCCTCTACGAGCTCGCGCTCCTGACCGCCGAGCACGCAGGGGAGCCCAACCTCGAGATCACGGTAGTGAGCCCTGAGGAAAGCCCGCTCCAGGTCCTCGGCCGGGAGGCCAGCGAGACCGTCGCCGGCCAGCTGCATGAACACGGCATCCGATTCCTCCCGATGACCTATCCGGACTCGTACGCTCAGGGAGAGCTGCGAATCGTCCCTGGCCCACCCCTGCTGGTCGACGCCGTCGTCTCGCTTCCTCGGCTCAAGGGCGTCCCACTTGCCGGCGTCCCACAGGACGAGGAGTCCTTCATACCGGTCGACCCGAGCTTCCGCATTCCAGGGGTCGACGACGTGTTCGCGGTCGGTGACATCACGACGTTCCCCGTGAAGCAGGGGGGCATCGCGGCGCAACAGGCTGACGTGGCTGCTTCCGAGATCGCCGCCGCTGCCGGAGCGGACGTGGTCTCGAAGAGCTTCGACCCCGTCCTGCGCGGTCTGCTTCTCAGCGACGCGCCCCGCTTCTTCCGCGCCGAGCTGGGCGGCGGCCGCGGAAACACGTCGACCGCGGATTCGGAGGCGCTCTGGTGGCCCGCCGCGAAGATCGCCGCGCCTTTTCTCAGCCCGTACCTCGCCGAGCACGCAGGGCTCGCCTACGGCCCGCGCGGGCCGGCCTCACTCCTCTAGGAGCCCCTGCGCCAGCGCGTAGCGGACGAGCTCGGCCCTGGTGGTGAGCCGGAGCTTCTGCATGATGTGCGCCCGGTGGGTCTCGGCCGTCCGCACGGAGATGAAGAGCGTCTTCGCGATCTCCTGATTCGTGTGACCGAGCGCCAGGAGCCGCAGCACCTCCCGCTCGCGGTCGGAGAGCGGATCCTCCTCGGCACGGGCGGACGCCTCCGCCTCGGCGACGGCCATTCGCGCCCCGAGCGCCGGATGGACGTATCGCTCGCCGGCCGCGACCTGCTTCAACGCCTCGACCAGCTCGGAGTCGGCCGCCTCCTTGAGGACGTACCCGTAGGCTCCGGCGGCGAAGGCCTCGCGCACGTAGCTGGGGTCGTCTTCCATCGAAAGGACCAGGACCCTCGCGTCGGGGGCCTCCTTGAGGACGTCGGGTGTCGCCTCGATCCCGCTCCTGTCCGGGAGCACGACGTCCATCAACACGATGTCGGGCTTGTGCTTGCGCACCTCGAAGATCGCGTCACGGGTGTTCCCGGCCTCGGCGACGGTCTCGAGGCCGTCCTCGGCGTCGATGAGCATCCGGAGGCCGGACCGGACGACCGCGTGGTCGTCCACGATGACGATCCTGATCCTCGTCAGACCGGAACCTCGACCACGATCGCCGTCCCGGCTGGTGAAGACTCGATCTCGAGGCGGCCACCGACCAGTGAGACGCGCTCGCGCATGCCGACGATCCCCAGACCGTCATCGTTCTCCTCGCCTGCCGAGAAGCCTCGTCCGTCGTCCTCGATCACGGCCGTGACCTTACCGGGCCTGCTCTGGAGAACGATGCTGACGTGCTGGGCGCGTGCGTGCTTCACGATGTTCGTCAGCGCCTCCTGCACCACGCGGTAGAAGACGGTCTCGGTCTCGCTCGGCAGCCGGCCTTCGGGAAGCCGGGCCTCGAGGTGGGTCTCGATCCCGGTCTGCTCGGCGAAGCTGGTCGTCAGGCGCTCGAGCGCCGGAGCGAGCCCGAAGTCGTCGAGGGCCTTCGGGCGCAGCTCGACGGCGAGCCGCCTCACGTCCTGCAACGTCACGGTAACGAGCTCGCGGAGCTCGGTGAGCGCCGTCGCGAACCGGTCGGTTCCCTGGGTCTCCTCGATCGACTTCAAGCCCAGGAGGATCGACGTGAGCGCCTGCCCCGTCTCGTCGTGGAGCTCGCGGGAGAGCCGCCGACGCTCCTGCTCCTGGCCGCCGAGGATCCGCTGAACGGTCGTCCGCGCGACGCGGTGCGAGAGATCGACGGCGACGGCGGCACGCGAGGCGAACCTCTGGGCAAGGCGCAGGTCGGCGTCGCTGAACCGTGGGTCGAACTCCCGCCGGTCGAGGGCCATGACGACGCCGATCGACTCTCCCCGAATCACGAGCGGCGCCCACAGGCCCGCCCGTGCTCCAACCCGTCGCATCAGGTCCGGGTCGGCGTCGGGGTCGTCGAGGACCGAATCGACCCGGGCGGACGTCCCATCGCGGAAGACGCGACCGCTCTTCGAACGCTCGATCGAGAGCCGATGCCCGACGAGCTCTGCCTCGCCTTCACCATGGGCGGCCGCGATCTCGAGCCAACCCTCCCCCGCCTGGGTCAGGATCGCGACGAAGCGAGCGTCGATGAGCTCGCTCATCCTCTCGACGATCAAGTGAAGGAGCCGAGCAGGGTCGATGTCGCTGAGCATCGCGGCGGTGATCTCCTCGAGCGACTCGAGCTGATGCGCCCAGGCGCGGCTAGATTCGTAGAGGCGTGCGTTCTCGATGGCGACGGCGGCCTGGGACGCGAGCAGCGTGACGAGCTCCTCGTCCTCGTCCGTGAAATCGGCGCCGCCCTCCTTCTCGGTCAGGTAGAGGTTCCCGTACGCCACGCCCCGCAGGACGATCGGCACGCCGAGGAAGCTCCTCATGGGCGGGTGGTTGGGCGGGAAGCCGACGGAGCGCTCGTCCTCGGCGATGTCATGGAGACGCAGCGGGCGCGCGTCGCGGATGAGGACGCCGAGGATCCCGCGCCCGCGCGGCAGGTCGCCGATCGCGGCGTGCGTCTCCGGGTCGATCCCGTGCGTGATGAAGCGCTCCAGCTCGCGCCCCGTGACGTCGATGACACCGAGCGCCGCGTACCGGGCTCCCGTGAGCTCGGCTGCCGTCTCGGCCAGCAGTTGCAGCAGGCCGTCGAGCGTCAGCTCGGAGCTGAGCGCGATCCCGGCTTCTACCAGACCCTGGAAGGAAGACTCTCGCTCCCGGGAGGACACCACGGGAGTATCCGCAAAAACCCCGGACGATTCAAAGAGTAGATTCCCTGATGGCCGCCCGGCCGGCAGGCCGTACCGTCCGCGTGACGTAGCAAGCAAAAGGAGGGAATCGTGAAGCAGATCCTGATCGCAACCGACGGCTCGTCTTCCTCTCGGGAGGCGGTCGACGTCGGGCTCGAGCTCGCGAAAGAGCAGGGCGCCGACGTGACATTCGTCCACGTGGCCCCGGCGGAGGAGATCCGCGGCGGGCGCGGTGGCGCCCACGCCCTCACCCACCGGGAGGACATCGACGAGTCCGAGACCGCCCTCAAGGACGCCGCCGACGCCGCGGACGCAGCGGGCGTCTCCTACGAGCTGGAGCGGTTCGCCGGAGAGACCGTCGAGACGATTGTCGCTCTGGCCGACTCGAAGAACGCGGACCTGATCGTCCTCGGCTCTCGCGGCCGCAGCGCGGTGGCGTCGGCCATTCTCGGCAGCGTCTCGCACGGCGTGCTCCGTCAGGCATCGCGGCCGGTTCTCGTCGTCAAGGGCGCAAAGACGCCGGCTGAGGCGGCGACCTAGGGTCTGTGGCGGGAAGCGGATGAGACTCCTGCGCCGGCACGGCCGCGAGGAG
>Ga0190274_10001186_pt1 | contig 15336 bp, 11 predicted proteins | sample Popmic531T_FD_133002 | JGI IMG/M metagenome (GOLD analysis project Ga0190274, IMG submission 133002) | Populus adjacent soil microbial communities from riparian zone of Yellowstone River, Montana, USA - 531 T | ecosystem: Environmental > Terrestrial > Soil > Riparian zone | place: USA: Montana...
CCATCCATCCATCGTGGTCTTCTTCTACACCCGCTGCGACAACCCGACGAAGTGTCCGCTCACCATGTACAGGTTCGGCAGCCTGCAGCGGCTGCTGCAGCAGTCCGATCTCGGTAACTCTATCGGGCTGGCAGCCATCACGTACGATCCGGAGTACGATCGCCCCGAACGCCTGCTGCAGTACGCCGAGAGCTGGGGAGTGACGCCCTCGGCCCATCACAGGATTCTTCGAGCCGTCAGCGATTTTCAGGCGCTCAGCGAGTACTTCTCGCTCGGTGTGAACTTCAGCGCGTCGGGGATTGTGAATCGACATCAACTCGAGGCCTTCGTCCTGGACAAGCACGGCCACATACGCCACGTCGTCTCGCGGCGTCGATGGGACGAAGCAATGCTCATGCAGCTGGCGGCCCCGCTTGCTCACTTGTAGCTACACACGCGCCGCGACCTCGTCCCGCGGCATGGACGCCGGTGGCAGGGAGGAGCTCGCACGGGCCGAGGCAGGCTCCGACGACACGAGCCGATCTTCCCTCACTTCTTATATGATCCGAACGTTATGGATACCGTCACGCTCACGATAGATGGCCGAGAGGTCACGGTCGAGAAAGGCAAGACCGTTCTCGAAGCAGCGATCCGTCACGGCATTCAGGTGCCGTATTACTGCTACCACCCGGGCCTCGGCGTTGACGGTTCGTGCCGCGTCTGCATCGTCAAGATCGAAAAAATGCCGAAGTTGCAGACCTCGTGCTCGAGCCTCTGCACCGACGGGATGACGGTCATTACCGATTCGGCTGAGGTCCAGGCGGCCCGCGCCAGCGTCTTTGAGTTCCTGCTCGCCAATCACCCTCTCGATTGCCCTGTGTGCGACAAAGGCGGCGAGTGTCCGCTTCAGGATTTTTCGTACACCTTCGGTCCCGAGCGGAGCCGGATGGAGTTTCCGCGGCGCACGTTCGACGGCGAGGGCGGGCGGGCCGACGTGGATTTCGGTCCGACGCTCATGCTCAACCGCAACCGCTGCATCCTTTGCACGCGTTGCGTCCGTTTCATGCGCGAGATCGACAACGACGCGCAGATCGGCATCGCCAATCGCGGTTACGGCAGCGAAATTGCCACGTTCGACGAGCAAGGCGTGGTGTCACTTCTCTCCGGTAATTTGATGGATGTCTGTCCGGTTGGCGCGATCACGACGCGTGACTATCGATTCAAGTCGCGGCCGTGGGACAACCCGCACGCAGTGGACACGATCTGCACGCTGTGCGAGAAGGGATGCAACACGACAGCGTGGATCAAGGCCAAGCCCGAATGGGCGAAGGGCGCGCAGCTCATTCGCATGACACCGCGATTCAACCCCGAGGTGAACAGCTACTGGATGTGCGACATCGGCCGCTTCGACTATCACTGGATCGAAGGCGATCGGCGTCTGCTGCAGCCTTCGCTGCGCAAGGGGCCTTCGGTCGATGCCGTGCCCTGGGCCGACGCTCTTGTGGCGGTTAACGAGGCGGTCCGAGCGGCGGGCGGACCGTCAAATGTCTGTTTCCTCGTGTCGGGTCATGCGTCCCTCGAAGAACTGTTCGTCCTGCGCGACGTCGCGGCACCGTCGCTCGGTCTTGCCCTGAGCTGGCGGCACCGCGTGAAACCACAACCAGCCGGCACCAAATTCACGATCCCCGCGGTGGACGCGCCAAACCTGCGCGGCGCCCGCGATCTTGGCTTCGATGTCGGCGCGCCGGACCAGCCCGCCGATCTTTCGCTCCTCAAGGCCGCCGTCGGATCCGGCCAAGCCAAGGTGCTGTACGTGCTCGACCCCGGACCCGACGGTTCGATCGGCGATGTGGACTGGATTGTGGCGGCCCGGCAGGCGGGTCAGATTCAGACGCTCATCGTCCAGGGCGTGCTGCACAACGCGCTGACCGAGGCCGCCGACATCGTGTTGCCTGGTTCCGCGTTCGTCGAGAAGGATGCCACCTACACGAACGGGACAGGTCACGTGCAGGCGGCATCGCAGGTCATCGCGCCCCCAGGTGATGCCGTCGAAGACTGGCAGATTCTGACAAAGGTCGGCATCGTCATGGGCGTGCCGCTACCCTACGACTCGTCGGCGTCGATCCGCAAGGCAGCCGCTGGCGCGCTTGCGACCCTTCCGGGGTACAGCACGCTCGCCGAAGTGCACTTCAACCGACCCGTGTCGGCCAAGCACTGGCTGCAGGCTTCGAACCCGTCGGAGCGCTGGAAGTGGGACTTCATGTTCCAGGATCTGCCGCCCGTGAAGTTTGGCGAGGAGTTCGGGATGCTGCCGCGCGCCGACGTGATTCCCCTCAAGGAAGTGAAGTAGGACGTACCGCAGCCAATCATGCGCGTACGACGACTGCTCGTCATCGCCGCTCTCGGTGCGCTGGTCGGCCTGGTCCAGACGCTGTCAGCGCAGACGCCTTCGCTCTTTACTGTCACGCCGATCCTCGAGAGTCCAACCGCGCACGCCGCCTCTACCGTGCGCGCGATTCTCAAGATCGAGATTCCCAGGGGCCTGCACGTCCAATCGAACGCACCGCGCGATCCGTCGCTCATCGCCTTGGCCTTGTCGTTCGATGCCCCGGCTGGAGTGACCGTAAAGGAACTCGTGTTTCCCAGGTCCACGACAGCGGACCTGCCGGGATATCCGGAGCCGCTGGACGTGTTCGAAGGCGACGTGCTCGTCGGTGTGCAGTTCGTTCTCGCGACCGGGCTGCCGCCGGGCACCGTGAGCGTTCCTGCCAGGCTGCGCTATCAGGCGTGCGACGACCATCTCTGTTATCAGCCGCAGCGTGTCGAGACGAAGTGGACGTTCGAAGTCGTGCCAACAAGCCGACCAGTCACGCGGCAGAACTCCTCGCTGTTTGCGCAGGTCGCGTTCGGAACTGGACAACCACCAGCGACCGCCGCCGCTCCGGCTCCTGCGACAGCGCCTTCCACGCCTCTCGCAAGTTCTCGAAGTCCCCAAGAGATCCTTTCGCTCTTCGACCAGTTCGACATCGCGGGCTCGGCGGGCGGGTACCTGAAGACGGCCGACTTCATTCAGTTCATCCACGACGCCGAAGCGGGTGTGAAGCAGAAAGGGATGTTTGAGGGCCGCGGTCCGATCGCCATCCTCGCGCTCGTGTTCCTCGGCGGGCTCGCGCTGAATCTGACGCCGTGCGTGCTGCCGATGATTCCGATCAACCTGGCGATCATCGGCGCGGGATCGCAGGGGAAGAACCGCGCGCGGGGCTTCGCGCTCGGTCTGGTCTACGGCGCCGCGATGGCCGCGGTCTACGGTGTCATCGGCCTTGTCGTCATCCTCAGCGCCGGGACGTTCGGAACGATCAACTCGTCCGCCTGGTTCAACATCGGGATCGCGCTGCTCTTTGTGGTGTTGGGTCTGGCGATGTTCGACGTGATCAACATCGACTTCTCGCGGCTGTCGAGCAAGATTCAGTTCAAGCAGGAAAGCCGGGGCACGATGATGCTGGCCTTCGGCATGGGGGCGGTGGCGGCGCTGCTGGCCGGCGCGTGCGTCGCCCCCGTCGTGATCCAAGTGGTGGTGTTTTCGAGCGACCTCTACGCGAAGGGCACCACGGCAGCCCTTGCCCTGCCGTTCGTGCTGGGCATCGGCATGGCCGTTCCCTGGCCGCTCGCGGGCGCCGGCATCGCGTCGCTCCCAAAGCCGGGCCTCTGGATGGTGCGGGTCAAACAGGCCATGGGCGTGTTCATCCTCGGAACGGCCGTCTACTACGGTTACGTGGCCTACGAAATCCTCTCGAGCCGATGGGTCGATCCGGCAAGCGTCTCGGCCAGCGTCGAAGCACAACTCAAGGAAGGCTGGCAGGCATCGATCGCCGACGGACTGGAGAAGGCCAAGAGCGAACGGACCCCGGTGCTCGTCGACTTCTGGGCGACATGGTGCAAGAACTGCCTTACGATGGACAAGACGACGCTTGCTGAGCCGTCGGTGAAGCAGGCACTCGCCGGATACACGAAGATCAAGTTTCAGGCCGACGACCTCGACGCCTCCCCCGCTCGAGAACTGCTGCAGCGCGTAGGAGCCAGGGGCCTGCCTCACTACGCGATCCTGAAACCGCGGTAATCCGAGCCTCTCGGGTGCTGTTATAGTGAGCGGGCTTCCGGAGTTCCAGCCGTGACGAGCAAGCTCAGCATTCCATTGCTCATTGTCCTGTCGTTCGTCGTCGCCGGAGCGACGCTTGTACAGGAGTTCCGCCTGGACAACGCCACCGAGGTCGACCGCACGGCGGCGGCTGCGATCGAGCGCGACCTCAGCGCGGTGTCGATCAGGCTTGCGGATCTTCGGGGGGCCCAGACCGCGTACCTGGCCGCGGGCCAGAACCCGCAGTTCTGGACGCGGCGCACCACGGAGCTCGCGGCCGAAATCGATGGTGAACTGAAACGGCTTCGCGGCCGTGTGCAGAGCCCCGAGGGTACGACACGTCTCGATGCCGCCAGCGTGGCGTTTGCCGAACTCATGGCTGCCGACGCGCGCGCGCGCGCGAATCTCAGCCCCGAACAGATCCTCGTGGCATCCGATATCGTCCTGTCCGAGAGCCTGGATGTCGCGCAGCGTACTGCCACGGAAGTGAACGCCGTCCGGACCGCCGAGGCGCGCGCGGCGGACGCGAGTGCCCGGGAGCGATCGCGCCTGCGTCTGGGGACGGCGGGCGGCGGCATGTTGCTGGTGTTGTGCTTCGCGCTGATCGCAATGCGCCTCGTTCGACAGTCGGCGGCGGTCCCCGCGTCCCCGGCGGCCACGATGGCCCAAATGCTGCGTGACTTGCCGCCGCCTGTGCGGACGCAACCTGGATCGTCACTGCCCGCGCCGCATACGGCTGCGGCTGCGAACCCACTGCCCGCAGGTGCACGGCCCGTCCTCCCCGCCAACCTCACTGAGACTGCCGAGCTCTGCGTCGACCTCGCACGCGTCATGGACGCGCGAGATCTGCCGGCGTTGCTCCAACGAGCGGCGACGCTTCTCGACGCCACGGGCCTCATCGTCTGGGTGGCCGACGCTGGAGGCTCGATGCTACAGCCGTTGCTCGCGCATGGGTACCCTGACAAGGTGATTCGACGGCTGGGCACGCTCGATGCTGGTGGCAACAACGTCACCTCTCTCGCCTACCAGTCGGTGAGGCCCCAGACGATGAATGGCACCGGGACCTCCGATACCGGAGCGATCGCGGTCCCGCTTGTCACCGCTGCGGGCTGTAGCGGCGTGTTGGCGGCCGAGATACGGCAGCCGAGACCCGGACCCGAGTCACTCGCGCTCGCCCGGATTGTGGCGGCACAACTGGCCACGGTCATCAGCCCAACGGACGCAGCAATAGGAAGCGACGACTCTCTGGCTCACGCGACGGGCGACTGAACAGGACGGCGCCGGCGCGTCGCACCAGTGTCCCCAGAATTCGGATCGCAGAGTGCCGGCGCCCTCCGGGTGGGACACGGCAACCGAGCGTGGCCCCGCATACACGGTTTTCACTTTCGTTTCGGCGCGGCATGCGTTTTGAAGTTGCGGCCGGCGAGTCGCCAAGTGCCACCGGGATGCTCATCTCGACAGGCAGGCGCTGGCATCGCCGCATCCCGCCGCTCGTTCACGGCAGTGGCGACTCAACTCTCCGCTTAAACCTATCCGGCAGACCTGACGGTTTGCCGAACGCACGCAAGGTCTCTACGCGGTCAGGCGAAAGACGACAATCGTCGTGTCGTCATTTGGCGGGAAACCCGCCCGGTGGGCCTCCACGGCGGCTGCGATCGCAGCCACCGTTTCTTCGGCTGACTTACCTCGCGACGCCGCCACGACCTCAAGCAGGCGCTCGGACGAGAATTCCTCACCCCTGCTGTTCATCGCCTCGTTGACGCCATCGGAACAGAACACAAACGTGTCGCCGACGCTGAGCGGGATCTTCACCTGGTCGTAACTCACACCAAAGAAGGACCCAAGAGGCACGCCCGGCAACTCGATGACCTCGCAGGCATCGGCAGTGCATCGAACCGGATAGGGGATGCCCGAATTGGCGAGCGTGACCTGCCGGCGCTTGAGATCGAAGCTCGCATAGCAGAGCGTGCAGTAGTACTCCTCGAGTTGGCGCTCGTGCAGGATGCTGTTGATCGACATCAGAACATTAGCGGGCGAGGACGGCACCGGCTGGAATCGCCGGCGGAACGTCCGGCCCCTGACGAGTTCCCCGGCAAAGACGCTGTAGAGCGCGGCCGGCACGCCTTTGCCGGAGACGTCGCCCACGGCGACGACGAGCGTGGTCGAGTCGGGCATCAGAAAGTCGTAGAAGTCGCCGCCGAGCTCCCGGGCAGGCGCGAACGAGACAGCGACATCAACGCCTCGAAGCTTCTTGGGTAATTGCGAGGGCAGGAGCGCGGCCTGCACGCGTTTGGCGAACTTCAGTTCGCGTTCGATGCGCGCCTCGTTGGCGGACGTCTGCTCGTAAAGCCGCGCGTTCTCAATCGCCACCGCGGCCTGGCTCGCCAGAAACGTGAGAATTTCGACGTGTCGCTTGGTAAACGCCTCGAGCTCCGGGCTCTCGAGATCGAAAACCCCGATGCAACGGTCCTTCAGCATCATCGGCACGACGAGTTCCGAACGTACGTCCTCGAGGACCTTGATGTACCGGGGATCCTTCGACACATCAGGGACGAGCACGGCCTCGCAGTGAAGGGCCGCGTAGCCGACGAGGCCCTCGCCGAGGCGGACCGTAGGCAGTCCTACTTTTTCGCCGTAATGGACGGCCGCACGGATTTCGAGTTCCGACGTTTCCTCGTTGAGCAAGAGGATGCCAAACGTGCGGTAATCCACGAGACGCTGCGCGAGCTGCGCGATCCGGGATAGCAGCTCGTCGAGATCGAGCAGCGCCGCCACCTCGCGTCCGATTTCAGCGAGGGTCTCGAAGGCCTCGGCGTCGTGCCGCTCCTGCGCGAAGAGTCGCGCGTTGACGAGCGCGGTCGCCACGTGCGCCGCGAACTGGCTCAGGATATCCACATCGCGGCCGCTGTACCGATTGCGGTCGCGGCTCAGCACGTTCAGGACACCAATCGCCTTCGACTTGTGAATCAGCGGAACGGCAAGCGCCGACGACATGCCCGGTACGACGTTCAAATCGCCTGACACCGTCGTGACATCGCCAATGACGACCGGTTGCTGGGTTTCGACAACGCGACCGAGAATGCCTTCCGAGACGGGCATTTTGGACCCAGCGGAGCCCTCGGGGTATCCAACCGCGTATCCGAGGCCTATCTCGCCTGTACGGGCGTGGACGAAGTACACTGCAAAGGCGTCAAAGGGCACCAGCCGTTTGATCAGCTCTGGAATCCTCGGCAGCAGTTCGTCCAGGTTGATGACCGACGTCACCTTACGACCCAGATCGAACAGGGTCATGACGATGTCGCGCTCGCTGCTCGAGGGGACGGCTGATTCGACGTCGATGGGTGGCTGACTCATGAAAACGGGCGGGCCGAACCTCGTGGAATTATACTTTCCGCAAAAATGACTTTACAGCTTCCCCTCGACTATGCGGCGATCGAGCGCATTCTTCCGCATCGATATCCCTTCCTGCTCGTCGATCGTGTGAAGGATTTCGAGCCCGATCGCCGCATTGTCGGCATCAAGAACGTGTCGCTCAACGAGCGATACCTCTGGCATGGAGTGGGTGAGCGTCCCGTGCTGCCGCCGACGATTCTGACGGAGGCAATCGCCCAAGTCGGAGCCATTCTCATTCTGGGGAAGCCGGAAAACCGCGAGAAACTGATTTTCTTCATGGGCATCGAACGGGTCCGCTATCGCCGGCCGGTGCACCCGGGCGACACGGTGGAAATCGAGGCCGTCGTCAAACGGCTGCGGAGCCGGATGGGCGTCCTGAGCGGCGCGGCCCGCGTCGATGGCCGCGTCGTCTGCCACGGGACGATGACCTTCGCGCTCGGCCCGAAGCAGGGCGGGGACGGCTTCGAGTCGCCGGTCCCCTAGCGCGCGCCTCAGGCGTTTTCCGGCTTCAATAACGCTCGTTCGAGATAGCGATGGTAGCTCGTGAAGCGGCCGGGCGATCCATCCATCGCGAGGTGGCGGCGTACCTGCTGCAGTTTCGCGTCGAGGTCGTCCGCGGCGGCGAGGACGAGGGCCTCGGCCGTCATGGGCTTGACGGGCGATCCCATTTCCTTCGAACCATGGTGGGACAGGATGAGATGCTCGAGTTCGAGGGCCAGGTCGGTCGGAAACCCCGGCAGGTCGCTCACCAGCGCCTTCAACATGCCGACGCCAATGACAATGTGCCCAATGAGATTCCCCTCCACTGAGTAGTCGATGGCAATGTTGTAGTCGAGCTCCTGGAGTTTCCCGATATCGTGCAGGAGCGCACCCGCGACCACGAGATCGGTCCTGAGGCCGTAGCTTTCGGCGAGCGGAACGGCAATCTCGATGATCTTGAGCACGTGTTCGAGCAATCCGCTGCGATAGGCATGATGCACCTGGCGCGCCGCCGGCCAGATCCGCAGCCGATCGCCATGTCGCGCAATTAGGTGCTCGAGCAGGTTCTTGATGTGCGGATCGCGGACTGATGCCACGCGCCTGTCGAGTTCCGCCAGCATCTCATCGAGCGGCCGTGGCGAGCATGGGATGCAGTCCTCCTCGCGAAATCCGAAACTCGCATCGTCCGGGATCACGCGCCTGATCCGATCGATCACGAGTTCGAGCCGGCCGTTGAAGACGTTCCCCTTCCCCTGGACGGCCACAAACTCACCGGCCTCGAACTGCGGATCGGCTGCCTCCACATCCTGAAAGACCTTGGCGTCAATTTCTCCTGAGACGTCCTGCAACAGCAGCACGAGGAACAACCCTCCGTTTCTGCCCGAGCGCCGCTCCTTGCGCGCACAGAGAAAGAAGCCGTTGCCGGCTGAGGAGCCGTCTATTTCGAGAATCCGAGGGAGTCGCGCCATGTGAAGGTTGGCCGCCGGGATGCGGGTGCGGGCAGGTAGCGCCCACTGCGCCGGACCAGTCTACTGCGAATGGTACAATCGCACATGCCTCACCGGGCGGCATCGAGAACTGCCAGCCGCCGCGACGATTCTCCCCTCAGTGCCGACGCCTTCGCCCGATTGATCGACGGGCTTCAGGACGGACTCTACATCGGCCTGGTCGGGGACGTCGAAACGGCAACGCTTTATACCAATCCGCACCTCGGCGCCATGCTCGGCTGGCCGCCGGACGCGGCGGCGACTGACGTGCGACCCTTCGACATCGAACGGTTCGTCGACGACCAGGCCCGGATCGAATTCCTGCAGCGGCTTACGGGCGACAAAGTGGCGCGCGACTGCCTGCTGCGTCTGCGTCGTGTCGATGGCTCAGCGCTCTGGATCGAAGTCACGGCCCGCGCCGAGCCGGTCGGGACGACTGCGACGCTTCGCGTCGAAGCCATGCTGCGTGACGTCACCGAACGGAAGAAACTACAGGATCAGGCCCGCGATCTCTACCAACAGCTGTCACAGGCCGAGAAGCTTGCGGCGCTGGGGCAGACCATGTCAGGCGTGGCGCATGAGCTGAACAATCCGCTTGCAACCATCCTCGCCTGCGCGGAAGGCCTCGCGGGGCGCCGCCTGGACGAGGCGACGCGTCGGGATCTCGATGCCATCCACAACGCCGCCGAACGGGCGGCGCGCATCGTGCGGAACCTTCAGACGTTCGCCCGGCGCCGTCACACAACGCGCACGACCGTGGATGTGACAGACGTCGTCAGGGAAACCGCCGCGCTTCGCGCGTACGAGCACCGCATGGCAAATATCCAAGTCATCGACGAGCTGACTGGAGGACTGCCGCCCGTGTTCGTCGATCCCCATCAGATTCAGCAGATCGTCCTGAATCTGATTATCAACGCAGAGCAAGCCATGCTCGCGGCGCACGGTCGTGGAACGCTCACGCTCCGGTCCTGGCACGATCCGGTTCGTGACGCTGTGATGGTTGACGTCTCAGACGACGGGCCAGGTGTACCTGCGGACGCACAGCCTCGGGTTTTCGACCCGTTCTTCACCACAAAGGCAGTCGGCAAGGGCACGGGTCTTGGCCTGACGGTCGCCTACGCGATCGCACAAGAGCATGGCGGCTCAATTGCCGTGCGTTCCGCGGAAGGTCTCGGCGCATCATTCGTTCTGGAACTCCCGGTCAGCGGGATGCCGCTACGCCATCAGGAGCACGTGCCGGTTCAGGTCCTGCCGTCGGTGCCCAAGGGCACGCGCGCTCTTGTCATCGAGGACGAAGCCGCCTTGGGGGACGCTGTGGCCGCCGCACTCGCCGACGAAGGGTTTCGCCCGGATCGCGCGCACGACGGCGAGGAGGCGCTGCGGAAGGTCAACGAACGACACTACGACGTGATCATCTGCGATTTGAAGATGCCAAAGGTCGACGGCATGACCTTCTTCCGCGAAGTGGTCGCCAAGACACCGCACATCGCACGCCGGTTGATTTTCGTCACCGGCGACGTGGCAGGAACCGAGGCGGAGCGGTTCCTCGAAGAGAGCGGCTGCCGCTGGGTACCGAAACCGTTCAGGTTGCGGGACCTGGTCCGCCTCGCTCGAGAGACGTTGCGATGACGACTGAGTTCAGGCGACCGCGCGGCGGTCGTCTACACCAGCCACACGCCGGGTGACGGTCCGCGGCCGGGTGGCCACGAGTTTCGGCCGGCGAGTCTTGGCTACCAGGCGAGGCGCCTTCGGCTGTTCTTGACCAGCCATGAGCCGGCGGAGCCGCTGGACCGCTCGAGCGTGCAGTTGCGAGACACGCGACTCGTTCACGCCGATCTCGCGGCCGATTTGCTTCATCGTGGCTTCGGCGAAGTAATACAGCACCAGAATACGGCGTTCACGGGCTGGTAGCTGTGCCATTGCCGCGCGAACGCGATCGCGAGTTTCACGCTGCTCGAATAGTCGGTCGGGCGAGGTCGGTTCACTGGGAACGAGTACCGCCGGCAGCGAGGCCGAATCCAAGGCTTCAAGGTTGGCGAGGGGCGACGTCGACTCGATCGTGCTGATGCGCACGATCGTGCGTTCGAGCTGGCCTTCCTCGATCCCGACACGTTTGGCAAGGTCGGACATCGAGGGTTCGGCGTTCAGTTCGCGGCGAAGCTGCTCGCGAGCGACTTCGAGTTCTCGCCGGATTCGGCGCACGCCTCGCGGCCACGCGTCACGCCGGAGGGCGTCGATGATGGCGCCTCGGACGCGACGTTCTGCGAAGGTCTCGAACTTGATGCCGCGGGCTTCGTCAAACCGGGCCGCCGCGTCCATCAGACCCAGGACTCCATCCTGAACCAGGTCGCCCAAGTCGATCGAGTGAGGCATCGTGGATGCCATCCGTCTGGCTAGGGATTCAACAAACGGCAGTCCCGCGACCACTCGCTCCTGCTCTGAAACTGCCAAGGGCGCCCGCTGCATTCCGACCTCCTCAAAGCCCCGACAAGCCGGGGACGGGTGGCCTCTACCGCAACTGGGATGCCAATGAAATTCAGTAGTGCGCCGCTGTGGGCCCTGGTTGCAAAGGGCCGATATTAAGTCGTTGATTTAATTGCACTTGTGTACGATGTGCGGATTTGTGAAAGGTTGCGAAGGTTGGGCTCGGAGGGGCTGACCGGGCGTCTGAATCTTGACGGCGCATTCAAATCTGTCATCAGACCGTCGTTGACAGACGAAATTTGTAACTGCAAGTTGGCTCGTTCAGCGAGTGGTGGGACTCTGCTGGCCGACCAAGCGCCTGAGATCCTGAATCGCAGAGATAGCTTCAAGGGCGCCGGTCACGACCTGCCCCGCGCGGGCGCGCTGCGTCTCTTCGGTGAGGCGGGCTTCCAGCAATTCGGCATTGGCCAGAATCACTCCCAGCTGATTGTTCAGCCGGTGAAACACCTGGGAAAGGGCAGCCGGACTGGCGTCCGCCGGCCGGCGTTCTTCAGGCCCCACGGCTGAGCCGCTGACTCCAGCCGGCGACTTCCGAGCCGCTCTCGGCCGCACTGCCGTCGCGCCAGAGCGTGTCCTCGAAGATGCGGACCGACCCGCCGGCAGTCCGGACGAACTGGACTTTGCCGCCAGCGATCCAGTTATAGATTGTGCGCCGGCTCACGCCAACGATCTCGCACGCACGGGGAATCGACACCGTTTTTCTCTCGAGCAGCATCGGGACCATCTCCGGTCTCAGCACGACGACGGCGTGAAACACGGTGCTGAAGCGCGTGTCTATTTCAATATCGGTAGTGCGGTCGAGCGACCTTAGGGCCGCCAATCTGTCAAGACAACTTGGCCGTTCCAGCTGAACGCCAACTCCCAGGCGTGCACGCTCAAGTCAACTTCATGTCAAAATACCGTCATCCCCATGCCGGACGCCTCCTCAGAGTTACTTCTTGTCGACGATGAGGCGGCCTTTCGGGATGTGATCGCGGAGCGGTTGACCGAGTCCGGTTTCAACGTTACCCAGGTGGGCTCAGGGGAGGAGGCGCTCGAACGCCTTCGTCAGTTTGCCTTCGACATTCTTATTACTGACCTCCGCCTACCAGGCGTCGATGGCCGTGCTGTGCTCGACGAGGCGCTCGCGCGCTACCCCGACATCATCACGATCGTTATTACAGGGTTCGGTACCGTTCGGGAGGCCGTAGAAGTGACCCGGCGCGGGGCTGAGGGCTTCATCACCAAGCCGTTCCAGTTCGAGGAGCTCCTTCATGAGTTGTCCGCAGCCCTCGAGAAGCGCCGGTTGAAGTCCGAGAACGAGTACCTTCGCGCCCAGTTGCACGACCGATTCGGTATCGACGGCATCATCGGCCGGACGCCTGTGATGATGCAGATGTTCGAGCTGCTGAAAACCGTGGCTGCCACACCAAGCACGGTTCTGATAACGGGAGAAACGGGTACGGGAAAGGAGTTGGCCGCGCGGGCAATTCACGACGCGAGCCCCCGGCGGAGTCAGCGCTTCGTAGCCTTGAACTGCAGCGCCATCCCCGAAACCCTCCTCGAAGCCGAGCTGTTCGGTCATGTGCGAGGAGCCTTTACCGGCGCAATTGCCAATCGCCAGGGCCGGCTAGAACAGGCGAATCGAGGGACCCTTTTTCTCGACGAGGTTGGGACGATGAGTCCCGCGCTTCAGTCCAAACTTCTGCGCGTGCTGCAGGGGCGTGAGTTCGAGCGCGTCGGGGAGTCGCAAACAATAAAGGTTGACGTCCGGGTTCTCGCGGCCACCAACTCCGACCTCAAGCGGATGGTCGAGGAGGGCACGTTCCGGGAGGACCTTTTTTACCGGCTGAACGTCATCCCAGTGAGAATCCCTGCCTTGCGGGAGCGCCGGCCGGATATCCCACTGCTCGCCCAGCACTTCCTCGACAAGTTGTCAGCCGACCATCCGTCGAAGGTGAGAGTGACCTTCACACAGGATGCCCAGCAGGCCCTGATGGCTTTTGGCTGGCCGGGCAATGTACGGCAGCTCGAGAATGTCGTTGAGCGCACTTTCGCCCTCACGCCCGGTCGCACTCAACTCGCGGCCGCCGATCTGCCCGACGAACTTCGGAGCGCCCGAACGCCTGTCGACGCTTCAGTAGCGGTGATTCCAGACGAAGGCATCGAAATGATGCGCGTGGTGTCGGATTTCGAACGATCGTTGATTCAACGGGCGCTCGAACGGACCGGAGGCAACAAGCGGCTCGCAGCCGAACTACTGCACGTAAAGCGGACGACGCTCATCGAAAAGCTGAAGAGGCTCCAGGCCCGCTGAATATGCCGAGGAACTTCGCTTATTGGGTCATCGTGTCCGGAGCCCACGCGACCGCATTTCGGGCACGTTCGCCGGAAGACCTCCTGCCCACCCTCAAGCAGCTCCAGCGAACCCAGCCAGATGTCGCGCTCAAGTGGTTTGAGCGGGGTCGCGTGTGGGAATCGCCTGAAGCTGCTCAGGAAGCCTTTATCCGACTGCGGCGAACTCCGCGCCGTGACCGCGCTTGGCGACCCGGAGGCGAGCATGCCGACCCGCGCGCGCGGTTTGCGGTCAGCCGCGATGAGAAGCGCGCTCGCTTCAAAAAGCGTCAGGTCAGGGCGAATCGTGAAGGCTCTGCGCCCACGGCGCGCCCTCCAAAACCGCCGCGAAGGGGCAGTAAGTGATCGCCCACATTGTTCTCTTCAATCCGAAGCCAGGACTCACTCGGTCGGATCTTCTGGCATTCGGCCTAGCCATGACCGCCCCTTTCGGCGCCATTCCCGACGTCAAGAAGGCGAGTATTGGACGACGAGTCGGCGTCGATCTTGGGTACGAGCGGTCATTAGGCGATTCGGCCTATGAATACTCGGCTGTTATCGAATTCGAAGACGAGGCGGGCCTGATTCGATACTTGAGGCATCCGCTCCACCAGCGACTTGGCAGTTTGTTTTGGGAAAACTGCAATTCCTCGGTAATCTCGGAGGTGGAGTTCGTTGATGGACGAGATCGCGACGCCGTAATGCTATTGGTCAAATAACATCGGCGACCACACCGGGCGCCTCGAAGAATCTGGCTATCACGCCGCGCAGCCCGTCAACAGATTCGGAAGTATTGATAGCGGTTCTAAGCTGACTTCCGCCCTGTACGCCCTTGGTATACCACGAGCCAAGAGCCCTGACCTTGTTGATCACCCAGCGCTCCCGGCCTCGAGCAACATGCGGGGTAACTTCGCCAACACCGGGGGCCGTATGTCGGAACCCTTCGAGCTCCCCCACTCGCTCGAGCAAGAGCAGGTTGATGTATTCGAGAAGAAACGCTCCGCGGTCCGCCAGCGAGATCTCTGGCACTGAGGCACCTTGACGCGCCTGCATGGCCTGCTGAAAGATCCACGGATTCCGGAGGGCGCCACGCCCCACGAGCACCCCTTGTACGCCGCGTTCCAAGAGGCGCCTGACGATATGAGACGCTTCGACGCAGTCACCCGAACCGAACACAGGAATTCCGACGCTCGCCGCGACATCGCCGATTAGCGACCAGTCAGATTCGCCTCGATAGGCTTGAGCGGCAGTGCGCCCGTGCACGGTTACTGCCGCGGCACCGACGTCTTCGACCATCCTGGCCAGAGTGGGTGCGTTCACTTCTTGTTCGTTCCAGCCCGCCCGCATCTTGACGGTAACGGGAATCCGTACCGCTTGGGTCATCGCTCGCACCACGCTTGCCGCGTGGCTGGGTTCCCGCATCAAACTACAGCCGGCGTTGTGCTTGGCAATCTTCGGAACCGGACACCCCATGTTGATGTCCACAATATCTGCGCCCATGCCTTCGACAATGCGCGCGGCCTCTGCCATGACCTGCGGGTCGCCCCCGAAGATTTGCACCGACAC
>Ga0190274_10001187_pt1 | contig 15334 bp, 10 predicted proteins | sample Popmic531T_FD_133002 | JGI IMG/M metagenome (GOLD analysis project Ga0190274, IMG submission 133002) | Populus adjacent soil microbial communities from riparian zone of Yellowstone River, Montana, USA - 531 T | ecosystem: Environmental > Terrestrial > Soil > Riparian zone | place: USA: Montana...
CGCATCGACCGCCCCGGCTTCACCCTGAACCCGACCTCCTGCGACGCGATGGCACTGACCGCCGAGGCGATCTCCACCGAGAACCAGGTCGCCAACCTCCAGAACCGCTTCCAGGTCGGCGGCTGCTCCAACCTCGGCTTCAAACCGAAGCTCTCCTTCAAGCTTCGGGGCGACACCAGACGAGGCGGCTTCCCGTCCCTCACCGCCACCCTGACCTACCCCAAGGCCGGCGCCTACTCCAACATCGCCCGGGCCCAGGTAGCCCTTCCTCACTCCGAGTTCCTCGCCCAGGCTCACATCCGCACGATCTGCACCCGCGTGCAGTTCGCGGCGAACACGTGCCCGAAGGGCTCGATCTACGGCAAAGCGAGGGCGATCACGCCCTTGCTCGACAAACCGCTGGAAGGCCCGGTCTACCTCAGAAGCTCGAGCAACCTCCTGCCCGATCTGGTCGCAGACCTGAACGGCCGGATCCACGTCGCCCTCGTGGGCCGAATCGACTCAGTGAACGGCAGCATCAGAAACAGCTTCGAAGCCGTCCCCGACGCCCCGGTCTCCAGGTTCACCCTCAGCCTCCCTGCAGGCAAAAAGGGCCTCCTGGAAAACAGCACCGACATCTGCCGGGGCAAACACAGGGCCAACGCCACCTTCACCGCCCACAACGGCAAGGTTCTGGTCCTCAGACCCGAGCTGAAGGCCAGGTGCAAGGCCAAAGGCCGCAAAGGCTCGAAAGGCCGTAAAGGCTGAACCACACTCGACGGCGCCCCCGACCCCTGCCGGGGGCGCCACGAACTTGCGGGCAATGCCCGCGAGAGCAGTACGCAGCATCAGTCAAGAAGTACATAGCGACACACCAGTCAAAACAAACCTGGCGGTCAGACCGCCGGGCAGGGGAGGTATGAAGTGAACAAGTTCAAGACGATGGGCGTCGCCGTGGTCACGGCGCTAGCCCTCACCGCGTTGATCGGGGCCGGTACGGCTTCGGCGGCGACGTTCAAAGCTCCGGGTGCCGGAGCAGAAGCCGAAACCACCTGGAGCGGCACCCGCTCCGGCGCCAACCACAAACTCTCGCTGGGCGGAGACACGTTCAACTGCAGCAACGTCTCCTTCGCGGGCGGGATGCTCGGTTGGGAATCAAGCGAAGCGAACGTCAATCCCGAACTGAAAAATTGTTCGTGGCTGAGCACGGTTTCATGGGTCACGAACGGCTGCAAATTCCGCTTCCGCGCCAACGCGGGCGGTTACCCGGCCGGCACCGTCGACATCCACAGCTGCACGAAACCGCTGACTATGACGGCGGCGGGCTGCCAGCTGGAAGTCGGCAACCAGAACGGGATCGGCACGGTCGAATACAAAACGACTGTCACCGAAGGCAAAAACTCGATCGCGATCCTCGCCAACCTGAAAAACATCACCTACACCCGGGTCGGTGGATCGGGCTGCGCGGTCAACAAACCAGGAACGTTCAGCGACGGCACCTACACGGGGGAATGGACCGTGAAAGGCACCCGTGGCGGCAGTTCGGTGCCGATCGAAGTTGGGGTCGGCTCCTCGACCAAATTCGCGGTCGAATCGGCACCGGCGACGATCACGGGGACGGGGACCGGCGGGACTCTGTTCAAAAATCTCGGCGGCAACTCCCCGAGCTGCAAAGGCTATTCGCTCAGCGGCACCATGAGCGCCACCAGCGAAGAAGCGATCACCGTCGCCCCCACCTACAAAGAATGCACCGGCCCCGGTGGACAGGCGCTGCCCGAAGGCTACGTGCGGCGCGGCAGCTGCAGCTACGTGTTCCACGTCAACGGCACCTTCGACATCGCGGGAGCCAGCTGCGCCACCGACCCGATGACGATCACCAGCAACGGCTGCGTCACGGTGATCGGTCCGCAGAGCGGCATCGCCGGCACCTTCGCCTTCCTGAACGAAGGCGGCTGGGGGGCGTTCCGCACGATCTCGATGTCGGGTTCGACCACCGGTGTCACGTACACCAACATGGGGCCGCTGTGCACCTTCCAGGGCACGGCGTCCACGGGCCAGATCAACAGCCCGGCCAAACTGTCCGCGACCTCACAGAGCCTCTGGCTCGAATAGTCCGGTTTGGGTCCGGCTTGCGGGCCTGATCCGGATGGCGACTCGGTAGTGAAGGCGGGGCCACGAGCGATCGTGGCCCCGCATCGTTTTGCCCGCACCCATGTTTCAATAGAACTGGCTGTCTGATCTACACACCGAGTCGTTTATGCTCAGTCGGCTCGCTGGGACAGGGAAAGGGTTGGATGCACCGGAGGGCCGGTAAGGGAGCAGGGGGACGATGGCCGTGGCGTGGCGCCGCGGCGCTTTGCTGTGCTCTCGCCTTCGCGGTTGCGCCGGCCACGGCCCTGGCCGCTGGCCCGCCGCTGGTTCCCGCCGCCTGGGTCACCGAAGTCGGCTCGGCCTCCGGTCGGCTCAACGCGGAAATCAACCCGGAAGGGCTGGCGACCAGCTACCACTTCGACTACCTGACGCTTGCCGCCTATGAAGCGAACGTGAATGCGTCCAAAGACGGCTTCACCGGCGCGGTCAAGGCTCCGGCGGGCGCCGATCCGAACATCGGCGCCGGCACGACGCCGCTCTTCCCCGCGCAGTCGATCTCCGGCCTCAAAGCGCAGACCGCCTACCGCTACCGGGTGGTGGCGAAAAACTCGGCCGGGACGACGATCGGGCCCGAGCACACCTTCATCACCCGCTTCGGGAGCGGCCCGCTGGTGCTGCTCGACGGCCGCGGCTGGGAGATGGTCTCGCCGATCGACAAAAACGGGGGGGAGGTGCAGGGGCTCGGGCCGAGCGCCGGCGCCTCGCTGCTGCAGGCCGCGCCCGACGGGCAGGGGATCAGCTTCGGCTCGGCCTCCTCGTTCGGCGTCGAGGCGGGCGGCGCCCCGGCGGTCAGCCGCTACCTGGCGCGCCGCCAGCCGGGCAGCTGGGCGGTCGAGAACGTCAGCGTCCCGCAGCTCTCCGGCGGCTACGGCGAAGGGCCGAACGCCGACCCCTACCGGCTCTTCTCCACCGACCTCGCCGCCGCCCTGCTCTCCAACGGGCAGCGCTGCCGCGGTGCGGCTGGATCCTGTCCGGTCGCGAACCCGCCGCTGGCCGGGAGCGGCGCCCCGGCCGGGTACCGCAACTACTACCTGCGCCGGGGCGGCGGCTTCGAGGTGCTGCTGACCGCCGCCGATATCGGCGGCCTGGCGCTCGCGCCCGAGGACTTCGAACTTGCCTTCGCCGGCGCCGCGCCGGACCTCGGCCGCGTCGTCCTCTCGAGTTGCGCCGCGCTCACCCCAGGGGCGACCGAAGTGCCGGGCGGCGGGGGCGAATGCGACCCCGCCGCGACCAACCTCTACGAGTGGTCGGCAGCGGGTGGCCTCGCGCTCCTCAACCTTCTCCCTGGCTCGGGCGAAGGCACCCCGGGGGCGGCGCTCGCCGCTCCCGGGGGCGCTGTCTCCGCCGGCGGCTCCCGCGTCTACTGGACGCTCGGCGGCGATCTCTACCTGCGCGAAGGGGCGCAGACCGAGCAGGTCGACGACGCCCCCGCGGTCGGCGGAGGCGGGACGTTCCAGGCCGCGAGTGCCGACGGCGCGGTCGCCTTCTTCACCAAAGCGGGGCACCTCTACCGCTACGACGCCCCCGGCCAGACGACCACCGACCTCACCCCGGGCGGTGCGGTCGAAGGGGTGCTCGGCGCCTCCGCCGACGGCTCCCGCGTCTACTACCTCACCGCGGCCGGGCTCTTCCTCCGCGACGGCGCCGTCACCACGGAAGTCGCCCCCGGCGCCAAAGCCGCCGACGCCGCCAACTACCCGCCCGCCACCGGCACCGCCCGGGTCAGCCCCGACGGCACCCGGCTCGCCTTCCTCTCGGAGGCGAGCCTGACCGGCTACGACAACGTCGGCCAGGCGAGCCGCGAACCGGAGAGCCAGGTCTTCCTCTTCGACGCCACCGTCAGCGGCCCGGCGGCGCTCGCCTGCATCTCCTGCAACCCGACCCTCGGCCGCCCGCTCGGCCCCTCGACGCTGCCGGGCGCGCTCGGCGGCGGCGAAGGCCCCGACGTCGTTCCCGCCTACAGGCCGCGCGCCCTCTCCGCCGACGGCCGCCGCCTCTTCTTCGACAGCGCCGACGCGCTGGTCCTGCAGGACACCAACAACAGCGCCGACGTCTACGAGTGGGAGGCGCAGGGCACCGGAAGCTGCACCCGCGCCGGCGGCTGCGTCAACCTCGTCTCCTCCGGCCGCAGCGGCGACGGCGCCGCCTTCGCCGACGCCTCGGCCGACGGGTCCGACGCCTTCTTCCTCACCGACGGGCCGCTGGTCGAAGCCGACCCCGGCTCGGTCGACCTCTACGACGCCCGGGTCGGCGGCGGCTTCCCGGTGCCGCCGAAACCGATCCCCTGCGAAGGCGACGCCTGCCAGCCGCTGCCCTCGCCGCCCGACAACCCGCCAATCGGCACGACCGGCACCGGTCCCGGCAACTCCCCGGTCGTCTTCCCGAAACAGGGCAAACAGAAAACCCAGAAAGGGAAGAAGAAAGCGGGCAAAGGCAAGCGGAGCAAAGGCAAGCGCCATCGCCGGGCCGCCGGCCGGCACGGGGGTCACCGTTGAGATCCTTCTCGGCAGCCCGCCGGCGTTTCCTCGCTATCGCCGTCGTCACCCTGCTGTTCGGCGCCGCTTTTGCCGCGCCCCAGCACGCCGCGGCCTTCGGCTTCGTCCCCGGCACCGCCGGCTTCGAGGTCTCTATCGCAGGCGATGGCGGCGTCGCCCCATACAACAAAGCCGGTGGGCACCCCTACTCGCTGACTGCCGACATCGACCTCGAGCTGCAGCCGGGGACCCAGAGCGAGCCGGGCGGGCCGTTCACCGAAGGCGATCTGCGCGACCTCGACCTCGAGCTGCCGCCGGGGCTGATCGAAAACCCGAGCGCCGTCAACAAGTGCTCCCACGAGCTGTTCCACACCCCGCGCGTCTCCCCTCACGAAGCGAGCCGCTCCGGCGAGTCCTGCCCGGCGGTCAGCCAGATCGGCGTGGTCGAGGTCCGCTCCAGCGCCGAAGGCGGCGGCGCCCGCAGCTTCGGCGTCTTCAACCTCCACCCGCCGCCCGGCTTCCCCTCGCAGATCGGCTTCAGCCCGTTCGGCGTGCCGATCGTGCTGACCCCGCGCATCCGCGACCTCGGCGGCGAATACGGGATCACCCTGCAGCTGCGCAACCTCTCGCAGCGGATGGACGTCCACGGGCTGACGATGACGATCTGGGGCAACCCCTGGGCGACCCCCCACAACGGCCAGCGCGGCAACTGCCTCAACGAGGCCGAGCCCGGCTTCCCCTTCGCCAAATGCGCGATCTCCCCGCCGCAGCCCGATCACGCCCCGTGGGCCTACCTGACGCTGCCCGCCTCCTGCGCCAGCCCGCTCACCTTCACGGCGAGCGCCCGTTCCTGGCAGGGCGGCGCCGGGGACACGGCGGTCGTTCCGGGCGCGACGCCCGAAGGCTGCTCCGCCGTGCCGTTCGCTCCCCAGGCCTTCACCCAGGTCACCAACCCGCGCGCCTCCTCGCCGAGCGGGTTCGACTTCAACCTCACCGCCAACGAAGAAAACCTCGTGCTGCCGACCCGCATCGCCCCTTCGCAGGTGCGCAAGGCGGTGGTGACGCTGCCCGAGGGGATGACGATCAACCCCTCGCTCGCCGCCGGCCTCGGCTCCTGCTCGGCGGCGCAGTACGCGGCGGAGAGCGCCGCCTCGCCGCCCGGGGCCGCCTGCCCCAGCAACTCGAAGATCGGCAGCTTCACGGTCCAGAGCCCGCTCTTCGAAGAGACGATCGAAGGCGGGGTCTTCCTCGCCGAGCCCGACGACCGGGCGACGCCGGCGCCCGGGGCGGAGAACCCGTTCGACTCGCTGCTCGCCCTCTACCTGATCGCCAAGGCGCCGGACCGCGGCGTCATCGTCAAGGTCGCGGGCGAACTCGAGGCCGACCCCGGCAGCGGCCGCCTCACCGGTCGCTTCGACCGCCTGCCGCAGCTTCCCTACCGCAACCTCAAACTGCACTTCCGCGAAGGCCAGCGCGCCCCCCTCGTCACCCCGTCGGCCTGCGGGACGTTCGCGACCGGGATCCAGCTCTCGCCCTGGCTCGATCCCAAAGTGACGCTGAGCTCGAGCTCGCCGTTCACGATCGCGAAAGGGATCGGCGCCGGCGAGGCCTGCCCGGACGGCTCCACGCCGCCCTTCCAGCCGCGCGCCGAAGGGGGCGCGCTGAACCGCAACGCCGGCTCCTACACGCCCTTCCACCTGCTGATCGCGCGCAACGACTCCGAACAGGAGCTGACCTCCTACTCGGCGACCCTGCCGCCGGGCCTGCTCGGCAGCATCGCCGGCGTCCCCTACTGCCCGGACGCGGCGATCGAGGCGGCGAAGCTGCGCACCGGCCGCGAAGAGGAACGCCACCCGTCCTGCCCGGCGGCGAGCGAGATCGGCCACACCCTGTCCGGCTACGGGGCCAGCGCCGTGCTCGCCTACGCCCCCGGGAAGCTCTACCTCGCCGGGCCCTACCACGGCTCGACCTTCTCGATCGTCGCGGTCAACTCGGCCACGGTCGGCCCCTTCGATCTCGGCGTGATCACGGTGCGCTCGGCGATCAAGGTCGACCGCCGCACCGCCCGGGTGACGGTCGACTCGAGCGGCTCGGATCCGATCCCCCACATCCTCCAGGGCATCCCGATCCACCTGCGCGACGTCCGCGTCTACATCGACAAGCCGCACACCACCGTCAACCCGACCAGCTGCGAGCCGTTCTCGGTCGTCTCGGTCCTGACCGGCGCCGGCGGCCGCGTCGCCGACCCGGCCGACGACGCCACCGCGACGATCCCCAACCGCTTCCAGGTCTCCAACTGCGACGCGCTCGGCTTCGAACCGGGCCTCAACCTCTCGCTGCGGGGCGGGACCAGGCGCGGCCAGTACCCCTCGCTGCGCGCCGTCTACCGCACCCGGCCCGGCGACGCCAACATCGGCCGGGCCGCCGTCACCCTGCCGCCCTCGATGTTCCTCGCCCAGGAGCACATCGACACCGTCTGCACCCGCCCGCAGTCCGAACGCGACGCCTGCCCGGCGGGCTCGATCTACGGCCGTGCCCGGGTGCTGACGCCGCTCCTCTCCAAGCCGCTCGAAGGCCCGGTCTACCTGCGCTCCTCCGACAACACCCTGCCGGACCTCGGCGTGGCGCTGCGCGGCAGCGGGGTCGCGATCGACCTGCTGGGACGGATCGACTCCCACCGCGGCGGCATCCGCGCCAGCTTCGAAGGCCTCCCCGACGCGCCGGTCAGCGCCTTCGTGATGACCCTGCGGGGCGGCAGGCGCGGCCTGCTCGTCAACGCCGCCAACACCTGCACCGCCTCCCAGCTGGCGACGGCGCGCTTCCTCGGCCAGAACAACCGCGGCGAGGCTCTGCGGCCGCCGCTCCGCCCGCACTGCTCGAAGGGGAAGCAGGGCAAGCGCCGCGGCGCCAAGGGCAGGGGAGGACGATGAGGGCCCGGGCCCGCCTCTCGCTGGCGCTCGGCGCGGCGCTGGGAGCCCTGTGCCTGGGAGCCGCCGCGGCACCCGCGGCCGAACCCGTGCACCCCTTCCGGGGCACCCTGACCGGCGAGAAAATCGGCAAATTCGAACAGTTCAAAGGCGCCTGCGGAGTCGCGATCGACTCCGCGGGTGACATCTACGTCGCCGACTACTACCAGAACCGCGTCCTCGTCTTCGACAAAAAAGAAAAATTCCTGACGAAAATCACCGGCATCAACCCGATCGATGCCGGCGGCGTCGCCCCGATCGGCGGGCCCTGCGAACTCGCCGTCGACTCGACCGGCCGCCTCTACGTGAACGACTACCACCGCGACGTGGTCAGCTTCACGCCGGCGCAGTACCCACCCGTGGAAGGCACCGCGTACACCGCGGCGGCGACGATCAGCACCGCCGAACCGACCGGCGTCGCCGTCGAGCCGGGCAGCGACGACGTCTACGTCGACGAGCGCAGCTCGGTCGGCGTCTACGACTCCGCCGGGGTCGAGCAGTCGCGGATCGGCGCCGGCAGCATCGAAGACGGCTACGGCGTCGCCGTCTCCGGCTACGGCCCCACCCTGGGCCGGGTCTACGTCGCCGAGGGCGCCACCGACACAGTGAAGGTCTACGAACCCGGCGAACCGGCCGAACCGGTCGAAGTCATCGACGGCTCGGGGACCCCGCGCGAGGGCTTCAGGTCGCTGGAGGACGCCGATCTCGCCGTCGACCACGCCAACGGCCACCTCTACGTCGCCGACAACCTCAAGCCGCACTTCGAAAAACCGGAAGCGATCGTCTACGAGTTCTCCGCCGCCGGTCACTATCGCGGCCAGGTCCCGACCCCGGCGGCCGAAGGCGAAAACTCGTTCCTGATCGACGCCGAACCGACCGCGGTGGCGGTCCACCCGAACGGCGACGTCTACGTGACCAGCGGCAACTCCGAAAACTCCGTCGTGTACGTGTTCGGCCCCGGCGACAGCTCGCCCACCCGCATCGTCTCGGTCGCCAAGACCGGGAGCGGCTCGGGCACCGTCTTCAGCTCGCCCCCGGGGCTGCGCTGCGGCGGCGCCTGCGAGGGCGAGTTCAACGAAAACAGCAACGTCAACCTCACCGCCGCGCCCGCACCGCACAACCGGCTGGTCGGCTGGACCGGCTGCCAGACCAACCTCACTCCCACCACCTGTCAGGTGACGATGGGCACGGATCACTCGGTTACCGCCGAGTTCGAACCGATCCCCCAGCAGACCCTCTCCGTCGCCGCGACCGGCGCCGGCGCGGGCACCGTGACCAGCGCCCCGGCCGGGATCGAGTGCGGCGCCGCCTGCGCAAGCGGCTTCGACGAAGGCTCGACGGTCACCCTCACCGCCGCCCCCGCGCCGGGCAGCCAACTCGCCGGCTGGAGCGGCTGCGACGCCCAGCCGAGCGCCGCGAGCTGCGAGGTGGCGATGAACGCCGCCCGCTCGGTCAGCGCCGAGTTCGAGCCCGAACCCGAACCGGAACCGCCCCCGCCGCCCGCGGCGCAGCGGCGCACCCTGACCGTCACCTCCACCGGCCTCGGCACCGCCACCGGCACGGTGCGCAGCGCCCCGGCCGGGATCGAGTGCGGCGCCTCCTGCTCGCACCTCTACGACCGCGGCGCGGCGCTCACCCTCACCGCCGAGCCGTCGCCGGGCTCGATCTTCCTCGGCTGGGGTGGTTGCGAAGGCACCAGCGGGGCGACCTGCACGCTGACGCTCGGCGCCGACCGCACCGTCGCCGCCGCCTTCGGCCCCGCCCCGGCCGGTCCGCTGCGCGTCCGCAAGGCGGTCGTCGACGGCGCGACGGCGAAGCTGACGGTGGCGGTCCCCGGGCCCGGCGCGCTCGCCGTCGCGGGCAGGTGGCTGCGCTCCGCGAAGACGCTGCCGCTCGCCGCCGGCGACGTCGTCCTGCACCTGGGCCTGAGCCCGGCCGGGCGGCGGGAGCTGGCGCGGAGTGGGGGACGACTGAAGGCGAAGGCGGCGCTCTCCTTCGCGCCGCTGGAGGGCGGCCCGACGCTGAAGCTCTCCAGGGCGCTCACCTTCGGTTCCGGGGGGAGGGGCAGATGAGCCGCGCCCGCGCCACGGCGCTGCTCTGCGCCGTGCTCGTCGCCCTCGCGGCGGCCGTCGCCCACGCCGAGACCGTCCGCAAAGGGACGCTCCAGGTCGCCTTCGCCGGCAGCCTCAGCCCCAAGTCGCTGCCCCGCGAGGGCGCCGCCCCGATCTCCGTCCGGGTCGGCGGCCACGTCTCGACCACCGACGGCAGCTCGCCGCCGCAGCTGCGCCGGATCACGATCGAGATCAACCGCAACGGCCGCCTCGACTACCGCGGCCTGCCGACCTGCACGCTGCGGCAGGTCCAACCCTCCACCAACGAGGGGGCGCTCAACGCCTGCCGCGCCGCCCTGGTCGGCGAAGGACGCTTCTCGGCCGAGGTGAAGCTTCCCCAGCAGGCGCCCTTCCCCTCCGACGGCAAGGTCCTCGCCTTCAACGGCCTCGAAAGGGGCCGTCCGGTGATCTTCGCCCACGTCTACGGCACCGAGCCGATCCCCACCTCCTACACCCTGACCATGGAGATCGAGCAGGCGCCCGGCACCTTCGGCACCAGGCTCGACATCTCCCTGCCCGAGGTCACCTCCGACGTCGGCTTCGTGACCGGCATCGACCTGACCCTGAAGCGCAACTTCACCTACCGCGGCAAGCGCCACAGTTACCTCAGCGCCGGCTGCCCGGCCCCCAAGGGCTTCCCCGGCGCCGTCTTCCCGCTCGCCCGGGTCAGCTTCGCCTTCGCCGGGCGCCAGCCGATCGGCACGACCATGACCAGGAACTGCAAGGTCCGCTGAGCCCGGCCCGGACGCCGCTGCACCGAAAGATACGCATGTTTATCATTCTTTCCGGTGGGGGAGAATGCATTCGCGGGTGCCTTCGAGAGCGCATACGCGCGTTTCCATGTGGTCCTCCTGGAGGCCTGCGAGGAAGGGCGGGATTGGCCTCGGAGAATCGTCGCGGGCGTTCGCGCCGGCATCGCGTTCGCCGCCGCCGACCCCGAAGCCGTGCGCACGCTGACCACGGATGCGATGGCCCAAGGGGCCGAAGGCATCGATCGCTACGAAAGGCTGGTCGCGTATCTCCGCGGCCAGCTGGCTCCCGGGCGCGCGCACCTGCCTCCGGACGAGCAGCTGCCCGGCGTGATCGAGCACGCTCTGGCGAGCGGCGTCCTGATGCTGGTCGCCCAGCGCGTCGACCAGGGCAGGACCGCGGAGCTGCCCGCCCTCGCTCCGGAGGTGGCCCAGTTCCTGCTCACCCCGTATCTGGGCGCCGTCGAGGCGCGACGGGTCGCTAACGAACCCGATCGTTCCTAATCGACACCGCTGGACTATCCTAAATCGATGGCTTCTCCCCCGAAGCACCTGATGCCCAGCGCGATCGGGCGGGATCCGTTCCCGCACGAGGTGGTGGTGGAACACCAACGCGAGCGCGTGATCGAGGCGGCGATCGAGGTCTTCGCCAAACGCGGCTACCGGGGGGCAACCGTCGGCAATCTCGTCTCGACCGCGAAGGTCGGCATCAACAGCTTCTACTCGATCTTCCAGGGCAAGGAGGACTGCTTCCTCGCCGTCCACGACCAGATCGCCGCCGAAGCCCGCGAGTGGATGGTGGCGGCGATGCCGGCCGGCGCCGAGTGGCCGCAGCAGGCCACGGCGGTGCTGGGCGCCCTGCTGGAGCTGATCGAGCAGAAGCCCCTCGCCGCCCGCATCGCCCTCGTCGAGGTCCACACCGCCGGTCCCGCCGCCCGATCCCAACACGAGCGCTGCCTCGACGAGGTCACGGTTCTCCTGCGCGGAGGCAGGGAGCACAGCGCGGTCTCCGACGAGCTGCCGGAGACGCTCGAGTACGCGACCGTGGGCGGGCTCGCCTGGCTTTTGCAGCAGCGGATCGCGAGCGGCGAGGCGGCGGGCATCACCAAGCTGCTCCCGGAAGTGCTGGAAATCGTCGTCGAGCCCTATCTGGGGGAGGCGGCAACCGCCGAGTTGATCGGCCGGGCGGTGAAGAGCCCCGGATCCTGATGGGGGACGATCGGGACAAGCGCATTCGGGAGGCGCTGCTCGATCTGGTCGACGAGCGCGGCTACGCGGACGTGACGGTCGCCGACGTGGTCGCACACGCGGGGGTCGGGCGAGCCGACTTCGACCGCCGCTTCGCCGGCAAGGAGGAGCTCTGCGTCGCCGTCTTCGAGGAGGTCGCCAGGTCGGCCCAGGTCGACGTGATGGCGGCCTTCGAAGCGGGCGAGGGCTGGCGGGAGAGCCTGCGGGCCAGCGCCTACGCGATGGTCAGGTTCATGCGCGACCATCCCCGCGAGGTCGGCTTCGGCGCGCTCCACATCCTCGCCGCCGGGGACCTGGCGCAGGTCCACAGGGAGCAACAGCTGCAGCAGTGGGTCGACCTGATCGACCTCGGCCGCCAGGAGCTCGACGACCCGGACTCGATGGGGAGGGGGGTGGCCGAAGGCGTCCTCGGCTCGATCCACGCGCGCCTGCTCAAGGAGCTGGCGGACGGGCAGGGGACCGACTCGCTCGAACAGTTCGTGCCGGAGCTGATGTACATCGCGGTGCGCCCTTATCTGGGGCACGAGGTCGCGAAGGAGGAGCTGAAGATGCCGGCGCCGCCGCAGCCCGGGGAGGCGACGCCGCAACTGGCCCGCCTGCCGCGCGGCAGGCACGGCCTGCCTCGCGACTTCGTCGCCAAGAACCAGCGCGACCGGCTGACCGCCGGGACGGTCGCCGTGGTCGCCGAGCACGGCTTCAACGACACGACGATCGCGCGGATCTGCGCCGCCGCCAGCGTCTCGCGCCGCACTTTCTACGCCCATTTCTCTTCCAAGGAAGAGTGCTTCGTCACGACCTACGACACGATCGTCGAGTACCTCATGGCCGAGACGGAAGCCGCCGCGGCGGGCGAGGTGGAGTGGACGGCGAGGGTAGGCGCGAAGCTTCGCGCCGGCCTCGAGTTCTTCGCCGCGAACCCCGACCTGGCGAAGTTCTGCTTCGCGGTCCCGCAGCAGGCCGGCGAGGAAGTCGCCGCGCGGGCGCGGGTCGCCATCGATTGGGTCCTCGCCTACCTCTGCGAGGGAATGCCGCCACCGCCGGCCACGCGCACACCGCCGGAAGCGGTTACAGCCTCGCTGGTCGGCGGGGTGACGGCGCTCGTCCTGCGCAAGGTCAACGACGGCGAAGGCGCCAGGCTGGCGGAGCTCCTCCCCGATCTGGTCGAGCTGTTCCTGGCGCCCTACCTCGGGCGGCCGGAGGCCGTGGAGGTCGCGCAGAGCGTCGCCTAGGGAGGCGCGGAACTCCGGACGCCGTCCTGTGTTTAAGCTGGTCGTATGGGCAGGAGACCTATCCGCGCGGTCGCGGTGCTCGTCGCGGCACTCGTCCTCGTCGCGGCCGGCAGCGCGCTGGCCGTGAAAAAGGTGACGAAGGTCAACATCGTGGTCGGCGACATCGTCGTCAAGGGCGAAGGCGGCTTCACGCCGACCGCGCTGCCGAAGAACGTCGACGCGCCGATCACGCTCTGGGGCCGCGGCAACATCAGCACGGTCAGCGGCGAGTACCCCCCGGTGCTCAAAACCATCGAGTTCGAATTCGACAAGCACGGCTCCGTCGACACCCTCGGCCTGCCGAAATGCTCCCTCAACAGGCTGGTCGCCACCACGGTGCCGCAGGCGCGCAGGCTCTGCCCGGGCTCGATCATCGGCACCGGCACCGGCAGGGCGGTCGTCAAGTTCCCCGAACAGGCCCCGATCGACGCCTCCTCGCCGATCACCCTCTTCAACGGCCCGCAGATCGGCGGCGACCCGACCGTCTACGCGCACGCCTACCTCACGGTGGGCGGCCCCACCACCTTCATCGTCCCGATCCGGATCGAAAAAATCCGCAACGGGCGCTACGGCTACCGCGTCAACGTCGAGATTCCGCGGATCGCCGGCGGTTACGGGATCCCCCTTGCCGGCTCGATCCGGGTAGGCCGTAAATGGACCTTCAAGGGGAAGAAGCACAGCTTCGTCAACGCCCGCTGCCCGGACGGCCGCCTCCAGGCGATCGGCGAATTCGGCTTCAAAGACGGCAGCCTGCTGAAGGGGACCTTCGTCAGTCCCTGCCAGACCCGCGGCTGAGCGGTCGCCGACGTTCAAGGTCGCCGACATCTACCGTCGGTGACCCCTTCTGTTGGTAACGTCTGCCCGTGGCGTTCGTCAATCGCAAAGAGGAGCTCGCGCAGCTCCGGTCTTGGTGGTCGGCTCCCGGATCCGGGATGGCGATCGTCTGGGGGCGCCGGCGGGTTGGGAAGACGGCGCTGCTCCAGCACTTCGCAGCCGAGCTGCCGACCGTCTTCCACACCGGCGGGGGGCGGCCCGCGGCAGCCGAACTGGCGGCCCTTTCGCGAGCGGCGTCCCCGCTGCTCGGGAGCGCGGTCCGCGACTTGGACGCCAGGCCCTTCGTGGACTGGAACGACGCCATCGAGACCCTCGCGGAGGTTGCCCGCAGCAAACGACTCCTCCTGGTTCTGGACGAGCTTCCGTCCCTCACCGAGAGCTCACCCGAGCTGCCCAGCCTGCTCCGGGCGAGTTGGGACCGGATCCGTAGTCGGACCAAGTTGAAGTTGCTCCTCTGTGGCTCCGCCGTGCGGGTGATGGAGGAAATGCAGGAGGAGCGCTCGCCGCTCTACGGTCGCCTCGATCTCGCGCAGCTTCTGCACCCCTTCCGCCCGCATGAGGCGGCGCAAATGCTGCCCTCGCTCAGTCCCGCCAATCGGGCGCTCGTCTGGGGACTGGTTGGGGGAATGCCGCTCTACCTTCAGTGGTGGGACCAGGGCGCAAGCGTGCGATCGAACCTCGCCCGGCTGGCTTGCACGCCCGGTGGCCAGCTTCTCACCGAGGGCCAGCTTGTGCTTGCCACCGAGGGGGAAGGTGGAGAGCTGGCGCGGCAGACGCTGTACGCGATCGCGGCTGGGCGGACCAAGTTCAACGAGATCGAGCAGGCCGTCCGCGCCGACCCCGCGCGCACGCTCGATCGGCTCGTCGCCCTGCGCCTGGTCGAGCGCGTGGTCCCGGTCACCGAGGACCCCCGCCGCACCCGCCGCCGTATCTACCGAATCGCCGACAACTTCCTCGCCTTCTGGCTTGGCCTTCTGGATCGCTTCCGCCCGGAGATCGAACGCGGCCTCGGCGAGACGATCCTGCCGGTTCTGATCGAGTCGATCGACGATCACATGGGCGGACCCTGGGAGGAGGCCTTCCGGGACCTTCTGCGGAGGCTGGCCGCCAGCGGGGAGCTCGGCCCGGACGTCGTCGCGATAGGCCCGTTCTGGACCGCCGCCGCGGACCCGGCCGAGATCGACGCCGTCGCCCTCGCGGGACGCTCGCGCAATGCCGTCCTGGTCGGCGAGGCCAAGTGGAAGCGCCGAGTCGACGGCGCCTCGCTGCGGGTGGAGCTGGAACGCAAGGCCGAGGCGCTGCCGCGGGTTGACCCGGCGCTGCGGTTCGCGCTGTGCGCGCGCGAGCGCGTCGACCACGCCGACGGCGCCTTGGCGTTCACCGCCGCGGACGTCTTCGGCTGAGCGTACGCGTCTAGGAGGGATTTGCGACACTCGCCACGCGAGCCCCGAAGCGGGTTCGCGGACGTAGCTCGATCGGGAATACGCCGCTTCCAAGGAAGCCTCTACCCCGAGGATCGCGTCGAGCAAATCGACCGCACAGCCGCCATGGAAG
>Ga0190274_10001189_pt1 | contig 15306 bp, 13 predicted proteins | sample Popmic531T_FD_133002 | JGI IMG/M metagenome (GOLD analysis project Ga0190274, IMG submission 133002) | Populus adjacent soil microbial communities from riparian zone of Yellowstone River, Montana, USA - 531 T | ecosystem: Environmental > Terrestrial > Soil > Riparian zone | place: USA: Montana...
CCGGGCACCTGAATCAGGACAGCCTTTCTGAGGCGGCAGTCACACAACGGCTGACCTCACGGAGTGGTTCAATGTCGCACTATGGGACGAGAGGTCGCGCCTGTATCGGACCAAGCCTATTCCGCGAAAGGTGAATCCAGTAGGGAGCGGCCGCCTTCGCTCTCGACGAGTACCGCCGGAATCCGGCAAGTGCCAAATCTGAAATGCAAGAGACCACACGCCGTCGGCGCGGCAAGATGCGGTGATCAGCAACCGCTCAGAGCCAGAGTTCGAAGTCCAGCGTCATCGTGTTGAGAGGGAATGGGGCACGAGTGCACTCCCGGCCATCCAGGGTTTCGCCGATGCGGCAGCGTTTGCGCACGCCCTCCGCAATGAGTTTCACATCGGGATTGCGGCGCTTCCTCACGCCGAAGCGTCCGGAGGCGCCACACTCGGCTCCTCCGGACGCTACTTGTCGGTCGCTACTTGCCGATGTTTGAGCGGGCAGCTTCACCCTTTATCTCGGTCGCTCTACCAGGCAGGATGTACCCGAGCGCGGCGACGGAGGAGGCGGCCTTTGTCACCTCGGACACATAACCGCCGTGGTTCTTGTACAGCGACTTCAGCTCCGCGGCAGTCGAATCCTGGTGGGACCCGACTAGCCTGCAGAAGCCGGGGCCCGGGTTGATCGGGTTGTTCTTCACGGTGGGCTGGGTCACGTCGGGGAGCCGCACACCGCCAAGCGAGACGTTATTGGCGTCGCGCAGGCTGGTCCCATCGGCGGCGCGCTCGAAGAACGAGCTGGCCGGGGCAGCTGTCCCCGTGATGATCCACTCATTTGTCGCATCGATCGCTCGATCCAGTACGTATCCCATATGCACCTTGCTCCAGATCGGGTCGAACGTGCAGCCTGTGATCAGCTGGGTGAACGACAGCGGGACTTCGTTCACGACGAAGGACCGATCGCGCACGAGCAGCGCGTCGACGTACTGCGCACCCCAGTACGAGGCGTGCGTTGCTCCAGCCACCTCCCAGGTCCGCGTGTAGGTGGACGTGGCGGGAGAAGGTGCTGGTCTGAAGACGTGAACGCACTGAGATCGCGGGAATGGCCTGGTCGGCTCGCAACGCACCGGCACCATCCAGGTAGACGAATCCGTCGAATACCCCCGTGAGGGGCTGGATGCCGTTGTAATAGTTGGTCAGGCGTCCCGCGGACTGTGACTCACCAAGCGCGATGGTGCGTTCCACATCCAGACCCGGCAGCGGCGCTACCGCACCGCTATTGCTCTGCAGGGCATGGGTGATCTGTGTGTAAATGTCGTAGGCAAGCGGATCATTGGTCGGATCGACCGCACCACCGGTCACCGGATCGATGTTGCTGGCGGCGACGGAGAGGTCCCCATAGCGCTCAGCGCTCCACGTCTTGAGCCGCTCGACCCCCACTCGCTGTGCCGAAACAACCGCCACGGCATATCCCTCGCTGAGGAGGTAGTCGTAGGACTCTGCGAACGCAAAGTCCACGTCCTGTCCGACCGTCACGTTGGCCCACTCGACCACGAGGGTGCCGTTGAACGCAGAAGGATCCGGAGTTCGGACCAGAACACGCGTCTTGTACGGCGAGACGGTGTCAATGAGCTCGAACGTTGAGAGGGGCGCCGTCGTGCGGTACCGGCTCGCCACCCCCGTTGCGTAGAACTCCGTCTCCGTGTACCCGTAATCGCTGAGCGGAACCGCGGCGGCGATCATCGGGGCGGTGTTGGGCACCTGCACGGGCGTCAAAGTGGCGATACCGGTCGTAGGTTCGGCTGCCACGGCAGCGGTGGCCACAAATGGCACGCCGAGCGTCGCGGTCATCGCGATCGCGGCTCCGCCGGCAATCACCGCCGTTCGCAATCGCGCCGGTCGCGCGATAAGGGTAGAAGTACCCATATTTAGACTCCTTCGTCTGGTTTGATGTCCCACGGCCGACATGAAGCATCCCGACCGCTTGCTGCCAACGGTAAACTTTCGCCCACTCGCAGACTGTGCCCTATACGCACACCCCTAGGCGCTGTGCGAACAAACGGCGAAAGGTACGTCAGCAGGAGCCTGGCCCCTCCGTCGCGCGGTGGGCGGCGGAGCGGGAGTCGGTCGACGTACTGTGCGCCGTAGTACGACGCGTGCGTTGCTCCCGCTACCTCCCACGTTCGGGTCTACTCGCTCGTCGGGATGACGCCCCGGAAGGAAGCCGTGGCTTGCGAGTTCACGGACAGGGGAAGCGATGATCGTGCTGAACAGAGGTTGAGGGTTCTACGCAAGCGGCTAAACAGCTCAGCAGAACGAACGGGCATGTCGCGCGGCCCGCGAGCCGCTGCGCACTTGGGACAGGTGCCATTACTCCGCTAGCGCGGAGTGCCTTCCTTGGTTTCGCCGACGAGGGGGCGCCCCCCAAGACCGAGGCATGCCACGGGTGGCACCGTGATCGTCGCTCGCCCATTGGGACTTACACCCCTGCCCACGTCGACAGAGCGCCCAGGTCGACCTTGACCTGGGCGCTCTGTCGGCGTGTGTCAGCGGCTGATGACCTTCGGCGCCGCGACGGCTTTCAGGCCCGCCACGCCGAACTCGTGCCCGTACCCGGAGGACTTGATCCCGCCGAAGGGCACCTGCGGATTGATCGCACCGTGCTGGTTGATCCACACGGTGCCCGCCTCGATCCGCTTGGCCACCTCCACTGCGCGATCTGTGTCGTTGGACCACACCGAAGCACCCAGTCCTTGAGAAGACGAGTTCGCGCGGCTGACGGCGTCGTCGATGTCGGTGTATCGGATGACCGGGATCGCCGGGCCGAACTGCTCCTCATCGACCAGCCGCGCACCGTCGTCGATGTCGGCGACGACCGTCGTCTGGTAAAAGAGCGGTCCGAGCTCAGATGCGGGAGCTCCGCCCGTGACGATGCGTGCACCGCGATCTCGGGCATCCTCGACCAGCGCTGCGACGATGTCGAATTGCTTCTCATTCTGCAGCGGTCCTAGGACGTTGCCGCCTTCGAGGCCGTTGCCCATCGGCATTGCCTGTGCAAGGCCGGCCAGCGCGTCGACGACCTCGTCATACACGGAGTCGTGCACATAGAGTCGCTTGAGTGCGGCGCAGGTCTGCCCGGTGTTGAGGAAGATGCCCCAGAAGAGGTTCTCGGCGATCGCCGTCACATCCGTATCAGGCAAGACGATGCCCGCGTCGTTGCCGCCGAGTTCGAGGGTCAGTCGGGCGAGGTTGTTGGCCGACGATTCGACGATCTTGCGACCGGTGGCAGTCGATCCCGTGAACATGATCTTGTCGAAGCCCTTGTGGCCCGCGATGGCCGCGCCGACTTCGCGGTCCCCGGAGATGACGGTGAGCACGCCGTCGGGCAGGTGACGGTTCCAGACCTCGACGAGCGCGAGCACCGACAGCGGGGTGTACTCGCTGGGCTTGACCACGACCGTGTTGCCCATTCGAAGGGACGGTGCGATCTGCCACACCGTGATCATCATCGGCCAGTTCCAGGGACCGATCGCTCCGACGACGCCGAGAGCGTCGTAGTGAACCTCAGCACGAGATTCGCCGGCTTCGAATACGACCTCTGGTTCGAGCACCGTATCCGCTGCGTTGCGGGTCCACGTCGCACAGGCGCCGACCTCAAATCGGGCATTAGGCCCGTCCATCGGCTTTCCCTGCTCACGGGAAAGTAGGTGTGCCAACTCCTCCGCGTTCGCTTCGAGATCATCCGCGATCTGGTTCAGGATGCGGCTGCGCTCCGCGTGCCCGAGGGCGTTCCAGGCCGGTTGCGCCGCACGCGCGGCGGCGACGGCGGCGTCCAGATCTGCGACCGTATGCACCGGCGCATAGCCGATTGTCTCCCTCGTAGCGGCATCCGGTATAGCCCGACCCTCGGCAGCGGACACGGTGATGGCGTCGAGAATGGATTCTGTCGTGGTGGACACGCTTCTTCTCCTGATTCGGCCCCCGGCGCGGGCGAAGGATGAAGGAGTCGCACAGGCTCTAGCCCGGCCGGATCGGGACCGCCTTCGAATGGACGACGTCGTCGCATCGAACAGGATGCTAGCCCGGGGCGAGCGCAGCTTGGAGGCCCGAGTAGTCGATCGTGCGCGTATGGCATGACTATGTGCGCGTTCGGCAAGGACAACTGACACGGGCTCGCCGCATGCTTTTCTCGGGCGATCACCCGACGCCCATCCACGTTCAAGGAGGAACGCCATGACCTCAGCCGAGACCGCTGAGTACATCGTCGTCGGAGCAGGTTCTGCCGGCAGCGCCATCACGCGACGGCTTATCGACGCCGGCCACTCGGTGCACGTCATCGAAAGCGGCGACGTCGACAGCGATGCCAACATCCACTCGCCGCAAGGATGGCCTGCTCTGCTGATGTCTTCCAACGACTGGGCCGTGATGACGACGCCCCAGGAACACCTCGGCGGCCGTGTCCTCTACTGGCCGCGCGGCCGGGTGCTCGGTGGATCCAGCTCGATGAACGGCATGATCTACATGCGAGGTGACCGTAGCGACTATGACGCATGGGAGGCCGCGGGCGCCACCGGATGGTCGTGGGACGACGTATTCCCGCTGTTCCTTCGCTCGGAGGACCATGCCGATGGCAAAGGCGAGTTCCACGGTGAGGGCGGTCCCTTGCACGTCGACCGCATCGATGAGGACAAGCGCCACCCGCTTGCCCAGACCTTCGTCGACGCGGCCCGCGGGATCGGGATCGCTGCAACGGATGATTTCAACCGCGACACACTCGAGGGCGCGGGATTCAATCACACGACGACGAAGGACGGCAAGCGGGCAAGTGCCTGGCAGAGTTTCGTCGTGCCGATCCTGGACAGCCCGTTGCTTACCGTGACTACCGGCGCCACCGTGGACCGTGTCGTCTTCGAGGGAGACCGTGCAGTCGGCGTGCAGTACGTGATCGAGGGCGTCGAACACACTGCGCACGCCGCCAGCGAGGTCGTGCTCTCCGCCGGTGCCATCGGTTCACCAGCGATTCTGCTTCGCTCCGGCGTCGGCCCCGCCGCGCACCTGTCGGAGCTCGGCATCAAGCTTGTCGCGGATGTTCCGGGTGTGGGTGAGAACCTGCATGATCACCTCCTGGTGAGCGTCTTGTACGAATCGCTCGACCCTGTGGCGGCGGGCAGATGGAATCTCCTCGAGGCCCAGTTCTACGCACGGTCGTCGGCTCACGACGGACCGGCTCCCGACCTGCAACCGCTCTTCATCCACGTTCCGTATCCCACCGACGGGATCAGCGCGCCCGAACAGGGCTACACCATCGCGGCCGGAATCGTGCGGCCGTACTCGCGCGGGACGCTGCGCCTGGCGGCTTCGGACCCAACGGTAGCGCCGCTCGTGGATCCGAACATCTTCGCCGATGAGCGTGATCTCGAAGCCATGGTCGATGCGATTGAGGTCGCGCGCGAGGTAGGCAGACACGAGGCTTTCGCGCCGTACCGCAAGTCGGAGTTCGCGCCGGGTGAGGACGTGACCAGCCGGGAAGAGCTACGCGAGTTCGCGCGGCGTACCGTCGGTACTTACCACCACCAGGTCGGTACGTGCCGGATGGGCTCAGACGACGGCGCGGTGGTCGACCCCGAGCTACGCGTTCGCGGTGTCCAAAGCCTCCGAGTCGCAGACGCCTCGGTCATGCCGAGTGTTCCCAGCGCCAACACCAACGCGCCATCGATCATGATCGGCGAGAAGGCGTCCGATCTCCTCCTCGGCGTGGCCACGAAACAATTGGCCGAGACAACAGCGTGAACTCACCGGGACGTGTCGCGGTCGTCGGCTACGGGCTCGGCGGCCGCGACGCGGCCCGGTACTCGCTCGGAGTCACGCCGAATTCCTGGCGGAATGCGCGGGCATAGGCCGTAGCATCCGCGAAGCCCCACCGTGCGCCCACCGCGGCGATCTGCTGGTCTGCCTGGTGCGGATCGGCCAGGTCTCGGCGGCTCTGATCGAGCCGACGGTGTCGGATCATTCCGCTCGCGGTCTGCTCGCGCTCTTCGAAGAGCTTCTGCAGGTAGCGAACCGAGACGTGGTGCGCTTCCGCGATGCGGGCAACTGTCAAGTGGGGATCACTGAGATGAGCCGCTATGTACGCTTCCACGCGAAGAAGAAGTGCGCGCCGCTGCGATCGATCGTCGTTGCTCTCGAGCAGGTCGATGCGCTCCGCGACGGTCGCTGCCAGCAGGTCGAACACTGCGTCGGAGAGTTCGATACTTCCGTTGAGCGAGTCCTCGTCCAACTGATCGCTGACCGCAGAAAGGAACCGCGACATGATCGCCCCAAGCCCTTGCCGACCAGAGAACCGGGATGCAGTGAGCGCGCGCGTGCGGTCATGGTCCATGCGGATCGAGCTCACGGGAAACATCACGACGAACATACGGAAAGAGTCGTCGAAATCCAGGGTGTAGGGCCGCGTCGTGTCGTACAGGGCGAAGTCGCCCGGAGCGAGGGCGGCGTCGCGTCCATCTTGGGAAATGACGCTGTAGCCCCTCAGTTGGAGTCCAAGTTTGATGTGGCCGGGGTCTGCCGCCGCGATGTCGGCGCCGGAGCGGCTGACCGTGACGGCCGAGCCAGCGACCGTGGTCATTTGCGTGCTCCCGAACCCTTGGGATACGAGACGGCCGTCGAAGTGCCCGCGGGACTCGCGATCAGCCATCGTGCTGAGGGGCACGAAGCTTCGACTGACCGCATCCGTCCAGGCCTCGAATCGATCGGCCGCCGGCAGCGGAGAACAATCGAGTTCCGACCGCGCCAACGAGGGTCGGGTGGTTGTCAATTGCTCCACGATCACACCTCCGCATCGTTGCGTGGGGCCCAGCATAAACGAATCGAGGAAGGAAACTGGCCGAAAGGTCAGGAATTCGCGTTTGGCCCGATTCAGCCCGTATCCACAAGCAGGTTGGTGATGCGCGCGGTCGCCAGCAGGGCGCCGGACTCATCCACTATTTGGATCTGGTACGTCGCGGTGCGTCGACCGAGATGCAACGGAGTGGCTGTGCCTCGGATGGTTCCGACACGGGTTCCGCGGTGGTGCGTGATGTTGAGGTCAACGCCCACGCAGACCTTGCCCATGCTGCTTGCGTGGATCATCGCGGCCCAAGAGCCGAGCGCCTCGGCGAAGGCCGCGCTCGCGCCGCCGTGCAATCGGCCGAGCGACTGGGTGTTGCCCGAGACCGGCATCGTCGCGATCACGCGCTCTGCGGACTGCTCGATCACCTCGATGCCGAGCTTGGAATCGAGATCGCCCGGAATGATCCGCCACAGGTCACCCGTCATGTCCCTGCACCTCTCTCGATATCAGCTCATCGACGCCCGTCGCGCGCGATTCGATGCCGTCGATGGCGACGGCCAGCACGTCGTGGGCGAGCTCGTCACGGTCGACCCCGCGACCAGGGCGGTACCACTCGACGATCGAGTTGATCATTCCGAAGATCAGGCGAGTAACGACACGCGCGTCTATGTCCTGCCGGACTCCACCGTCCTTCTGCGCGGCTTCGACCAGTTCGGTCACGCGGTGATCGAACACTCGCCGTCGCGTCAGGGCGGCGATCTCCACCGTGCTGTTGCCGCGGACGCGCAACAGAAGTGTGACGGACGGGAGGTGGTCGACCAGAACGCCGACAGCTCCGCGGATGACGTGACGAAGCCGGTTCGAGGCGGACCCGCTGTGCGCGTCTGGTTCATCGAGCACGGCCTCCAACGCGCTCAGAGCGGAGTCGAGTGCGACCTCGAGAAGCTGCTCCCGCGAGTCGAAGTGATGATAGAGCGCCGACTTCGACAGCCCGAGCCGCGTTGCGAGGTCCGACACGGATGTGGCGTCGTACCCCTGCTCGTTGAACAGCTGCACTGCCACCGACAGCACCTGTGCCCTGTCGTAGCCCGGACGACCCCGTCGGGCCGGCGCCGGCGCCGATCCTTCGTCGATCGATCGTTCGCTCACCGGCCAAGTCTCGCATCTGGGCGCGACTTGCCCGGACGGAATGCGTCTGACATTATTACTGAACGATCGATCGGGAATGATTTCGACCGAGCAGCCGCGCCACGCGGGAGGGATGACGATGTCCGAGGCATATCTGGTAGGCGGCGTGCGCACGCCGATCGGTCGCTATGGGGGTTCGCTCGCATCCGTTCGTCCCGATGACCTCGCGGCTCTTGTCGTGCACGAGGCAGTCGCGCGTGCCGGGGTCCCCGGAGAGGACATCGACGAGGTCTACTTCGGCGCGGCCAATCAAGCCGGCGAAGACAACCGCAACGTCGCCCGCATGGCGGTGCTGCTGGCGGGCCTGCCCGACTCCGTTCCGGGTCTTACCGTGAATCGGCTGTGCGCGTCCGGCATGTCGGCCGTGGCGCTCGCCGCACAGGCGATTCGGGCAGGGGATGCCGACGTCATCGTCGCCGGGGGCGTGGAGTCCATGACGCGAGCGCCCTGGGTGCAGGCGAAGCCCGACCGCGCCTGGGCGAAGCCCGGTGACGCCTATGACACATCCATCGGATGGCGGTTCTCCAACCAGAAGCTGCTGGATCGCGACAAGGCGACCTACTCGATGCCCGAAACGGCCGAAGAGGTGGCGCGGATCGACGGAATCAGTCGCGCGGACGCCGATGCCTTCGCCCTGCGCAGCCACCGGCTCGCGATCGACGCGATCGACGGGGGGCGCTTCTCGGCTGAAATCGTTTCCGTGGTGACGCGCAATGGGCTGGTCGATACGGACGAGGGTCCACGCCGCGATTCGAGCGCGGACGCACTCGCGAAGCTGCGTCCGGTGGTCAGCGGCGGGTCCGTCGTCACGGCGGGCAATTCGAGCTCGCTCAACGATGGCGCGTCCGCCGTCATCGTCGCGAGCGCTGGAGCGGTCGAACGGCTCGGTCTCACACGGCGTGCCCGTATCGTGGCCTCGGCCTCGGCTGGCGTTGCCCCCGAAATCATGGGCCTCGGCCCGGTGCCGGCGACGCTGAAGGCGCTCGCAAAGGCAGGGCTGAGTGTCACTGACCTGGCGGCGGTGGAACTCAACGAGGCGTTCGCGACACAATCACTCGCCTCAATGCGCCGACTCGGCCTGGACCAGGCAATCGTGAACTCCGACGGGGGAGCGATCGCACTCGGACATCCACTGGGATCCAGTGGCTGCCGACTGCTCGTGACGCTCATGGGTCGCCTCGAGCGTGGTCGCGGCCGATTCGGCTTGGCGACGATGTGCGTGGGCGTCGGTCAGGGTGCGGCGATGATCCTGGAGCGGGTTGATGGCTGACGCGCTGCGCATCGAGCGCTTCGACGATCGAGTCGTCGCGACGCTTGATCGACCCGGGGTGCGAAACGCCATTGATCAGTCGATGGTCGACGAGCTCCACGCCCTGTGCGCCGAGCTCGAGGCTTCGCCCCGAGTGCTTGTCATCACCGGGTGCGCCGGGGTCTTCGCTTCGGGAGCCGACATCGCGCAGCTGCGTGAGCGCCGCGCGCCAGATGCGCGCGAAGGTATCAACACGATGGCCTTCGTGCGAGTGCGCCGCCTCCCGATGCCTGTGGTCGCCGCAATCGACGGCTACGCCCTCGGCGGCGGTGCGGAGCTCGCCTACGCCGCCGACATCCGCATCGCAACCTCTCGTCTCAGAATCGGTAGCCCGGAAACGGGACTTGGCATCATCGCGGCAGCGGGAGCGACATGGCGGCTGCCGCAGATCGTGGGAGAGGGCCGAGCGGCCGAACTACTCCTCACGGGACGGCTGCTCAACGCTGAAGAAGCGCTGGCGTGGGGCTTAATCTCGTCTGTGCATTCTGAGGACGAGTTGATGCCGGCGGCCCACGCGATCGCTGATCGCATCGTCGCGAATGACTCACTCGCGACGCAGTACTCCAAGCGTGCACTGCTGGCGCCTGTTGATGCACACCCCGCGATCGAGCTCGACCTGCAAGCCGAACTTTTCGATAGGCCCGAGAAGTTTGCTCGGATGACGGCATTCCTAGAGAGGAGAAAGCAGTGACCGATCTCCTCGACATCGGCTCGGCACCCTTCCGAGTCGGCATCATCGGCGGCGGCCGCATGGGCGCGGGGATCGCCCACGCATTCGTGCTCGCGGGCTCGCGAGTGGCGGTCATTGAGCGCGACGACGAGGCCGCGGCAGCCGCACGTGCCCGAATCCACGACAGCCTTCGCCGGTCTGTCGAGCGCGGCTCAACTGAGCGACCACTCCCAGAACTCGAATCGGCGGTGACCAGCGGTACCGACGTCTCGGCGTTCGTCGATGCGACCCTCGTGATCGAGGCGGTGCCGGAGAATCGCGCGCTCAAGGTCGAGGCACTGCTTCGGGCGGAGCTCGCGATCTCCGATTCGGCGGTTCTGGCATCGAATACGTCGTCGATCTCGATCGATGACCTGTCGGCCGAACTCGATCGGCCGAGTCGCTTCCTCGGCCTGCACTTCTTCAACCCCGTTCCGGCGTCGGCGCTCGTTGAGATCGTCGTGGGAGCCGAGACCGACCCGGCGATCGTGGAGACTGCGCGAGGGTGGGTCGCCGCGCTCGGCAAACGCCCGGTCGTGGTGCACGATTCGCCCGGCTTCGCCTCGAGCCGTCTCGGTGTTGCGATCGCCCTGGAGGCGATCAGGATGCTGGAGGAGGGCGTCGCCTCCGCGGCCGACATCGACGCCGCGATGGAGCTGGGGTACCGGCATCCCGTCGGTCCTCTGCGCACCACGGACCTGGTCGGGCTGGACGTTCGGCTTGGAATCGCCGATGAGTTGCACGCCACACTCGGCGACCGGTTTGCGCCCCCGGCGCTGCTGCGTCGAATGGTCGCGGACGGACAGCTCGGTCGGAAGAGCGGCCACGGATTCTACGAATGGAGTGAATGATGACCGACATCCTTCCCAGCTATGTGCGCGGGGCGTGGTGGACACCACAGCACGGCGCCGAGGCGGTGGTCGTGCGTGACGCCTCGACCGGAGAAGCCGTCGCCCACGTCAGTGCGTCGGGCCTCAACCTTGCGCACGTGCTCCAATACGCGCGCACCGAAGGTCAGAAGAGTCTCGGCGCCCTCACCTTCCATCAGCGGGCGGTGCTGCTCAAACAGTTCGCAATGGCGCTCACCGAGCGAAAAGAGGAGCTGTACGAGCTCTCCAAGCGCACCGGCTCGACGGTTCGCGATTCACTGAGCGACGTCGATGGCGGCATCGGCGTGCTCTTCACTTACTCCTCGAAGGGGCGCCGCGAGCTTCCGAACGCGCAGGTTTACGTGGACGGGCCCGCGGAGTCGCTCTCCAAAGACGGATCGTTCCTGGGCCAGCATGTATACACCCGGCTGCCCGGAGTCGCTGTGCAGATCAACGCGTTCAATTTCCCGATGTGGGGGGCGTTGGAGAAGTTTGCGCCGGCATTCCTCGCGGGGGTTCCGACGGTCGTGAAGCCCGCCACGCCGACGGCCTACGTCGCCGAGGCGTGGGTGCGCATCCTCGTCGAGTCGGGGTTGTTCCCCGACGGTTCCCTCCAACTGATCAGCGGCAGCGTGCCCGGCATCCTCGACGAGCTGCGGCTGGGTGACGTCGTCGGTTTCACCGGTAGTGCCAGCACCGCAGAGCGCTTGCGAGTTCATGACAGCATCCAGACCGGTGGCGTGCGATTCACGAATGAGACCGACTCCATCAATGCATCGGTGCTCGGTCCGGATGCGGTCGTCGGGACGCCGGAATTCGATGCGTTCGTCAAGCAGCTCATGGTGGAGCTCACAACCAAAGCAGGGCAGAAGTGCACTGCCATCCGCCGGGTGATCGTCCCCGAAGGCGCGGTCGGCTCGGTGGTGGATGCTCTGCACGCCATGCTCCACGCGCGGGTGGTCCTTGGTGATCCGCACGCGGGGAACGTCACGATGGGCCCACTCGTGTCGCGGGAGCAGCGCGATGAAGTTCTGCACCAGGTCTCCATTCTTCAGGCTGCAGGAGGCGAGATCCTGCTCGGTTCGACCGATGCGCCGGAAGTCACTCGCGCCGACGGCAGCATCGGGTTCGCGCCAGACGGTGCCTTTCTTGCGCCGATCATCCTCGGCTTCCGCGACGGGGCGGTCTCGGCCGTTCATGAGGTCGAGGCGTTCGGACCCGTCGCGAGCGTGCTCGAGTATCGTTCGACCGGCGAGTCCGCGGATCTCGTCGGTCGTGGGGGCGGATCGCTCGTGACCAGTGTCGCAACCCATGACGAGTCGTTCGCCGTCGACTTGCTCACACGCATCGGCGCCTACAACGGCCGAGTGCTGTTTGTCAGCCGAGAGAACGCTCGCACCTCGACCGGGCATGGCTCTCCTGTTCCACACCTCGTACACGGCGGCCCCGGTCGGGCCGGCGGCGGTGAGGAGCTCGGTGGCATCCGTGCGGTGCTGCACAACATGCAGCGCACGGCGATACAGGGGTCGCCGGGCATCTTGACCGCTGTGACCGGTGTTTGGCACGAGGGCGCGATCGCGAGCCCGGGGGGGAGGCATCCGTTCCGCAAGTCGCTCGCCGAGTTGCGCATCGGAGACCAGATCGTCTCTTCGTCTCGCACCGTCGCACTCGCGGACATCGAGACGTTCGCGCACTTCACCGGCGACACGTTCTACGCCCACATGAATGAGGACGCAGCGGCCGCAAATCCCTTCTTCCCCGGCAGAGTCGCGCACGGGTATCTGCTGGTGTCGTGGGCAGCCGGACTCTTCGTCGATCCCGCGCCGGGCCCCGTGTTGGCCAACTACGGCCTTGAGAATCTCCGCTTCGTCACCCCGGTCTCGCCGGGTGATGAGATCCGTGTCGTGCTCACCGCGAAGCAGATCACGCCGCGTGAGACCGATGAATACGGCGAAGTGCGCTGGGATGCCGTCATCCGCAACCAGCGGGATGAGCTCGTCGCTTCGTACGACGTGCTCACGCTGGTGGCGAAGATGCCGGTGGAGGCCCACGCCGATTCGCCGGAGCCGGTGGGTGTCCGATGAGCAGCGCCGCACCCCGCCCCATGATGCAGCGCGACCGCGCCTCGGCCTTGCTCGGCATGGTCGTGGAACAGGACGAACCGGGCATGGCCGTCGTCTCGATGCGGGTGACGGACGATATGACGAACGGCTTCGCGATCACCCACGGCGGGCTCGTGTTCGCGCTCGCTGACACGGCGTTCGCCATCGCCTGCAACGAGGACGAGCGTGTGACGGTCGCGGCAGGCGCCGACATCACCTTTCTGAAATCAACCGGCGCCGGTCAAAGGCTCACCGCCACCGCCATCCGGCGAGTGGTCACCGGGCGCAGCGGCCTGTACGACGTCACCATCACCGACGAGACCGACGAGATCGTCGCCGAATTCCGCGGACGATCACTGACCACCAACCGACTCATCTGACCCGAACCGCGAAACCGGAGAACACCATGTCAAGGACGACTGTATTGGATTCCCCCCAGCTCACTGCCGACGGAGCGGGGGCCGAACTGCTGACGAGTGCCGAATTGCAGGCGGTTCAGCTGGAGCGGCTGCAGTGGACGGTGCGGCACGCCTACGAGAACGTCGCGCTTTACCGGCGGAAGTTCGACGAAGCGGGAGTTACACCCACAGACATCCGTGTGTTGGAAGACGTGCGAAAGCTGCCTTTCACGACCAAAGCGGACCTTCGGGAGACCTACCCGTTCGGGATGTTCGCCGTTCCGATGGCCGATGTGCGCCGCATCCACGCCTCCTCGGGCACCACCGGTCGGCCGACGGTGGTCGGCTACACCGAGGGCGACCTCGACAGGTGGGCGACGCTGATCGCCCGGTCGTTGCGCGCGGCCGGCATCCGCCCGGGGATGAGAGTGCACAACGCCTACGGCTACGGTCTTTTCACCGGGGGCCTCGGTGCTCACACCGGCATCGAGCGGTTGGGTGCCACCGTGATCCCGATGTCGGGAGGACAGACTGCCCGGCAGGTGCAGCTCATCCGTGACTTCGAGCCCGATGCCATCCTCTGCACCCCCAGCTATCTGTTGACCATCGCGGACGCAATGGAGAAGGAGGGCATCGATCCGACGGGCACCTCGTTGAAGGTCGCCGTGCTGGGAGCCGAACCGTGGACGAATGAGATGCGAGTCGAGCTCGAGCGGCGCCTAAACATCGACGCGGTCGACATCTACGGTCTCAGCGAGGTGATGGGCCCGGGTGTTGCCAGCGAGAGCGTTCTGACCAAGGACGGGCCGCACGTGTGGGAAGACCACTTTCTCCCCGAGACCATCGACGGTGAGACAGGCGACCACGTCGCGGACGGAGAGCTGGGTGAACTGGTGTTCACGTCACTCACGAAGGAGGCGTTCCCCGTCATCCGGTACCGCACCCGCGACCTCACCCGGCTGTTGCCTGGCACCGCCTACCCGGCGATGCGACGCATCGAGAAGATCACCGGGCGGAATGACGACATGATCATTTTGCGCGGCGTCAATCTTTTCCCGACACAGATCGAGGAGCTGGTGATGGGAATTGAGACGCTCACGCCCCACTTCATCCTCGAGCTGGAGAAGCGTGGCCCGATGGACACGATGACGGTGCGCATCGAGCGGCCCGCTGCTCTAGACCGCGCGACGTGCGAGGCAGCGGCCGAAGTGCTGAAGCAGCGGATCAAGGTGCATATCGGGACCTCCGTGGATGTCTATGTCGAAGAGCCCGGTGTCCTGCCCCGCAGTGAGGGAAAGTACAAGCGTGTGTACGACAAGCGCTGAGCGCACTTGCCCGCGCACCACCGCTCCGCTAGACTAACTGAACGATCGTTCTGGAAAGGACCTTCTGATGACCATCGCAGTCGACACGACATCGCCGAGTGACCACATGCTGCAGGAGGCATTCGACGCGCTGATCGAGGCTGACCAACGGATCGAGCCGCGCGACTGGATGCCGGAGGCGTACCGCAGGACGCTGATCCGCCAGATTTCGCAGCACGCACATTCCGAGATCATCGGGATGCAGCCCGAGGGCAACTGGATCACCCGGGCGCCCAGTCTCAAGCGCAAGGCGATCCTGATGGCGAAGGTCCAAGACGAAGCTGGTCACGGCCTTTACCTGTACTCCGCCGCGCAGACGCTCGGCATCACTCGCGACGAGATGACGCAGCAGCTCATCGACGGCAAGGCGAAGTACTCGTCGATCTTCAACTACCCCACCCCGACGTGGGCCGACATGGGGGCGATCGGCTGGCTCGTCGACGGCGCCGCGATCTGCAATCAGGTGCCGCTCTGCCGTGCGAGCTACGGACCCTACGGCCGCGCGATGGTGCGCATCTGCAAAGAGGAGTCGTTCCACCAGCGCCAGGGCTTCGAG
>Ga0190274_10001190_pt1 | contig 15301 bp, 11 predicted proteins | sample Popmic531T_FD_133002 | JGI IMG/M metagenome (GOLD analysis project Ga0190274, IMG submission 133002) | Populus adjacent soil microbial communities from riparian zone of Yellowstone River, Montana, USA - 531 T | ecosystem: Environmental > Terrestrial > Soil > Riparian zone | place: USA: Montana...
ACCGCCGGCGTCATCGACCCGACCAAGGTCGTCCGCACCGCGCTCCAGGACGCCGCCAGCGTCGCGGGCCTCTTGATCACCACCGAAGCGGCGGTGAGCGAGATGCCCGAGGACAAGGCCCCGGCCGGAATGCCCGGCGGCGGCATGGGCGGCATGGGCGGCATGGACTTCTAGGTCCCGCGCTCAGCTCGAAACAAAAGGGCCGGGGAGGCGACTCCCCGGCTCTTTTTCATTTGCCGCGCGGGAACCTATAGTCCGTTCGCTGCCTCGTTGGCCTGCTCCTCGGCCGCGATCTCCGCTTCATTGGCGACCAGGCTGTCCTCAGGCACCGCGATATTGTCGGGCGAATCGAGCATCGAGGCGGCGTTGTCGAGGCCGCGCTCCTCCTCGGCGCTGACTCCGCCCGGGCCGGCCTCGCGGCCGCAGGCGGCGAGCAGCATCAGCCCGGCGGCGATGGCGAAGGTGAAACGGATCGTCATTCTTCTCTCCTGTCCGGCCCACAGGGTAGACTGTCTAACCTGAATGCCGGCCAAAGAAAAAGGGCTGCGCGCCGATCGGCGCGCAGCCCTCGATCTTCCGAGCGTCGAAACGCTTAGCGAGCGACGTTGGCGGCCGCGTCGGTGGCGTTGGCGGCGACATCGCCGGCAGCGTCGGTCAGGTTCTCGGCGGCGTCGGCGACGTTGCCGGCGGCGTTCTCGGTCGCCTCGAGGGCGTTGCCGAGATCCTCGGAAGCCTCGTTGAGGGCTTCCTGGACGTTCGAGGTGTTGTTGGTCGACGCATTGTCGCCGCAGGCGGCGAGGGCGAGGGTCGCGGTGGCGACGAGAGCGATGGCAATCTTCTTCACGGACAATTCCTTCAAATAGGTTGCGAGTGGTTGCGAGGAGAACCCCTGTTTTTTCGCCGGCGGGCAACCGAAAGAGCGGCCCAGGCCTCTCCTTACGACCCTCCGGCAGTCGGCGATCTTATGCGAAGCTTGGGAGCGAGTCCAGCCTTCTCTACCATCCCGGTTGGGTTTCAGATTCGCGGCGGCATCGCTGGCGTGCGCGCGCAATGCCTTGACCCGGACATAAAGATATCTTTATATCCGCAAATATGGCTTTGGCGCCCAAAATCTTCGCTTCGCTGGCCGATCCGACCCGGCTTCGGATCGTCATGCTCCTGCGCGCCATGGAGCTGTCGGTCGGCGAGATCGCGCAGGTGCTCGGGCAGAGCCAGCCGCGAGTCTCCCGCCACGTAAAGATATTGATCGACGCCGGCCTCGCCGAACGGCGCAAGGAAGGAAGCTGGGTGTTCCTCAGCCTGGGGCCGCGGGCGCGGACCGAGCCGTTGTTCCAGCTGCTCGACCGCTGGGCCGAGCTGGACGGGGAGAATCCCTGGTTCGCCGCCGACGCGGTGCGGCTCGCGGCGGTGCGCGCCGACCGGGCGGCCGCGGCCGAGCGCTATTTCGCCAGCCATGCCGGCATCTGGGACGCCTTGCGATCGCTGCACGTGGCCGAAAGCGAGGTCGAGGCGGCGATCGGACGGGCCCTGGGCGAGGCGGCGATCGGCCGGCTGGTCGACATCGGCACCGGCACGGGCCGGATGATCGAGCTGTTCGGCCGCGACGCGGACCAGGCGCTCGGCATCGACCGAAGCCCGGAAATGCTTCGCCTTGCCCGGGCCAAGCTGGCCGAGGCGGGGCTCGATTCGGTCGAGCTTCGTCAGGGCGACATGTATTCGCTGCCGCTCGCGTCCAGTTCGGCGGAGACGGTGATCATCCACCAGGTGCTTCATTATGCGCAGAACCCGGCCGCGGCGGTGGCCGAGGCGGCGCGGCTGCTGTCGCCCGGCGGGCGGCTGCTGATCGTCGATTTCGCCCCCCACGAGCGCGAGGAGCTGCGCGCCACCGACGCCCATGTCCGCCTGGGCTTCGCCGACGAGGCGATACTCAAGCATTTCGAGGAAGCGGGGCTTCGGGGCCGCGTGGTCGAGCATCTCGGCGGCGGCGAGCTGACCGTCACCATCTGGCTTGGGCTGCAGCCGGAAGAGCGTCTGAAGGTCGTCGCATGAGCCCGCTCGCCACCGCATTGTCTCAGCCCGGCAAGCCCTTGTTCGAGGACGCGGCCGGCGACATCGAGGTCAGCTTCGAATTCTTCCCGCCGAAGACGGAGAAGATGAAGGAGACCCTGTGGGAGAGCGTGAAGACGCTGGAGCCGCTCGGCCCCCGCTTCGTCTCGGTGACTTACGGGGCCGGCGGCTCGACCCGGGAGCGGACTCATGAGACCGTGGTGCGCATCCAGCGCGAAACCTCGCTCCACGCCGCCGCCCACCTGACCTGCGTCGAGGCGAGCCGCGGCGAGATCGACGATGTCGCCCGGGCGTATTGGGACGCCGGCATTCGCCATATCGTCGCCTTGCGCGGCGATCCGCCCGAGCCGGGCAAGCCGTTCGCGCCCCATCCGGACGGCTATGCCAATGCCGCCGCTCTGGTCGCCGGGCTGAAGAAGGTGGCGCCGTTCGAGATTTCGGTCGCCTGCTACCCCGAATGCCACCCCGATTCGCCGACCGCGGTCCACGACATCGACAATCTCAGGCGCAAGATCGACGCCGGCGCCGACCGGGCGATCAGCCAGTTCTTCTTCTCGCCGAGCTGCTTCCTGAAATTCCGCGACGAGGTCGCCGCGGCGGGCATCGGCGCGGAGATCACGCCGGGCATCCTGCCGGTCTCCAACGTCGCCCAGACCCGCAAATTCGCGGCGATGTGCGGGGCGAGCATCCCGCCGTGGCTCGACAACCTGTTCGAGGGGCTGGACGATCTGCCCGCCGCCCGGCAGCTGGTCGCCGCGACGGTGGCCGCCGAATTGTGCGGCCAGCTCTACCAGGGCGGAGTCCGCCAGTTCCATTTCTACACGCTCAACCGGGCGGAGCTCAGCTACGCCATCTGCCACCTGCTCGGCCTCAGGCCCAAGGACAGCAAAAGTGAATATCGCCGAACAGCTTAAGGCCGCGGCCGCGGAACGAATCCTGGTCAAGGACGGCGCCTATGGAACCCAGGTCCAGGCGCGCAAGCTCCAGGAAGCGGATTACCGTGGCAGCCTGACGGTCACGCACGACCAGAAGGGCAATAACGACCTTCTGAATCTGACGAAGCCGGAGCTGGTCCGCGAGATCGCGCAGAGCTTCGCCGACGCCGGCGCCGACATCCTCGCCACCAACACCTTCAACGCCAACCGGATCAGCCAGGCCGATTACGGCGCCGAGGGGCTGGTCCGCGAGATCAACGCGGCGGCGGCGCGGATCATCCGCGAGGTCGCCGACGCCGACGCCGAAAAAGTCGGGCGCAAGCGCTGGGTGGCGGGCGCGCTCGGGCCGACCAACAAGACGCTGTCGCTCTCTCCCGACGTCAACGATCCCGGCTATCGCGAGGTCGATTTCGATCTGGTCTCCGACGTCTATGTCGAGCAGATCGAGGGGCTGGTCGAGGGCGGCGCCGACATCGTCCTGATCGAGACCGTGTTCGACACGCTCAATGCCAAGGCGGCGATCCACGCCGCCCGCCGGGTCGATCCGGAGCTGCCGATCATGCTGTCGATGACGATCACCGATCTTTCCGGGCGCAACCTTTCCGGCCATTCGATCGAGAGCTTCTGGGCGAGCGTTCGGCACGCGCGGCCGCTGTCGATCGGGCTCAACTGCTCGTTCGGCGCCGGCCAGCTTCGCCCGCACATCGCCGCTCTGTCGCGGATCGCCGACACGTTGATCATGGCCTATCCCAATGCCGGCCTGCCCAACGATCTCGGCGACTATGACGAATGCGCCGAGACCACCGCGGGCCAAGTCCGCGAATGGTGCGAGCAGGGCATCGTCAACATCGTCGGCGGCTGCTGCGGCACCACCCCGGCCCACATCCGCGCCATCGCCGGGACTGTGAAGGATTATCCGCCCCGCAAGCTTCCCACGCCGCCGCGGCTGACCCGCCTCGCCGGCATCGAACCGATGATCCTCGCCGCGTAACCATGGCTACCAATCCCAAAGCAGAGCTCGAGCCGCAGGCCGAAGCCGGCGCCTTGCGCAGCACTTTCGTCAACATCGGGGAGCGGACCAACGTCACCGGCTCGGCCCGCTTCAAGAAGCTGGTCATGGCCGACGATTACACGGCCGCCGTCGAGGTCGCTCGCCAGCAGGTCGAGAACGGCGCCCAGATCATCGACATCAACATGGACGAGGGCCTGCTCGACGCCGAGGCGGCGATGGTGACCTTCCTGAAGCTGATCGCCGCCGAGCCCGACATCGCCCGCGTGCCGATCATGATCGACAGCTCGAAATGGAGCGTGATCGAGGCCGGCCTGAAATGCGTCTCCGGCAAGCCGATCGTCAATTCGATCAGCATGAAGGAAGGCGAGGAGGAGTTTCTCGCCCACGCCCGCAAGGTCCGCGACTATGGCGCCGCGGTCGTGGTCATGGCGTTCGACGAGACCGGCCAGGCCGACACCAAGGAGCGCAAGGTCGAAATCTGCGCGCGGGCCTACGACCTGCTCGTCGCCGACGGCTTTCCGCCCGAGGACATCATCTTCGATCCCAACATCTTCGCGGTCGCCACGGGAATCGAGGAGCATCGCCGCTACGCGCTCGACTTCATCGAGGCCTGCCGTGAGATCAAGGCGCGCTGCCCGCACGTCCACCTCTCCGGCGGCCTTTCCAACTTGAGCTTCTCGTTCCGCGGCAACGAGCCGGTGCGCCGGGCGATGCACTCGGTCTTCCTCTATCACGCCATTCCGGCCGGGCTCGACATGGCGATCGTCAATGCCGGCCAGCTCGACGTCTACGACACGATCGACCCGGAGCTGCGCGACGCCTGCGAGGACGTCATCCTCGATCGCCGCGAGGACGCGACCGAGCGGCTGGTCACCCTCGCCGAGAAATATCTCGGCTCCGATCCGGTCCGCGAGAAAGCCGAGGCCGAATGGCGCGGCTGGGCGGTCGAGAAGCGGCTCGAGCACGCGCTGGTCAAGGGCATCGACGCCTTCGTCGTCGAGGACACCGAGGAATGCCGTCTCAAGGCGCCTCGCCCGATCGAGGTGATCGAAGGCCCGCTGATGGACGGGATGAACGTCGTCGGCGACCTGTTCGGATCGGGCAAGATGTTCCTTCCGCAGGTGGTGAAATCGGCCCGGGTGATGAAGAAGGCGGTCGCCCATTTGATCCCGTATATCGAGGCCGAGAAGGAGAAGAGCGGCGTCTCCACCGCCAAGGGCCGGATCGTGATGGCGACGGTGAAGGGCGACGTCCACGACATCGGCAAGAACATCGTCGGCGTGGTCCTGCAGTGCAACGGCTATGAGGTGATCGACCTCGGTGTGATGGTGCCCTGGCAGGATATTCTCAAGGCCGCCAACGAGAACGACGCGGACATGATCGGCCTCAGCGGCCTGATTACGCCTTCATTGGACGAGATGGTCACCGTCGCGACCGAGATGCAGCGCGAGGGGCTGAGCCTGCCGCTGCTGATCGGCGGCGCGACCACCTCGCGGGTCCACACCGCGCTCAGGATCGATCCGGCCTATGAAGGCCCGGTGATCCACGTCCTCGACGCCAGCCGCGCGGTCGGCGTCGCCTCCAGCCTGGTCTCCGACACCCAATGCGAGCCGCTGATCCAGCGCACCGCGGCCGAATATGACCAGATCCGCGACGTCCGCGCCAACAAGGGCCAGAGCGACCTCGCCACGCTCGCCGAAGCGCGCGCCAATTCCTTCCCCTTCGATCCCGAAGGCAAGGCGCCGGCGCCCCAGCGCCCCGGCCTGCAGAGCTTCAACGACTGGCCGCTTCGCGAGCTTCGCGAGGGCATCGACTGGACCCCTTTCTTCCGCGCCTGGGAGCTGGCCGGCAATTATCCCGCCATCCTCACGGATCCGGTCGTCGGCGAGAGCGCCTCCAACCTGTTCGCCGACGCCCAGACGATGCTCGACAAGATGGTCGCCGAGCATTGGCTGACGGTGCGCGGCACGGTCGGCCTCTGGCGCTGCCGCCGGGAAGAGGACGATATCTTCGTCCTCGCCGGCAATGACGAGACCCGGCTGCCGATGCTTCGCCAGCAGGTGAAGAAGCGCGAGGGCCGGGCGAACATGTGCCTCGCCGATTTCATCGATCCGGACGGCGAGGACTGGATCGGCGGCTTCGCGGTCGCCATTCACGGCATCGAGCCGCATCTCGCCCGCTTCAAGGCCGACAATGACGATTATTCGGACATTCTCCTGAAGGCGCTCGCCGACCGGCTCGCCGAGGCCTTCGCCGAGCGACTGCACGGCCATGTCCGCGAAAGCGTCTGGGGCTATGCCGGCACCGAGCATCTGACCAATGCCGAGCTGATCCGCGAATCCTATACCGGCATCCGCCCGGCGCCCGGCTATCCGGCCTGCCCGGACCACAGCCTGAAACCGACTTTGTTCAAGATGCTGGGCGGCGAGCCGGCCGGGGTGACCCTGACCGAAAGCTTCGCGATGCTGCCAACCTCGGCGGTCTCGGGCTTCTATTTCGGCCACCGCGACAGCCAGTATTTCGGGGTCGCCCGAATCGGCCGCGACCAGCTGGAGGACTATGCGGCGCGGCGCGGCGTCCCGCTCGAGGAAGCGGAGCGCTGGCTTCGGCCCAATCTGGATTAGGACGCGGCGGCGGCGCTCCGCAGCATCCGGGCCAGCCAGTCGTCGATCCGGGCGTCGATCACCAGGTTGACGCGGTCGACCTCGCCGCCATGCTCGACCCGGTGCGGATCGGTCAGGCGCAGGTACCACAGGCTGCCGGGAGTCATCGGCACCCGTTCCTCGTTGACGAAGAAGGCGACCCCGTCGTCACCGCTGATCGGCACGTGGAGGCGGACGAACTCGTTCTCTGCGTCGAGCCCAGGGTCGCAATGCGCCTTGATCCGCGAGCCGGCGGCGAGCTTCATCAGCCGGACGCAGCGTAGCGGGCAGCGGAAGGCGCCGAGCACCTCGCGGAGGTAGGTCGTCCGGCCAAGCAGCGCGGTGTCGACGAACCGAGCGGCGCCGAGATCGGGATAGATCATGCGGATCGGATGGGTCTCGCCCGCCGCGGCGCGAAGCGGCAGCACGGTCCAGTCGCCCTCGTAATCGTTGCGAGCGACGTGCCGGACCCAATCCTGCGGCCCGAAGCGGTCGAGCTCGGCCGCGAGCCGGGCGGCGTCGAAAGCGAGCGGCAGGCGAATCCGGTCGGGCAAGCGGGTCATATGGCGATGCTATCGCGTCTTGGCGCCGCGCACTATAGCGGCGGACGTGATCCTGCTTCGCGCTCTCCTGCCCTTGCTGTTGCTGTTCTCCGCCGCATCCGGAGAGGCGCAACGGCGCATGGAGGTGAGGCTGGTCGCCGAGACGGCGGCGGTCGCGCCGGGCTCGACCGTCGCCTTGGCTTTCGTGATGCGGCCGGCGGCGGGCTGGCACGGCTATTGGCGCAATCCCGGCGATGCCGGCGACGAGCCGCGGGTGACTTGGCGCCTGCCGGAGGGCTGGCGGGCCGGGCCGCCGCTTTATCCGGTGCCGGACCGGCTGCTCGTCATGGGCCTGATGAACTATGTCTATGAGCGCGATTATGCGCTGCTCGTGAACGTGCAGGTGCCGGCGAGCGCCGAGCCTGGCGCGACCTTCCCGGTGGACGCGCGGATCGATTATCTGGTCTGTACGCGCGAAGTCTGCGTGCCCGGGGAGGCGACCGTGTCGGTCGAGCTCGCCGTCGGCGCGCCGCGCGACCCGGCGCCGGCGTTCCAGGGCTACCGGCAGGCGCTGCCTCGACCCCTCTCGGTCGAGGGCCGGTTCGAGGTTTCGAACGGCCGGCTCCGAATCGCCGTTCCGCTGCCGCCGGCGATGCGGGTGGACGAGCCTTATTTCTTCCCCGGCACGCTCGACGCGCTCCGCCATTCCGAGCCGCAGAGCATCTCGCGAAATGGCGACATGCTGATCGTCGAGAGCCGGGCGGGCGCGCGGGCGAGCCGCCTCGAGGCGCTCGAGGGGGTGCTGGAGATCGCTCCCGGCCTCGGACTGGCATTGACTGCCCGCCCCGGGACGGTGCCGGCCGCCGGCACGCCGGTGGCCGGGCCCGAGGAAGGCGCCGCGATGGAAGGGCCGGGCATCCTGCTCGCCTTGCTCGGCGCGCTGGTCGGCGGCCTGATCCTCAACGTCATGCCCTGCGTCTTCCCGATCCTGAGCCTGAAGGCGCTGAGTCTCGCCCGCGTCGGCGGCACCGAGAGCGAGGCGCGGCGCGAGGCGCTGGCTTATAGCGCCGGCGTGGTGTTGACCTGCCTCGCGCTCGGCGGGCTGCTGCTCGCGCTGCGGGCGGGCGGAGCGATGGTCGGCTGGGCGTTCCAGCTGCAGGACCCGCGGGTGATCCTGCTGCTGCTGCTGCTCGTCACCGCGATCTCGCTCAACCTCGCCGGCCTGTTCCGGCTGCCGATGCTGGCGGCGGGCGACGACCTCGCCCAGCGCGGCGGAACCGTCGGCGCCTTCTTCACCGGCGCGCTCGCCGCATTCATCGCGACGCCCTGCACCGGGCCGTTCATGGGTGCGGCCCTGGGCGCCGCGCTGGTACTTCCGGCCGTGGGCGCGCTGGCGGTGTTCGCCGGGCTCGGGCTGGGGCTGGCTTTGCCGTTCCTGCTGCTCGGCTTCGTGCCGGCGCTCCGCCGCCGTCTACCCAGGCCCGGCCCGTGGATGGCGACGTTCCAGCGCATCCTGTCGGTGCCGATGTTCCTCACCGCTTTGGGGCTCGCCTGGATCCTCGGCCGGCAGACCGGCGCCGACGGCATGGCGCTCGGCCTTGCCGGAGCGCTCGGGCTGGGGCTCGCGCTCTGGTGGCTGGGGAAGGGTGGACGCTGGCTGGCCTGGGCGTCGATCTTCGCCGCGGCGGCCGTCCCGCTGCTGCTGCTCGATCCGGAGCCGGTCGAGGCGGCGCCGGCGGAAAGCCCGCTCGCCGCCGAACCGTTCTCGGAGGCGCGGCTGGCGCAATTGCGCGCCGAGGGCGCGCCGGTCTTCCTCTATTTCACCGCCGATTGGTGTCTGACCTGCAAGGTCAACGAGCGCGGCGCGATGGCGAGCCGCGACGTGGCGGCGGCATTCCGGGCGAAGCGGATCCGGGTGCTGGTCGGCGACTGGACCCGCGGCGACCCGGCGATCGGCGCCTTCCTCGAACGCCACGGCCGCTCGGGCGTGCCGCTTTACCTGTTCTACCCGCCCGGCCGGGAGGCCGAGGTGCTTCCGCAGCTGCTAACGGCCGGGCGCCTCAGGGCCTTGGGCGGCTGAGCGCCGCCGCTCCCAAACCTTCTGGCCGCCGACATAGGTTTCGATCACCTGCGTGCCCCGGATCTCGCGCGGGTCGGTCGCGGTGAAGATGTCGCGGTCGACGAAGATGAAGTCGGCCATGTGACCCGGCTCAAGCGAGCCCAGCCGGTCCTCGGCGAAGCCGGCAAAAGCGCCGCCCGTGGTGAAGGCGGCGAAGGCCTGCTCCATGGTGAGGCGCTGGTTCGACATCCAGCCGCCGGGCGGCTGCCCTTCCGTATCCTCGCGGCTGATCGCGGCGGCGAGGCCGTGGAATGGGTTCGGGCTTTCGACCGGGAAATCGGAGCCGAAGGCGAGCGGCACCCGGTTGTTGAGCATCGAGCGCCAGGCATAGCTGCCCTGCAGCCGTTCCGGCCCCATCCGCGCCTCGGCCATCCGCCAGTCGCTGGTCTCATGGGTCGGCTGCATCGACGCGATCGTACCGTGGCGCGCGAAGCGTGGCAGATCGGCCGGGTCGACGATCTGGGCATGCTCGATCCGCCAGCGGCGGTCGCCGGTATAGGTGGCGGCGAGCTCGTCGATCGCGTCGAGCAGGGTGGCGTTGGCCTGGTCGCCGATGGCGTGGACGGCGACCTGGAAATTGTCCATCGCCGCCCGGCTCATCAGATTCTTGAGCACGGTGTCCGAAACCAGAGGCAGGCCGCGCTGGCCGGGCGCGTCGCGATAGGGCTGCTTCAGCCAAGCGCCGCGCGAGCCCAGGGCGCCGTCGAGATAGAGCTTCACGCCGACCATGCGCAGCCGGCCGTCATAGAGCCAGGGCGTGCGCTGAGTGCCGGCGACGGCGAGCAGAGTGTCGATGCCCGAGGCGTAGGAGAGGATGCGCACCCGCAGCTGGCCCGAGTCGCCGGCGCGGCGCATCACCGCCCAATCCTCGGCGCTGGTGCCCATGTCGGCGACCGTGGTGAGGCCGTTGGAAAGCAGGATTTCCTGCGCGCGGGCGAGTGCGCGGTCACGCTGCACCGGCACCGGCGGCGGCACCGCTCGCTCGATCAAGGGCGTGGCCGCGTCGACGAACAGGCCGTTCGGCTCGCGCCCGGTCCGCTCGATCCGCCCGCCCTGCGGCGCCTGGCTGTCGGCAGTGATCCCGGCCTCGCGCATCGCAAGGCTGTTCGCCCAGCCGGCATGGCCGTCGACCCGCACGAGCCAGACCGGCCGGTCGGCGACGACGGCGTCGAGATCGGCGGCGGTTGGGAAGCGGCCGAGCCGCCAGCGCTCCTGGTTCCAGCCGCGGCCGACGATCCAGCGCGGGGAGGGATTGGCGGCGGCATATGCGGCGATCCGCCGCTGCGCCTCCTCGAGCGAATTGGTATCGGAGAGGTCGAGCGAAAGCGCGCCGCGGCCAAGGCCCATGACGTGACCATGGGCGTCGATCAGGCCGGGGAGCAGGGTGCGGCCGCGGCCGTCGATCCGGTAGCGGCCGCGCTCCGTCCGGCGCTCGCCGCGCCGGTAGAGCTGCTTCACCCGCCCATCCTCGCCGACCAGCATGGCCTCGAAGCGGAACAGGCGGCCGTCGCGCATCGTGTAGCCGTTGACGTCGTCCACCAGCACCTGGGCGAAGACGGGCGCGGCGGCGAGCAAAGCGGCGAGGAACAGGAGGAAACGCTTCAAGGCTCGAGCCTCCGGATCAGGGATGAAGTGTCCTGCCGGCCGGCGCCCATCGCCTGCAGGTCGGCATAGAATTGGTCGACCAGAGCGGTCAGCGGGAGCGTGGCGCCGTTCGCCCGCGCTTCTTCCAGCGTCAGGCCGAGATCCTTGCGCATCCAGTCGACCGCGAAGCCGAAATCGAATTCGCCCTTGTCCATGCTCGGCCACCGATTGACCATCTGCCAGCTCATCGCCGCGCCGCCAGACACCGCTTCGAGCACCTTATCGGCGTCGAGGCCCGCGCGGTGGGTGAAATGGACCGCCTCGGAAAGGCCCTGGACCACTCCGGCGATGCAGATCTGGTTGACCATCTTGGTCAGCTGGCCGTGCCCGGCGGGCCCGACATGGACGATCCGCGCCGCATAGGCCCGCATCAGGGGGGTGGCGGCCGCGACCGCCGCTTCCGACCCGCCGCACATGACCGCGAGCTTGCCGTTCTCCGCCCCCGCCTGGCCGCCCGAAACCGGGGCATCGACCGAGTGAAGGCCGCGCCCTTCCGCCTCGTCGGCGAGCAGTCGCGCGAGGCGGGCGGAAATGGTGGTATGGTCGATGAACAAGGCGCCTTCGCGCATCGCCGGAAAGGCGGCCTCGGCGACCTCGGCCACGTCGCGGTCATTGCCGACGCAGGCGATGACGGCGTCGGCGCCGGCGGCCGCCTCGGCGACGCCGGCCGCGTTGGCGCCGCCATGCGCGGCGACCCAGGCGAGCGCCTTGCCGTGGCTTCGATTGTAGACGACGAGCTCGTGCCCGGCCGCGGCAAGGTGTCGCGCCATCGGTGCGCCCATCACGCCGAGGCCGAGAAAAAAGATGCGAGCCATTGCGACGCGATAAGGCCTGATCCTGCCGCACGCCAGAGGCTCCGGCGCGCCGATGCCGGTAGCAATCGGCCAGGGCGCCGTCCCAGCGTGGAACGGGGCGCCGAAACGCCCGTTTTCGCCGCGAACGCGGCTTCCCAACCGCGCCGGCGCGGGTCATAAAGATCGGGTAGCCCCATCTGGTGGAGTCGAATTGAGCGCACCTTTCCGCTTTCCGCGTTTCTTCGTGACGACGCCCTCGCCTTGCCCTTATCTCAAGGGCAAGACCGAGCGGAAGGTGTTCACGGAGCTCTCCGGCGCCCACGCCGGCGAGCTCAACGACGCGCTCGGCCGAATCGGCTTCCGCCGCAGCCAGAACGTCGCCTACCGTCCGTCCTGCCTCGATTGCGCCGCGTGCATCTCGGTCCGCGTCGTCGCCGGCGAGTTCCAGCCGAACGCTACCCAGCGCAAGGTGATCCGCCGCAACGCCGATCTCGAAGTCACCGCCTGCAAGCCCTGGGCGACCGAGGAGCAATATGATCTTCTGCGCCGCTATCTGCGGGCCCGCCACCCGGACGGCGGCATGGTCGAGATGGACGAGCAGGATTTCTCGGACATGGTCGAGCAGAGCCCGGTCAAGACCTATATCGTCGAATATCGCGAGCCCTCGCTCGACGGCGGCGTCGGCCGCCTGGTCGGCGCCTGCCTGACCGATCAGCAGGCCGACGGCCTGTCGATGATCTACTCCTTCTTCGAGCCCGACAGCCCGCACCGCCAGGGCCTCGGCACCTACATCATCCTCGACCATATCGTCCGCGCCGGACGGGCCGGCCTGCCTTACGTCTATCTCGGCTATTGGGTCGAGGAATCGAAGCGCATGGCCTACAAGGCCCGCTTCCGCCCGCTCGAACGGCTCGGCCCCGGCGGCTGGCGCCGCTTCGACCCCGAGCAGCGCGAGCTGCCGCTGCCTTAGCGACGCGTAGGCCCCGCCGGACGCGGGCGAGGCGGCTTCATCCAGATCGGAGATATCGCGCCTTCTAGGCGCGCCCGCTTTCCGAGCAGGGGCACCAGACGAGCTTCGACGGGGAAGCCTTTCTCCCCACGATCTCCAAGTTGCGTTTTTCGATTTGACGAAAGCCAAATTCACCGCTTACCATTGAATTCTCTGACGTCGGCTGCGGCCGAGTCGCGGCGTGTTGGAAGTCGATTCAAGGAGATCGTATGTCTGGCACGCCGCTTCCGCACGCGCCCGCCCTTGGCCAAATCCCCGCAAAAACTCCCGCCCGAATTTATATCCAATTCGGAGATTGGCCGTTTTTCGTCGAGGCGGACGCCGCCGCGATGCGAGTGGTCCTTCGCCTTGCGACCGATCCCGATCCTGCCGCGATTGCCGGCCCGTTCCCGTTCCTGACCATATTGGGGAGCGAGGGAGGCGCGATCGCCGGGGGCGAGGCCGGGCTGGGCGCCGGCTGGAGCGTCGCTTCGGCTGGCGACATCGACGGCGACGGTTATGCGGACGTGGTGATCGGCGCGCCGGCCGCGGACGATTCGGCGGGGCGCGCTTACGTCCTGTTCGGCAGCGCCGCCGGCATCGGCGCCGTGGACCTCGGCCTGCTCACGCCCGCGCAGGGCTTCGCGATCGCCGGTGCCCTTCCCGGCGATCAGGCGGGGTGGAGCGTCGCCGGCGCCGGGGATTTCAACAAGGACGGCCATGCCGACATCGCCGTCGGCGCCAGCAAGAGCGACCCGGGCGGCCATGATTCGGGCGAGGTCTATCTGATCTTCGGTCATGGCGGTGCCTTCTCTGCGCTCGACCTGGGAGCGCTGACCGCCGCCCAGGGCCTGCATATCCTCGGCGCGGATGCCGACGATTTCGCCGGCTTCAGCGTCGCCGCCGCCGGGGACGTGAATGGCGACGGCTTCGCCGATCTGATCGTCGGCGCCCCCCATGCCGGCGGCGCCGAGGAGGGATCGGGCGCCGCTTATGTGATCTTCGGACGCGACGGCGCCGGCCCGACGCTCGACCTCGCGACGCTGGCGCCGGACCAGGGCTTCGTCATCCGCGGCCACGGCGCTTATTCCTATGCCGGGCAGAGCGTCGCGACCGCCGGCGACGTCAACGGCGACGGCTTCGACGATCTGATCGTCGGTGTGCCGCGCGGCGCGGGCGGCGACGTCATGGCCGGCGAGGCCTATGTCATTTACGGCCATGGCGGCGGCTTAGGCGACGTCGATCTGGGCAGCCTCGATCCGAGCCAGGGCTTCGTTCTGCGCGGGGCCAACGCCTACGATTATGCAGGCAGCAGCGTCGCTTCGGCCGGAGATATCAACGGCGACGGTTTCGACGACCTGATCATCGGCGCGCGCTACGCCGACAACGACCATGATGCCGGCGATACGATCGGCAAAGCCTATGTCGTGTTCGGCCATGACGGCGCCTTTGGACCGATCGACCTTGGCGCGCTCACGGCCGAACAGGGCTTCGAGATTCGCGGGCAGGCCGGCTTCGTCCAGGCCGGCCTCAGCCTTGCCTCGGCCGGGGACATCAACGGCGACGGCTTCGACGACATCATCGTCGGCGCGCCTTATGCGGGATCGGACAATGCGGGCCGGGCCTATCTGATCTTCGGCCGCGACGACGGGTTCGGAACGATCGAGCTGGATGCGCTCACGCCCGACCAAGGCTTCATCCTCGAAGGTCCGGAAGCTGACGGTCGGGCGGGCTGGAGCGTCGCTTCGGCGGGCGATCTCAACGATGACGGCTTCGACGATCTGATCGTCGGCGCGCCCGGAATGCCGGCGACCGTAACGGACGCCGGGGGCGCCTACATCATCTATGGCCACGCCACCGAAGATCCGCCGCCCGGTCCGCCGGTCGTCGATCTGAACGGCGCCGAAGAGGGAACCGGTTTCGCCCTCACCTTCGCGGAGGGAAGCGCCGGCTCCGCGATAGGCGAGAATATCGCGGTCACCGCGCCGGGCGCGCCGATCACGTCGATGACGATCACCGTTACCGACGCCGTCGCGGGCGACGCGCTCATCCTCACAGGGGCATTGCCGGCCACCATCGCGGTGCAGAGCGGCGAGGGCACCGCGCAGCTCGTCCTGGCCGGCACCGGGCTGCCGAGCGAGTGGGCGGCGGCGCTGGCGCTGGTTCGCTACGCGAGCTCCAGCCATAATCCCGACGCCTTCGGCGCCGATGCCGCGCGGACGATCAGCATCGTCGTCGGCGACGGATTGAGCGACAGCGCGCCGGCCATGGCCTCGGTCGCCATCGCAGCCGTCAATGACGTCCCGCTGGTCACGACGAGCGCCGGGACGCGCGCCTATGCGGAAAGGGTCAATGCGCCGCCAGCCGCTCTTGCCGTCGATCCGGACCTCATCCTCGCCGATCCCGACGACATCGCTCTGGTCAGCGCGACCGTAACCATCGGCACCGGTTTTCAGCCGGGTGAAGACCTGCTCGACTTCATCAACACCGACGTCGCAACCTTCGGTAACATCTCCGCTTTCTACTCGGCGGGCGTATTGACCCTGGTCTCCGAAGGT
>Ga0190274_10001191_pt1 | contig 15296 bp, 29 predicted proteins | sample Popmic531T_FD_133002 | JGI IMG/M metagenome (GOLD analysis project Ga0190274, IMG submission 133002) | Populus adjacent soil microbial communities from riparian zone of Yellowstone River, Montana, USA - 531 T | ecosystem: Environmental > Terrestrial > Soil > Riparian zone | place: USA: Montana...
CGAGCCGACGTCCTGCCAATGCCAACCGTCGATCCTTCGTCATCAGCAGCCGAAGGCTGAAAAAAGTCGGAAGGAATCTCTTTTGCAGCCAGACCGTCCCCACCACCCCACCCCGGAGGGGTCCAGAGCTCGACGGGGCTCGCGGGCTAATGTTCCACCTCTCTCTTGCCAGTGAGGGTAAGAGTTATTTACAACCTATCTCTTCCCAGAGAGTGACCTACTACTTCGGGAGGTTCAGGTTTTGATACACCTTCGGTGTTCTGAGTCAGGACGTGATCGAAGTTCTTAGGATCGACTTACTGAGGGAGCCGAAGGCGATAAAAGGACCGGTGAACCTTACTGCGTAAGTTGGCTTTAAGAAGGGTAGTTACGTTCAGACTGGAGTACAAGAAACCCCTTATTGGAGGGAATGAAGGCTGGAGAGCGTCCAGAACCGACATTGCTCTTGGCCCGGCTTCAACTCACCCGTTGGTTGCGGATGCTGCGCGGGGAACTCAGGAGACTTTTTTTCCTTCGAATCGAAAACCGGGTTGGAAGCCCGGCCAGTGTTGAGTTGAGACAGGGGTGTTTGTGCGACAGATGGGACGGAGCCCACCGATGAGGACTAGCCCGTATCCTGACGGGCGGCATCCGGTTTGATCCGGCTCGTGACGATGGTTATTCACAAGGTTGCTCCAGATTTCTGAGGAGAAGTCTCAATGCTGCGTGAATCGATCGGGGAGGAAATTTGGGCTTTGGCGAGTTGCCGCTCCAACTTCTTGGGCCAATGGCCGCGGCGGAGGCGATAGGCGACGGATTTACAGCATGACGTGATGCTGCTGTATGGCCTGCCCTTCCAAGGGTTTGTGAAGACACCTTGCTGGGTGATGGCGGTCCATCCGTCGGGAGTTCCTTCGAGAATCACGGTCTGTTTTGCGATCGTGACCCGCTTGTGAACGGTGGAAAGGGGGCGCTCCACTTCCGGCTTACGGCTGCGTCCGGCAAAGGAAGAGCCTGCGTTAGAAACCTTGCCTAAGAATTTCTGGGAGCATTCGGTAGAACTGCCGGACATGTTCCGGAATTACTTTTTCTTCCCCTTCCCCGGCAAGACAAATCGTCTTCGAGGCGGCCATCTTTTCAAATCAGGATGCCGGCTGAAGAACTCGCGTTCATTTTTATCAATCACGGGCTCAAGCAGTTCAACCGCCCGATTGACCAAGGCGTTATACTCACTTTTCGGGATCTTCCCCTTGTTGTCTGCGAGGAACGCCTCGATCCGATCGACGGCGCCCTTGCAACAACAGGCAATCAGCGGTTTTTGGCACTTTTGGCAGTTCATGGCATAAATCTTACCGCACTTTTCCCCACCCTTCGCTGAAGAGGCATCGACTTCGCTGAAGAGGCAGGGTCATTGGCGAAATCAAAAATGGGGGTGTACTCGAGTCTGGCTGGACCCCCCTTTTTTTCCAGAGGGGTGGGGGCACTTCCCCAGAGTGGAGGGCTCATTGGGGAAATCGCGCTAGCACAGAACGGCATGGGAAGTGGGGACAACTTTTGGGCGGGAAAAATTGGGCAAATCCCCGGCTTGCGCATCTTGGGCGGAGGAGTCATTGAAGAGAGCATGAGCCTATCCCTCATTTTCTGGATCGGAATGTTCGTCTGGCTGCTGTTCGGCCTTTGGTCCAACTGGCCCGTCGGCCCTGGCACTGCCAAACCACTCGCCGGCAGCGTGCTGCTGTTCATCCTGCTGCTCGTTCTCGGCTGGCAAGTCTTCGGCGCCCCCATCCACAAATAAAAGCGCCGTCCGCCCGGGTAAGAAGATAGAAAACCCCGAACGGACGGCGTTTGAACCGACATGGTCCAAATCAGGACTGCTGCTGTGGCGGCGTCAGGGCGGCATCCAGCCGGACCTGAGCGTTTTGCAGGGCGACAGTCTGCGCATCGATTTGAGTGATGAGCGGGATGATGTCGGAGTCAGGCGTCGAAGGGGCGCCATTGTTGCCTATGGCTGCAATCGCGGCATCGACCGAATGGACGAGTGCGTTGGTTGCAGTGGTGAGGTTATTGACGGAAGCGGTGAGTTCTGCGGTTTTCATAGCAAGCGAGATGATGCTCACCAGTAGGAGTGAAATCAGCACAAAAACAGCGATGGCGAGTCCAATCATACGCGGCTGTCCCATCGCCTCCGGCATTCATCAAGCGTCATGCCGAACACACCTGCAGTACAGTCGGAGGAACTCATGCACATCAGCCAGAAATCGGCCTTCGGATGGCCAATCTGGATGATGCCCATCACTTGACCGCCGCAAAATGGACAGGGCTTCACCTCCAGGGGTACATCCGGCTCCCGGACGCAGGCTTTGTCGATCAACTGCTCCAGCGGAGTGCGGTTGGTGCTCATTGGCGGATTATAGCCTCCGCAAATCGGAAGTAGATATCGACCCGGTTTTCGATCTGCTCTTCCGTCATGTCATTGGCGATCACTCCCATATCTGAGGTCTGGCTGGCAAAGTCGCCGGCCATCGCCAGAGCGGCAAGCAACTCCCGCTTCGACAGCCCTTCCGGATGGGCGCATTCGATGTGTCCGACGGGACAGGGAAAGGCCGGCCCGCCATCCGAGCGGATGTCCTTGGCCGGATCGGTGTTCGCGCTCATTTCTTCCTCTTCTTGGCGCGTTTGACCGGTGTCCTCTCGTCGTCACTGGAGGTATTCTCCAGCATCAACGGTTCCTGGCCGTCGATGACGGGCCAGAACAACTGGCCGTAGGAGTCCATGACCCGCTTGGCCTGCTCAATCTCGATCGACTGGCTGCCATGCCGCCCGGCCACGAGCGCAAACCAGCCGACTTCGACGTCATGCTTGCGCAGTTTCAACTTCGGCCGCTTCAAATCGTCGCGGATGACTTCGTTCTTATCGTCCAGAGCAACCTGGATGTGATGAAGCTCATGATCGAGCAGAGCCCGGCGCCGCGCGGGCGTCTCTTCATCCCACCAGTCGCCGTCCAGAATGACCTCCGCGTCGCCGCGGCCCATCACCCGGTCCTTGATGCCGATTTTGCGCGTGATGCCGAGCGCGCGGATGCCGTGCTTGGTCAGAGCGAAGCCATGCGACTCGCCGGCCTCGTTCTTGTCCGCATAGGCCATCATGAAATCGATCCTCACCCTGGCTTCAAGGATGTCCTTGTAGGTGGCAAACTCGTTGAGGATGGATTCGGCCATCTCCTTCACTTCCGACGGGGCTTTGATGTAATTACTCATTTGGTTGGTTGGTTGGACTACAGTTTTTGGACAGTGCTGACTTCACCGAGGGCAAACGCCAGATGATGGGCGCGGAGGTACAGATCGTTGGAGGCATTGGCCATCGACACCGCATTCGCCAATACGGCGACGACGGTGGGAGTTGGGCGGAGTTCCCGCATAAAACTCATATCGGTAAAATCCGATGGGACTTTGCCAAGCGCCTCCTTGAGCCGGGCGCGATTCGTGGTGGATCCGCCGTGCTCAATGAGGTTTTCCGCGGCGGCGATGAGTTCGAGAAGACGGGGATCGGTGATCATAGTGAAAAGGGGACGCATTTACCGTCGATCATCAGCATGCCGGAGATGTTGCCCTTCTTCGTCGGCTTTTCGTTCATCGGTCCAACCATGATGCTGGGAGGCGTGGGTTGCTCCCGGCCGTCCGTGCAACGCCACAGATGCAGGCAGCCCGGGTGATAGGTGACGTACTCGCTCTTGCGCGGATGAATCTGAATCACGACGTCTTCGGGCTCCCAGAACAGATCCTTGACCGCGCACATCACTTCCCACGAGGGACACTTCTTCGAATCCGGCCCGAAGGAAACGCTGACGTGCTGCCAGCCTTCCCCGTCGCTGGCGATGATATGCACCGGCCGCACTTCCCCAGGCAGGTTGAAGCGGAAGGCGCCATTGAAGCCGTCAGTTTCAGAAGTGCCGAACTGGCCGACGCGAAGGCGATGGATGTTCAGGAAGTCGAAGTTGCTCATTTCTTTGGGACGTTGCGAAGGCGTTTGGAGATGGTCTGGCCGTAGGCATCGATCAAATGGCTCACGTCCTCCATCGGCGGCTTGACCCTGGGGCCGATGGTTTCACGCAAATACTCCTTCTCATGTCCGACGCCCGCGTTGGCCGGCTCCATGCATTGCTGCGTGATCGAGTCCCGGTCGATGCCGAGCAACTCTTTGAATCTCTCTTCGTAGCTCATTCGGTGGTGGTGGTTTGCGGGCCGCTCTTCTCGTTGCGGTCGATTTGCGCCCGAATGCGTTGTTGGTATTCCTCGCCGATGTGGACGTGCTTCGACTTAAGGATGCGTTCGAAACGCTCTCGCAAATCGGGGCAGACGCACTTGGCCAAGTCATTATCACAGTTGCAGCAGATCATGGGGTTTTCTTGAGCCAGATTTCAGCGGATCGAATGATGTTCCCGTTACCAACGGCAACCGTGCCGATGCGTTCGATGAGTGTCCGCGCCTCCGACAGCCGCTGCGTCAGGGTGAGTATCTGAAGCTTGTAGCCGTCAAACTCGTTGAGCCAGCCCTTCCGCGCCCCATCGGACTGCTGCCAAGCCGCCTTAAGCTTCGAGTTTTCCTGCTCCAAATCTGCAACGCGCTTTTCGAGTGCGGCAATCTTCTCCAATTCAAGTTGGTTGTAGCTCATAGCAGTTGCCTTTGGTCGATCGACAGGTCCATCAGTTGGGAGAACGAGAGAGTCTTCCTCTTCGGGCTGTGCTTGCGCTGAATCACGAGCCCTTTCCGCGTCAGGCGGAAGTGATAGGTCTTCCCGTCCACGACTTCAGTCACCTTCGAAAAGTTGACGTGCGTGCGCTTGGCCTTTTCGACCGTCGCGCTCATAACAGATCGGCGGCGGACACGTTTGGATCCGCCAAGCCAAGTTTCTGGAGCACGGTGAGCATGTCCTTTTCCGTCTCTCCGACCATCACGACGATCTTCACCTTGGCCATCAGATGATCCTTGTCGTGCGGCCCGATGAGCAGCGGCTTGCCCGCCTTCATCTCCTTGAGGTTTTCCGCGGACAGACCGATGAGAACGAACTCCAGCGTTGGCGTTGAATGACGTCCCCAGATCATCGGCGCCCCTTCCGCAATTTGCGAGTAACGCGGATCGCGCACTGTTCGGTTTCAGTGATGGCGCGGCCGTCCCGGCGCAACCTGTAAAAAGTGTGCTTCATTTTCCTGAATCGATTCCAACTCTTGAGCAGTTCGTTGCAGTTCATTCTGTTCTCCAGATGCGCACACCTTTCTTGGTGCGCTGAATTTCAGTCTTGGCGGTGAACATTCGATCGGGCTCTTTGGCTCTTGCCCACCATCGCAAAGAACTCGCCGACTGGATCGAGGTTTCAACCCAGAACGATTCCCCTACTTGCAACTTTAGGATCGCCTCCTGGCGGCCATCGCCCTTTCTCCCCTTCCGAGTCTTCGCTTGCTCATCGGGTTTAGGCGCCGGGAACTTGTCACTGATGTTGATCGTCATAATCTACGGCTTAATAAAATAGAAACAGTTTGACACTTCAAGCGTATTTATTTTATTAAGCAGGGCGTCGAAAGTATGTTCCTCAAAAATTACACATCCAATGCGCCCGTCAGTGAAACGATTCACCGGATTGAAAAGGTTCTCATCCGCTGCGGAGTGAAGGGCATTGCGAAGGAGTACGTCGGACTGGATGGAGAGATTTGCGCCATCTCGTTTCAGATCGAGACGGCGACTGGCAAAATGACCATCCGGCTGCCGGCCGATCGGCACAAGGCGCAAGAGGCGCTCTGGCTGGACTACGTGGACGGCGCGAAGCTCAACGCCAAGGGCGACGCCATCGACGAATACGGCAACCGCAAGAAGCTCCGCAAAATCGACTTCGCCAAGCAGGCCGATCGCACCGCATGGAAGATCGTCCAAGACTGGGTGGAAGTTCAGATGTCGATGATCCAGTTGAAGCAGGCCGATACGATGCAGGTCTTCCTGCCCTACATCTACAACGGGAAGCAGACTTTCTACCAGTCGCTGAAGGATTCGAACTTCCGTGGAATGCTCCCGGAGAAGGCTGGAGATGACTCGTGAAGAATTCCTCAAGCTCTGGCCCAACGCCACCGAGTCAACCATTCGAAGGAACCTTGACCTTGGTTGTCTGGCACCCGGTACCGTCGCTGAACAAAGCAGTCAGGCAAACCCCGTGGCAGCAGATGAGGGAAAAGTTGCTTACGAAGGCCGCTGTCTTGTCGGCATTACGAGCTTCCGCCGCCGCCTCTGCGATGAGCGCAACCTCTACGACAAACATTTTGTCGATGCTCTCACGGAGGCTGGAGCGTTCGCTGACGACTCGCCGGAGTTCGTCCAAGTCATCGTCGGCCAAGTCAAAGTTGAGCACGCGCACGAAGAACGCACCGTCATCATCATGAGCCCATGCCGCTGAAGCCGAAAACACCGAAGCAGATCGATGAACTCATTGAGGTCATCGACTGGAAGTTGAGCAAGAAGAAGCCGTGCCTCTGCGCGCAGTGCATGGTCAACATGGCCTTCCTCGTCGCCGTGCGTGATTCCCTGCAATGGACCCAGGGCAAGCCGACGCCTAACCTCACCAAGTTGGTCGATGCGATCAAGAAGTCGAAAGCCAAAGAGGAAAAACACCACGTCGCCCATGCCGAATGACTCTTGCGATCGTCCGATGGAATCCTCTCGCCCGCGGCCATTGCCCCAGGTGTGGAGCGTTCTGCCGCCTCTCGCATCTGCGCCTCAATGGAAAGCCTACCGTCGCCTGCCCGAACGATTTCAACGAGCCGCACATGGCGAAAACCCGACGGCAAGTCCGGCTCCGGCAGCAGCCCGATATCAGGCCGTGCGGTTTCTTGTGGTATGCGCCGTGGGCTTGCACAAATCCCGTAAAACCCCACGAATAGGCTCCTATGTCACGACTTAAGAGCAGAGAACAGCATCCACCCTATTCGTTTCAGTACCTGCAACCGGAGACGGGCCAGACGGCTCCCTTCATTGGCTCGTTCAACTACGTCGTTGAACAGGTCATCATCCTTCGACTCGCAAACCCTTTTTTATGCGAACGCCACGGATGGCGAACCGATGTTCCTGGAGTAGAGGCCGACGTGGACGCGTACAACACCGCCCGTTGTATTGCCGGTGGATGGCTCAACTTCGTCGTCTTGGACGACGTCAACCCGCCCGCGCCTACCTACGTTATGCCTGAAAAAAAAAAGGGCCTGTGGGGAAGTGCTGTGGGGGGTAGCGTCAAACGAGTTACGGCCGGCGTTGCCGTTCTCGTCGAATGGCTGGGGAGCGGAGCCAAGCCAGTTGAGCAATCGCTGGCTGACAATCGCGCGGCTACCTGCGCGGGCTGCCCGAAGAACGACGGCGGCGACTTCACCAAATACTTCACGCAGCCGGTTGCTGACACGATCCGCACGCAGTTGGAAATGCGGGGCGACATGCAACTGCGAACCGGACACGACGACAAACTGACGGTATGCAGTGCTTGCGACTGTCCGCTGAAGCTCAAAGTCTGGGTACCCCTGGAGCACATCCTCGCTCACACGTCGGAAGACACCAAAACCAAACTCGATCCACGCTGCTGGATCCTCAAAGGCACATGAACATCAAATCGATCACCGTCACGGCTGGGCGCACTTTCAATCACCCTAGGGAGACGTATTCCAACCTGCGTCCGGAAGTCACCTTGACTGCAACGCTGGAGGACGGAGAAGACGCCAGCGAGGCAACCAAGCAACTTCAAACGCGGGCCGAAGGGCTCGTTGAGGATCACAAGCGCGGGCTGCTGAACAGCATCGAAGAACTCTATAAGCTTTCTGAATATCAGGCGGAAGTCCGAGGGCTCCAAGAACAGTTGGAGCGGGCACAGGTCCGGCTGAATCACATCCGTACCGAAAACCCAACCCTCCAACTCGAATGAGACAAGACACCGAACTGACGCCGGAGATGGCTCTGGCAAAGATCAATGCCATGCATGAATTTTCGGAGAGCCATCCGGAAGCGTGGAAGAACGAACTGGCCCATGATCTGAACCATCTGATGGGCCGGGCGGTCTGGTGGTTGGAAACTGACCGGGACGAAATCGACATCAAGTTCGGAATTGCCGTTGTCCGCGTTGTTGAGCGCGTCGCCGAGTTCGAAGAGCTTCTGACAACCGAAGGGAAGCCTGTAGCGATTACCACGCTCGCAACATTCGCCGCGGGACAGCAGTTGAAAAAAGTGAAGGACGCGCTCCGCGCCTACCACAACGCTCTGGACACGCGGAAGAATGGCGACATCGCCTCCGATCATTTAGTCAAAGCAGTCGAATCCGCCCTGCATACCCCTTGGGTGCGCGGAGCAACCGTAAAACAAAATGAGTGATCAAAATCGAATCCACCGGCCGGGCCAACCGCCCGAAACTGAACAGCCGGTGAACATGTCAATGGCGCACGAAAACGGCTTTGTGCAATTCGCCTTCAACCCGCCAATCGTCCGGATGCGCCTCCGTCCCCGCGAAGCTCGCGCATTCGCCATCGCGATGTTGACGCATGCCGACATGGCCGAATACCCGCCGCCGCCGCCGCCAGTGGAACAAGTCGATCCGTCTCAGGGGAACTGAGCATGATCGTCGTTGTTCCCTTCTGCGCGGCCGATGCAGACCAAGCCATCGACCTCCTGGATTTCATCGGCCAACTGGGAGGCTGCGAGCACTACGATTGTCTGCTCGTGGTAGATGCTGCCGTTGACTGGGCCAAGGCGTTGGACGCAATGCACAAAGCAAACGGCGCCTTTCGAAGCGTGGCCATCTCCACGACAAAAGCCGCAGTCACCGGATGGCCGGAGGGCGCAAACGCTCTATGGCTGTCCGCCGCTCAGCATTGTCACAGTGCCGGTACCGACTGGCTCTGGCTTGAGCCTGACGCCATTCCCCTCAAGCGCGGCTGGCTCGTGTCCATCGACAAGCTACGGAAGGGGGCGCGCTACTTCGGTTGCATCTACCCGGATCGCGGACAGGCATGCAACGTGATGTCGGGCGTGGCGGTCTATCCGTCGGATGCAGTCCTCGCCATCGGCCCATACATCCACGCCCGGCCAACGGTGGCATGGGATGTCTCCAGTGCTGAAATAGTTGTCCCGTCGGCGATGAACACGAAGCTCATAAATCACTTCTACGGCGAGAAGGATCTAGCTCCGACCTTTGTCGATACGAGAACTCCGGAGTCTCCGCGCAACGCTTTGATTGTTGCGGATATTCCGCCCGAAGCGGTCATCTTCCATCGGAACAAGGACGGGACGTTGATCGAACTGTTGCGCAAGAAAATGACGCTGTCCGAAGTCGGCAATTTCGTCGTCGTGCTGCCCTTCTGCAATCTGGACGTTCTCCAACTCATCAAGAATCTCCGTTGGATGAAGACGCTGGGCACTTCCAAGACTCATGACTGCCTCTTGTCCTACGATCGGACGACAAACGGCTCCGTGATTCGAGAAGCGGCGACGCTGGCCAAGGACGTGTTCTGCAACGTCATCCAAACCTCTTACTCTGTTCCACATGGAACGGCATTCCCGCAAACGGCAGCGTGGCAGCATGCAGCACGCACGATGCAGAAGCTTTATCGAAATTGGCTGTGGCTGGAGGCGGACGCTATACCGCTAAAGCAACAGTGGCTGGACGTCCTTCAGGGCGCTTATGACCGTTGTCGGCAACCTTTTTGCGGTCCAGTCGTCCCCGGGCCGGGCCATCTGAACGGTACCGCAATTTACCCGGCAAATACTCCCGCCCTGCTGCCGCGGACGATGTCGCACACCAATAACGCCTGGGATGTCGAGGCGCGGGAAGAGATGGGCCATAACGTCAAGGACATCGGGCACATCTTCTTTTGCGCCTGGGGCATCAAAGACGGTTTCCTGAACCCGCTGGAGGGTGAGCCGCCGAACTTCCCGCCCGGGAGCCATCACCTCATCAACCAGATCCCGAAGACGGCCGTCGTTTTCCATCGGGACAAATCCGGCTCACTCATCGACCGGCTCAGCACATGAGAGTTGTGCTTACTGAATCTGAGATCATGCTCGCCGCCATGACTGGCGTCATGCGTCAGGTCCAAAACATCGCCCTGAAGCGCAAGCCGAGGAACGGCGCCGGCAATTACAATGACTGGCAGATCCACGTTCAGGGATGCCTTGGCGAGTTGGTAGTAGCCAAGGCGGCAAAGGTCTTTTGGACTGGCAACCTTGGCCGACTGGACCAGCCCGACGTTGAGCGGCTCCAGGTCCGATGCAGTCACAAATCAGATGGCGAGTTGATCCTTCATCACTACGACAAGGACAAAGACATTTTCATTCTGGTGACTGGCGTCAATGGAACCCACGACATCCGGGGCTATATCCGAGCCAAAGCCGGGAAACAGCCGATCCACTGGCGAGATAAGAATGAAGACGAGACGCCGCATCCGCGCCCGGCCTTTTTTGTCCTGCAAAAATACCTCCATCCAATCGAAAAGTTCCTACCTCAAATCGTAAAATACGTATGACCACTGACATCCTCATCGTCTCGTGCGCGAAGCACTTCCCCTGGCTCCGCTACTGCCTGAAATCCGTCGAACGATTCGCCAAAGGCTTCCGGCAAGTGAAGTTGCTGGTACCATGGGAGGATTTGCCGGCGCTCAATCCGCTGCTCGCTGAGTTCAACGACTCGCTTGGCGTTCCGATCAAGGTCACTCCCTACGATGACTGGCCGGGCAAGGGCTTCCTCCGTCACGAGCACGTCATCATGTGCTCCGACCAATTCACCGATGCTGATTTGATCCTTCACTTCGACTCTGACTGCCTGTTCACGCAGACCGTGACGCCTGACGACTACATCATCAACGGCAAGCCAGTCCTCATGTATGGCTCCTATCATTGGCTGGTAACGTCGCAGCAGGCCAACTTGGGCATGTGGCAAGCGACGGTGCAAAACGCCATCGGAGGAACTTCGGTCAACGAGTTCATGCGCCGACATCCCGCCGTCCATCACCGGAAGACTTACGAGAAGGCGCGGCAGTGCATCGAAGGCTACAAATACATGTCTTGCGCAGATTACATCAAATCGTGCGAAGAGGCGTTCCCTCAAGGCTTCTGCGAGTTCAACACTCTGGGCGAGGTTGCTTGGCGCCACTTCCCGGCAGACTACCGCTTTTGGAGCCAAGAGACAGAGGGCTTCATCAAGCCGCACATGGTTGTACAGTTCTGGAGTCATGCCTCGCCGGATGTCCCTCAGCGGCCGTACTACAAAGACCAACCGTTCGAATGCACCCCGGCTACTCTGCTCGCAATGCTATGAAGGCATCATCTCTATCCCGAGAAAAGGCGGCTCAAGCTTGGTGTACAGAAACGACCAAGCACAAAGTCATGGACGTGGATCTTGCTGAAGCGTTTGCTGAGATTTTGGAAGAAATTTGGACGCAGCCTTGGCTTGGTAATGCGACCAACGAGCAGTTATTGGATGAACTTCGCGCAAGGATTCCTCTGAATTACAAAACTACTGGAGGCGAATTATCGTCGGCTCCTTGTACCAAACCAAATGAACCCGTTTAATCTGCTCATCGACAAAGTTCACGAAGGCAAGAATCCCTACACCGGTTTCCCGGCCAACGAATGGTCTGGCACTTGGTACGGTGATCCCGGCGCGCAACGTGAGATTTTCCAGAAGTGTATTCAGCGGCTCAACCCGTCGATCATCATCGAAGTCGGCTCCTTCGTCGGCGAGAGCGCCATCCACATGGCGAAACTGCTGAAGGCACAGAAGAGGGACTGCGCGATCCTCTGCGTCGATACGTGGTATGCAGGTTTCGATCACTACGTTGGAGCGCGGGAGAAGATCCGGCCGCACTTCGGCCGGCCTGACTTCTATTACAAGTTCATCGCGAACGTCATCGCCAACGACTGCCAGAACATCATCGTCCCGCTGGCGATGGACAGCATCAACGCGGCCCGCGTCATCAAATGGCTGGGCTTGGTTCCCGGTCTGATTTACGTCGATGCCAGTCATGAAGAGCACGACGTCTTGCGCGACTATGAAGCCTACTGGGCTCTGCTTGAGACTGGCGGCGGGATGCTCATCGACGACGTGTCCGGTCACTTCCCCGGAGTCGTCGCAGACGCCGGCCGATTCATGAAAGCTCACTCCATCGATGCGAAGGAAGTTCAGGGTGAGAAGATGCTTTTCGTGAAGTCATGAGCACTGGCGATCAATGTTGCAACGGCTCCGGAGTGCTTCGAGTTCACCCGTTACGGAGGGCATGGCAAGCCGTGTGCCTCTGGGTGTATCTGAAGATTTGGTGCCGTCGCTTCTATCGCCCAACGATGCGCCTGTTGCACAAATTCAATCTTCACTACGCCCCGCCGTCTCCAATGAGCCCGCGCTACGGCAAGCAAGAGCACTGGTGTCAATGGTGCGGTTTGCGTGGTACCAGATGGACGCATGATCCGAAAGCTCCGCTTGGCATCGTCGAACCATGAGAGAGCGGAAGACAACTCGCGTTTACGGAGCCGTCCGGAAAGCAATTCGCCGGACGGCTCGTCGTGGACTTGCCTTTGAGATTTCTGATATCAAGCACGACAACAGCAACGGCGCCCGTCGTGCCTTGGCTCAGATGGTGAAGAGCGGTGAACTGCTGAGAATCCATCAGGGCCGCGGGGCTGGTGACAAATCTCTCTACCAAATCCTATGATCGAGACTGACCTTGGCTGCGAAATTAACGCCGTGCGCCATTGCACGAATGCTTGCGTTGTCTGCAATCACGCGAGCACTCGCTACACCGAGCCTTACGTGATGGAGCCGGACACGCTGAAGCGGGATCTGGACGTGATGAAGAATCATCTCCGGACGAAACTGCTCTTCGTCCAAGGCGGCGAGCCGCTGCTCCATCCGAAGATCGTTAAACTGATGGAACTCTGCCACGACTCCGGCATCGCCAAGCAGTGCGGAGTTCTCACCAACGGCAAGTTGCTGCCCCGGATGCACGATGACTTCTGGGAGATGCTTGGCACGCGGAAGATGGAGTTGCGGATGTCGTGCTATCCAGACTTGGATCCTTCGATCGTTCCGTTCGCTCAGGACATGGCTCAGAAGTGGGGTTTCTTCGTCCGGCCGCAGACGATCAACACGTTCAAGCCGCTGTTCCTGAAGAACGACGGCCGCACGTATCACGGCTGCCCGTGGAACCGGTGCCTGACGATTCACGAGGGCTGGTTTTACCTCTGCCCGCTCACTGCGTTCTTCCCAAAGCAATTCATGGGACTGCCGGAGCACATCGACGGGATCCCGATCGTCGGCATGACTGACGAGCGGTTGCAGCAGGCTCTGAATCGGAAGGAACCGCTGGAGACGTGCAAGATTTGTGCGGGCGCGCGTGGCGAGGACATCCCCTGGCATCAGAACAAGAGCCGGGCGGAGTGGGAGAAAGAGGCAGGCATCACTCCGGAACTCATCGCGTGAAGCCTCTCTCGATCTGGCTCTACTGCATTTGCAGGAACGAAAGCAGGCTCATGCCGTACTTCCTGAAGCACTATGCTCCGTTCGTTACCAAGTTCATTTTCTTCGACGAGTTCAGCGATGACGGTACTCGAGACATCATCCGCTCGTGCCACACTGCCGAGCTACGGGACTGGGAGCACAGCAGCGGGATTCAGGACGACAAGTTTTTGGAGTTCGCCAACGAGAAATGGAAGGAAGCACGAGGACACGCGGACTGGGTGATCTGGGTGGATGCAGACGAGTTCCTCTATCACCCCGCGATTACTGACGTGCTCCGGAGGTATCTGGCCGATGACATTGAAGTTCCGCAGATCCAGGGCTACACGATGGTATCAAAGGCGTTCCCGACGGCGCCCGGGCAGATTTACGATGAGGTTCGCTGCGGTTTCCCGGATGACATCTGGGGCAAGCCGGCCGTCTTCCGGAAGCACATGCAATGGACCGTCGGCCGTCATGGAGTGGACTATCACCAGTTCAAGCCGAAGAACTCAGCCCACCCTGAGCTTAAACTTCTGCATTATCGCGCTCTTGGAGTGGACTACGTTCGCTGGCGTCACTTTCGAAACTGGCAGCGGGTACCGGAACGCTGCCGGAGGCTCAATCTTGGGGCGAATACCAATCCGGAATACGTCGGCCATCACAGCCTTGCTTGGTTCGAAGAGATGATCGGCCGGGAATGGCCGGAAGTTGTATGACCTATGATCAAAATCCAAAAATCACAAACCGCCGACACTCGCACTTGCGACTTCGCCAACACGCCAAAAGACGTCCTGCTTGCCTCCAGCCAGCAACACATCGCGGACGTGGTGAAAGCCATTGCGTTCTTCCAGTCACTGTTGACAGAGGCAGCCGGGAAGCATGATTACGACAAGCTCACCAAGATCGACGAGTTCCATGCGGACTTTCTGACTGGCTTCAAGCAAACCGGCTGGTGGGATAACCATCGTAAGATTCATCGGCATCATCTGGACAAGGAGGATGGCGTTCCGAAAGACGTGGACTTGCTGGATATTCTTGAGCACATCGCTGATTGCGTGATGGCAGGGATGGCCAGAAGTGGCAGCGTTTACGAGTTGAAGTTATCAGATGAGCTTTTGCAGCGGGCTTTCCAAAACACCACGAAGTTGCTGAAGGGGCAGGTTCAAGTGATCGCATGAAACCCGTACTCGTCAGCACCTGGGGGCCGAGCCCGAAGAAGTATCTCGGAGCGTTCTTGGACACCGCGCGCCGCCAAGGCATGGAGCCTCAGAACTTCGATGCCACTGACTGGCCCGGGGCGGACTGGACGCAGATCCCTTGGTACAAGAAGAGCGAAGGGCAGGCGCGTTTCGTCCACGAGAACGCGGACAAGTACACGCACTTCATCTTCACCGACTCTTACGATTTGGTATTTGCCGCTGGCTACGAAGAGATCATCGCCAAGTTTGAGAAGCTCAACTCGCCGATCGTCTTTGCGGCTGAGTGCTACTGCTGGCCTCCAGACCAAGGCAACCTTGAGCGGTACCCTTCGAACAATCTGCGCTGCCGCTTCATCAACGCCGGGATGTGGATTGCCACGACGGAGGCTGCCCTGCCGTTCACTTACGACCTTGCTCAGATAGCGGCTCGCCGGGAGAAGTGCGACCAAGGGATCGTGACTGACATGTTCCTGTCGAAGCAGCATCCGATCGTTTTGGATGGTACCTGCTCGCTCTGCTTCTGCATGAATATCGACTCACCGTCCTATCTGGACCTGAGCGGAGCGCGGCCGAAGACGAAGGACACTGGAGAAGAGCCGTGCATGTTCCACGGCAACG
>Ga0190274_10001192_pt1 | contig 15292 bp, 15 predicted proteins | sample Popmic531T_FD_133002 | JGI IMG/M metagenome (GOLD analysis project Ga0190274, IMG submission 133002) | Populus adjacent soil microbial communities from riparian zone of Yellowstone River, Montana, USA - 531 T | ecosystem: Environmental > Terrestrial > Soil > Riparian zone | place: USA: Montana...
CATGCCGTTCGACGGCAAGAACATCGTCGACAACTGGGGCGCGCTCGATTTCGACGCGGTTCCGAAGAAGCTCGCCGTCGTCGGCGCCGGCGTCATCGGTCTCGAGCTCGGCAGCGTCTGGCGCCGTCTCGGCGCCGAGGTCGTGGTGCTCGAAGCGCTCGACACGTTCCTGTCGGTGGCCGACCAGGGCCTGGCAAAGGAAGCGGCACGCCATTTCAAGAAGCAGGGTCTCGACATCAAGCTCGGCGCCAAGGTTTCGGGCGCCAAGTCCACGGCCAGTGGCGTCGAAGTCACCTATGCCGACGCGTCTGGCAGCCAGACCATCACCGTCGACAAGCTCATCGTGTGTGTCGGCCGACGCCCGTTCTCGAAAAACCTGTTAGGCGATGGCACGGGCGTGCAGCTCGACGAGCGCGGTTTCATCAAGGTCGATGACCACTGCAAAACCACTGCCGAAAACATCTGGGCGGTGGGCGATTGCGTGCGCGGTCCCATGCTGGCGCACAAGGCGAAGGACGAAGGCGTGATGGTGGGCGACATGATCGCCGGCCGTTACGGCCACATGAACTACGACACGATTCCTTCGGTGATCTACACGCATCCGGAAATCGCCTGGGTGGGTAAGACCGAAGAGCAGGTGAAGGCCGGCGGCCGCGCCTACAAGATCGGCCAGTTTCCGTTCGCGGCCAGCGGCCGTGCGCGTGCGATGGAATCGACCGCGGGCTTCGTGAAGCTGATCGCCGCGCAGGATGACGACGAGATCCTGGGCGTGCACATCATCGGCCCGCTCGCCGGTGAGCTCATCGCCGAGGCGGTGCTCGCGATGGAATATTCGGCGAGCACCGAAGACCTGCAGCGCACCATCCACGCGCATCCGACGCTGTCCGAGGCGCTGCACGAAGCGGCGCTGGCGGCCGACAAGCGCGCGATCGACAACATCAACAAGTAATCGATGTTTCGCACAAGCGTGGGTGTCCTGCTCGCGCTGGTGAGCTTCCAGGCTGGCGCGGCGACGAAGCGCTTCAAGGATCAGATCGTCGAAGGCGCCAGCCACGAGGTCGGCGCGGCGAAATGGCACGACGATCTTTCGCGAACCGTCAGCTATGGCTGCACTCAGTCGAAGCCCGACGACAGCGTGGGCTGCGTGCACAACGCCGTTCGCATTCATAACGAGTCGTCACTGGCATTGCAGTGTCACGTGCTGCTCGAAATGCCTGCACCTGATGACTACGGCAAGAGCCGCTACGAAGCCGACGTCGTCGTGTTCGCGGGCAGAGTGGCCGATGCGGACAATGTGTTCCGATCGTTCGGCCCGGTGGCGCTCGTGCCGAACCGCTTCACCTCCGACTGCATTGCCATTCCGGCTGCGATCGAGCCACTCGAAGTGCCGGAGGAGTGCCGTGGGAAGGTGCTGACGCCGGGGATTAGCGACTTCTATCCGCCGGCATCCGTTCGACGTGATGAGCAGGGAAAGGTCGTGCTGGAATACGGCGTCGAGGAAGGCAGCAAGACATTGCTCGATGTGCGCGTCGTGTCGAGCAGCGGCTTCGAAGGACTCGATTCGGCAGCACTCCGGGCCGCGAAATTCGTGCGCACCTTTGGTCAGTGCCCGGGCAGGCGTTATCGCATCACGCTTGCGTTCACGCTGGGCGGATAGCCCTAGGTTAGTTAGCCGGGTCGAACACCAGGCGCGCTTTTGCCTGCGAAGCCACCGCGACGCCGTTTTCCTTGCGCGGCTCGTAAACCCACTTTCGCACCGCCGTCAGCGCGGCGTCATCGAAAATACCTGCGGGCGTCGATTCGACCACTGCAACATTTGCAACGCGGCCATTCTCGCCGATGTCGAATTTCACGATCACGAAGCCCGACGCCTTGCGCGGCACATCGCTGCCGACGACCGGGGTCACGCGCTTGATGATCTTGGCAGGCGTCACATCCACGGGCGCCGGAGTTGCCGCAGTAGCGGTGGCGGTTGGCGGCACGGCGGTCGCCGAGCCGGCTGATTGGGTCTGGGTCGCGCCGCGTCCGACCGCCGAGTCGCTCGCTTCGACGGTTCGTCCGCTGAAGTTCTGGTCGCGCTGGATCACGCCTGCCGTGGGAGGCGCATTGATCGGAGCATTGAGCGCGATGGTGGAGACACGCGGCGGTTCGCTGATCGGCGCACCATAAGTGCGTGACTGTGACGCGGACGACGCCGTTTCGCGCGCGGGACGCTGCGTGCTGCGCTCGGGCGAGCGTGCCACCACCCGTTCCGGAGTCCTGGCGGCGGCGCGTTCCGTCGGCACAGTTTTCTTGGGCTTAGCAGCGGCCGCAGGCGCGGGGGGCGGCTGGTTCTGCGCGGCTAACTTCTGCAATTCCGCGGCCCGGTCGATCGAGGTCTGCAGGAATTCGCGACGCGGATGGTCGGGCGACTTCTCCAGCAGCCGGGCGAGCTCGGCGCGCGCGGTCACCAGGTCGTTTTTCGTGATGGCGTCTTCGATGTCGATTTCGACGCGCGTGAGGTCGTCGGTGACCTTCTGCTGCTCGGCCATGCGCGTGACTTCCTGCTCGATCGCCTGCGCACGTGCCCGAGCCTCCGGGTCGTAGAATTTCTCGATGAGGAAAACCAGCCCAGCAGCCACGGCCACGGCAATTCCACCGGCGGCGAGCAGGCGCTGACGCTTGCGACGCGACGCTTCGTCGACGACTTTGCGCTGGACACCGAGGCGTGCCTGCGCCGCGACCTGCGCGAAGTCGTCGGCGGCCGGAATTTCAGGAGTCCAGCCAGGGAGTACGTCGTGCGAAGCCTGCGGGCTCTGCATCGGGGGCATGGGCATCGGCGGAATCGGCTTCATCGCCGGCGCCGTGGTCCGCATCTGCGGAGCAGGCGGCGGCTGGCGAACGGCAGGCGGCGCACGCGGCGGAGGCGGCGCACGCAATGGTGGTTCGGGAGCGGGCTGGACCAGGCGCGCGGCCGCGGCACGGGAGCCGTTCGCTGCAACGGCGATGGCGGGTACTGGCGCTGGCGGAGGTGAAGACGCCGATCGCATACCCCCGAGGGGTGCTGCCGGGCGAGCGGGAATTGGCGCGCGCGGCGTGGTGCCGATAGCCGGAATGCCGCGCTCATCGAGCACGACGCGTTCGATGGTGCCGTCGGTCTCGTCGTTCGGTCCGCCGGTCACCTGCGCGATGGCCAGCCACAACTCCTCGAGATCGATCGGGTAATTGATCGTGCGCTGCACCTTGAACGGCGCGAGGCGCGGGCCGAGCAGCTGCAGGCGTTCGGGAGCGGCCGCGAAGATACGCTTGAGCGGAACGGCGGTGCGGGTAGTTCGGCCTAACAGGTCGAGGCCCGAACCATCGACGGCGCGCTCGCAGGCGATGAGCACGTCATAGGTGTTCTGGCGCAACAACAGCAGGGCATCGCCCTTGCTGGTGACGCAGTCGAGCTCGAGCACGCCGCGAATCGCGCGCGCAATCGTTTCGAGACCCTCTGAGTCATGATCGACCAGCAGGACGCGCATGAGCGTTCTGATACCCCGGAATAGATAGAAAAAACCGCAAATAAGTAAACGCGATTCGACGCTGTCCGGCGTCGCAGCACGTCACGTTTCAATGGCCCTCAGGCGCCGCTTTTCGGGGTTAAGTTAACCCGAACGGCGGACCGAAAGGACACTCGTCACTGCCCTGATACGTTGCAATAAACGTGTCAGATGCTGCACGTCGTCCACGCCCAATCGAACGTCGATGGTAGCCGTCGACTGCGTACGATCGGTAGTGGTGTGCATCATCTCGATGCTCATTTTTTCACTGGCCAGCAGGTCGCCGATGTCCCGCACCAGTCCCTGTCTGTCTATGGCGACAATAGTGAGCGTCACGGGCACCGCCGGCGCCGCGTCCGCCCAGGCTGCGGCTATCAAGCGGTCCGGTCGGCTTGCGCTCATGCGCGTCAACCCCGCGCAGTCTGCTCGATGAATGGTCACACCTCGGCCGACCGTCGCGTAGCCGGCGATCGATTCGGGTTTCACGGGCACGCAACAGCGCGCAAAGCTGATGGGCAGGTCTTCGACGCCGCCCAGGATCACGGGCGAGCGCGCCGACTTCCTTGCCGGGCTTCTGCGGCGGGGCAAGGCCGGCGTCGCAGCGGGCACGGGCACGGGCGAGGATGCGGGAACCGCCAGCGCCGTGGCTCCGGATTCCTCGTCTAACTTCCGGAACCACGCCCGCACCTTGGAGCGGCTGCGGGGCGATACCAGGAAGCCAGAGGTTTCGGACAGCCAGTCGCGGCTCGGATGCGGATGTTTGTGGGTGATGATTTCGACGATCTCGCCATTGGCCAACACGCGAGTCAGCGGCACGATGCGTCCGTTGACGCGCGCGCCGCGACAGCGGTGCCCGAGGTCGGTATGCACGTGATAGGCGAAGTCGAGTGGCGTGGCGCCCGGCGGCAGGTCGACGACTTCACCCTTGGGCGTCAGCGCATAGACGCGGTCTTCGAACAGCTCGGCGCGCACCTCGTCGAGAAAGTCCTTGTCGTCGCCGCCCTGCGCGGGCTCGAGCAGCTTGCGCACCCATTCGATCTTGCGATCGTAGGTGACATCGTGCGCCCGCAATTCCTTGTAGCGCCAATGGGCGGCGAGGCCGAGCTCGGCCTGGTCGTGCATCTCGCGGGTGCGGATCTGCACTTCGACGGGCTTTCCTTCCGGGCCGAAGACCGCGGTGTGGATGGAGCGGTAGAAATTGTCCTTCGGCGTCGCGATGTAGTCGTCGAACTCGCCCGGGATGTAGGGATAGCGGCCGTGGACCAGGCCGAGCACCGCGTAACAATCCTCCAGGCGGTCGGTGACGATGCGCACGGCCCGCAGGTCGAACACCTGGTCGAACGAGAGCTGCTTGCGCTCCATCTTCCGGTGGATGCTGTAGATGTGCTTCGGCCTCCCGTACACCTCGCCCGAGATGCCCACCGCATGCATCATGTCCTCGAGCGTGCGGCACAGCGACGTGATGTAGCGCTCGCGGTCGGCGCGCTTTTCGGCCAGCGCCGCGGCGATACGGCGGTAGTCATCGGGCTGAAGGAAGCGAAAGGAGAGATCTTCGAGCTCCCACTTGAGCTGCCACAGCCCCAGGCGGTTGGCGAGCGGCGCGAACACCTCGCGGGTCTCGAGCGCCAGCCGCTCGCGCGTGGCGGCGTGCCCATCCCGGGAGGCGCTCAGATCGACGAGCTGCCGCGCAAGTCGCGCCAGCACCAGCCTTGGATCGCTGACCACCGACAGCAGCATCTTGCGCAGGGATTCGGCCTGCGCGGGCTCGAGGGTATGCGAGACGGCGGCCATCGGCGTGAGCCGGATATCGCCGAAATGCGCCAGTTCGCGCGCCAGCGCAGTGACCTGCGGACCGAAATGCAGCTCGATATCGCGCGACTCCGAGGGTGCCGAGGCGAATGCCGACTGCGCCATGAGTGCGGAGGCGAGCACCGCATCTTCGGTGAGAGAAGCGACGATCGTCGCGGCTTCCGCGGCTTGTGAGATGGCGGCGCCCGATACGCCCCAGCTTTCGAGCTGGGCGGCCTGCGTAGCGATCAAGGAGCTGAGTTCCGCGGAACAGGAGTGGAGGTTGTGCACGAAAGTAGGAAGGTGACCGGCGCGTGAGGCGCGGCGGATTTGCGGCTATGATACGCGCAGTTTTTTCAGGCCGCGCAGAGGGTTATTCAATCGATGGCGCGATACCCGATGAGATCATCCTGGCGCGGATACCGGCCCGACGCGCAGAAGGCGACGGTGCCAGCAGTCGTGCGGATGTCACCGGGCGGTTCCGCTCGAATCCTGGGCCTCGACCCGGGTTCGCTGCGTACGGGATTTGGCGTCATCGACTGTGCCGGCGGTACCCTCACCATCGTTGCGCAAGGCTGCATCGCGACCGCGGGCGGACCGCTCGCCGATCGCCTGCGCATCATTCACAGCAAGGTAGCCGAACTGATCCAGCTGCATAGCCCGCAGGAGATCGCCGTCGAGCGCGTATTCCTGTCCAAGAATGCGGACAGCGCGCTGAAGCTCGGCCAGGCGCGCGGTGCGGCGCTGGCCGCCGTACCCGCGGCTCTCGAAGTCCACGAATACGCGCCACGCGCCATCAAGCTGGCGGTGGTAGGCGTGGGCGGCGCCGAGAAGACGCAGGTGGCTCACATGGTGAGACATCTGCTCGCCATCCAGATGAAGCTCGGAGCCGATGCCGCCGATGCGCTTGCCGTGGCCATCTGCCATGCAAACTCGCGAAGATTCGAGCCTTTTCTAAATGGAATTGGTGCGTGATCGGGTTCCTGCGCGGAAAACTCGCCATCAAGACGCCACCGCACCTCACTGTGGACGTCGGCGGCGTGGGCTATGACCTCGAAGCGCCCATGTCCACGTTCTACACGTTGCCGGCGCTGGGCAGCGACGTACGCCTGCTCACGCACCTGGTGGTGCGCGAGGATGCCCACATCCTCTATGGGTTTGGCACGCAGGAAGAGCGCGCGCTGTTCCGCAACCTGCTCAAGGTGTCTGGCGTCGGTCCGAAAATCGCGCTGGCGATTCTGTCGGGCGTCAGCGTCGATGGTTTCTCCACCTGTGTGAAGCTCAAGGACGCTGCAGCCCTCACGAAGATTCCCGGCGTCGGCCGCAAGACGGCCGAGCGGTTGTTAGTCGAGATGCCGGATCGCCTCGATGCACTCGGCGCGGCGGTGGCCGCTGGCGCGCCCGTGCCGAATGGCGAAAACAAGGTCGAAGGCGAGGCCTGGAGCGCTCTCGTCGCGCTGGGGTACAAGCCCGCCGAGGTCACGCAGATGCTCAAGCCGTTTGCGGGCGTAGCCAGTTCGACCGAAGACCTGATTCGCCGCGCATTGCAGGGCACGGTGCGCCCGCAGTGACTGATCGCATCGTGCAGCCCGTGGCCGCCACCGAAGAGGAGGCCGTCGATCGCGCCATCCGCCCGAAGCGGCTCGTGGACTACGTAGGCCAGGAGCAGGTCAAGGCGCAGCTCGAGATCTTCGTGAAGGCCGCGATCATGCGCGGGGAGGCGCTGGATCATGCGCTCATCTTCGGACCGCCCGGCCTGGGCAAGACCACGCTCGCCAACATCCTGGCGAGCGAGCTCGGTGTAAACCTGCGGCAGACCTCGGGCCCCGTGCTGGAACGCCCCGGTGATCTCGCCGCGCTGCTCACGAACCTGCAGCCGCGCGACGTGCTGTTCATCGACGAGATTCATCGTCTGTCGCCCGTGGTGGAGGAAGTGCTCTATCCGGCGATGGAGGACTATCAACTCGACATCATGATCGGCGAAGGTCCGGCGGCGCGTTCCATCAAGCTGGCGTTGCAGCCGTTCACGTTGATCGGGGCTACAACGCGCGCGGGTTTGTTGACCTCGCCGCTCCGAGATCGATTCGGCATCGTGCAGCGCCTCGAGTTCTACACCGTGGCCGAACTCGAAAAAATCGTCACGCGGTCGGCCGGAATTCTCGGCGTACCGATCGACGCGGAAGGCGCGGCGCGCATTGCAACCCGCTCGCGCGGCACGCCGCGCATCGCCAACCGGCTGCTTCGCCGTGTGCGTGACTACGCCGAAGTGAAAGGCACCGGCCGCATCGATGAAGCTGTGGCACGCGCCGCGCTCGACCTGCTCGAAGTGGATCCCCAGGGGTTCGATGCGCTCGACCGCAAGCTGCTCTCGACCATCATCGAAAAGTTCGACGGCGGGCCGGTGGGCATCGAAAGCCTGTCGGCGGCGATCGGCGAGGAGCGCGGCACGCTCGAAGACGTCATCGAGCCGTTCCTCATCCAGCAGGGATTCCTCATGCGCACTTCGCGCGGCCGCATGGCCACGCGCAACGCCTACCAGCACTTCGGCCTGCGCGTGCCGGAGCGCGTCCAGACCTCCATGCCCTTGTTCGAGGCCGACAAGTGACCGTCGATGTACTGGAGGAATTCTCCTGGCGCGCGCGCGTCTATTGGGAAGACACCGATGGCGGCGGGGTCGTCTACTACGCCAACTACCTCAAGTTCATGGAACGCGCCCGCACCGAATGGCTGCGGGCGATGGGCCATGCACAGAGCGAGCTCGCGGACACGCACGGCTATGTGTTCGCGGTGGCCGAGGTGAATGTGAAATACCGCAAGCCTGCGCGGCTCGACGACGAGCTGCGCATCACCTGTCTGCCGGTACCGGAAGGCAAGGTCTCGATCCGCTTCCAGCAGAAGATCTGGCGCGGCGAGCTGCTGCTCACCGAAGGTGACATCCGGGTGGCCTGCGTCGATGCCAAAACGTTCCGTCCCCGGCCATTGCCGGCATTCATCAACCTGAAGGTTCGCGATGGACAATGAACTCTCGATAGTCCGACTGGTGCTGCAGGCGAGCCCGATCGTGCAGGGCGTCATGGGACTGCTGCTGCTCGCGTCGCTGTTTTCCTGGACCATCATCTTCCGCAAGCGGGCGCTGTTGTCGCGTGCGCACGATGAAGCCGAAAACTTCGAGAACAGCTTCTGGAAGGGTGGTGATCTCACCGCGTTGTACCGGCAGATCGAAAGCCGCGGCGGCGCCACCGGCATGTCGAGCATCTTCGAATTCGGCTTCCGCGAATTCGCGCGCCTGAAGCAGGGCGGCATTCCTCCGGAGCAATTGCTCGAGGGCGCGCGCCGCGCCATGCGCGTGGGGCAGCTCAAGGAACTGGAACGCCTCGAGGAAAGCCTGGCGAGTCTCGCCACCATCGGTTCCACCAGTCCGTACGTGGGCCTGTTCGGCACAGTCTGGGGCATCCTCAACTCGTTCGTGGCGCTCGGCGGCGTGCAGCAGGCGACATTGCAGATGGTCGCGCCCGGCATCGCCGAAGCGCTGATCGCCACCGCCATGGGTTTGTTTGCCGCCATTCCCGCCGTGATTGCCTACAACCGTTATGCCGACCAGGTGAGCCGGCTCGAATTGCGCTATGACGCGTTCATGGAAGAGTTCTCCACCATCCTGCAGCGTTACGCCGGCGCTGGCCGCGCAGCCTAGATAGGCCAAGAGAGAGGAGAATACCGATGGCCGCCGCACAACCCCGACGACGACGCAAGCTCATGGGCGAGATCAACGTCGTGCCCTACATCGACGTGATGCTGGTGCTGCTCATCATCTTCATGATCACCGCGCCACTGCTCGCCGAGGGTATCAAGGTCGAGTTGCCCAAGGCCGGTGCGCGGCCGATTCCGCCGGAGATGCTCAAGGATTCCAAGCCGATCGTGTTGACCATCGACGACGCCGGGCGACTCTTCCTCAACTACAACAAACCCGAGAGTGAACCGCTCGATGCCGCGGAGGTCGAATCGCAGGCGGCAGCGGTTCTGCGCAGTGCGCCCGAGACCACCGTGCTGGTGCGCGGCGATTACCGTGTGGCCTATGGAGAAGTTGTCAGCGCCATGACCATCCTGCAGCGCGCCGGCGCGAGCAAAGTCGGCTTCATCACGCAGCCGCCGGAACAGAATCGGAAACGCTGAAGATCGATGCCGCGGAATCGATCCCTCACCAAAGGTAGCTGGCGCGCATACGCGCTATCCATCCTGCTGCATGCGGCCATCATTGGCGGTGCCGTGTATGGCTGGTTTACCTGGAAACACCGTCCCCCGCCCGTGGAGACGCTCGCCATCGAAGCGACGGTGGTCGATGAGCGCGTACTGAAAGGCATCGCGGCCAAGCCCGAGCCACCGCCGCCCGAGCCTGTTCCCGAACCCGTACCCGTGCCCGAACCGGAACCCGTGCCGGTCGAAGAACAGGGTCCGCCGAAGCCTGATCCGGCCGAGCTCGAACGCAAGGAAGCCGAACGTCTCGAGCTCGAGAAACAGCAGAAGCTCGAACAGGAGCAGAAGGCCGCGCAGGAGTTGAAGGTGCGCGAAGACGCGCAGCGCATCGAGGCGGAAAAACAGGCGGCGGCGAAGGCCGCGGCGGAGAAGGCTGTCGCCGAAAAAGCGGCCGCGGAGAAAAAGGCAGCCGAGAAGAAGCGCGTGGAAGACGCTGCCGCCGCGAAAAAGGCCGCCGAAGAAAAGGCCCGCGCCGCGAAGGCGGCGGAACTTCTCCAGGCTATCGAGGCCGAAGAGCGGGGCAATGCCGCCCGTAACAGCAGCGAAGCCATGCGCTGGCACGCTCAGATAGTCGCGAAAATCCAGCGGGCCTGGATCAAGCCAACCTCGGCACCAGCGGGCATCTCTTGTATTGTGTCGGTCTCCCAGGTTCCGGGCGGCGAGGTGACAGCCGTCCGGGTGAATAGCTGCAGCATCGACGACGCGGCGTTCCGAGAATCAGTGGAGGCGGCGGTCTACCGCGCTTCGCCATTGCCCACGCCGCCCGCCGGCGTGCCGTTCGAGCGCAATTTGGAGCTAACATTCGCACCCAAGTGATGAAGCCAAGCATGAAAAAACTCGCGATCTGCCTGTTGTTGCTCACCGCCGCCGCGACCCCTGCGTTCGCGCAACTGCGGCTCACCATCACGGAAGGCGTGACCGATCCCATCCCGATCGCCGTAGTCCCGTTTGCGCGCGCCGTGCCGGCCGACGGCGGTCTCGACGTGGCCGAGGTCATCCAGCGCGATCTCGAGAGCACCGGCCGCTTCAAGGGCATGCCGCGCAATGACATGGTGTTCAAGCCGACCACCGCCGCCGAGGTCGATGCGCCGGGCTGGAAGCAGCAGCACAACGACTACGTCGTGGTGGGTCGCGTGTCGGCGCTTGCCGACGGCCAGGTGCGCATCGATGCGGAACTCGTGAACGTGCTCACCGGGCAGCGCATCTCCGGTCCTTACTCCGTGGTGTCGGCCGCGAACATTCGCAACGGCGCGCATCGCATCGCCGATGCGCTGTATGAAAAGATCATCGGGGTGAAGGGCGCGTTCGCCACGCGCATCGCCTATGTGTCGGTGGACGGCAAACCGCCGACGCAGCGTTACGAGTTGTTCGTGGCCGATTCCGATGGCGCCAACCGCGTGCGCATCCTGGCGTCGCCGCTGCCCATCATGTCGCCGGCCTGGTCGCCCGATGGGGAGTGGCTGGCCTATGTGTCGTTCGAACGGCGTGTCTCGGCCATTTTTGTCCAGCACCGGCGTACCGGGAAGAAGACCATGGTCTCGGCGCGTGCCGGCATCAACGGCGCCCCGTCGTATTCGCCCGACGGCAAGAAGCTCGCCATCACGCTGTCGGGCAGCAGCGGCAATCTCGACATCTATCTACTCGAGCTCGCCTCGGGACAGCTCACGCGGCTCACCGATGATCCCGGCATCGACACCGAGGCAGTCATGGCCCTCGACGGCACGGTTTACTTCACTTCGGACCGTTCCGGTGCCCCGCAGATCTATCGCGTGACGCCGGGCAGCAGCGAACGACCAAAACGCGTCACCTTCACCGGCGGCTACAATGCGCGCCCGCGCATCTCGCCTGATGGCAAGCAGCTCGCCATGCTCACCCTCGATCAAGGTGCGTATCGAATCGCCATCCAGGATCTGGCCAGTGGCAATGTGCAGGTCTTGTCCAAGGGCCGACAGGAAGAATCTCCGAGCTTCGCGCCGAACGGCGCGATGCTGATTTTCGCGGGCCGCGAGCGTGGCCAGGGCGTGCTGCAGACCGTCTCTGTCGATGGACAGGTCTCGGCGCGGCTCGATGCCGACGCTGGCGAAGTGCGTGAGCCCGTGTGGGGCCCATTCCAGCCATGAACATTCCAGCTACGAACAATCTTGCAAGGACGACAGGTATGACAATGAAAAATCTCGTCTCGATCTCGGCTCTCCTCGCCTCGCTGGCGCTGCTCGCGGGTTGCCCGGCGAAGAAACCCGACGTGCCCCCGGCGCCCCCCGCGCCCACCACCGACACCAGCGGCGTTGGCGATCCGAATGGCACGGTGGGTGACACCGATGCATCGGCAGGTCCTCCGGGCGAGCTACTGTCGAAGCGCGTCGTCTACTTCGATTTCGATCGCTCCGACATCCGTGCCGATTCGCAGACCATCGTGAATGCCCACGCCGCCTACCTCGCGAAGAATCCCGCGCAGAAGGTGCGGCTCGAAGGGCATGCCGACGAGCGCGGCTCGCGCGAGTACAACATCGGCCTCGGCGAACGCCGCGGACAAGCCGTGCGTCGCGCGCTCGCGCTGCAGGGTGTGGCTGAGACGCAGTTGTCGACCGTGAGCTACGGCGAAGAACGGCCCGCGGCGGCGGGCAGCGACGAGCAGGCCTATGGTCTCAATCGCCGCGTCGAGATCGTGTACCTCAAATGAACATGCAGCGTTGGCTGGGAGTGGCCCTGGCTTCATTCGTGTTTGTCGGTTGTGCAACCGCGCCCGAGGAAGACCCGATGTTCATCCGCATGAACGATCTCGATGCGCGCGTGCAGCGCATCGAGCGCGTGCTGACCAACCAGAGCCTGCTCGAGCTGGCGCAACGCATCGATGCACTGCAGGCCGATCTGCGCACCATTCGCGGTGAAGTCGAGCTGCTGCAGAACGAGACCCAGGGCGGCAAGACACAGTCGCGCAATCTGTACGGCGACCTGGAAAAGCGCCTCGCGGCGCTCGAGACGCTGGGCGGTGTGGGCGGCGCGGCGGCTGGCGGGGCGGTGGCGCCGCCGGTGGGTGGGGCTTCCGAGCAGGCGACCTACGATGCCGGCATGGCGGCGCTGCGCGGCGCCAGCTACGACAGAGCGATTGCCTCGTTTCGCGAAGTGGTCACTAACTACCCCCATGGGGATCTCGCCAGCAACGCGCAGTTCTGGATCGGCGAGAGCTACTACACCAAGGGCGATCTCGAAAGCGCCGTCACGTCCTATCGCAGGGTGCTCGCCGACTGGCCGGACTCACGCAAGGCGCCCGACGCCATGGTGAAGCTCGGCTTCTCGCTGTCGGACCTGAAGCGCACCGGCGAGGCACGCACGACGCTCGAAGAGGTGGTCCGCAAATACCCGGGCACCAGCGCGGCGCAGCTCGCTGCGGATCGTCTCAAACGCCTGGGTAGATGAACCAGGCGGCTCATGAGGCAGAAGCGGGCGGCGCGCGCCGGCTGAAGATCACCGAGATCTTCTATTCACTGCAGGGCGAGGCCGACACCGTGGGATTCCCTACGGTTTTCGTCAGGCTCACCGGTTGCCCGCTGCGCTGCCAGTTCTGCGATACCGCCTATGCCTTTCATGGCGGTGAGTGGCGAACCCTCGACGAAGTCCTGGCCACCGTCGGCACCTATGCACCGCGCTATGTCTGCGTCACTGGCGGTGAGCCGCTGGCCCAGAAGAACTGCCTGCCGCTTCTGACCAGCCTCTGCGACGCCAACTACCGCGTGTCGCTGGAGACGAGCGGCGCGATGCCGCTTTTTGAGGTCGATGCGCGAGTCATTCGCGTCGTGGACGTCAAGACCCCGGGATCGGGCGAAGAGCGGCGCAATCGCTACGAGGACCTCGCGCTGTTGCGCCCCGAGGAGCAGATCAAGTTCGTGATCTGCGATCGCGCCGACTATGAATGGAGTCGCGCCCAGCTCGGATCGCTGCTGCTCTCCGCGAAATGCCAGGTGCTGTTCTCGCCAAGCGCCGAGCAATTGCCGGCGCGCCAGCTCGCCGACTGGATTCTCGCCGACCGCCTGCCCGTACGGTTCCAGCTGCAACTTCACAAGGTGCTGTGGGGCAATGTCGCGGGAAAGTAAACCACCCGCGCGCGCGGTGGTGCTGCTGTCGGGAGGCCTCGACTCGGCCACCGTGCTTGCGATGGCGCGCGCTGCAGGCCTCGAGTGCTACGCCTTGTCGGTGGGTTATGGGCAGCGGCATGCGGTCGAGCTCGAAGCGGCGGCGGCGATCGCGCGCCAGCTCGGCGCGCATGAACATCGCGTCATGCACGTCGATCTTGCGAACATCGGTGGATCCGCGCTTACCGACGCGACGCTCACCGTGCCGACGCAGAGCAGCGCGGGAATTCCGATCACCTATGTCCCTGCACGCAACACCATCATGTTGTCTTTGGCGCTGGCCTGGGCCGAAGTCCTGCTGGCCGATGAAATCCATATCGGCGTGAACGCGGTGGACTATTCGGGTTACCCGGATTGCCGCCCGCAGTTCGTGGCGGCGTTCGAGCAGCTCGCGAAGCTTGCGACCAAGGCGGGAGTGGAGGGCGCGCCGCTGCGAATACAGGCTCCACTCATCCAGATGAGCAAGGCGCAAATCGTGCGCGAAGGCGTCCGTCTGGGCGTGGACTATTCCCTGACCGTCTCCTGCTACCAGGCGGATGCCGAAGGCCTTGCCTGCGGCCTCTGTGATTCCTGCAGGTTACGGCGCGAAGGCTTTGTTTCTGCTGGCATTCCTGACCCCACCCGCTATCGCCTCTTACCTGGCCAAGCGGGCGAAAAGATCGTGTAGACTTCGCGCCCTTCCGACGGGTCGGTAGCTCAGTTGGTAGAGCAGCGCCCTTTTAAGGCGTTAGTCGTGGGTTCGAGTCCCACCCGACCCACCAAACAACAATACGGGTCCGCATTTGAGCGATCCCGCCTTCGACTTCGTGATCATCGGCGCTGGCACGGCAGGATGCCTGCTCGCCAATCGCCTGAGCGCGGATCCGCAATGCCGCGTGTTGCTCGTCGAAGCCGGCGGTCCCGACAACTATGCGTGGATCCACATTCCCGTGGGCTATCTACGCTGCATCGGCAATCCGCGCACCGACTGGCGCTTCCGCACGGAGCCCGAAGCCGGGCTGCACGGTCGCGATCTGTTGTATCCGCGCGGCAAGATCTTGGGCGGCAGCTCCAGCATCAACGGCATGATCTACATGCGCGGCCAGGCGCGCGACTACGACGCATGGGCCGCGGCCACTGGCGATGACGCGTGGCGCTGGTCGAACGTGTTGCCGGATTTTCGCGCGCACGAGTGCAGTCATCGCTGCGAGGGCGAGGCGGACAACGATCTGCACGGCGCGCGCGGCGCCTGGCGCGTCTCCAAACAACGTTTGCGCTGGGACATCCTCGATGCATTCGCGGAGGCAGCCGCCCAGGCCGGGTTTGCGCGCATCGACGACTTCAATGGCGGCGACAACGCCGGTGTGAGCTACTTCGACGTGAATCAACGGGGAGGCTTCCGCGTGAGCTCGGCGAAGGCGTTCCTGAAGCCGGTGCGCTCGCGCGCCAATCTCACGGTGTGGACACATGCGCTCACTGAAAAGCTCGCACTCGTGCGTGATGCACACGGTGCCTTGCGGTGCACGGGCGCCACGCTGATCCGTCACGGCGAAAGGGTGGAAGTCAGCGCCAGCCGGGAGGTCATCCTCGCGTCGGGATCGATCGGTACGCCCCAACTGCTGC